>Ga0207901_1000125_pt1 | contig 35302 bp, 29 predicted proteins | sample LinPmetageLP46_FD_184057 | JGI IMG/M metagenome (GOLD analysis project Ga0207901, IMG submission 184057) | Marine viral communities from the Pacific Ocean - LP-46 (SPAdes) | ecosystem: Environmental > Aquatic > Marine > Oceanic | place: Pacific Ocean | collected 2011-06-12
GAGCCGGTTGAAAAATCAACGGGAACGCTATCCTTGGTGCGCGAAGGGTAGCTCTGGACACCGCCAAGGCCGCGGAAGTTGATCAGATTGTCGCGCGACTGATTGCCGAGCATATAGTGAATGGCATGGAGCACGGGCCCGGCATGTGGCTTGACAGCAACCTTGTCCTGGGGTCGTAGCGCATGGAAATAGAGCGCCGCCATGATTGCCGTCATCGAAGAGCAGCTCGCCTGGTGCCCGCCCACTTTCAAGCCATCGCGCTTGGGTCGGATATGGTTGGCGTTATGGACTGTCCAAGATGAAAGCCAGCGCAAACGCGCTTCAAGCGTTTCCAGCACATTTATGGTTTCCGCGTTAGAACGCTGCGCCGTTTTCACCATATTCAAATCTCCGGATCTAGTCCGTCGCTTATAGACCCTTCCAGCCAACATGTCCTTGCTAATGGTTGCGCTATATTCTAATAAATTGGCATAAATATACTATATTTCGATATATTAAGGCAGATTATGTCAAATAGTAAACTGGATGAATCCGACAGACGGATATTGGACGCTCTGCAGACCGATGGCCGTATGACAAACAGCGATCTGGCAGAAAAAATCGGACTATCCCCTAGTCCATGTCTTCGCCGGGTTCGCCAGCTTGAATCAAGGGGCATGATCTCAGGCTATGTGGCATTGGTTGACCCGCAGGCCATCGGCCTTACCGTGTCCGCCTTTGTGCGCGTTCGGCTCGATCAGCAAGATGACCGGCACCTGCGCGCTTTTGAAACGGAAATTGCCGATTTTCCGGAGGTAATGGAATGCTATCTGATGAGCGGAGATGCTGATTACCAGCTGCGGGTAATGGTGGAATCGCTGAAGGCATTCGAGCATTTTCTGCGCAACAAGCTGACGATGATCGGTGGTGTAGCGCAAGTCACCACAAGCTTTGCCCTGCGGCCAATCATCTACAAGACGGCATTGCCGCTTGAACACTGAACTCACGTGACCGAGTCAACACCGGGGACATTGTGCTGCGCTGATCCGGGACAGCAAATTTGCCCTTGCCCTCGAGGCATCAAGGCCTTCGTTGCTATTTGGCTGCATCGGGAAAGCCGCCATGTCGACCGGTCGACCGAGCATCTAACATACTCATTCTGAAAGAAAAATAATGGCGGAGCCGGAGTCCGTATTTGCGAGAGTCCTTTTTGGTGCGAATGAATGCGCTCAAGTACATATTTGTAGGTAAAATCAGGAGCTTGATATGCGAATTCTTGGGTAGCCTGTCCACAACAGTGCGCTATAGTACACGCCGATCCACGTTGAAAGTGGGCATCAAAGTGGGCATAGGGGCGAAGAACCACACTTAGAGGACGCCATGTCACGATCAATCAATCGGTTAACCGCCCGCGAAGTCGCGACGTTGAAAACTACAGGAAGGCATGCGGACGGTGGCGGGCTGTACCTGCGTATTACTGCAAGCGGCTCTCGATCGTGGGTGTTTATGACCACCAAAGACGGGAAACGAAACGAGATTGGCTTAGGTTCTGCCAGAGCAGTTTCACTTGCCATGGCACGTCGGTTATCCACTGAAATGCGCGAAGCTGTTGCGACGGGCAAAAACCCGCGCGCGGTGATCGAAAAGCTTGCGCCGCCAGAACCGCCATCGGCACCCACTTTCGGGACCTTTGCAGAGGAGTACATTAAAAGCGTGGAAAGCGGCTGGCGCAACCCGGTTCATCGCCACCAATGGCGACAAACCCTACGCGACCACGCTTCTTGCCTAACGGATATCCCGATCGATCAAGTCGACACTGACGATGTCCTAGCTGCTTTACAGCCAATATGGCTTACTCGTGCCGAGACCGCAAAAAGAGTGCGGGGGCGGATTGAACGAATACTCGATGCGGCAAAGGTTCGCGGGCACAGGTCACGTGATGCTGTTAACCCAGCCACTTGGCGAGGGCATCTAGCGCTTCTTCTGCCTCAACAGTCCAAATTGGCACGCGGTCACCATGCTGCGCTTCCTTGGGGTGACGCACCCGCCTTTATGACTAGTCTACGCAAGCGTGACGCTGGAGCCGCTCAGTGCTTGGAGTTCCTGATACTGACAGCCGCCCGAAGCGGTGAAGCTTTGGGTGCGACTTGGAGTGAAATTGATCTCGACAAGGCTATCTGGACAATCCCACCCTCACGGATGAAGGCTGGCGCTGAACATTGTGTTCCGTTGCCAAGATCAGCGCTGTCGCTGCTTATAGATATCCGGCCAAAGAAGCTGGCTCCCGCGCAGCTGGTGTTTGCAGTTAAGGGAACAGCACGGTCAAATATGGCTATGGCGATGCTGTTACGCAGAATGGACTTTGGTCATGTCACCGTCCATGGTTTCCGTTCTACCTTCCGAGATTGGGCTGGTGACGCAACGAATTTCCCACGCGAGTTGGTCGAACAAGCAATAGCGCATACGATTCACAACAAAGCTGAGCGCGCATATAGACGCGGAACGGCGATTGAGCGGAGGCGTGCGTTGATGCAGTCGTGGGACGACTACTTATTTGGTAAGCAGATGTCCGAAGCCAAGGCTTCCGAAATGACCGGTGGGAGAATATGATATGGCAAGGGGTGGATACATACAGCCTGAGATCGCGGTAAAAAAGCTGTTCAGCGTTACTGGCGTAAGAGAGAAGGCACGTCGCATCATTGTTGACGCTTTGATCTCAGGGGCCTTGGCGACCAAAGGAAGGCAACTTCTGCAATGGAAGTGCGATCCCTTCCCAAAAGGACAACTTCGAGATTTAGCAAGACAAGACCCATCACTAGAAGCGGTTTTGGGGGACATAGCCGAAATTCCATCGTCTTATTGGCTTGAGCTGGACGAGGCTGATGTAAGAGACGCGGATTGGAAACATGGATATTTCCGAGCTCGTTATGAAAACCATCATGGTTATCAGGACGTCGTCTTGAAAGAAAAAGACATCAATATCCTAGTAGGATTGCATAAGCCGAACAGCATAGCTTCCCCGAAGCCAAAGGAACGCCTGCGTCAGCCCAGTTGGGATGATTGGGTTGCGGCGATCGCGATTCTAGCTGCTGAACAACGGCTTAGTGGAAAGATGAAGAATACAGAACTTCTCGGATTGGTCGATACAAAACTAGCCTCATGGGGCCTTGAAGGAAAAGAGGTCTCTACAATTAGCCCCACCGCAAGTGCTATAATAAGGCGTTTTCGCGAAAACCCTCCTGTAAAACCAATAGGTTAAACTACAAGAAACCTTAGTCGTTCTGGTCGTTCGAAAACTTGTGCATCGACATCCATAACCCTCGCTCAGTCAACTTAAGGCATGCGAGGTCAAAATGAAGCCACTTACAGTCCCAGTCAATGATTTCTGCGGTCTCGTCGGCATTAAGCGCAGCAAAGCGTTTGAGCTAATCCGTCTTGGCGAAGTCGACGTGGTGCGATTGAAGCGCAAGACGCTTGTCACAGTTGCTAGCATCGAACGCCTTCTGGAACGCAACCTCGTCAAGGGGCGCCGCTAATGGCGGGTCTGCGGATCGATCAGCTGCCAATGCCCAGTGACAAATTCCGCATCGACATTCACTCACCGCGTTTCGAAACTTACCTCGCAGCAACCAATGAAGACGCCAAGCGAGCCAAGAAAATACGCCAAAGGGCTAAAAGCCTTAAGCCAAAACGTGCGGCGAAGATGTTGGAATTGGCAGATAATCTAGATCCAGCAGTGACACCGCAAACACCAATCACGCTGGCCTCTAATCGGTATATGCGGGACTTACGGAACCGCGTGATTGGTGCGGTTTGGCATTTGGTGGATGAGCACTCTGATTTAGACATATGTCGTTACGATATTGCTAAACCTAGCTGGGCGCTGTCACCGCGCGAATTCCGTCGTGAAAGCCCTACCAGCCTCAAAGCAAAACTGCGCGCCGACCTTCTACGGGCAGCGAGTAGCCTGGGATTCAATGGTGTGCCGGATACTGAAGGCTTTCTTATAGCCTTCCTGCACGGCGAACACACACAGTTTGATGATGAAACGGAGCATATCCACCCGCACTTTCATTGCTTAGCGACTGGCTCTTGGATCGCAGTAGTAGAGCAAATGCGAAAACAACGTGGATACACCCCCACAGAAAGTTCACAAACGCCTATCAGGGCAAGGCGCAAGCTAGATGATCTCCCATATGCACTCTCCTACCTGCTGAAGGCCTACTGGCCGGGGAAGTGGAGGGGCTTGGTATCAGGCGTAGGTTGCAAACGTCGTACCCGGGATCACAGGCGCATTCCAGAACCCCATCATAGCGAAGTCCTCCTTTGGCTTCACAAATCTGAACCTTCAGATCTCATATTAAAAATGGGTCTCAATCAAACCAGAGGGGGATTCCACATGACAAATTTATAGTAGTCGCCGTACATGCATGCCCGGCATCCGCGTGACCAATCATATCTATAAACCGTTTACAATCATATAGTTAGAGGTTCATTCAGAGCAACTAGTTCTATCGGAAATCTATTATTCTGTACAACACAGCGGCCACTACTAGGGCATAATTTTTTAATGCCCACAGCGATTGACGGATACCGGGGCAAGCGGGGAATCCGGGGAATACGCCACCCATAATTTCAAGGATGTTACGATGAAAAAAATAAAAGCGCGTCGCAGTGATGTCGACGCAAGCGGTAAACATTTGCCAGAAGAAGCCACTAAAAACCATAGCGCTACCAGATCAAAAAGTCAGCCCGCCAAACGGAACTCGAAGTTGCTATCGAGCAGAATGGACGAAGAAAATAAGCAGCGATGTCGAAACGGTGAGGCATTTGTTAGGGTGTCACGCGTGAATGTGGTTGGCGGGACGGCGCCGGATGGCACGCCTTGGGTCAATATGTCCGCCCCAGATGGGGGTACTGATGTCTGGTTGCCGTTAGACGAACTGTCGGATGATGCAGCCCCGGCAAAAAGACGAATGCGGAATGCCCAGCTGTTCCTATTTAAGGAAGATTTGTCCAAGGCACTGGATTCGGCGCGTAGCGTCACCGCATTCCCGCCTTTGCCATTGATTGCAGCGCCTGGTTGGTCTGGACCCCATTTTGCTTTGCCATCTGGTGAAGTATTTTCGCCTGATGGTATTGCGGAAACGATCGTACTATTTGAGCCTGACCGGGTCACCTGTGCAGCAAGTGGTTCCAAAGATTGGCTTAAGGGCGCGAAGCGGATCGGCAAAGGTCAGCCCATTGTGACATACGCGCTTATGATCCCATTCGCTGGCCCTGTGCTGCAGTTAAGCAGGGTCAGGGAGAACATCGGCTTTGAACTATCAGGCCCTAAGGGGGTGGGCAAATCTACCCTCCAGCATCTTGCGACGTCCGTTATGGGCCCAGCCCTTGAGCCGGCTGGAAAAAATTACTGGATCACTGCAAATACGACAATGAACGCGCTTGAGGCCGAGATGCCCCGCCACTCAGATTCCGTAATGGTTATTGAGGAACTCAGCGTGATGTATGCCAGTGATTCCGACAAGGCTCGCGCTAACCACATGCGTGAATTTGCCTTCCGGATGGCTCAAGGTACGGCCAAGGGGCGTTACCAGGAAGCGAAGCAAGCACCAGCGCGGTTCGTCTGGCTTACATCCACTAACGATCCACTAGCGGCGTTGCTGGGCAAATATGGCGGCGATGCTGCAGAGGCTGCCAGCGACCGCCTGCTTGCTCTGCCCATCGGCCGGAACCGCAAACACGGCATATTCAAGGCACCCCTGCCTAAAGGCTGCGCGACTGGCGAGGATGCGGCGAGAGCAATTGCCGACCTTGTTGCCGACAATTACGGCAAGCCGATCCGGCATTTCCTGCGCCGTCTAGTGAAGGAGCGAGCAAAGGACGAGGCGGGCCTGAGGGCTAAGATCGAAGCCTTTATCTTGGAGTTTCGTGACGCAGTAGGTGTGGATGGCAACGTTGGCTCAGAAGCCCGGGTAGCTGATGCATTTGGGCTGGTATATGCAGCTGGAAGATTAGCGCAATGCTATGGGGCGTTGCCAGGAAAATTAGATTGCCTTGCTGCGGCCAGAAAATGCTACCGTATAAACCGCAAAAGCATGGGCGCCGAAGTCAGCAATGTTGAGCGGTTACAGCGGCTGGCTAAACGCAAGGGTGTGGTTTGTATAGACCTTGAAGATTGCTCTAAGGCATATCGCAAACGATTGGCCGCGGCACCGGCACTGATTCGCATTGGTGAAGGCGGTAAACGGGAGTTGTTGCTATCCCCAGAACAGTTCGAACGGGCCTTTCCTGGGAGGAAGGCCCTGCTTGAGGATACTGCGGTCAAGAAGTTGATGCGGCACGACAAGGGCAGAACCACAATCAAGGTTCAGGTGATCCATAGTGGCAAGCATAAGCGTTACAGGTGCTTTAACTTATCCGAGATTAAGGCCTAGGCGCGGCGCCGGTGAAGTGCGTGGATCGAGCATTTTGCAGACTGGTGTACTATTACAGCAAATGGGCTGGGTAGAGTTTTTTGCCAAATAGTTTTATAGCTGAACCTACATTTTTCACGGTCATTTGGACAGCAATGTCCTATTTGACCGGGGCAAAAAATCGGCGCAAGTGTGAAGATAGTCATCGTGTGTGTGACCACAATCTTACTGTGCGACAGTTGTACAGAAGATAAGTTGAACTGACTTTCGATATTCATATCTAATATGCCACGATTGTTGATGCAAATTAATAACCATCTGTTAGATTGAACACAGACAAAGGGTAAATTCGGATGGTAATGATTAATGAAAAAAATTTTGTGACTGCACGAAATTCGTATCACTGCACAGGACATATTTCGAATATGGAACCTCAAGAACCGCTGCTTTCCATGCGAATTGCGATTTGCGGGGTGTTTTCCAAATTTGTCGCGTTAAAGAGTAGACGTCATAGCCAATGTCAGTTGAGAAGTAGCAATCAACGATGAACTCGCTCAAATTTATTGATCTTTTTGCAGGGTTAGGCGGTTTTCATCAGGCGCTCGAGCAGCTTGGTCACCGTTGCGTCTTCGCGTCAGAGCTCGACCCAGATTTAGCGCGGCTTTACGAGAAGAACTTCGGAATCAAACCTTACGGTGATATCCGCAAAGTAGATTCCAAAGATATTCCTGAACATGACATTCTTTGCGCTGGATTTCCCTGTCAGCCTTTTTCCAAAGCAGGTGGACAAAAAGGATTTGCTTGTCCCCAATGGGGCGATCTTTTTGACTACATCATCGATATTTTACGTGTGCGCAAACCGCAGTTCGTAATGATTGAAAATGTACCCAATTTGATCAAGCATGATTCAGGAAAGACTTGGGCCAATATTTTGCACCGTTTAAGACTTGCAGGGTATAAAGTTTCCGATGGGAAATTGTCACCGCACCATGTGGGTGTGCCCCAAATCCGCGAACGTGCCTTCATTGTGGGTTCCAGAAGCCCCTTGGTAGGATACAAATGGCCAGATAGGCCAAAAAACAACGAAACTTCCATACGATCAATTCTTGATGAACGGCCCAATGATGCTCGCCAATTGTCCGAACGCTTCGTTCAGTATCTTGATGCTTGGCAAATGTTTTTGGATATGTTTCCAAAAGATGAAGCTCTGCCGTCGTTTCCCATCTGGGCTATGGAATTCGGCGCGACATATCCATATGAGAAATCGTTCCCGCTAAAGCAGGCAGCGAAAGACTTGCAAGAATATCGAGGCTGCTTCGGGAAACCGTTTGATGGAATGGACAAGAGTGAAATTCGGGCCAATTTACCCTCGTATGCAGCAAAGCCGCAGGCTGCGTTTCCAAAATGGAAAATCAATTTTATCCATAAAAATCGAGAATTTTATCAGCGTCATAGAGATTGGATTGATGAGTGGCTCCCAGCGATTCAAGATTTTGCTCCCAGCTTTCAGAAATTTGAGTGGAATCATAAAGGCGGCAAGCGGCATATTCAGGATTACCTCATACAGTTTCGCGCCTCCGGCATAAGAATTAAACAGCCAAATTCGTCACCATCGTTGGTTGCAATGACTACTAGTCAAGTCCCTGTCATCGGTTGGGAGCAGCGATTTATGACCATTCGTGAATGCAGTAAGCTCCAGAGCATGGGCGATTTGGATTATCTACCCGAAATTCAAACCTCAGCATTCAAGGCGCTAGGAAATGCAGTGAATGTTGAGGTCGTCAAGGCAATTGCCACACAGTTGCTCGCCACACAGCCGCACTTAATGGCAAAGAAACGACAATTAACTGAATCTCTCGATCTTTCCGAAGCCGCATAGAAAATAGGGCATGCCGGGATTGACTAGAGGAACTGTAGATATCCGTCCAGGCGTCAGTATGTTGGCGGTTCTCAAGCATTTAAACTATCAGTCGTGGTATGCTCTTGCTGAGTTTGTGGACAACTCAATTCAAAGCTATCAACAGAACCGCGATGCTCTGAACAGCGATGCGAAGAAACTAACGGTAGATATCGACATTGATACCGCACACCCACCTCGTATTTCGATTAGAGACAATGCAGCTGGAATTGCGCTCGACGATTTTCCGCGCGCTTTCAGACCTGCGTCTTTGCCGCCGGATCGCAATGGATTGGCTGAATTCGGAATGGGGATGAAGAGCGCTGCGTGCTGGTTTGCTCCCAAATGGACTGTTCGTACATCGGCCTTGGGTGACCCCATTGCGCGAACTATAAAATTTGATATCGAAAATATTGTATCCGATGATATTCATGAACTTGATATCGTTGAGGAAGAAAGTGAAGCAAGCACTCACTTTACTGAAGTCATACTGGAAGATGTGTTTCATGCCCCCGCCGGACGCACAGTAGCAAAGATCAAGGACCATCTAACCGACATATATCGAGTTTTTGTAAGAGACGGGCTTCTGGATCTGCGTTTAAAAGGCGAATCCTTAGTCTACCATCCTCCAGAAATTTTATATCAACCGTACTTCAAGGAACCTACTGCTGAGCCACAGACATGGCGTAAGGACATCGTATTTGACTTGGGATCAGACTTAAAAGTAAAAGGTTTTGCCGCGATCCGCGAGACAGCGAGCACTAAGAAGGCCGGGTTTGGCCTATTCCGACGTGGACGCATCATCGAAGGTTCCGGAGAAGACGGATATAGACCCCCGTTAATTTTTGGTAGTTCTAACAGTTATCGTTATCAAAGGTTGTTTGGCGAATTGCACCTAGATGGCTTCGAAGTTTCGCATACCAAGGATGGGTTTAGATGGGACGAAAATGAGCAACCTTTTTTGGAACTATTGCGTGATCATCTCGACGATGAGAGCTTACCCCTCCTAAAGCAAGCAGAAGGCTACCGTGTGCGCAAGCCAACGCCTGAGTTGCGAGACGGTGCCGCCATAGCCGTCACTAGCGCGGCTGCCGCTCTAATTAAGGGATTGCCGGAAGCACTGCCAGGACTAGCCGATGCTGAGCCATCGGAGACGCCAGCAACTGAACCACCCAAGCAGGAAAAGCTGGCAACCAAAGTCATATCATTGCCCTTTAGGGGTCAAACCTGGGAAATTGAAATCGAATTGACCAATGACCCCTCTGAAAGTCAATGGCTTGTGGTGAGCGATACAGATCAATCAACTGGATCAACCCGTCGGATAGATATTCGTGTATCAATGGCACACCCTTTTATGGTCCGCTTTGCGCAGAACGATGATGAGGTCACAGATGGCTTTTTACGTTTGGCTGCGGGGATTGCAGTGTCAGAAGTTTTGGCGCGTAGCGCCGGGGTTCGCAAAGCTGGCACAGTTCGCCGTAATCTTAACGATTTGTTGAAAACACCCCTGTCGGGGCCGTGAGGGAAGTGAAAAATTTATGACCGATACGCCCACCGTAACAGTTACGCCCGCCACTCAAGCAGGCAATGGGGCATGGACCCCGCATGTTGGTCAGGAAACGATGGACTTTTTGAACCGTTCCGTACCCGCAGAAAGTCGCAATGAATTGGAATCCAATGCCGTTGCCATCCTGTCAAAAGGAATATCGCCGGAAGCAACTGAAGGTACACAAACTGGATTAGTGGTTGGCTATGTCCAGAGCGGTAAAACCATGTCTTTTGAAACTGTTGCCGCGCTTGCTCGAGATAATAATTTTCAAATAGTCATTGTTATTGCAGGCGTCACAACCAACTTGCTTGGTCAATCAACTGAGCGACTTGCTCGGGATTTAGGTCTAAATGACCCTACTCTTCCGCGCCGCTGGGTGCAGCTAGAAAATCCGGGTAATACGGATGACTCAGTTCAACTCATCAACAGCGCGCTCGACGACTGGCGTGATCCTGACACGCCGGAAGATCTGCGACGAACGGTGCTGATAACCGTATTGAAGCAACATCAGAGACTTGGACATCTTACAGCTCTTTTAACCTGTCTCGACTTGGGAGGCGTAGCCATTCTAATTGTCGATGATGAAGCGGACCAAGCGAGCCTAAATAATGAGACTTCACAAGATTCTGAGAGCACGACCTATGCCCGTTTGATGGAACTGCGATCCGCTATCCCGCAACATACCTATCTTCAATACACCGCTACGCCACAGGCTCCATTGCTCATCAATATCATTGATAGTCTCTCGCCGAACTTCGTTGAGGTATTGGAACCTGGACCAGCCTATGTTGGTGGTCGTGATTTTTTCAAAGTTAATCCGCATCTAATTAAAAATATCCCATCTGAAGATGTCCCGACGAGAAGCAACCCGCTTGTCGAACCGCCAGAAACTCTGCTGGACGCCCTACGCATTTTTCTTCTTGGTATCGCTGCTGCCATAGAACTTGGTGAGCATCAGGGAAACCGGTCTATGCTCGTTCATCCCTCTCATTTAACTGCCCAACACCATGACTTTTATAATTGGATCAGGGATATTCTCGAAGACTGGAAAAGCTGTCTTGAACAACCAGAAGATGACCCTGATCGACAGGAAGTCCTTGAGACGCTTAGAATTGCTCATTCTGAGCTTTTGTTGACCGTAGGTGACGATCTTCCGCAGTTCGAACAACTGGCGCGACGATTACGCCTAGCGATAAATCGCGTACAGATCATGGAAGTGAACGCAACGAGCGGCAAGACCCCAAAAATCGAGTGGCAGAATTCGTTTGGTTGGATTCTGGTAGGTGGGGCCGCTATGGATCGAGGTTTTACGATTGAAGGTCTCACTGTGACTTACATGCCTCGTGGTATCGGTGTCGGCAACGCCGATACCATTCAGCAACGGGCACGGTTTTTTGGATACAAGCGCGGTTACTTTGGATATTGTCGAGTTTATCTAGAAGATGGATCACGCCAAGCATTTGAAGATTATGTTGATCATGAGGAAGACATAAGAGCTCAGCTTCTTGCGGTTCAAGACACTCCGCAATCGCTGAATAATTGGAAGCGCGCATTCATTATGTCGAGTGCGCTTAAACCGTGCCGAAGTAACGTACTTGATTTTGATTATATGCATGTTCCTCTGGCAAATCGTTGGATTTCACCGCGCTTCGTCTTAAACACTTCAGAGATCACAACCGAGAATCGGCAATACGTACAAGACTTTATTCAGTCCAATGCATTTGAGCCTAACGAAGGTCATAATGCTCGAACTGAAATACAGCGTCATTCGGTATCTGATGCAGTGCCGCTCCAATCGGTTTTGGACGATTTGCTCATTCCCTTTCGAGTCACCGGAGCCACTGACTCGCATCGGAATACAGCGTTGCTATTGCAGCTCAGAAAGGTGCTTGAAGAGCGCCCGGATGAAACTTGCGCGATCTATCAGATGAGTTCTGGTAGCAAGCGATTGCGGGCCATCGGCGAAGATGGTGAAATCAGAAACCTCTATCAAGGTGAGGCACCTGTTAGTCCATTGGCGCAGCGAGGTTCAATTTATCCCGGTGATCAAGCGATAAAGGATGGCGGTAGAATAACAGTTCAAATTCACTTTCTTGATCTGCGAAATGAAGACGGAAATATCGTTTCTCCAGACACATATGTTCTTGCCGTATTTTTACCGGGAAGTTTGGCAGAGACTTATGTCGTACAGATGGGACAGTAGGTATGCAGTGTCGTTTCGCTCCTGCATTTGAAAGGCTTATTCAAAATGGCGATTTAGCATCTGAGGATTCCTATTTGGTAGTGTCGCTGGGCGACAAGCACTTTAACTGGTTCGTTGGTTTTGATTATCACAATCACCCCTGCATTTTGATCGAATCTGTTTCTGTCAAAGGGCGACAGCCTCCATCAATAAAATTGGAAAATTTGGAGGTGCATTTTCACATACCCTGCAAGATTGAGAGGTCCTCGGAAAAAATGGAGCAAACAACTTGTAGTGTCATGCGATTGAGATCAGCAGATCCGGCAATACGAGAAGCCTTTTTTTCAGTATGCGATTCAATTGCTGAAATGTTAGGCAACACTCCGTCGGATACCGAACTGTCAAAAGCAATGCGTCGACTGGCTGCAATTTTTCGCCGGATTCTCGCACCGCCAACGCGCAAACTCGCAGGGCTCTTCGGGGAGCTTGTTTTGATCTACCAGTCATCGTTGCCGCACGAACTTATTCGGGACTGGCGAGAAGCAAATGAGGATCGTTATGATTTTTCTTCAGACGACTTAAAAGTAGAAGTGAAAAGTACATCATCTAGACGACGTGAACATGAATTTGGTTATGACCAATGCGCGCCTCCAGCCCAAGCAATAGGACTTGTCGCTTCAGTTTTCGTGGAACGAGCAAGTCGAGGCACATCAATTAGAAAATTACAAGAGAAGATCGAAATAAGGTTAGAAGGAAAGGCAGACGAAATATTCAAGTTAAGGGAAGTTATAACTGATACACTAGGAACCGCGCAGTATCAGGGGAATGAAGTGAATTTTGATCTAATGCTTGCCGTGGAGTCTGTGAAATTTTTTCAACTAGTTGAGGTGCCCGCCGTACGTGGTGACCTGCCTCCATTTGTATCGCGAGTACGCTTTGTTTCTGATTTATCCGAAACTTCTGAAATCAATATAGATTTATTATCTGTTTTGACGCCCTTGCTTGTTGCATATACGAAAAATAATTAGGCAAGCGTCGATTGCTGTCTCATTTCTAAAAATTTTACATTGCCTGCGCGGCCGAGCAAATTTTTAGTCTATACGCCATCCTTAAAATCAGATTGAGGGACAAGGAGTATGAGTTCAGCGAAAAACCACTATTCTGAAGGCAAAGCGGCAGTCGCCGTACTCTGGAAAAGATGGCGAGAACGTCCTAAAATTGACGACCCTCGACACCCAGATTTTGCCAAAGGCGTTCTCGATGAGATTGTACGACGCCTAAAAAATTCTGACGATATCGACAAAGAAATCCGGGAGTATTCTGAAGCGGCAGCAGAGCAAGTTACGTCCGCTCAACGGACAATCTTCGAGATCATGCAAAATGCTGATGATCTTGCAGCCACAAACTTAAAGCTTTCGGTGCGCAAGCAGAACGGTGGTGAACTTTTGGCAGTTCATGACGGAAAATGGGTTGAAGCTGCCGATGTAATCGCAATGACCCTCGCATTTCTTTCCTTGAAGAGAGATGATGCCGGCGCAAAAGGTAGATTTGGCATTGGACTGAAGACGTTGAATCAGATCGGATCGCGGCTTGCTGTACACTCTCCTCCTTACCATTTTGAAATCAACAAAGGAAACTTGAGGCGAATCGAACCTTATGATGCCATCGGCGGTCTATATGAAGGAACCGAAGGAGAAACGCTTCTCTGTGTCAGTCTTGATGGTGAGTATGGATTAGATGATGTACGCGGGTGGATCGATCAACTCGACCCAATGCATCTCATATTTTTGGATACGTTAAAGGGCATTTTTTATTTTCCGTCCCAATCACACAGTGCTGTTGTTGTTGCAGCCATCGACAGCAACCAATTGGGTGAAGTCGAAATAGAATTAAGACCCGGACACAATTTCCAAGTATCGCAAGCTAGCATTGTTAGCGATAATCGTCGCTGGACCCGCTATTCATTATCTTACCCGGTACCCAAATCGCAAAAGCGTGCGCATAAAGCGACAGGCGTATTCACTGAACTGTCCATCGCAGTCTCTGAAACAGGAGAGCCCGGGTTGCTTTCAGCGGGTCTTCCTTTGGACATCGACGCGACCCTGCCGATCAGTCTAAATGCCCAATTTGATCCTGATCTTGCAAGGCGTGGACTTCAAAATCGCACTTGGAATAAATGGCTTTTCGAGCGTCTGAGTGAACTTATCTCAGGTGTGGCATTACAACGGTTTCGAACGAATCCAAAAACGGCCTGGCAAGCGGTCCCCCTACGGGAAGAGGGCGAGAGTAGCGATCGGTGGGAAGAGCAACAGATCTCAACGCTCATTAGCACCGCGCAAGAACGAATTCACGCCCGCGCAAGAGTAATGATTAGGGAGCGAAAGGTTTTGTTTGACGAAATCGCGTATCCCGGAGTTGGATTAACGAAGTTGCTGTCTGAAGACGATATTCGTTATCTCGTGCCAGACCGATATCCGTTACCCGCTTCATACCGTGACGCAAAAGGCCGATGGCGAATGGTGCTGGACGAGATTGCGAACGGAAATCATGTAGAAATCAAAGAAGCCTTAGGTCTTTTACAGGCCGATGAAGACGTCCTTGGCACAAGGTCAGCTGACTGGTTTATTGGTATCGCGAAGAAGGCAATAGACGAGCAACTGGAACGAGAGCTTAACACACGACCCGCGCTATTGGGCGCCGATGAAGCCAAATACGTTCCACATAGTGACTGCCAGTTTGTGAGGGAGCGAAGTGAGACAGGTGTCGCATTCGAACTAGGCCTAGAAGTTGAGTTACACCCTCAATACTTCAGTGCCGGTTGTCCTAAGACTGTATCTGAGTGGATTACCGACCGTTGCATCGGTTCTTCAGAGAAAGCAGACGAAAATACCCTGAAGGCGTTATCGAGAAGAAATCAAGACGACCCCCTATTCCTCGACGAAAATTCGCTTCTGTCGGTACGAGACGTGCTGCAATCACTCGACGATGACAAGCGAGAAACGATTGCGAAACGAATTGGCCGAGTAGTGTTAGTCGATGGGTTTGAATACCAAAAAGGCAAGAAGATTCCCTCAGCTGTTCGGCCAGCTGAGGCATATTTACCCACTCAAATTGCAAAAGACACCGGAGGCTGGGCTGCTGCTGCAAAGTTGACGGAAAAGATAAACTGGATCGATCCGAAGTATACATCTCTTTTTAAGATCAGCGGTTCGACGGAAATGGGAGCTAAGAAGTTTTTTCTCCTCTTAGGCGCACGGGCGGGACCGCGGCTGCAGCGCAATGGGGGGTTTGGCCAGAAGATTAAAATTCCCAGTGAGATCCCGGCTATGCAGTTCGACTGCATTCAACTCGTCAACAGAGCTAATGAACCTACGCATTTGGCGAATGACTGGATATCATCAGACTTAGATAATGTGGTCGCTGATATCGTAAGGCAAAAAGTCGATGCAAAGCGTCGTTCACGATCGAGCGCACTTCTAGAGACTCTTATGCGTGAATGGGATAGCTATTTAGAAGATAAGGCCACCGCGGACGGCCAGTTTCACTATTATTCGTGGAAAAGTGCAGGCGCATTGCCCGCGACCTGGCTTGCGGCTTGCGCCTCAGAACCTTGGCTTAGTTCAAAATCGAACCGGAAAGTGGCACCGCGCGAAATCGCGATCGAATCAGCGGCAACCAAACTCACGAGGGGTACGCACAAGTCGCATTTTGCTTACGAGATATCGGAGGTAGAATCGAACCACCCCTTGATCAAGGCACTCGAGATTGCGGGTACACCATCGACTAGTGAGCTCATAAACAGTCTCAAAGATCTCAAGGCTTTGTCGGGTTCTCGCACGCGTCAAAAGGATGTCATCCCATTCTATGTTTCAATCTCGGCTAAGATTCAAAATGATAGAATTCGGAAGATTGGTGAAATGGATATTGATAAATTTCGCCAAACTTTTGACTCCCACGAACTTCTTTTAACAAACTTAGGATGGCAAAGCCCAAGAACAGTTTATCGAGGACGCCCTATTTTCGGTTCAAAACGCGGGTTCGTCGCCGAAACCAAAATTCTTGACAAGCTCTGGGGACAACTTCAAATATCCGGGCCGACCGTTGAAATGTGTATCGACGTACTATCGGAAATTGCGGATGAAGGGAAAGCACCAGAGCAACCGTATCAGGCTATCATTGTCGATGGGTTGCGTTGGCTAGCGGAAAGTACTGTAGAGTTCAGTGCACGTCAGAGACAGCGTCTAACAAAGCTGCCATTATGGACTTCAAAGGGTTGGCAAATCAATCGACCCATTTTTGCGTTTTCGGACGCCTCCGCTGAAAATTCGATTAAAGATGACGTCGCAATTTGGCAGCCGAACTGTTCGATGCCGAGTTTGCAAAATCTGCCAGTGGAACTCGGCGTAGAAATTGTATCTGAATCCGACTTCGTCGTTGATTCTTCTTTGAAAGTTGAGCGCGCCGACAACACGACCATCCAACTTTTCCGCGCTGCAATCTCTAGATTAAGAGACGAACTCGGTAAGAAAGGTGACCAGACGCTTCGTCACATAGACTGGGCGACCTTAGCGAAGCTCGAACTATTAAGTGCTCCTCAGTTAGCCGCTCAAGTGAAGCTTGCAGGCAAAACCCACTCGGTGGTTCGCAACATTCACGTCGAACAGAAAATGGCGCTTTATTTTCGACATGAGGACGATTTAAAGGACCCAGATGCAGGCGTGCGCATTCTTTCTCAGTTTGCTGCTGCGCAGATTTCAGAAATGGCAGGATACGTTTGGAATTACTCTTGGGCTCAGGCGGAATTTGGAATACCCTCAACTGCATTGATTTTGGCCGAGAACGAAAATGAGGAAGCGTTTGATCCAATCGCCAAAATGCTTCGAGCTGGCAAAAATCTAAAGGGTTCCAAGCTTCATCAGGGCAAGAATGACAAAAAAGGCCGACGGGGTAAGAAGAAGCTCGCCCCACGTCCGAAGGCAAGAGAGTTGAAAAATTTTGACGAGGCTACGATAACTGGCATCGGGATCACGACTGAATCCGGTAAAACAATCTCAAGAACACGGGCCCGCAGTCCTCTCATCGCGAATCCACAAAAAAACCCGAGTACAAAAAGCGCTAGCCCGCTCTCTCCTTCAATCAAGAACTGGGGGGAACTTGAGCGAGAACAGTTAGGTTTTCAAATTTTAGCTGCGGCACTCAAAGGGATTGATGACACGGAGTTAGAAGACTTCAGTTCGTTGAGGAGAATCGGAGCTGATTCAATTGATAATTTGAAGCGATACTTTGAGCTTAAAGTGCACTCGGGTGATGCTCCGGAGGAAGTGCGATTCGAGCCGAGCGAATTCGAGCGAGCGGCGATAGAGGGGAAATCTTACTATCTCGCCGTAATTTCCGGCTTGGAAGTAGGAAAGAAGACCGAGATTCGAATATTTGCGGACCCTATACGCACTCTACCCTGGCGACGGGTCTCACAAATACGGCTGGGGGGGATTCGGACAAGCGCAAACGCGTTGGCGATCACAATCAGCGCAAGTTCAGACGACTAACACTTCAAGTAGAAAATTGTGGGCCGCAAAGAGCGAACAAAAGCTAAAAGATTACGACGTAGAGAGATGTTTTGACGGCATGGTGTCGAGGATAAAATTAGGCCGAAGGGTTGGCTGAAATTTTGGACAAATCCAGTTTCCCTAGTTATCTAGAGTGGATTATACCGTCGGCACAGGCTCGCCATAGCACAAGATCGACGCTCGCCGCACGGAGGCCACATTCTGCTGCCAGCCGCGCGCATAATTCTTGAGCCGTAATACCCTCGCGCTTAGCCAACCGGTTTAAGTGGACATCCGGCTTGGCAACATCAGCCCCTAAATTTTTGGCAAGATGGAATTTAGTGATCGAACCGATCCAGGGTAGTTCGCCGCAAAACTCGATCAGATCATCAGCATTGCGGTACTGCCGGAACAGCTTGTTCCGCTTCTTCCAGATATAATCAATCGCTGTCGATTTTCCGGGGTGACCATATACCGTTTTTGACGAATGACCGTTGTGCAGGGCAAACATGCATTTTTCGAATATCGGGACGGCGATCCGGTTACTCATGCCGGAGTTACAGATCACGTAGATAACCTCACCTGCAAACTCCTTGGCATTCGATGGGGGCTGGATGTTCTCGGACCAGTTGATCGCAGCAGTATATCCAGCCTTTCGAACGGCTTTGTCTATTTTCGTAAACAGTTCCTTCGTTATGGGGTGCTCCAGATCAATCAATGGCGGCTTTCTGGCCATCAGTATTCTGAAGCCAACATGATTGTCAGCACCCTTGTTGTGACACGGGGGTCAGCGGGGTCAGGCGAGCCATATTCCATATTACGATCGTAATAGTCGATCTTCCAGTTTATACGGTGACCTATCACCGTCAGAGCTGCAAAATCATGTTCACCGTGAGGATCGTTTTCCGGCGTGAAGTCTTCAAACTGCGTAACCAATATAATCACCTGTGGTACAATTCCGTCACCAAGGGAGATCACCCCTTGGGTGACAAACATGTGACCACCTCGTCGGCATCGCCGCAGTTCATCATTGAGGGTTCTGATTTTGCCAATGCGCTCTGCTTCCAATTTTTGGGCAAAGCTGTCCTGTTCATGGGAATCCATGGTCCACGTCCTTTTTAATTCTGTTTGGTGATGGGCCTAGGGGGGTGCCCTAAAGGAGGCTGATCAGCTTGCGCTGCGCATCCCTGTCGCCCTCAATATAACGTTCAGTTGTTGTCAAAGAGCGGTGCCCAGCTAGTTCCTGAACGTCGCGCAGTGAGCCTCCGGTTTTGCTTATAATTCGGGCTGATTGGGTAATGAATGTGCGCCGCCCTGAATGCGACGAACAACCGTGCAACCCGAGTGCGGCATATGCATCGTGGAACCAGTTCACGATACTTCTTGCGATCATATGTCCTCCACGTTCAGATAGTATCACCGGTCCTTCCTGCGGCCTTCCTAGCGACAGATGATACTCGGTGACCGCTTTTTTCAGATCGCTATGCATTGGGATATGCCTGCCGCTGCCGTATTTGGCGATATGCCGGCTGATACGGATGTGATCTGCAATGCCGCCATTGGTTTTTAATACCATCTGCCATGTCAGCCCGGCGATTTCACATGCTCTCAATCCAGCCTTGAAGCTGAGTAGGATTATTACTGCGTTTCTTAAAGGTTGCCGGTATCCAGCTGCGTGCGTTAATAGTCGGCGCGTGTCTGCTGGTTCAAGCACCCTCGCGGGTAACCTTTCCATTTTATTCTCCAATGTTATTGGTTTTGCTGCAAACAGCATAGGCTGTCAGCAAATGCATAATAACGCAAACCAGCCATAAGATATACAAAAATGAATTATGTCAATGGGTTAGAGAAATTTCATGCTATTTTCCGGCCATTGTCTAGCTACACTCTAAAAGGAAGAAACAGTGACTACCCGCTTCTAGGCAAGCTCTCCAATGACAGTGGTCATCTAAACAAAGCCAGGCATGTAGTAGGTGCTTGATTTTCAGATCGCTCACACCCCTGCACCGATAATGGGCAATGCGTCTCGGCCATTGACAAAAGTGGGCATAGAAATGGGCATAAAATTCAATACATTCGGTAATCTATTGAATTTACTGAATTAATGGCGGAGCCGGAGGGATTCGAACCCTCGATAGGTTGCCCTATACACGCTTTCCAAGCGTGCGCGATCGACCACTCTGCCACGGCTCCGCAAATACCATCTGATCCGTGAATCCGGTCGAACATCAGATAGCGAGGCTTCCCTAGTGCGGGATTCGCGCTTTCGCAAGTCATTGTGTGGGGTTAGGGTGCACGTCAGGACTGAAACCCGTTCGCCCTGAGTGTGTCGAAGAGTCGGTTACGCCAGGCCCGGTCCTTCGGCAGGCTCAGGACGAACGGAAATTTTGGGGGATGTGTCTATGAGAAAATTCAGCGCTACGATTTCATGGTTGGCCCTGTTGAGCGCTACACCAACCCTCGCGCAGGATATCGGCACACCTGAATATCCCAGCCCCAATGCGATAGTCGATGCGGCCTCGGCCAGCGAATGGGTGAAGATCGCCCCAAGCGATCTGCTGATCATGGATCTCGCGCCCGACGCGGACGACAATGCACGCCGCGTGGTCATCCAGCTGATGCCGGAACCGTTCTCGCAAGGGTGGATCCGCAATATCCGCAAGCTGGCCGCCGCGCACTGGTGGGACGGCACCAGCATCAACCGGGTGCAGGACAATTATGTCGTGCAATGGGCGGATGCCGGTTACGACAATCCGGAATCGGGAGAGACAGAGCAGAAGGCTTTGCCGGAGGGGTTGGAGACGGTGCCGGAGAGTGAGTATGAGATCGCAACCAAGGAACTGATGGAATTATCCACTGGTTTAGAAACAAATGAAGACGCTGAATCGCTTGCTGAAGAAGCAATCGCCGAAATATATAAGGAAACTGAGGCATATCGAAGTACGAATCCCGGCGAATTACTGCCTTGGATGATTTTGTGGAGGGCTCTCGGTAAGAATCCCTACTCCAAGGTTGTCGCGTTCGTCGACGGATGGCCTGTCGCCGCAAGCGACGCTGGGATAATGGAATCTATTTGGCCCATCCACTGCTACGGCGCGGTCGGCGTTGGCCGCAACTATTCCCCTGACACCGGCAGCGGCGCGGAACTCTATACCGTGATCGGCCATGCGCCGCGCCATCTCGATCGCAATATTGCGGTGATCGGGCGGATCATCGAAGGGATCGAACATCTTTCCAGCCTGCCGCGCGGCAAGGGGCAGTTGGGGTTTTACGAGGATGCGAGCAAGCGCGTGCCGATTGCATCCATCCGCCTGGGTGATGCGCTGGGTGAAGACTCGTCTCCCGCGTTCGAATATCTCGATACCGAAGGCGAGACATTTGCCAAATATGCCGATGCCCGGGCCAATCGGCGCGATCCGTTTTTCATTGTGCCGGCTGGCGGCGCGGATATCTGCAATATTCCGGTGCCGGTGAGAAGGGTGACGGGGAATTGAGGATTGCAGTGCACCTGCGGAGGCAGGTGCCCATCTCCTGTCATGGCGCCTAGCCGCTTGTCCGGGAGATGGATCCCCGCCTTCGCGGGGACACGACTTGCCGCTTTCCTACATCATGATATGTGATTCACGGATGGTTCCCCGCCGAAGGGCGGGGCCCAGAATATTCCCGCCTTCGCCTTTTATACCGCAACGACAGGACTCGACTGGACCCCGCCCTGCGGCGGGGCACAATTTCGCTTTCCTACATTGCGTCAGATCGGTTAGTCTCCCTACATGGCCCAAGCCCATTTCTCGTCCAGTCATCGGCGGTTTTCAGCAAGTTGCGCCCGGAAGATATCCTTCGCAATAGGGGGTGTGACCCTGTGTGACCCAAAGATTGTTTCCCGCCGCAGGGCTGGATCCAGAACAGTCCTGCCTTCGCCTTTTAGACTGCACCGACAGGATTCGACTGGGCCCCGCCCTCCGGCGGGGAACGAAAACCGCCTTTACAGGGGCGGAAAGCTTATTTTTTCTTAACAGTGTAAAGTTTGTAAAGTTCAGCAAGGAAAGAGTCGCATGAATAGCTATTTTCGATCAGCGCAAATCGCCTTTTGGGCCTTGGTCACAGCCTGCTTTTCCATGTCCTCTGCGGCCCTGGCGCAAGAAGAAGTGGCTGAACAAAGTCCCACCGAAATACTCGCTGCTGCACCAGCAGAACACTGGCTGCCGATTCCTCTCACCGACTTGATGGTCCTCACCCTGCCCGACGCCGCTGACGGGACAAAACGCCAGACAGTAATCCAGTTGCTCCCCGCCAATCTCTCCGGCGGCCATGTCCGCAACGTCCGGACCTTCGCAAAAACCCGCTGGTGGGACGGCACCAAAATCTATCGCGTCGCCAAGGATTTTGTCACCCAGTTCGGCGGCAACCCCGATGCCAAGGCGCTCCCGAAGGGACTCGAGACCGTGCCGGAGAGCGAATATTTTAACGCCGCGCTCGGGGTGAAACGCGATGCCGATATGGCGGCGCTGCAGGCGGCGGTCGATTATAGCAATGAATATCAGGGCACAACGATCCCACCCTTGATGAAGATGATTTACGAAAATGGCGGCGCACAGAAAGTCGGCTTTGGCGGCGGCTGGCCGATTGGCAGCAAGACTGTTGGCGGCGAGACGAAATATTATCCGCTGACCTGTCGCGGGTCGCTATCCCCCGCCCATTACGATCCGCCAGACACCGGCAGCGGCGCAGAAATGTCGGTGATCACCGGCGAAGCGGCGCGCAGCCTCGACACGACCTTCGGCATGGTCGGACGAGTGATCGACGGACTGGAGCATTTGCAGAATCTGCCGCTCGGCACCGATCCGGGCGGTTTTTATGCCGACAAATCGGAATATATCGAGATAAAGTCGATCCGGTTGGCCAGCGAGCTGCCGCTGGCAGGACAGCCGTCTTATGAATATCTCGCCAGTTACAGCCCGGCGCTTCTGCAATATATCGAAGCCCATGGCGGCTATGGCAATATCTGCACCGTGCCAGTGCCAATTAGGAAAGTTTCAAAATAGGGTAATAAAATTACAACGCGTCTCGCGCGCAGCGTCATTTGCTGGTAATGATGTGCGATTAGACACGATAGAACAGGAGCTCCTCCATGCGCGTTGGTACCCCCAGAGAAATCAAGAATCACGAATATCGGGTCGGCCTGACCCCCGAATCGGTCCGCGAACTGACCGCCAATGGCCATGATGTGCTGGTCGAAACCGGCGCCGGCCTTGGCATCGGCGCCGAAGATTCCGAATATGTCGCCGCCGGTGCAACCATTGTTGCGACCGCTGCCGAAATCTTCGAAAAATGCGAAATGGTGGTCAAGGTCAAGGAACCGCAGGCTATCGAACGGGCGATGCTGCGCGAAGGCCAGATATTGTTCACCTATCTCCACCTCGCCCCAGATCGCGAACAGACCATCGATCTGGTCAAATCCAAGGCGATCTGCATTGCCTATGAAACGGTAACCGGCACCGGCGGACTGCCCCTGCTGAAACCGATGAGCCAGGTCGCTGGGCGGATGTCGATCCAGGCCGGCGCGACCGCGCTGGAAAAAGCCCATGGCGGTCGCGGCATATTGCTCGGCGGCGTCCCCGGCGTTGCGCCCGGCAAGGTGACGATCATCGGCGGCGGCGTGGTCGGCTTCAACGCTGCGCAAATGGCCGCTGGTCTCGGCGCGGATGTGACGATCCTGGATCGTGATCCGGATGTGCTGGAATCGGTCGGCACCCATTTCGAATCGCGCGCCAAGACGCGCTTCTCGAATAAGGCCAATCTGGCCGAATGCGTCGCCGAAGCTGATCTGGTGATCGGAGCGGTCCTGATCCCGGGTGCAGAAGCGCCCAAGCTGGTGACTCGCGAGATGCTCAAAACCATGCGGCCCGGCTCGGTGCTTTGCGATGTCGCGATCGATCAGGGCGGCTGCTTTGAAACTTCGAAAGCAACGACCCACGAAAACCCGACCTATGTGGTCGACGATATCGTCCATTATTGTGTTGCCAACATGCCGGGCGCGGTCTCGCGCACCTCGACCTATGCGCTGAACAATGTAACCCTTCCCCATACGCTGGCGATTGCCAACAAGGGCTGGGAAGCAGCGCTGCGCGATGACCGGCATCTCGCCGAAGGGCTGAATGTCTGGAACGGCCATGTCACCTACAAGGCGGTCGCCGAGGATCTGGGCTATGACTATATGCCGGTGTCGGAGATTGTGGGGCGATAGTTGACGGATTGCTTGTTCTCCGTTCGTAGTGAGCTTGTCGAACCACATCTTTCGAACGAAACATGTCCTTCGACAAGCTCAGGACGAACGGCATAACAAGAAGGACGGACCTACATGGCAGCAGCAGACCAGAAACCGCTCGGATCAGGCTTCCACGCGAAAAGCGAGCCACACGAGATACTCGCCGGCGTTGATCTGACCGGCAAGACCGCCATCGTGACCGGTGGCTATTCGGGCATTGGTCTGGAAACGACCCGCGCGCTGGCCGATGCCGGAGCCACGGTCATTGTGCCGGTGCGCGATCCGGCTAAAGCAGAAGAGAATCTCTCGACCATCGAAGGCGATGTTTCTTCGGCAAAAATGGATCTCGCCGATCTCGATTCGGTGCGCGGTTTTGCCTCTTCGGTCTATGACAGCATTAACGCGCTGGATCTGCTGATCAACAATGCCGGTATCATGGCCTGTCCCCTCGAACGGGTGGGACCCGGCTGGGAAAGCCAGTTCGGGGTCAACCATATGGGCCATTTCGCACTGACCAAGGCGCTACTGCCCCTGCTCGAAAAAGCCGGTGCTCCGCGCGTCGTCGCGCTCTCGTCGATTGCCCACAAGCGCAACGGCATCCTGTGGGATGATATCCAGTTCGAGAATAGCGAATATCAGAAATGGGTCGCTTATGCCCAGGCAAAAAGCGCCAACGCCCTGTTCGCCAGTGCGCTGAGCCGCCGCATGCAGGCCTTTGGCGGCCGCGCCTTCTCGGTCCATCCGGGCGGAATTTTCACACCGCTACAGCGCCACTTGCCGGTCGAGGAACAAGTCGAACTGGGTTGGCTGAACAAGGACGGCACCGTACCACCGGCGGTTGCCGATATTTTCAAAACACCGGCGCAGGGCTGCAGCACGAGCCTATGGGCCGCCACGTCCCCGCTGCTCAATGACATGCCCGGTGTCTATTGCGAGGACTGCGATGTTGCGCAGCTGATGGGGCCGGCTTCGCTACCTTATCAGCATTGTGCACCGCATATCACGGCGGATGACGATGCGGAGCGCCTCTGGGAGCTCAGCGAAAAATTGCTCGCCGCTGCATGATGGTGAAGGACGATCAACAGGCCAGGGAATATGCCGGTTTGCTGCAGCGCGATCCGGGCGGGTTCCTTTTGCAATGCGATGATGGCCATCGCTACCGGCTCGAACTGCTGCGCACGCCGATTGACGAGGTCGAGAAGCGGGTGGTGGTGACCGGCCGGATCTCGGATAGCGCGACTCTGGAAGTCGACGGGATCCGGCTGGCATGAATTTTGACCGCGCAAAACTCGGCGACATCGATGCGCTCCACGCTCTGGTCGAAAGCGCCTATCGCGGAGAAAGCGCCAAGCGCGGCTGGACCCATGAAGCAGACCTGCTTGGCGGACAGCGGACCGATGCAAGGGCGCTGCGCGAGATTATCGCGGCGGATAACCAGATCATCCTGCTCGCGAAGAACCGCAATGCCATCGCCGGCTGCGTCCAGCTCTCGCGTGTCGGTGACCGGCTCGCCTATCTGGGACTGCTGACCGTCGACCCGGCCTTGCAGGCAGCGGGCCTGGGCAAGCAATTGCTGGCGGAGTCAGAACAATTTGTCCGAGAACAGTGGCAGGCACAAGCAATCGAGATGACCGTCATCCGCCAGCGCCTTGACCTGATCGCTTATTATGAACGCCGCGGATATGCGCGGACAGGCGAACACCGGCCCTTCCCGCACGACGATCCGCGATTCGGGCGGCCGAAATCTGCGAAGCTGGAATTCGCGGTGCTTCGCAAACCGGTCTAGGCGGCCCTATCTAGGCGGCTTTGCCTTCCAGCGCTTTCTGCCGGCGGCGCTGCACCGAACTGCCCAGGCCGAGCGCCTCGCGATATTTGGCCACCGTGCGCCGGGCAATGTCGAAGCCCCTGTCCTTGAGCAAGGCCACAAGCTTGTCGTCGGACAGGATCTTCTTTGGATCCTCGTTATCGATCAGGGACTTGATATGACTCTTCACCGCCTCCGCCGACGCCGCCTCGCCACCGGTTGAAGACTGAATGCCGCTGGTGAAGAAATATTTCAGTTCGAACGTCCCGCGCGAACAGGAAAGATATTTGTTCGATGTCACTCGGCTCACGGTCGATTCATGCATTTCGATCTGCTCGGCGATATTCTTCAGCGTCAACGGCCGGAGATGCGCTACACCCTTGCGGAAAAACTCTTCCTGCTGCTTGACGATTTCCGTCGCAACCTTGACGATCGTGCGCTGTCGCTGATCGAGCGCTTTGACCAGCCAGTTGGCGTCCGCGAGGCATTCGTTCAGCCACTCCTTCGACTGCTTGTCCTGCGCGCCGTCTTTCAGTTCGGAATAATAGCTGCGGTTCACCAGCACCTTCGGAAGGGTGGCGCTGTTCACTTCTATGATCCATCGGTTCGCGCGTTCGGCGATAAAGACATCGGGGACCACAGACTGCACCTCACCGCCCCCAATCTTGCAGCCCGGCTTCGGATCATAGTTGCGCAATTCGCTGATCATATCCATCAGGTCTTCGTCATCGACACCGCATATTCGTTTGAGCTGCGGCAAGGCACCTTTGGCAAGCAGATCGAGATTGTCGATCAGCCGCGCCATTGCAGGATCATAGCGGTCCGCGTCCTTGGCCTGCAGCACGAGACATTCTGCAAGATCGCGCGCGCCGACACCGACAGGATCGAGCGTCTGGACAATGCCCAATATGCGTTTGACGTCTACCAGACCGACGTTCAGCCGCTGGGACAGTTCCAGCAAGTCCGCCTGCAAATAGCCGCACTCGTCGATCTGGTCGATAATATGCTGCGCGACAAACAAGTCCATACCGGAAAGCACGGCTCCGGCCTGATCCATCAGGTGATCGGTCAGGGTTATCTCAGCAGTCAGCATATTCTCGAAGTCCGGCGCTTCACCCCCGGCTGCCGAGCTGGAACTCGCACCGTTCAGACCCAACTGCCCGTCGAGTGTACCGTCGCTCTCAGAAAGACTATTGCTGGAAAAGCTGTCCGTGTCGCCTTGCATATCCAGTGTAGACTCGGATTCCGACGGACCGGCAGACAATATCTCGTCGCTCCCCTGCGCACCGGGCTCGCTCAATATCTCGCCATCGGAAGCTTCGCCACTCTCGGTCGAAATTTCGCCGGTGTCCAACAGCGGGTTCTTCTCAATCTCGTCAGAAATGAAGGTTTCCAGTTCGAGATTGGACAAGGTCAGCAGCTTGATCGCCTGCTGCAATTGCGGCGTCATCACTAGCGACTGGCTCTGCCGTAAATCGAGGCGAGGCGCGAGTGCCATGGCTAGAGCGCGAAGCCCTCGCCCAGATAAAGCCGTCGCACATTGGCATCGGCAACCAGATCTTCCGGGCTGCCGGCGAACAATACCTGGCCGTCATAGATGATGCAGGCCCGGTCGACGATATCGAGCGTCTCGCGCACATTATGGTCGGTGATCAATACGCCGATGCCGCGTTCACGCAGCTGGCAAACCAGATCGCGGATGTCGGCGATCGACAAAGGATCGATCCCGGCAAAGGGTTCGTCGAGCAGCACGATCGAAGGGCTTGCTGCGAGAGCACGGGCAATCTCGCACCGCCGCCGCTCGCCACCCGACAGCGCCATCGCCGGCGAACTGCGCAATTTCATAAGACCGAATTCGTCGAGCAGTCGATCGAGCGTCTCCGCTCTTACTGTGGCATCGGGCTCCACCATCTCGAGCACCGCCATGATATTCTGTTCGACGGTCATTCCGCGGAAAATTGACGTTTCCTGTGGGAGATAGCCAATGCCCAGAATCGCCCGGCGGTACATCGGCAGCGACGTAATATCCTCACCATCGAGCATGATCCGCCCGGCATCCGGACGAACCAGGCCCATGACCGAGTAGAAGCAAGTGGTCTTCCCGGCTCCATTCGGGCCCAGTAGACCGACGACTTCACCGCGCCCAACAGACAGTGACACATCGGACAGGACCGAGCGCTTGTCATAGCTTTTGGCGATGGAAACGACCGCCAGACCATGTTCCATGGCATCGCTGGCCATGGCAGCACCCGGATCCGCCATGGTCGCTGCTTCAGTCACGGATGTATCGTTCATCATTCGTCCTCATTTGCATGATCTGTCTTGTCTGCCAGCTCACAACATGCCCCAATCTCATCGGAATTGGCAAGCTTTGTGCATGGAAGATCGAAATGAACCTCTACCGGTCGAACATCCAGTGGCATAACGAGGCAGGCCGGCGGAGCTCTCCAGATACGGCAATCGAACTGAATTTCCTGTACCACTGGTCGGGACTTCAGTCTTTCCGTTGCGGAACCGTGAAGGTACCGGACACTCGTCCGCTGGAGTCTTGGGAACCGACTGAAGAACCGCCGGTCGAGCGCCCGTCTATCGTCGATCTGCCCGATTCGAGGTCGATAATGACACGGCCACCGGAGAGACGATTCGTTCCCTGTGTGAGCGTAACATTGCCGATCAGGGTGATCAGACGTCGATTAAGGTCATAAATGGCGACATTGCCGGAGGCGGTGTCGCCGGCTTTGCGAATAGTGACGCCGCCTGACGCGTCGATCCGGTCAATCTCGATCCCCCCGGTGCTGCGATAGGCCACGGTCATGCGCGCTGCGTTGAGCGTCAGTCCGGCCTGTTCGACACGAACCGCGCCTGACAGGACAACACGGTCGGCACGATCCTGAACCTCGATCCGCCCGGCGTTGAAATTCACCGGTGCATTGCTGTCATGGCTTCCGAAAACCTGCGCCGGGGCCGAAACCGCGAACAGAAAAAATGCCGACGCAAGGGCAAACGTGCCAGCGGACAGGGAAAGAAAAGGGTGTAATTTCATCTAGGGTCTTCTTAGTCCATTTTGCTCGATCCGCAAACGCGCATTGCCATCGAGGCTTACAGTGCGCTCAGCCAAATCCGCTTCGAGCCGGTCTGCTCCAAAAGTTCCGATATTGGTCCGCCCCTCCACTGCGCCTTCGCTTTGCAACGTACGCTGCTTAAGATCGACGGTGACGTTGCTGGTAGAAAGGCGGTAACCGCTAGCCGCTTCGACTTGCACCGGACCCGGTACGCGGACATTTTCTTGGTCCATGTCATAGCTGCCGTCGCTGGCGCGTATCTGGGCAGGCCCTTCTTTCAGCAATATCCGGGCAGAAAGATCTTTCAACTCGACAACTGCTTCGCTCGAGCTTTTTTGCACGGCGGAGCCCGCTTTTAGCGAAAATGGCCGGCCTTCGCTGTCCTCGCCCCGATAGAGCGCCTCGGTCACCCGCATGCGTTCCTTGGCGACATCAACGCTATTCTTGTCCAGCACGAAGCTCAGTTCACCGCTTGTTGTGAACGGAGCCAGAGCGAGCATCGCGCCCAATAGTCCAACTCCCACAGGAAGAATGAAACGCAGCAATTTTACGTTTCGGTCGTGCGAACCATTGGGAGCGGCAAATTCCTGGCGCTTTGTCCGGACAGGGTTGACGGTGGTCAGCATGGCTACACCATCATCCCGGGGTCATTGTCGCGACAAGCGAGCAAGAATATTGGCCGCTCAGGCATGTGCGAAAATGTCTGTTTCCGGCCATCCAGCCAGGTCCAGTCTCGCACGGTCCGGCAGAAAATCAAAGCAGGCCTGTGCGAGAGCGGTTCTACCCTCCCGTTCAAGCCGGATCTCCAACTCATCCTTCAATCTGTGCAGGAAGCGGACATCGGATGCGGCATATTCCCGCTGGGCATCGCTGAGTATGGGATTGCCCCAATCACTCGATTGCTGCTGCTTCGAAATATCCTGACTGAGAAGTTCGCGGACGAGTTCTTTCAGGCCATGGCGATCGGTATAGGTCCGGATAAGCCGCGAGGCGATTTTCGTGCAGAATACCGGCTCTGCCATCACGCCCATATAATGTTCGATGGCAGCGAGATCAAAGCGCGCGAAATGATAAAGTTTCAACCGGTCGGGGTCGGACAATATCGCCCGGAGATTGGGAGCAGAATAATCACTATCGGGGCCAAAACGGATAAGATGCTCGTCACCCCCACCATCAGATATCTGGAGCAGGCACAGGCGATCACGGGGGGTCTGGAGCCCCATGGTTTCCGTGTCCACAGCAACGGCGCCCGCGCCTAGAACGCCAGACGGAATATCTTCTTCATGAAAAAAAACTGCCATTAATATTTGCCTGTCTATTTTATCTCTGGGCCAACTTCATTTTTTCAACCGTGGTACCGGCATGACACCTTATCTGGCTTCCGGTTTTGATCCCAAGCCGAACCACCGGCTGCGAAAATTGACAGCAGCGCCTCATTGAATATGCTATGTGCCGCAGGCCGGTTCAAACAGCAAGTTTAGTTTGAGCTTCGATACGCATCGAAAATGCGGGGACAAGATAGGGGATTGACAATATGACACAGAAAATACCTGAACCGGTTGCTCCCGGGTTCGATTTGAACAAGGCAACGATAATCTCGCTCCTCTATATTGCCGGATTTTTTGTCGGTATCACCGGCCTGGTCGGCTTCGTCCTCGCCCTGATATGGAAAGACGAGGTGGCCGGAACCTGGGAAGAAAGCCATTTGCAGTTTCATGTCATGACATTTGTCATCGGGCTGTTGGTCGGGATTATCGGTGTAATTCTCTCATTTATATTGATCGGCATACCGATTCTTCTGGCTCTCGCGGTCTGGATATTGGTCCGCTCGGTGGTTGCGTTGCTGAAAGCGCAGAAACATGAACCGATTGCCGATCCGAAAACCTGGCTTTTCTAAATAGCGTCGCTTGAGCTTCCGTTTTGTTCCGGCAGCTACCAAAACACCGAATTCATTCGCTTATTCCTCCATTTTTCTATATGGATGGCCCGTGCGGTAATAGGATTCGCGCAAAACAATGCTCCGGAGATCGTCCGCTGCGGCATTGGTATTACTAGGTAGGGCGAATTGAAAGTGACGATTTAAGAATGGGTTTTGACAGAAACCGGCGAGGTAGAGGCCGGGACAAGCGCGACGGCTTCGGTGACGAAAACTTCGATGGATATCAAGGCGATAACGGTCCGCCCGTAGAAAGATATACGCGGCCGGACAGTGATTCCGGTGGCGCCAGACGGAGCGGCGGAATGCCGGATCAGGTTGTCGGTGAAAGCACCGGAACCGTAAAATTTTTCAATGCGCAAAAAGGCTTTGGCTTCATCGTGCAAGACGGTGGCGGCGAAGATGTTTTTGTTCATATCAGTCAAGTGGAACGCGCCGGTCTGAAAGGACTCGCAGAAGGCCAGACGTTGCGCTTTTCACTGGTTGATCGCGGCGGGAAAGTTTCCGCTTCGGACATTCAGATCGAAGGCGACCTTATCGAGGTTCCGGAAGGCGGCGGCTCCCCCCGCGAAGATCGCGGTGGCGGCGGTGCCCCTCGCCGGGAACTGACCGGGGAAAAGGCCACGGGTACCGTGAAGTTTTTCAACGGCACCAAAGGCTTTGGCTTCATCCAGCGTGACGACGGCCAGCCCGATGCATTTGTCCATATTTCAGCCGTAGAGCGCGCCGGTATGCGCGGACTGGAAGAAGGCGACAAGCTCGAGTTTGAACTGGAAGTGGACCAACGCGGTAAGACTGCTGCGGTCAATCTGGTCGCAAAATAGCGGCTTATACCACATCAAATATTGTAAGAATGGCGGGCTTTGACCCGCCATTTTTTTTGCGCTGCGAAGGCCACATAAGACCTCCTGATCATCCGGGCATAGACCGGGCATAAAAAAGCCCGCCGGATTTCTCCGGCGGGCATTCCTAAATCTTTCGGCGGTTAAAAGCGGAAGCTGATCGCACCCGAATATACCTGGCTGGACACATCCGACCGGCCAACCGTTGAATCGGCGGAAAGGTCAAACGAGACATTGCCCATATTGTAACGCAAGCCAACGCCGACTTCGCCCCAGTTCTTGTCCCTTCCGGCCAGCGCGAATGGCGCTACTGCACCATTTCCGCCGACGAAATTCGCACCGAAGCTATTTGGGTTATCCTCGAATTCGTGGACATAGTTCATAGACGCCCGCATCTGTAGTTTCCGGCCCGGCTTGGACTTGAACTCGATACCGGCCAACCCCTGGATACTGTCATAATCGGGACGAATGATCGTCAAAGCCGGTCCGCCGCCCTGTTCGTCAACATTGCTGAAGTTGATCTTTGCTGCACGAGCCCGAATACCGGGAGCCGCGATCACATCGAACATTTCAATCTCTTTCGACAGGCCGAGTTCAGCAGCATAGACCATGCTGTCATCGTCGGTCGTCAGACTGAAGGATTGCGCACCAAGAGAAACATTGCGCAGTGTCTCGGCGTTATAGGTACCCAGCGTGGCTCGACCGTCCAGGATCAGACCGCCGGAGAGATCTTTCCGACCGTAGATCGAACCCATGATCGCTGTTGATTGCGCAGAATTGCCCAAGGCAGCCGTTGCATCGACATCCGAATAATAAGCCGAAATCCCGATGAAGGATGATTCGCCGAAATAATATTCGAGACCGCCAGCGATGAAGAAGCCGTCAAATTCATCTTCTCCGTCAGCGCCCGGCGCAGGATTGGTGAGTGGCATGGAGCCGCCATCGCCATTCACAAAACCACCCGCGAGATAGACGGCCATGTCCTCGTTGACATTGCCGGAACGGACTTCGGTATCATCTGCATTAGCAGCTGCATCGCTCAGGGCGCTAGCACCATTCATCGCAATCCCACCCAGTGACGTGGCCGCCAGTTGCATAGGACGGCCGATCACAGCGACGGTGCCGCCGCTTGACGAACGGTCGGCGAGACTGATTCTGTTCTGGTAGAAATCGGAAACATTGCCGAGAAACGCTTGCCCCATCGCCTGGACAGTCGATTCCGTTGTCGGAGCCCAGCTATCAAAAGTGGCCTGGATGGTACCGGCATCGGTAAAGTCCAAAAAGGTGAACAGGCCTGAGACAGCAGCGTTACCGCGGTTGTTATCCATAAGGCTGGCAAAGCTGGTCTGGACCGGGTTCCCGGCATCGACAACATTCTGATAGCTCTGAGCGCTGATGGTTACATCGACGGCATTTGCACTATAGCTGAAATCCGAAAGCAGGATTGCAGATATCTGTGCGGCGCCATCAAACTGATCGGTCACACCGCCAGCGGCCGTTACGATGCGATAGGTGCTCGGGGTTGCCGTCTGGAAGCCGTCGATCGGCGAGAACACCACTGTACCGCCTACATTGGCTTCATCACTGACTGCCAGAAGATCCGAATCTCCAGACGCGCCAATATCAATCATCAAGGTAGAACCGGACGATAGAATGACGTTACCGTTCACGGTCAATGTATCGATCGTGCCGACCGAACCGGGAGCAATACCGCCCGCGATGTTGGTCAGGAACGGTGCATTGATGATACCCGAACCCGAGAGCAATCCGGAAAACAGCGAATAGTCACCAACACTGTTCAAGGTTCCATCAACTGCGATCCGGCCAGCGGTCTGGTTGACGTCGATCAAAGCAGAAAGACTGGATCCGGAATTGATCATCAATCCGGCTGCACCGCCAACATTGAGGCGATCAATTGTCACATCGCTGTTCAACGAAGTCGTGCCCGCCTGATCCAATGTCACTTCGAAATAGCGCGCTTTTACGCCACCCGCCACATCTGCATCGATATTATCGGGAACAAAATCAGTTGCTCCAGCAAGCCCATTGTCGAGGGTCGCAGCTGGGAACGGATCACCTTCAGCCTGCGGAGTTTCTTCCGCACCTTCTGGTCCGCCATTGGCGGTGATTGCAACAGGCGTTGCGCCGCCACTGATAGCAATGTCACCGACTGGAGTCGCGCCACCGCTGATGGCAATATCCTCGACCAGCGTGGCACCGCTGCTGATAGCGATATTTTCAACGATCATGCCTTCGCCGCGAATGGCGGTATTGGCGATTAGCTGAAGCGCTCCTGCCGATTGCGCTGAAACCGCAGCAACCTGCACGTCACCACCAACTGTTGCTGCTTGCGCGTTGGGAACCTGTGCAACACCGATGGAAGATGTTGGCGCCGGTGTTGGCGCGGGAGTAGGCGCAGGACGCGCTGTCGGCGTCGGGGTGCCGGTTGCCAGATCGAGACATTCGTCTCCGACATTTTCGCCCTCAAGGTCGAAACAAACTTCACCAAATTGCGGTGTGGACTGCGTGACACCGCCCGATTGCGCATCGGGGAAGCCATTTACCACATTGCCGTTTTCGTCAATGATTCGATAGGCCGGATCGAGGTCGGTCTGCCAGTGAGTCGCATCTTCCCAGTCGCCGTCACCCGCTTTTGCGCTGACATAACGATAGGGATTATTCGCTGCGATATAGTCGGCAAACAGGAACAAAGGCTGGTAAAAGCTTTCTGTGCCGTAGGAACTGAAAACCTGCGCGCCAAAGAAACGGGAGCCGCCGGACAGAACGCCAATTTGCAGATCTTCGGTCGACAGATCGTTGTTTGCCGCATCAAGTATCAAGGGACCGCCCGAGTCACCACCAGCTGTCGTACCTTCGATTTCGAGAGGCTCATCTTTGTAAAGGTTGAAGTCGAACGGGTTGGTCTTGTTGGGATCGTCAAAGTCCAGCCGGTATAGCACCTGTGGCAAATCGCCAAATGGATCACCAAACAGGAACGTGTTTCTGTCATCGAAATTGGTCAGTGCACCAAGCATATTTTCAGCAGATTTGCGGCGCCAGTCGATGCCCAAATTATCGCCGGCGGTACCGCTGCCGGTGCGGCCATAGCCGGTAATTTTCACATGATAGCCAGTACCATCGACATCATCAATCGCACCGGGATCGGGAAGCGGCGAAAACAGCAGAGCCCAGGTAGGGATATTGGCAGCCGGATCCGAAAGCGTAGCCAGGGCAATATCACCTTCCAAAAAGCCTTGACCTTCGGCACGGGCTACGGAATCGGGATGATAGGCAATCTGGCTGATATTATAGACGAACAGATCTGGGTTGGAAGCAAAGCCGTTATTGATCCAGTCGACGAAACCTGGAAGGGAATTACCGTTAAACGAAAAAGCGGACTGGATCGCACCATTGGTATCATAATCGCTTTCCGGCAAATCATTCACACAGTGAGCCGCGAACAGAACCGTGCGCGGGTTGATCAGCGTACCGGTGCAGACGAAACCGTCATTGCGAAAAAACTGGCCAACGCCGTTCACGCTATCTTCAGGGTCGCTGATATCTGCCGGCGTGTAATTGTCATTCGGCACGATGGCCTGTGCCGGTGTTGCGAGTGCGAGCGTGGCAATTACCCCCGCTGCAGCAGTCCGCAAAAGTACAGATCTGCTTGAATGTCCGAAATTCCTGTTCATCGAAGAATGCCCCTTGCAATATTTAGTCAGAATAGACCCCTGCCATTACTGTGCTTGTTTTCGCCATGTGAATCAAAGCGAAATTTGCAAAATATTTGGCGCTAATTGGCAAAATGTTGATTTTTGGGG
>Ga0207901_1000128_pt1 | contig 34563 bp, 40 predicted proteins | sample LinPmetageLP46_FD_184057 | JGI IMG/M metagenome (GOLD analysis project Ga0207901, IMG submission 184057) | Marine viral communities from the Pacific Ocean - LP-46 (SPAdes) | ecosystem: Environmental > Aquatic > Marine > Oceanic | place: Pacific Ocean | collected 2011-06-12
CAATAATTAATCTAAAAATAGCGCCTATTCTTAAAATCTGGAGCATTTGTCACCGAAAACATACTCAGATTTTACGTAGGAACATCACCGAAAAAAGGCTCTAGGGTTTTTCTACAGCCTCGTTAGGGCTGGTCGTAGTGCCCTCCAATGGCGAAAATATAAATGGATCTGTCGTCGAACCGGTATATGAGCCTATCCTTTTGTGAGATGCGCCTTGACCACAAGCCTGACAAGTTATGTTTAAGCGGCTCAGGTTTGCCGATGCCAGTTGATGGATCGTCAGAGCGGAGCATTTCTTTTAGCAGTTTGCAGAGAGCGTTGTGCAGCTTTTTGTCTTTGTCGCGCATCTTTTCATATGCCTCCCAGGTGCTGCCCTCAAATACCAGTGATCTCATTCATCTGCTCATTATCAGGTATGTATCCTTGACCACGGCTGTGGGTATCGAGGGAGGCCGCAATCTGTTGCATCAGGTCTCGATTCTGAAGTACATGCAGCGTTTCTTGCTCTCTTTCCCAGTCTTCAGCACTTATTATCACGAATGCTTCTCCGGCACGACGTGTCACCTTGAGAGGTTCGTGTCTACTAACAACCTGCTCTACAAGGCTTTTCAGATTGTCTCTGAATTTGTTTACACTGATGATATCCATAATCCCACCATTATGTACGGAAACTCCGTACAACTATATAGCAATAGCCCTAACAAGGCCAAGCACGGCGACAGATTTTTCGTTGCTCGGGAACTGGGCATACATCCTGGCCAGATCTACAACTGGCGTCGTCAGTTCACCCGTTTGTCTGATAAACAGTTCAATCGCATTGATGGTGTCGATTACTCCAAGACTGAGAGCGAAGCCATGCGGAAGCTCAAACGCGAAATGGAGATCCTGAAGAAGGAGAACGAGTTCTTAAAAAAAGATGTCTGCGTACTTCGTGAAATCCCAAGAGTGAAGTACGCGCTGATGGATCAGTTTCGTCAGTCGTATACCGTTCGGTTGATGTGTCGGGCGCTGTCTCAGGGAGAAGGCTATTCGAGCCCGCAACGGCAAGGCTTTTAAATACAGTCGCACGTCTGAGGCGATGACGAACGTGGCAGACAACCTGCTGTGGCGTCAGTTTGCAGCGTCGGCTCCAAACCTGAAGTGGACGACCGACATTACCTACATCTGGGTGAATGGCTGCTGGCTTTATTTGGCGACGGGGTAAGTCCAATGCGCATAACCGAGTGTCTATTTTTCGTGGGTAGGACCAAAGTAAGGCACACCTTGCCATGGCAGAGTTATTAGAATTTGAGACCGAGCGGCTACATTTGCGGCAATGGCGCGAAAGCGATTTCGAGCCGTTCGCTACTCTTAACGCTGACCCACAGGTTATGGAGTTCTTTCCCGAACCGCTGAGTCGTCAGGCAAGTAATGAAGTGGCGGACAAAATTCGCTCGCTCATTGAGCGGCGCGGTTGGGGGTTCTGGGCATCAGAGGCTGCATTTGGTTCGCTAAATGTTGCGTTTCAACGGCTGGAGTTACCTGAGATTGTCTCCTTTACCACAGTTGGCAATCGGCGGTCGCGTCGTGTCATGGAGCGCATCGGCATGCAGTACAGTGGCGAGTTTGAGCATCCCAGTTTACCCGAGGATAGTCTGTTGCAGCCGCATGTACTTTATCGTTTACGACGAGAGCAATGGGACGTAAAAGCCTAACAATTAGCTCCAGTTCGTTCTGCACTTCCCCCACTTCAGTAGGCGCCCTCGCTGTATATCAGCTCATAGCTGTGGCTATAAACCTCAACAATATTTCCAAACGGGTCTTCCATATAAATCATGCGATAGGGTTTCTCTCTCGGATAATAGTAGCGAGGTTTCTCCATGCGCTTTTTACCACCTGCGGCCACAATACGTTCTGCAAGTTCTTCAACGTTCGGGTCCTGCACGCAGAAGTGAAAAACTCCGGTTTTCCAATACTCGAAATTGTCTTTCGGGTTGGTTTGGTTTTTGAACTGAAAAAGCTCCACGCCAATTCGATCTCCGGTCGATAGATGAGCGATACGGAAGCTTCCCCAGCCTGCTCCGAATACATCCGTGCACATCTCCCCGATGGCGCTGTCGTCCTCTTCGATCTCGGTTGGTTCCATAATCAAATACCAACCCATTACTTCCGTGTAGAACTTAACGGCGCGCTCAAGGTCTGGCACGGATATGCCGATGTGTGAAAAATTTCTTGGGTAAACGTTGCTCATTGCTTGTACTCCTTTAGTAAGACTGAGGACAGGTTACATAGCGCCTATAATCACGTAAAATTATCATTTGTTGTTGATATAATCACAGGATGTAATGATAAATATTACTTGGTTACGCAGCTTTTGCACGTTAGTTGAAGTTGGCCATTTCACTCGTACGGCTGAGCGCCTCCACATGACGCAGTCGGGGGTGAGCCAGCATGTGCGCAAGCTGGAGGAGCAACTTGGCGCGGAGTTGCTTGTGCGGCAGGGCAAACAATTCTCGCTCTCGGATACCGGCGAAAGGCTATACGCCGACGCGCAGGGCATTCTCTTTGCGTTGTCGAATCTGGAGCTGAGCGTCGGAGAGGACCCTCCCTATGAAGGGGTTGTGCGGATGATGTCTCCCGGGAGTGTCGGGCTTAAGCTTTATCCGCATTTATTGGCGTTGCAGAGCAAGCACCCGAAGCTCATTATCGATTACCGGTTTGCGCCCAATACCGATGTGGAAAACGCAATCGCTGAATCTACGGTTGATATTGGATTCATGACGGAGAAATCCACCCTGGCGGACGTAAGTTGCACCCCTGTCGCGCAAGAGTCGCTGCTGCTAGTGACACAGGCTGCAGTCGAAGAACCGGATTGGGACGATCTGATGACCCTTGGCTTTATTGACCATCCCGACGGAAGTCATCACGCCAACCTGCTTCTTGGTGCCAATTATCCCGAGTTTCAGCACAGTCATCTGTTTCCCAGAAAGGGATTCTCTAACCAGATCGGTTTGATTCTGGAGCCGGTCAGCATGGGTTTGGGTTTTTCCGTCTTGCCGGCACATGCGGTTGAAGCCTTCCAAAAGCCCGCACGCATTAAAGCTCATCGACTTGCTAGCCCGGTCAGCGAGACGCTATATCTTTGCGCTCTGCGGCATAGGACGCTTCAGAGGAGAATGGAAACGGTAATTGCTGAAGTCAAACGATGGCTCTAAGCTGGATTGGCATTTAACACAGTCACGGCGAGGGCTACTACACTGGGGTAGGTCCACTGCGGCTTTAGCGAAAAATTTGGATGGTTGAAGGATAAGTATGGCGGTAGTATCAACATATAGCCAAGCGCAGCACTATGCAGCCTTGGGCTGCCGTACATTCATTACCTTTCTCAATCAGGCGACAGCAATGACTATAGAGCGTATTTCCCCTAATAACCGCATGAGCAAGATCGTAAAACATAATGGCACCGCTTACCTTTGCGGTCAGGTCGCGAAGGATAGGAACGCTGACATTCATACCCAGGTGACCGGGATGCTGGAGAAAGTGGACGAGCTGCTGGAGAGTATCGGTTCCGGCCGCGACAAAATTCTGTCGGCAACGATCTACCTAGCTGATATGGCTGACTTCCAAGCCTTGAACGAAGTGTGGGATAACTGGGTGCCTGAAGGCGAAGCTCCAGCAAGGGCCTGTGTTCAAGCTCAGATGGCGTCTCCGGAATTGCTGGTAGAAATTTCGGTAGTTGCTGCGACGTCTTGACCCGAGAAATGCAATGCCGCGCAGGCTGCCGCGGTGCTACGCTCCTTTAGCCGCAAAGCTCCGCGTTGAGGCTGTAGAAAAACCCCAAATCAGGTTAGTGGCTACATCCCGGCCAGCGAATTCCAGTTCTCTCCTGTTGCGATGGCGTGCCAGGAGCCCACTTCCAGGGCCAGTGGCAATTATATTGCCTGGTGCACAACATTGAGAAACTGGCGAATTACGGGAAGATAGCGGCATGATGCTGGGCTATGGTAGCCAGAAACAGTTCTTAGATGGCTGATTGATGGGCTTTGTGAACTGAATATCGCTAACGCTCAGTTGTGATCGGCGAACGAGCAAACCTGCGTTAGTTGATCGCACGTGACGAAAAACAAAAAGGTGGCTACGGATCGGACTCTGAGAAGGGTTCTTCTGCAGCCTCGTTATGTGCCTTGAGATGCTTCACATTTAAGCCTTCCAATACCCTGAAATGTAAGTTTCCTTGCTGATGTAACCTAGCTTTGTTTTTAGCTGGTTCTTGATCGCTTTCGTCTGTCCAGTTTCCCCAGCTACAAATATTGCCGGGTTGCCACCTCTCCACGTCAAATTTTCAAGGCCTTCAAGCAAGGCGTTTTTGTTCAGGTTATCATTGATCAGCCATTGCACCTCTACGCCGCTGGGCGCTGCAATAATAAGTTTATCCTTTACTGTAGGAACCTGAAGAAAAGCTGTGCCAACAGCCGTTGCAGGTAATTTTTCTAGAATAGCTGCTGCGGCAGGTAATGCCGTAAGGTCTGCCATAATTAAATGCCAGTCGGCATGATAGTTTGTGTACTTAGCTTCACCTGGGCCTGCGACTCCCAAGTAGTCGCCCAGCTGAGCATTCTTAGCCCAGTTTGTCGCGAGTCCTTCATGGTCGTTCACGGCAAAATCTACCGTCAATTCTTTTGTTTGGTTGTTAAAAGCGCGCACAGTATAGGAGCGCATCCACTGCTTAAAACCTGTATAAATGCCGAGCTTTGGCTTGTTTTGTCCTGGGCTAGGAAATATAGCCTTAAAGTGCGCACTTTCCTCGCCAGCTGGAAAGTCGTTTAGATCATCACCTCGCAAGACAATACGTCGCATATGTGGCCCGATATCTTCAATGTAGGCGACTTGTGTCATTCTCATCTTTTTCATATTCGTTACTCTCAGTTCTTTGTTTAGCTAGCCATAAATTTTTCAAGCCGGGGTTTCAGCACTAGTGGCATCATTAATGCCATGAATAGCCCAAGAGGTAGGGCTGCAATAAAAGCCAGTAATTGTTTGATTGAGAATTTTATTACCGTTAGGTATGACCCATTGAAGGAATTTGCTGGTGATGGTCATATTAGAATTTTCTGATACAACGGGAGTTTCAGTGAATCAACTTTCATGACGGTGTCTGACATGTATTTTTCCTCAAAATCTTGAGTTCGCTTATCATTTGGTTGATAATAGCAACCATAACAAATGTAGTTGACACTGTCAACTACTGCGATTTGAGGTTTGTACCATGTTCAATGCCATCACGGTTGAGGCGACTTTTCATTTAGCCCACGCAATCAAGCAACAGCTTAACAGTCAACTGGAAACCCAAAAGTTGGGTATTGCAGCGATGCACGTAAGGGTCTTAAAGGTTATTGGTAAATCAAATTCTTCTACGGCAATTGATATTGCAGGCCTTTTTAAGCGTGACAAAGCGCAGATTACTCGCTTGGTTAATCAGCTTATTGATCAGGGATTTGTTCAAAAGACGCCTAACCCTGACGACAAACGGAGTCAGCTTCTGGAACTAACCTCAGCAGGCCGGGCTCTACAAGAAAGATTACGGACTCTATCTGATGACATGGAAAATCAAATGGCTCAGGGCATTGAGGCAGAGGATCTGGATACCTTTACGAAGGTTGCTCAGAAGATGACAAGAAACCTAGCAAGCCAGTGAAATACTTGAAATCATACCTAACAAAGCTATCAAAAATCGTTCAGGCCAAAAAATGTCCTCTACTGGACGCGCTAACGGGTCGTCGCTGCGCTTCGCGTTTTGCTAATTCTTCTTTCAATGCTCGCTCAAGCATCGCACAGCTAAGGAACATGCCCTCATGCAATTAGAAAAATCTAAAAAGAGAATAGCCAAGAAAGTGAAGATGGGATTTCAGGGCTATCCAACACTTGGTATCACATACTTTGGACCGAACGATGGACTGGCGACAGAGGTTGTCCTTGAGTTCGTCTCTGAAGAAGGCGCAGAGCCGCAAACCGAAAAATTCACCACTGAGAGTGATATACGAGAGAATGAGGCCATCCAGTCTGCAATCGTAAAAACCATGGAAAGGTCGGGTGCACAATCGGTTACGCTACGCGAAGGCGTGGTCTGCACGGGTAAAACATAAGATCGGTTCACTCTATAAGTAAATCTCTGGCCATACCGGGAGGGCATTTCCCCCATGAAGTCCAAGACCCACCGGCTCGACCGGTTTATTAGCCAGAATAGCGACTTTTCGATTTCAGATACCCGCCTTTTAATCGCACAAAAACGGATTGTTCTGGATGGGCGGGTGGCGAGTTCAATTCAACAGAAGGTGGGGGAGTTCACTCAGGTTGTGTTGGATGGTCAGTGCTTAAATGATAATAAGCCCGTTTATATTATGCTGAATAAGCCCCGAGGGGTGGTTAGCGCGACTAAAGACCCTAAGCACGCGACCGTTTTAGATCTCATTAAGCACCCTCAAAAGAGCGAGCTGCACATTGTTGGGCGCCTTGACTTCAACACAACCGGATTGCTGCTGCTGACCAACGATGGAGCTTGGTCGCGTAAGATAAGTCTGCCTGAAACAAAGTTGGCAAAAACCTATGAGGTGACTCTGTCTAAACCATTAAGTGACGAGTATGTGGTGGTGTTTCGAGAGGGTATTTATTTTGCTTATGAAAACATTACAACTCGGCCTGCATGCCTGGAAATACTCTCTGATTACACGGCCAGGCTTTCACTGGTTGAAGGCAAGTATCATCAGGTGAAGCGAATGTTTGGTTTTTTTCAAAACCAGGTGCTGGCACTTCATCGGGTCTCTGTCGGGAGTATTTTGCTGGAGGGGCTTGAGGTGGGCCAGAGCAGGGCGCTAACAATAGACGAGCTGGGTTGCCAAACGCCTGCTTGGCAACCCTGTAGCCTGGGCAGGTTGGGTTAGACGTTAAAGCGGAAGTGAATTACGTCGCCATCCTTAACAATGTACTCCTTACCTTCCAGGCGCCATTTCCCGGCTTCTTTCGACCCGGCTTCGCCGTTGAATTTCACAAAGTCGTCATAGCCGACGATTTCTGCGCGGATGAACCCGCGTTCAAAGTCAGTGTGGATGACAGCCGCTGCTTGGGGCGCGGTAGCGCCGATTTTTACAGTCCAGGCCCGCACTTCTTTCACACCTGCGGTGAAATAGGTCTGCAGACCCAGCAAGCTGTAACCCGCGCGGATAACCCGGTCGAGGCCAGGCTCTTCCATGCCCATTTCTCCAAGGAACATGCTTTTTTCGTCGTCTTCCAGTTCCGAGATTTCTGCTTCAATTTTGTTGCAGATGGGCACCACAATGGCGTTCTCTTCGGCTGCAATTTCGCGCACGGTGTCCAGGTAGGGGTTGTTCTCGAAGCCGTCTTCGCTCACGTTGGCGATGTACATCGTCGGCTTGATGGTTAACAGGCACAATTCGCGGATGAGCAGCAGCTCGTCTTTATCCAGCCCCATGCTACGTACTGGCTTGCCTTCGTTCAGTACAGGCAGCAGGCGCTCAAAGATTTCGATCTGAGCCTTGGCCTCTTTATCACCGCCTTTGGCAATTCGCTGCACACGCTTGATGGATTTTTCAACGGTATCCATGTCTGCCAGTGCAAGCTCGGTGTTGATGATCTCAATATCCGCCGCCGGGTCTATTTTGTTGGCGACGTGAATAACATTGGGGTCGTCAAAGCAGCGAACCACGTGGGCAATGGCTTCGGTTTGGCGAATGTTGGCCAGGAACTGGTTGCCCAGGCCTTCACCTTTGGATGCGCCTTCAACCAGGCCCGCAATATCCACAAATTCCATGGTCGTGGGCACAGTGCGTTGTGGGTTTACGATAGCGGCCAGTTTATCAAGCCGGGGGTCGGGCATGGCGACCACGCCAGCGTTAGGCTCGATGGTGCAGAACGGGAAGTTTTCCGCGCCAATGCCTGCTTTGGTCAGTGCGTTGAACAGGGTGGATTTGCCGACGTTGGGAAGGCCGACGATGCCGCAGTTAAAACCCATGGAGTGCCTCTGCTGGTGCTGTAAAATTTGGCCGGATTATACCGGTGTCCGGCGGCGGATACGAATAAGGGATATCAGGGGTGGTGGTTTAGCCCAAAGTGCAATGGGCAGGCTCAGTCTGTGGCGGTCTTGAAACTGTGCAAACGGTTCATGGCTGCGGCGAGGTTGCCAGAAGCCGCATCGGGCAGTACCCGCATGATTTCGTTGAATACTGCGCTCAGGTCTTCTGTTTCACGCTTGCCCAAACGGCCAAGCACGTAGCCGGTTACTTTACGGCTGTCGCCGGGGTGACCAATGCCAATGCGCAATCTCTGGAATTCTTTGGTACCCAGATGGGCGATGGTGTCTCTCAGCCCGTTGTGTCCGCCATGGCCTCCGCCTTTTTTTAGCTTGGCGGTACCTGGGGGAAGGTCCAGCTCATCGTGAGCGATCAGAATCTGAGTAGGGGGGATCTTGAAGAAATCCGCGAGGGCTTTTACAGACAGGCCGCTGCGGTTCATAAACGTAGCGGGATTCAGCAGGTGAAGCTCAATGCCTTGCCACTGAATGCGGGCGTAATGCCCATGGTATTTCTTTTCGGGGCGGAGCGACTGGCCCGCATCGCGGGCCAGTGCTTCAACGAAAAGGGCGCCGGCATTATGGCGGGTATTCTCGTAGTCGGAACCTGGGTTACCCAGCCCAACCACCATGACAATATCCTGTGCCATCTGCCAACGCCTCCGGAGTGATTACTCCTTGCTTTCGCCTTCTTCGCCTTCAGCTTCGTCTTCTGCTTCGTCAGTTTTGACGCCTTTCGGCTTACTGACAGACACAACGGCTTGGTCGTGTTCTGCGTCGTGCTGCAGGGCAGGAATACGAACGCCTTTCGGAAGTTTCAGGTCGCTCATGTGAACGATCTGATCCATCTCGATGTCAGCCATGTCGATTTCGATGAACTCAGGTAGGTACTGCGGCAAGCAAGCTACCTCAACCTCGGTCATCAAACGGAAAGCAACACCACCAAAGGTCTTGATCGCCGGAGCTGTGTCTTCGTTCAGCAGGTGCAGCGGAACGTGAACAAAGATTTCCTGATCTTTTTCAACGCGCTGGAAATCTGCGTGAGTCAGCAGCAGCTTGTACGGGTGGCGCTGAAGATCCTTCATGATCACGCTTTCTTTCTTGCCATTGAGTTCAATGGTAAGAATGTGAGAGAAGAATGCTTCGTTTTCCAGAGCTTTTTTCAGCTCGTTGTGCCAGATGGAAATCGCAGTAGCTTCTTTACCAGCACCGTAAATGATGGCTGGAATTTTACGTTCTTCGCGACGCAGGCGGCGGCTCGCACCTCTCCCCTTGTCGTCACGAGGAAATGCTTCAATAACAAAGTCCTGAGACATGGTTTGTACCTCAATCGTCACCTGAACTGCCCGCGACCAGGCGTTGGGACAGGTGATGTTTCCGAAAAGCCGGATTATTCCGGCTGACTAAAAGAGTCGGGAGCCTGTTTAGGCTCCCGACTCGGTAACTTCTTAATGGCTGCCAATAACGTGCTGTTTTCCCGCGAATTACGGCTAAATGCCTACTTAGGCATTTTCAAACAGGGCGCTAATGGATTCTTCGTTGCTAACCCGGCGAATAGATTCTGCGAGCAGTCCGGCCATACTAAGGGGGCGGATTTTAGCACAGTTCTTCGCTTTGTCACCCAGCGGAATCGTATCGCACACAACCAGTTCGTCCAGTGTTGAGGCGTTGATGTTTTCAATCGCCGGGCCGGAGAGAACCGCGTGGGTAATGTAAGCCACTACGCGAGAAGCCCCGCGCTCTTTGAGTGCGTCGGCCGCTTTGCACAGGGTACCTGCAGTATCCACAATGTCGTCGACCAGAATGCAGGTCTTGTCCTTAACGTCACCAATAATGTGCATAACTTGGGAAACGTTAGCTTTCGGTCGACGCTTATCGATGATGGCAAGATCTGCGTCGTCCAGGCGCTTGGCAACAGCGCGGGCTCGCACAACGCCACCTACGTCTGGTGACACCACCACAAAATTCTCGAACCGCTGTTTGTCGATGTCCTCAAGCAAGACCGGCGTGGCGTAGATGTTGTCTACTGGTACGTCGAAAAAGCCCTGAATCTGATCAGCGTGAAGGTCTACGGTCAGTACGCGGTCAACGCCAATGCTTGAGATCATATCGGCAACGACTTTTGCACTGATGGCAACCCGGCTGGAGCGCACACGGCGATCCTGACGAGCGTAGCCATAATACGGAATGACTGCTGTGATGCGTGATGCAGAGGCACGGCGCAGGGCGTCGGCCATCACGATCAGTTCCATCAGGTTGTCATTCGTGGGGTGGCACGTGGGCTGGATGATAAAGACATCGTGGCCACGTACATTTTCATTGATTTCTACGGTGGTTTCGCCATCACTGAAACTGCCTACAGTGGCCTCTCCCATGGGTATATGGAGTTTTCGGGCAATGGCATGGGCAAGCTCTGGATTGGCGTTGCCTGAGAAAATCATCAGTTTTGACACGATGGCATCCTTCTCGTTTTCGGCGGTTGAGTCAGAAGAATCGGGAGAAAAATGGCTGGGGTGGCAGGACTCGAACCTGCGCATGACGGGATCAAAACCCGTTGCCTTACCACTTGGCGACACCCCAAAATCGTGCTTCTTTGGCATCATTTTAGCTCTGTTAGCTTTTGGTGAAGAGGTGATATGTTCACCCCTTTAGCTACGAACCCCGTGATGCCGGAAGGTTTGCTTTCCCAGATGATCCGGGTTGCGGATTCTGTAGGGAAACGTCCAAATATGCAAGCCCCGGTTCCGGTTAATCTTGCAGGTCCGAATTGTGTGAGCCATTCCATGCCCTGATTGACCTCAGGATATAGTCTTCTTACCACATCTTCACAGTCGTTTCGGTACCTCGAGGCGTCTCCCTCAAAAGCGGGCGCTATTCTGATTCTAGGGGTGTCTCTTGTCAAGCCTTGTGCTGAAAATATCTTTCCTGTGTGGATGTCGCAGCGGGGTTTTAGAACCAAAAACCAGTCTTCCGGAGGCAGTGCCGGAGTTAGTTTTTCTCCCACACCTTCACCAAAAGCGGCGTGTCCGTGTACAAAAACCGGTACATCGGCACCCAGTGTCAGGCCTATTTCAGCCAGTTCATCAAGCCCAAGCCCAAGCTTCCATAGGTGGTTCAGCCCAAGCAAAGTGGTGGCCGCGTTGGAGCTTCCGCCGCCGAGCCCGCCCCCCATGGGCAGGCGCTTCTCAATGCTGATGTTCACGCCGGGGAGCTCGCCTGATGCTTTTCTTGCAAGGGCGTGGGCGGCCCTGAGGATCAGGTTGTCTTCGTCTGGAACGCCAGCGATGGGGTTCTCTAGCCTCACACCAGGTTGCCCAGGCGAAAGGGTGAGCGTGATGTCGTCGCCGTAATCAAGAAACTGAAACAGCGTCTGGAGCTCGTGGTAGCCATCTGGTCGCCGGCCAACGATGTGCAGAAAAAGGTTCAGTTTGGCGGGTGACGGCAGGGTTATCGATGCCGTCACGGATTCAGCTCTTGCCAGCTGCTGACCACAACGCGTACCCGCTTCTTTTCTTTCAGGGCGGTGACCCGCGCAGGCAAGGCGGGTTTGTCGCCTTGTGGCTGATGCCAGCGGTCGTAACGGATCTCCCAGCCGGCTTGGCGAATCATTGCCAGCTCACCCTTGTCGTCAAACAGCAGGCGGAAATCGCCATCTGGTGCCGGTAGGCCGCGTATCCACCATGTCAGGCTTTGGAGGGGCAGCTGCCAGCCGGTAGCGGCTTTTATCAGGGCTTCCGGGTCTCCAGAACGATAGGTCTCGCCGTTGGAGAGCCTCAATTCGATGAACCCGGGCATGCCCTTTAACGTTGTGCTGCCCATGCCCAGAAAGGACGACGATAAGGCTAGGTTGTAAGCTTCGCCTTCTTGTATCCAGTGATTGATGATGGCAGTGCCGCTGTCTGAGGGTTGGCGCACTGCCAGTTTTCCCAACAGCTGCCAGTGGTCAAACTGGCTAAGCTCTGCGGAGCGATTCTGCCAGTCGGCTGGTGGTTGGTCGGTTAACCCTTCTGGCAATGGTTCTAGCTGAATGGTTGTGCAGGCGCTCAGGCCTGCGATCAGTAGCAGAGCGGTGCAGGCGCGAAAAAGCCTGTGCATCATTGGTCACCATTGTTGGTCAGCCGGTCAATGGTCTCCTTCAGCACGGTGTGATCCGCATCCTGCTCAAGCCCTTCCTTCCAGATAATCTGGGCTTGCTCCTCGGCGCCACTCATCCACAAGGCTTCGCCGTAATGGGCAGCCACTTCCGGGTCGGGATAGGCCGCCCATGCGCGGGAAAGGTAGTTCAGGGCGGGTTCGATTTGGCCTTCCTGAAGAAGTACCCAGCCCATGCTGTCGAGAATGGCCGGGTTTTCAGGGTCCAGGGCCAGAGCCTGCTCAATGTAGCCGCGGGCTTCTTTCAGTCGGTCTGTTTGGGTTGTGAGTATGTATCCCAAAGCGTTAAGGGCGACCGCGTTTTCGGGATCGTTCTCAACAATCCGCTTGAGGTCTGTTTCGGCTTTGGCAGGCTGCTCCAGGGCGTCGAAGAGCATGGCCCTGGCATAGCGAATCTGTAAGTTTTCGGGGTACTCTTCAAGTGCGCTAGAGGCCGCTTCAAGAGCTTCTTGCTGCAGGCTTTGATCGAGCAAAAGATTAACCTCAAGCAGCCAGAACTTTTCGGCTTGTTTGGGATTGTCGCTGCGCATGGAGCGAATATTTTCTAAAGCCTCGTCCAGTTTGCCCTCTGCGGTCATCAATGCACTGGCGCGGGCCAGGGCAGGGAAGTAATAGGGGCCCTGTTCCACGCTTCGATAGTACCCAATAGCCTGCTCTGTGTTGCCAGCTTCGTCTTCAATTCTGCCTAGGTAGTAACTGGCTTCACTGGTGTGGTGGCCCTGTTCAGTTAGTTGGGTGAGCTCTTCTTTGGCAAGCTCGGGCTGCCCGTTTTCCAGCGCGACAAGTGCATGAGAAAGCCGTATGCCCGGATTGTCCGGGAAGCGCTTCGCAAGGCGGCCGAATTCATCCTGGGCGGCCTGCAGCTCGCCTTCGCTAATCAGCATGCGACCATAAAGAGTGCCCATTTGGCGGTTGGCCGGAAAGCGCCTGGTATTAATCATTAGGTGCTCGAGGGCTTCGTTTTCTCGGCCGGTTTGGTACAACAAGTCGCCTTTCAGGATGATGGCTGGCTGAAAATTGGGCTTGTCAGCAAGCAGCGGCTCCAGGCGGTTAAGGGCTGTTTGGGGATCGCCTGTGATTTTTAACAGCAAGGCGATGCTGTATTCCAGCTCGGGTGTGTTTGGATGGCGGTTTGCCATTTTCTCGTACAGGGCTAGCAGTTCCTGTTGCTGTTCTGGTGGCAGGTTTCCGGCCATGGCTGCAAGGCTGTCGAAGTCGGCGTCTTCACCTTGGTCCAGGATTTGTTCCATGTACCCCAGGGCGGCTTCAAGCTCGTTACGTTTAACGGCCTGAATGGCAGAAACCCGAAGCGCCTGCAGGTTGTCTGGGTCTATATCCAGCCATAGCTCGGCCAGCTGCTTTTGGGCGTTGTCGCCATTGAGTGACTGGGCAATACGCATGGCCCGTTCAATGACTTTTTCATCTTTGGACTGCTGTGCGGCTCTAAGATAGTTAACGAGAGTAACGTCGTACCGGCCCCGCTGAGCGGCTATTTCGGCTGAAAGCAGCAGGTATAGTGTTTCCGGCTCAAAGTCTGCGTACTCTATGGGCGTCTTACTGTTACCCTGAGTGGTGTCTTGCTGCGACTCAGTGGTGGTTTCATCGACAGCAGGCGAGTGTTCAGAACCGGTTATACTGGCGCAACCTGACAGTGAGAGGCCAAACAGACAGCTAACCAAAAGCGGTGCGGATTTATACATGCAACTTCCCGTGATTTATTGGCTACGCACCCTGAGTAACCCGGAACCCCTCTTTTTTTGAGCTGAGTCGGGCTCCGGCGTGCGCCGATTCCCTATAATGGCATAAGCTCCTGTTCTTGCCCAACCTGTCCGCACTTCCCGAAGCGCAAGTGGTTTTGGGTGGCAGCTGAAGGCTCTGGGCGCTAAAATGGCTATAATAATGGTGCTTGCGCACACAGTTCATCGGTAGAGGATTGTAGAACCAATAAATGGCACTGCTAACGCTGGGAATTAATCACCGCACCGCCCCTGTTGAGCTAAGGGAGCGAGTCGCGTTTACGCCTGAGCGTATGTCAGAGGCATTTGCAGAGTTGCGGGCGGCGTCTGGCGCCAGTGAGGCTGCCATTCTTTCTACCTGTAACCGCACTGAGCTATATCTGGCAGGCGATGATGACTGTGCGCCACTGGTTCTGCGCTGGCTGGCGGGGTTCCATGGCTTGGAAGCCGCCGAGCTTGAAGAAGTGCTTTATATACACCGTGATGCAGATGCCGTGCGGCACATGATGCGTGTTGCAGCCGGGTTAGACTCTATGGTGCTGGGCGAACCTCAAATTCTCGGCCAGTTGAAAGATGCCTACGCTCTGGCTCGTGAGCACGGTGGAAGCGGCTCGTTCCTCTCCCGCATGTTTGAGCATACGTTCTCCATTGCCAAGCGCGTTCGCACGCAGACCGCCATCGGTGAAAATCCTGTTTCTGTCGCCTATGCGGCCGTAAGCATGGCCCACCGCATCTTTGCTGACATGTCCCACAACACAGCGTTGCTGATTGGCGCCGGCAAAACCATCGAATTGGTTGCCCGCCACCTTTCCGATGCCGGTGTGAAGAACTTTATTGTTGCCAATCGCACGCTGGAGCGCGCCCAGGCGCTGGCAGAATCCAGAGGTGGCCGAGGTATTCTGCTTTCTGAAATTCCAGGCTACCTGGCAGAGGTGGATATTATTATTTCGTCCACTGCCAGCCCGCTGCCAATTCTTGGTAAGGGCGCGGTGGAGAGATCCCTGAAGAAACGTAAGCACCGGCCGTTTTTCATGGTAGATATTGCTGTACCCCGAGATATAGAGCCCGAGGTTGCGTCTTTGGCAGATGTTTATCTTTATACCGTGGATGATCTTCGCCAGGTTATTGAGGAAAACGTTCGCACTCGGGAAGGTGCTGCCCGGGAGGCTGAGAACCTGATAGCAGATGGCGTGCAGGAATTTCTTAGCCAGCTGCGTGCACTGGATGCGGTTTCCACGCTGAAGCAGTTCCGACAGCGCGCGGAAGTACTGCGAGACATAGAAACGGAAAAAGCCCTGCGCGCTTTGCGCAACGGAGGCGACCCCGAAACCGCTTTGCGCAGCCTTGCGCGGGGCCTTACAAACAAACTCCTGCATGAACCCTCTATTCAGGTTCGCAAGGCCACCACCGAAGGGCGCACCGAGGTGACAGAATGGCTGAGAGAGCTACATCAGCTTGATATGTTGGACGCAGACGCGACGACCACCCCGGAAAAAATATGAAATCATCGATACAGTCCCGCCTCGAGCAGCTTGTTGAGCGCTACGAGGAGGTGAGTGCTTTGCTCAGCGATCCCACAACCATTGCCCAACAGGACAGATTCCGGGAATTATCCCGGGAGTATTCCGAGATTGAGCCTGTGGTGCAGTGCTTTCAGGCTTGGAAGCACTCGCAGGACGATGTTAGTGAGGCAAAAGAACTGGCGAAAGATGGCGATGCGGACATGCGCGAGATGGCCGCAGAAGAACTTGAGATTGCCGAGCAAAAAACCGAAGAGCTGGATGAAGAGCTGCAGCGTTTGATGTTGCCGAAAGATCCGAACGACGGCAAAAACGTGTTCCTGGAAATCCGGGCAGGCACCGGCGGCGATGAGGCGGCCATTTTTGCAGGCGATCTGTTCCGCATGTATAGCCGTTACGCTGAGCGTCAGCGTTGGCAGATAGAAATACTGAGTGAGAACGAAGGTGAGCACGGCGGTTACAAAGAGGTGATTGCGAGGGTTGCGGGTGGTGGTGTGTACGGTGCGCTCAAGTTTGAATCCGGCGCACATCGGGTGCAGCGAGTTCCTGAAACGGAATCTCAGGGGCGTATCCACACCTCAGCTTGCACTGTGGCGGTTATGCCAGAGGCAGATGAGGCCGAGGCCGTTGAAATCAACAAGGCAGACTTGCGCGTGGATACCTTTCGCTCCTCCGGCGCCGGTGGCCAGCACGTTAACAAAACCGATTCTGCCATTCGGATCACTCACCTGCCAAGCGGCATAGTGGTGGAGTGCCAGGAAGAGCGGTCGCAACATAAGAACCGAGCCAAGGCCATGAGTTTTCTCGCTTCGAGGCTGCAGAATATTGAAACCGAGCGTCAACAAAAAACCATGGCAGAAACCCGTAAGAGCCTGGTGGGTAGTGGCGATCGCTCTGAGCGTATCCGCACCTACAACTTCCCCCAGGGCCGGGTAACCGATCACCGGATTAACCTTACGCTCTACAAGCTTGACGATGTGATTGCCGGCGATCTGGGTTCCGTGGTTGTTCCTCTTCAGCAAGAGCACCAAGCGGATCTTTTGGCCTCGCTTTCCGACGATGAATAAGCCTTTACCAAGTTGTGAAGCATTGCTGGACGATGCGGTTCGCCGAATTGCCAGTGATACGCCCAGGCTGGATGCCGAGCTACTTCTTTCCCATGTAAGTGGTCTGAACCGATCAAGCTTTCGCGCCTTCCCTGAGCGAGAGTTGGACGCGGCACAGGTAACGGAATTTGAAGGCCTGGTGGCTCAACGGGTGCAGGGAATGCCCATTGCGTATCTTTTGGGGCATCAAGAGTTTTGGTCACTTCCATTGAAAGTGAGCAGCAACACTCTGATTCCCAGGCCGGATACCGAGTGTTTGGTAGAGCAAGCCCTGGAGTTGCCTTTGCCAGATAATGCCCGGGTTCTCGATTTGGGCACCGGCACCGGCGCCATCGCCTTGGCATTGGCTAGCGAAAAGCCGACCTGGTTAGTCACCGCCTGCGATCTGCAAGAAGGCGCAATCACGCTAGCAAAGGCTAATGCCTGGGAGCTGGAGTTGGCGGTGAATGTTTTTCAGAGCAGTTGGTTTACCGGATTACCCACGGACAGTTTTGATTTGATTGTATCCAACCCTCCTTATATAGCCTCTGGCGATCACCACCTCGGCGAGGGTGATGTGCGCTTTGAACCTGCCTCTGCACTGGTAGCCGGTGCCGATGGCCTTGATGATATTCGCCAGATTGTGGCTGAAGCACCGGCCTGGCTGAACAGCGACGGCTGGCTCCTTTTAGAGCACGGTTTTGATCAAGCCAAGGCGGTCCGGGCTGTGTTTTCTGAGCATGGGTTTACAAGCGTGGAAACCCGGAAGGACTATGGCGATAACGACCGAATGACGCTAGGGCAGTGGGCCCAACAAGGAGCTGCTGATGCTGAACGATGAAGAACTCCTGCGTTTTAGTCGACAAATACTCATGCCACGTTTCGACATTGCGGGCCAAGAGGCGCTGAAATCTGCCCGCGCAGTGGTGGTTGGTTCTGGTGGCCTTGGTTGCCCGGTTGCACTGTACTTGGGTGCTGCAGGCGTTGGGCATTTAACACTGATAGACGATGACGTTATCGAACTGGCAAACCTGCAGCGCCAGATAGCGTTTGAGACGGCTCAAATTGGTGAGTCCAAAGCAGAACGGTTGGCCGCCCGGGTACGGAGCATTAATCCCTCGGTGTCTATTTCGGTGGTGAGCCGTCGCCTTGATCTGGACGGCTTTGCCCACGAAGTGGCGGGTGCCAGCCTGGCGCTGGACTGTTCGGATAACTTCAGCACCCGCTTTGCTCTGAACCGGGCGTGCGTTGCCGCCGGTGTTCCGCTGATCTCCGGCGCAGCTATCAGGGGCGAAGGCCAGCTCAGCGTATACGACAGCAGGCAACCGGAGTCCCCGTGTTATCACTGCCTGTATCCCGAGCAGGGCAATGAAGACCTGACCTGTTCCGAGGCAGGCGTGATTGCGCCACTGGTCGGCATGATCGGCTCCGCCCAAGCCATGGAAGCCATCAAGGTAATTTCTGGTGTTGGCAGGCCCCTTGTAGGCCGTTTGCTGATTCTGGACGCCTGGGAAATGCAGTGGCGCGAAATGAAACTTAGCAAAGATCCCGATTGCCCTGTTTGTTCCTCGGTCTAGCCTTTTAACGCCTGAAATTTGGCTATCGCCTCCTTCCTGCTTTCCTTCAGATCCACGATCGGCCTTGGGTATCCGCCTGGGGTAACACCGCCTTTCGATGGATCGTGGATGCGCTTGTTATCCAGCTTTGCCAGCTCAGGCACCCACTCACGGATAAACTCTCCCTTCGGATCAAAACGCTCACTTTGCGTAACCGGGTTGAACACGCGAAAGTAGGGCGCGGCGTCTGTGCCGGTAGATGCGCTCCATTGCCAGCCGCCGTTGTTGGAGGCCAGAAAGCCATCCACCAGTTTTGACATGAAGTAAGCCTCGCCCAGCCGCCAGTCGATAAACAGGTTTTTGGTCAGGAACATTGCGGTAACCATGCGCAGCCGGTTGTGCATCCAGCCGGTCTGGTTGAGTTGACGCATGGCGGCGTCAACCAGGGGGATGCCGGTGTTGCCTGATTTCCACGCCTCAAAGTGCTCACCCGGGTGGTTCCATTGCAGTGCTTCGGTTTCCGGTTTGAAGGCCCGATGCATGCTGACCCGTGGGCAGTGGTAAAGAGTATGAATATAAAAGTCCCGCCAGGCGATTTCGTTTATCCAGGTTAGCAACCCTTCCTGATTGCCCCCCATGCCCTGCGCCTGCCGCGCAGCGATTAGGCACTGGCGGCCGGAAAGCACGCCGTTGGCCAGGTAAGGGGAAAGCTGGCTGGTGCCATCAAGGGCCGGGAAATCTCTTTGTTCTTTGTAGGCGCCCCCGTGTTCGCTGAGGAAGCGCTCCAGTTGCGAATGCGCTGCATCCTCGCCGGTTTCAACCAACGCTGGCGGAGCATCTTGAAAGCCTTCAGGAATATGCGTTATACGCGCCGGCACAATGGCGCTTCCCAGGGCTTCAGGAACCGGATAGGGCGTTGGCTGGTTGTCGTCAATCCAGCTGCGCCAGCGGCGGGAGAAGGGTGTGAATACGGAATAGGGCTCGCCTTGGCCAGTCAGTATTTCGCCTACCGGCGCCACGGTCTGGTCACGGTACTTGCGGGTTGCTATGCCTAATGCCTCAAACTGGTGCTTCAAGGCTTTGTCGCGCTTGCGTTCGTTAATGCCATACTCTTCATTAAAGTGGAGCTGTCGAACGCTGTGTTTCCGGCAGTGTGTTTCAAGCGCCACGAGGCTATCGCTGAAGCGTTCAGCCTCTATAAAACAAAGCGGTATGCCAAGCTTTGCCAGTTCCTCAGCCAGGGCATTTGCATGGGCGACGACAAACTGCACCCGAGCCGGTGACCAGTCGTGCTCCTGCCATTGGGCCGGTGTGAGAATGAAGCAGGCACGAACGTCCGCAACACCTCCCGTTTTACCGGATTCTTTACAGGCGGCGGTAAGGGCCGGGTTGTCGGCGATTCGCAGGTCGTTTCTGAACCATACCAGTTGTGTCATGGGTAATTCCGTATCGTGTTCCGGCGTTGAATGTAGGGGTAATTACATCGCACTGTGGCAATAAAATCACGTAGTTAGATATTCGCCCGGGGTTGCCGATTGGATTATAGTTAGCACAACTTTATCACCCGTATACGTAAGGGATTTGCAGCGTTTATGGACAACGAAACTGAAAGCCGGCGTGACGGTGTCTGGGCTCAGCCGTACGAGCTTGCCTCTGGGCAAACCCAGCACCATAAGCTTGGGCATGTGCGGCTGTGGGTCACCCTGTTGGATAAAGAGTGGCAAGTGCGCACCGAAACCCGCGCGCCTGAAACCGACCCCGTGGGTTGGACCGAATCTGTAGGCTATCAGCTGCCGCTCACCAGCGTGTCCTTGCAGCGATTTGTTCGGGAAGGGGACGCATCCACGGTAACCTTCATACCGGCAGTAGCCAATCTGCCAACGGTGATTCGCCCTTATCACCCGCTGACCATCCCTGGCGGCACTCGGTGTACGATATACGTAGGAACGGTTGTTTGGATGAAGGTCTGTGTCGGGCAAAGCCAAACCCTTTTAACAGAGGTTCCTCTGGCGGTGCCATCGCTTACCTGGGTGGGGCGAAATACCATGGAGGGCGAGCTATGTTACTCGTCGTCCAACTTTGGTCGTTTGGTGCTTGAGGCAGTGCCAAAGCGGGCCTGGCGGGCCGTGACTCCGGTCACGATTATTAACCGCAGGACAGAGCCCTTGCTACTGGAGCGCTTCAGCCTGCCTACACCGTTACTGTCTTTGCATCAGAATGACCGCGGGGAGCTGTGGACTCCAGGGGTGGTTGTAGAGGTAGCCACCGATATGAATTCAGCAAGCCTGCATGTAGACGAAGGGTTGCTCGTGGCCGCCGGCCCTTGCCAGCAAGTTGCGCCGGCCCGGGAAAAGGCTTCCAGAGGTCGCCTGGTGCGAGCTATTGACCGAGTGTTTGGCTAATGCATATTTTACGGAGCAATGATTGTGGCTGAAGAGCTGAAAACGGGTGCCATGAGTGTGTTTTCCGACATAGCCTGGGGGCAGTGGATCAGCTCGGGTTTTTTGCTGGTTCTCGGCATTGTTCTCGCGTCACTGGCTGCACGTAGTGTTTCACGGGTAATGGCCAAGCGCAGCTCTCGGCACCATACCGTTATGGTTCGGCGGCTGGTGTTTTACGTTATCTTTATACTGTTTGGTGTGGCAGCACTCAGAGAAGCCGGGTTTTCACTGGATGTGGTTTTGGGCGCGGCAGGTATTCTTACCGTCGCCATCGGTTTTGCGTCGCAAACATCCGCATCGAATATGATCAGCGGCTTGTTTCTGCTCGTTGAAAAGCCCTTTGAAATCGGAGACTTCATCGAGGTGGAAACCATCATGGGCGAAGTGGTGGGGATCGACATGCTCAGCGTAAAACTGCGCACCAGAGACAACCTTTATGTACGCATTCCCAATGAAACACTGATCAAAACGCCGGTTGTTAACCGTTCACGTTTTCCTATTCGAAGGATCGACCTTCAGGTGGGGATTGCCTATGCTGAAGATGCGGAGAAAGTAGAAACTCTGCTGCTGGAACTGGCAGAAAAGAACCCCGCCTGTCTGGAAGAGCCCAAAGCGTTTGTGTTGGTAACAGCATTTGGCCCTTCTTCGGTGGACTTGCAGTTTTCTTTTTGGGTGCCAAAAGACAAGGTGCTTGAAGGCAAAAGCGGTATGCTCGTTGCTATAAAGAAAACTCTGGACAAGGCGGGCATAGAAATACCTTTCCCGCACACCAGTATCTATGCTGGCAGTCATTCCGAGCCCTTCCGAGTGCAGTTAATGGCGCCGGGGAAATCCACTGAAAAGGAACTGTTGGATGTCGAAAAAGACAGTTGAAGCCATCAAAACTATTGAGCCGACACCTGCTGACAACAAAGTCAGCCTGGGCTGGCGGGAATGGGTGGCGCTGCCGGATCTGGATATTAACCGCATCAAAGCAAAGGTAGATACCGGAGCCCGAACCTCCTGCCTGCATACCTTCCGCACCGAACCCTATACCAAGGATGGCGAGCGGCGGGTTCGGTTTTGGGTCCACCCGGTGCAGAATGAAATGCACCAGTCAGTGGAGTGTGATGCCCGGGTACTTGATGAGCGTGAAGTGTCGGATTCTGGCGGCCACAAAGAGCTGCGACTGGTGATTGAAACCACATTGATGATTGGCGGCCATAGCTGGCCCGTTGAAATGACGCTTACGAATCGGGATACCATGCGGTTTCGTATGCTGATTGGGCGCACCGCGATGGAGGGCCGATCCATGATATATCCTGAAGCTTCCTATCTCGCCGGGGAACCGGCTTTAAGGCCTGAAAAATGAAAATTGCAGTTCTGTCCCGTAACCGGCATTTGTACTCAACCCGTCGCCTGGTGGAAGAAGGGGTTAACCGTGGTCATGAAGTGAAGGTGATTGATTGCCTGCACTGTTCCATGAACATCACATCCGCCAACCCGAAAATTCATTATCACGAAGAAGTGCTGGAAAATTTTGACGTGATTATTCCCCGTATCGGGGCTTCCGTTACCTTCTATGGCACAGCGGTTCTGCGCCAGTTTGAAATGATGGGAACCTTCCCCGTGAACGAGTCTGTTGCCATCACCCGTTCACGGGACAAACTGCGCTCCCTGCAGTTGCTTGCCCGGAAAGGTGTTGGCATGCCCATAACTGGCTTTGCCAACAAGCCGGATAACGTGCCCGAATTGCTGAAAATGGTGGGCGGTGCACCCGTGGTGATAAAGCTTTTGCAGGGCACCCAGGGCATTGGCGTTGTGCTGGCGGAAACCCGCACAGCGGCAGAAAGCGTGATTGAAGCTTTCATGGGCCTCAAGGCCGACATTCTTGTGCAGGAATTCATCAAGGAAGCCGGCGGTGCTGATATTCGCTGCTTCGTGATTGGCGATAAAGTAATCGCCGCTATGAAGCGCCAGGGCGCCGAGGGTGAGTTCCGCTCTAATTTGCACCGTGGGGGCAGCGCGTCCTTGGTTCGTATTACGCCGGAAGAGCGCAAAACGGCCATTACAGCCGCAAAAGCCATGGGCCTGAACGTGGCTGGTGTGGATTTGTTGCGGTCAAGCCGTGGCCCACTGGTAATGGAAGTGAATTCCTCGCCCGGCCTGGAAGGCATAGAAAACGCTACCGGTAAAAACGTAGCGGGCATGATCGTGAACTGGATTGAAAAAAATCAGGCGCCTTGGCGCACAAAAACCAAAGGCAGAGGTTAATCGATGGCGCGAGCGCCCTTTGAAATGGCCGGAGTTCAGGTTCAGCCGGGCACCCGGCAAACCATAGAAATTACCGTAGCGAAGCTGTATACCCATACGCCCCTGACCATACCGGTAGAAATTGTGCACGGGCGCCGAGATGGTCCGGTGTTGATGGTTTGTGGCGCGATACACGGTGATGAAATCTGTGGCGTAGAAATTGTGCGCCGGGTGCTGACCAACTCTGCGCTTCGCCATGTGCGTGGCACATTGGTGGCCGTGCCCATTGTAAACATCTTCGGTTTTTTGCAGCGCAGCCGTTATTTGCCAGACAGGCGCGACTTGAACCGTTGTTTTCCCGGTACCGAATCTGGCTCCCTGGGCGGGCGAATAGCTTACCTATTGCGCACCCAGATTATGGAGCACGTAAGCCATATCATTGATTTGCACACAGGCGCGATTAACCGCTTCAACCTGCCGCAAATTCGTGCGGAGCTGAAGAACCCGGAAACCACGCGAATGGCTGAAGCCTTTGGGGCGCCGGTCATTATTAACGCAGGCCTGCGCGATGGCAGCCTGCGCGCCTATGCAGACTCCCTGGATATTCCCGTTATTACCTACGAAGGTGGCGAAGCCCTGCGCTTTGACGATGTGGTTATCGGCAGTGGCGTAAAAGGCGTGATGCGCGTGATGCGCGAGTTGGAAATGTTGCCGCCATTGAAAGGCAGGAAAAGCCTGAAAAAACGCTCGGAAATCGCCGCCAACTCCCAGTGGGTGAGGGCGGATATAGATGGCATTATGCGGCCCGTGGCCAAACTCGGCCAAAAAGTACGCAAAGGTCAAAAACTGGCCATGGTGGCTGACCCGTTTGGGGCGTCCGAAACGGCCATTACCTCACCCTGTTCTGGCATCGTAATTTGTGTGAACAACCTGCCCTTGGTAAATGAAGGGGAGGCGATTTATCACATCGCACGATTTGATGAATTGAACGAAGCGGAAAAGGCCATGGATTACTTCCGCAGCACCTTTGATGCGGAAACGACCGAAGCTTCTGTGCCCGTGCACCCTTGGGATGACCTTCAGAAATAACCTTCAGGAGCCGTGATGATCTGGGATCAGACATTTGTTGAGTTGGCGCCGCTGCCACGGGGATTTCATTTGGTATCCAATGAAATCCTCGCCCAATCGCCAGACCTGACCAACTGCGAAGTAGGGCTTTTACACCTATTCATCCAGCATACTTCGGCTTCGCTGGCCGTGAACGAAAATGCGGATCCGGATGTGCGCGGCGACCTTGAACGCCACTTTAACGTGATGGTGCCAGAGAGGGCACCGCACTATGAGCACGTGATGGAGGGGCCGGACGACATGCCGGCCCATATCAAGAACGTTCTCATTGGCCCATCACTCACTCTGCCTGTGCATCATGGCCGTTTGGCCCTGGGAACCTGGCAGGGTATTTATCTTTGTGAACACCGAGATCGGGCCGATGGCCGACGAATTGTGGCTACGTTGCAGGGGCGCTGGTGAGCAGCTTTGCGCCACTCCCAGCTCTGTGATCACATACTGGCAAGCGGCTCAACCGGGAACCATTCGGTTACACCCTCAATAAGGCTGCGTTTATCGCCGATGCTTATGGGTATCTTCCAGCGCTTAACCACGCCAGATCGGGTTGGGTCTTCAACCGTATCGGCATAGGCCGCACGAGGTTCGATCCAGCCATAGCTACTGCCGCCTGAAACCTGCGCCCAGCGTACTTCCGCATCCGCCTTGTTCGCGACGAACGACGGGGCGCCAGCAGGGGCGACCATGCCCCAGGTTGGGCTGTGACGGTTGGCTTCAACGCCTTGTGGCGAGAAACGCAGGAACGGCTCGCCTTGCTCGCCCATCAACGTTAACGGTGAATCGCCGCGGTAAGACAGGAAAAGCCCCGGGCGGGCACTGCCGGGCATGGCACGAACCAGCGCCTGACCTTTCAACGCACCCACATCCACTACTTGTGCCTGAACGATACCGACGGCAGTGGGTACATACTCGAAGCGACCGGATATTACGCTTTCAGTGTCGCCCAGCCGCACTGGCACCGACCATTGGCCGACGAATGCACGCTCACCTGATTCAACGACCTCATGGGGCAGATCGATCGCATCGGTACGCAGCCGCAGGTCGAACCAACCCCAGTTAGGCGTGGCTTCAACGACCGTCCAGCGTGGATCGCCGGAAGCATCTGCCGGAATCGCGCCGGGCGCCATGAGGGTGTTGGTACGGTGAAATGCCGCCGTGCCCAAGTCTCCCTCGGTATTTTCCGGGCCAATGCGCAGGAAAAGCCGGCCTGATTCATCCTCGATGGTCAGCGCCTTACCCGTGGGGTTGGCAACCAGCAGCTGGGGTGCCAGCGTCTTGCGCAGCTGCACCCGCAGTGACGACAGTTCCGGCGGTAGAGGGTCGAGCACGGCGTATACGCTGCCTTTGTCCTCATCGGAACCACCGCCGTGGCCATGGGCGGCTACCGCCCAAAGTAGATTAACGGCAATGAATGCGAAAAAAAGCCCCCCCCGAGGGGGAAGGCTACGGTTGCAACGACTCATTAGTTGTTGCCAGCGAGATTGGTGAAGTCGATAACCAGACCTTGCAGCGCTACGGGCAAGCCGTCTACGGTTTGCTTAAGCACCGAGGCACCGCCTTCAATTGCAATACCGCCTTCGGTCAGAAGCTGCGGCGTGCCGTCACGAAGCTGGCCAAGGGTGGGTACTGCGCTAACGCCGCCCGAGCTCAGATCGAAGAGCGGGTCCAACAGCGAACCACCATTGTTGCCGCTATTGAGCACTCCACCGAGCAGTCCACCGACCACCCCGCCATTGCTATCTTCCTCTTGCGGTGCTGGTTCCAGCTGCTGAGCGAGTGGGCCGTGCGGGTTGCCGGGATCAGCCAGTACGCTCACGGGCGTGGACTCTGAAGGCAAACGCATGCCGTCTTCTGCCTTGTAGCTTACAAATAGCATGTACTGGCCAGCCGGCAAAACCGCGCGGTTGCTGGTCATCTTCACCGTTACCTTGTCGCCACTGCGGCCTATGATTGGCAGCGCTACGGTGCGCTGGTCGCCATCGACCAGGTGGGTGGTTGCCTTGCGACGGATAAGCATAACCTGGTCAATGTTTGACCGGTCTGTGCGGATGTCGAATTCACCACCGTTTGTGAGCAGTGCAACTGGCGCTTGTTCAATTGTTGGGCGATCGTCACGCGCAGCGTAGGGTGGCGTGTAGATCTCAAACGACGGGTCACGCCCGGCGTAGTCCGCAAATCCCAGCTCATCCAGGTTAATGAACGACAGATAGGCGGTATTGATGGGCGAGTGGCCGCCTACCAGAACCCGTCCATCCGTCATCAGCACAGCTGTGTTGTGGTAGGTGCGTTCACGGTTAGCCGAAGCCATTGGCTTCCAGGTTTCGGTTTCAATATCAAAACGCTCAGACTGGATAATCGCGCCCTCCAGCCCAGTAGCCACAACGCCATCGCGTGTGCCGCCGGAGAAGACCATAACGCTGTTATCAGGCATCATCACGCCGGAGCCGTACCAGCGAGGCTGATTAAGTGAGCCCGTCAGGCGCGACTCATAAGCCATGTCGTCGCCGTTAGTGGTAACTGTGTCGATACGCGATGAGGAAATCGGCAGATAACCGCCCGGGCTGCCGGCGGTAACGTACGTTGGCACACCACCAGCCGTCAGGAACTCAGACTCGTGATAACCGCCGTTGCTATCCGGGCGCAGTGGCAGCTGAATCGAGAACGTCGAGCCGCGCATGCCGGAGCCGATGGCGCGCTCTACTGCTCGGTCGTCGACCGGGGTCTCAAGCAACTGGCCGATTGCAGCCGTTGGGTCGTCCAGGGTCTGGCCGACCAGATCGCCCAGAAGGCGCTCCACCTGGTCCGGATTGATATTGGTTGGGTTCAGGGTGGTACTCAGCGCAGCCAGGCCCAACTCGTTAAGCCGCAGGGGCAGGCCAGCGTAGCCCAGATCGGACCACTGTTTGGTGGACGGGTTATAGGTGCCAACAATGTTCCAAAGCGCCTGATCATAAGCCTGCCCGAATGGATTGAAGGCTTGGCCGCCGGCATTGTAGAACACGTGGCCGTTGGGCAGCAGGTGCATACGCGGGAACAAAGGCAGCGAGCGCTGTGCCGCCGAGCCGTTATTGCTCCAGGTGCCACTATTAATATCGTAGGTTTCGGTCTGTACCACGTTACGACCAGACTGAAGCGGATCCTCTGGGTACACTGGCTTGAGCAGCTTGGTTACGCCGCTGGCCACAAATATATCGCTGTTGGCCATGCTCACCAGGCTTGGGTACCAACGGCCGTACTGCATGTCACCGCTCTGGCTCCAGGTGCTGGTCTCCGGATCGAAGATGCGTGAGGATTTCAGGCCTTCCAGCTCCACAACGCCCACAGGCAGGCCGTCGACGCCAGGCTCGGAATAGTAGTCAGTGCCGCCGACCGCCATCATCCGGCCGTCGGGAAGAAAGACAACGTCGGCACAGAACAAGGCACCGTCATTCATGTCGGTGTTATCTGCTGTATCGAGTAGACCGCCGGTAAGGGTGGTGCTGTCGTTGCCGTTGGGGTTGGCTCCGCCATCGTTCTGCGCTGGCTTGGTCCAGGTTGGCTGGTCGTTCTCGTCCAGAGTCATAACGCGCGATTGGTCGTTGACCGATACCTCGCCGAACTGGGCGATGACGGCGAGTTCAGCATTTTCCGTGCCTTCAAGCGCATTCAGATACACAAAGCGACCATCGCCCAACACAGCGATGGTGCCCGCTGACGGTTTGCATTGCAGGTTGCCGTCGGCTTCGGGGATGCAGCGCTCGCTGGTAGCAATCTGTTCTCCGTCCACCTGAATGGTGGGTTCGGAGAAGGGCTCACTAAAGAAACCTCCATCGCCCGTGACTTCAGAAGGCTGGCCGTCGCCGGCACTTTTACCGTCGCCACCGAGCAGTCCGCCCAGTAGGCCAGCGTGAGCCGGCGTTGTGCCAGCGATGGCAAGTACGATCGCCGATGCTAAAGATGCCCGGATATAGCGCTTTGGTATGCGCATGCAACTTTCTCCTAGCATGAGCCGCCCCAAGTGCGGTTCTGCCTTGTTGTTGTATTTTCCACCCGGTTTAAAACCGGGTAGCCAGACACAGGTACGTGCTAGGTTTGGAAAAAGTTGCACTCGGATTTTTTTTGGCAGGTTTTGTCTGTTTTCGTGTGCGGACAGCTAGTCTTTTTTGTCTATGGTTATCTCAATGGATTTGCTGCTCCCGGCAAACCACTTCTGAACATACAAAGTACCTACGATAGGCGCAGTTCCTTCATCAGGGACTTCCTTGTAGCGAACACTGTTTTTCGTTTCTTTCTCGTATTCAAACATGACGACTTTTTTCGACATTAAATTTCTCCGCGATTTTAATACTCGCCCTTATCCTCAGTCGGCGGATACACCACCTCATCGTTTTCAACTCGCGCACCGCGCGTCAGAGTAGCAGGATTTATTTTGTCTTTTCCCATTAAGTGAAACACTTCTTCGCCACGGGCTAAAAGGTGATCGGTAACTATTCTCCGGTGACAGCGCCACCAGACGGCTTCTGAGCACATGATGGCACAGCGGTGTTGTTCTCCCAGAAGCCGTTAACCGCTGGGTCGATTTGTTTGCTTTTACCGCGCAGCCCGCCGAGTTGTTCGATGAGCTGGTAGCCGATGTTATAGGGGGAAAGGCTGTCTGGCAGATTATCTGCATTGTATTGCGGGTTGGTGCGTGATCGGGGGACATGCCGTATGTCGACCACGAGAGTTACACCGGCTGCTTGCAGCAGTTCGGTAAATTCCTCGATGGTACGGGTGGAGTGGCCGACGGTATAAAATGGAAGTGACATGGGTGGTCTAATCCCCCTGCAGTTTTTTTCTGGGCCATAACCTGATCAACCTCCTGCTCAGAGCTCACATTGTGCGCCAGGCTAAACCCTGCGAATCCGCTGGATTCCCCAGCGACCGATGCATTTTCAACCAGCGCCCCTTGCGTGCACCTGTTAGCTGCCACTCTTCTTGCGGCTCAATGTACGCTTGGGATGCATACCATTAACCATGCCCATAAAAGGCGGATGAATCGAATAGCCAACCATGCTCAGCAATTGTTCAGGAATGGCGGCCAAAGTTTCTTGGCTTAATTCCAGAAAGAAGTTTTCCTGTGGCCGAAGCCAAGGCTCACAGTACTGACATGTAACAGCAAGGCGGGATGCTGCTGACTGGTTGCTACCGCCACCGTGCCAAGTTGTACCGAGAAAGAAAACAACTGATCCTGCAGGCATAACAGCTGGAATGACTTTACTGCGATCAGTGACTATTTCTTGGCCTAATTGGTGACTTTCCGGGATGAGAACCGTTGCTCCATTATCTTCTGTGAACTCATCAATAGCCCATACCGTAGCCGCGCCGAAGGGCTTGCGGGGGCGGGGTATCGGATAGAACCCGTCATCATAGTGCAGTGGCTGGGCGGCCTCCCCAGGCAAGATATTGATTATTTGGGCTTGGCTAAGCAGATAATTTGGCTGAAAAAGCCGATTCAGAAGGCCTGTAATTCTCGGGTGAACCGCTAGGGAATCAATAGCCCGCGTTTGTTCCAGAACATTATAAACGCGCTGTGTTTTCACGCCCTCAAAATTATTGCGGCCTGGTTTGTTCAACAGCGGCGAGGTTGCCGCGCGGATTGACTCCAATTCCGAATCGTTAAGCAACCCTTCGATAATGACATAGCCGTTTTTCTGCAGGGTCTCGAAATCCTGAGCCACTAATGCCCTTGCTGCTTCCGCCTCATTGGGGGTATAGGCTTTGTGTTTCCTGGCAAGGTCACCTTGAAGCTCAACAATTGAATCAATGTTTTGGGTTTGATCCACTTTCGAATACTCCTGCATTTTTCGTCTGGTAGTTAAAACGCTAAGCTTTGCGGCGTGCCGGAGCGCAGCGTAGGCGCGTCCGACAACAGCCGCTGGTTAAGCTGCTTCGAAGTCCAAAGGATGAATACCATCCAAATTGACAGTCCGACGAACCACCCCTAGATCGTGCATGTCTTGCATTGCCAACCAGCTTTCAGGAGTACGCCCAAGAACCTTGGATAGCCGCAGAGACATTTCCGGGCTTATACCACTATCTCCTTTGAGCAACCGAGAAAGAGTGGAAGGAGAAACGCCCAGACTGGAAGCCAGTTGACGGGAACTGATGCCAAAAGGCTCCAAGTATACCTCCCGAATGAACTCACCAGGATGCGGCGGATTATGCATAGTCATCAGTGATAATCCTCATAATCAAGAATGTAGGCGTTGCCATCCCGAAACTCGAATGTCATACGCCAGTTTCCGTTGACCCAAATCGACCACCGATCTTTGTCTTTTCCCTTCAATGGATGAAGCCGAAAGCCAGGGATAGCCATGTCTTCAGCTGACGTGGCGGTATCCAGAGCAGCAAGCTGCATACGTAGCTTCTTGGCATGGTCAGGCTGTACACCAGCAGTACTGCCAGTTGAGTAGAACCGTTTCAGTCCTTTGTGACGGAATGTTTTAATCATAAGGATATGGTAGCACGATGCGCATCACGCAACAATAAAGCTTAACGCCCGCATTTGCGGCTGGTTTGGAGCGCAGCGGAAAACCAGTCCGACAACATGCGATTGTTATGTGTTTTTAAATTGCTATGTTTGATAGTCCATCTCCGGTGCTTTACGACTCCCAGCGTTGCGAATTTCCTCTGGTATATGACATTTAAGCTTTTCTGAATCAACGTTGGTGTAATTTGCTAGAAAGTAAGTCATTTGACAAAGGTATTCATATACAATTTTTCTATAGCTTTCAGTAACAGGCTGATCAGCATTGCGCTCTAGCTCAGTTACCGTGCGACTAATAAAAACCGGAATCACTTCGTAGTTACTACTGAAGAATAGTGCGGCTATTTGGCTGACATAAGAGACCATCGGGTAATTTCTATGATTCCGTCGATGGCACTGCTCAGGAACCAGGTTCTCTTGGTTCAATGACACATGAAATTTCTTTATCTCACTGCGTGCTTCTTTTGCACCCGCTAATGGTGATGTCATTTACTCTCCTGACACATAACGCCAGCGGCAGGGGCGCGACGTCAGGAGCGTCCCTTGACCGCATTGGTTAGGCCCCTGCGAATAACAAACGGAAGAGCTCAACACCTGCATTGATTAGCAACCCCAGTGAAGCAATCCATAAACCTATTACAGTTTAATTATTGGACTTTTTCATCTGACGATGTTCTTCATGGCGCTTTTGGAGCTCCCCCGCCGCTTTGAAGGATGTACCCTCATCATAGGGGTAGAAAAAACAACGATTTTCACGATCCTTTTGACAAACTATATCCTGTAAAGGTGTGCCATTATCGTTGAAGCGCTCGTCCCAAACTTCCTTTAAACACCTAAGTGTATACATGTCTGAAATACAAGAGAAATTGCCTTTCGTGAGCTCATGACGCTCTTTGCTTCCAACAAGAAACTGCACTCCTTCACCATGGGATTGGTGCGAATGATGCTTGCCCAAAAAGTGGCAATTTGCACAAATTTTATCCATATTTGATGAGTTACCTCCTTGGCCTAACGCCCGCTGCAACGGACGGTTTTAAGTTGGTGCAGCGAAGCGAAACCGACTAAAAACCGTCCCGATTGACTGCGTTTGTTATGTGCAATCCGATACTCTAAGGCTAACACCGCATAATTGATCAAAAAACAACCTTGAAAGCTCAAATAATGACCTGATATTGTTATACAGCACGCCAATTACGGCATGCCTCAAACAGATGGAATCACTGTATATGAGTATTAAACCAGGCCCAAAACCCAAAGCTAAATCCACAGGGAAGACAGACAAAAGGCAAAGAGTCACACCTGAAAACAAACCTAAACATGAAACTCTAAAAGAGCACGATCACAAGTAGAGTTAGTTTCGAGGTGGGCTCTATTCAAGAGCCCTACCTTACTTATACATTGAGACATGGCTCTTATACCCTAGGCACATAACGCTTTTGTTTAGCGGCGCCCCGACAGGGGCGTCCGGTGGAGGCCGCAGCCGGAACGAACTACAACAATTGGTTATGTGACTTTTACCCAAACTCAGAGCAAAGGAGCAGGATAGCCGACGCCGTGGAATTCACTGCGTATGTGGCCACATGTTCCGATATAACTTTGGCTTGAGCTCCTGCTCCATGCGAGGAACTTAGCCGATTTCTAAGTGTTGCGATCAAAATCAATGGCTGCTCCCAGAATTGATCAAGCTGTCCATTTCCCAACAATGCCTTGAGTAGCGCGGAAGCGGTGTCTTTCTCCTTGAATGGGATCGAGTTCTTAGCGCAGAGAACCTTCATTACACTTTCGAATGCGCTGCCACATTTAGCGAGGCAATCCCGATGATCTTTCTTTCGATGGTCTTCTAGCGCCTTCAAAAACTCGTCGTTTGCATGTTTGAACTCTGGCGCACTCAACAGCATGAGCGTGGGCTCCATCGCATTTTGATGCACTACCTCGCTATCCTTGCGAATGATTTGAGGGAATTCCGCAATCCGAATCGCCACAGACGGAGCGCCGTGGAAGGATGATTCAGTTTCTTCAATTGAGTATCCGGTCAGATGGTAAGGAAGTGCGTCAATACGGAAGAAATCGTTGATACCCTGAATCAGTGTATTATCCGGCCACTTAATACCAGGAAGGTCTGACCGAAAGATTAACTCAATCAAGTCAAGAAAATGCTCATCACTACAAGTGCCTAAGAAATTTAGAAGGTCATCTTCCGGCGATGAATGAGTGGATGCTTCAGAGAGCCCAAATTTGCCATAGAGGTATGCAGCCTTCTGGTGCAGCCCAACCAAGAATGCATAAAATTGATTTTGAAGAGTATCGCGCAGCAACATCAAGACCCGATTCCGAAACTCCCTCGTTAGCGGTTTGATCGCCACATTCGGGAGATTCTGCTCACGTCTTGAAAAAACATCGAATAACTTTTCGAACACTTTGAGGTCTCCGTACCACATGACGCTGAATTCAGCGGCAGCCTTGACGGAGCGAAGCGGAGTCAAGGCTGTCCGGTGGAGGCCCGAAGGGCCGGAACGAACTGGAATGACTTGTTAAATTTATAAATCCGCTTCCTCTAAGAAATAAACATCGTCCTCAAGTAACATGCTGGAGCACGTTGCCATTTTTTTAAACATAGGGCGATTGGATTCACTTGAATATACATTTATCATGATTTTTGTAATATTCTCAAGGTCTTCAGCAAGTGACTCAGGCTTACTCTTATTCGTAAAGCCTTTATGTTCGAAATAAGTGTTTATCCCAAATAATTCTCGGTATTTGGCTTCAACTCCGTACCCAAAACGGCTTTTTACTTTCTGCAAAGCCAATTTGCATATCTTTTTTCCCCCGACCTTCTTGAAGAATGCATATTCTGGGTAAATCGTGAGACTCAGATTTATACGGTTCCCTTCCCAGTCATACTCAACCCCGGCCAGATTTCTAAAAGTCAGGTCAAGATCCTCAAACTCGATAGAGAAAATTTCATCTTTAACTTTGTATAAACCCCACTCGAACATCGTCAACGGTTCATTCATGAGGTAGGAAACCGTTTTATTAGGTCCCGAACTTGCATTTGAAGAAGCTAATAGGAGAAGCATCGGAATAATTGCTGCTCGCATTTCTCGGTCTCCTAAAAATTTAACGCTGAGCGAAGCGGCGGCTGAAAGCCGTCCGCCTTACGCGGCTTGTTATCACTGTCTCAGTCATACTCCGCATTCTGAGGCAGATCGTCCGTAATCTCGAACCAGGGAGCCTTGTTGCCCACAAATACGTGGCGCCCTGCTTTTACTCCCGGGTCGGTATCCAGTGTTCCGAGTGGAAAGCCATAGATCTCGGGATTTGCGTCGAATTTTGTGTAGAGGCTAGAACCGCAGTTTGAGCAAAAGCCCTTGTGCTCACCCGGAGAAGATTCGTAGAACTTCATCAACTCCTGACCTTTGACGGTGTGCCAGTCAGAAGATTGCACCTTAGCGCGGGTTCTGAATGCGGAGGCATGCAGCTTCCGGCACATTGAGCAATGACAGTTCAGGACATCGGTCAGCGGACCGTTGATTTCGTATTGAATGCCTCCGCAGAGACAGCTACCCGTGTTCTTCATAAATGCACCTCCTTGTGTGATAACGCTGCCAGCATGCGCGGCTTTGTAGTGGAGGCGAAGCCGCAACGAAAAAGGCGTCGCCGTGCCTGGCCTTGTTATATTATTTTTGGTCCCAACCGATGACCTCGCCATTCTCCAAGGTAACTCTCAGTGAGTAACGGCCTTTTCCTGTTTTATTATATTTCCATACTTCCTTGGTTTTGGTTTTTAGCACCTTCTGATCAATATCCATAGGCTTTCCAAGCGAATCCATGAGCTGCTCTTCGGACTGACCTTGCCAAAACATTTTCTTCATCAGTCGATCAACAAGCTCAGCGTCACCATATTTCTCCATAAGACGCTCTCTTCTCATTTTCTCTTGATAGTAAGCCAGCACGAAAAACCCAGCCACCACCAATATTACCCACCAATACCATGCCATTCGTACGAACTCCCTTTAGATATAACGAGGCTGTAGAAAAACCCTTCACAGAGCCTGATCCAGAGCCGCTTTGTTGTTTTTACATCACTTGCGATCAACTGGAGCAAGTTCGTTATTTTCTCAGCAACACTGGAGCGCTAGTTACATT
>Ga0207901_1000139_pt1 | contig 31750 bp, 27 predicted proteins | sample LinPmetageLP46_FD_184057 | JGI IMG/M metagenome (GOLD analysis project Ga0207901, IMG submission 184057) | Marine viral communities from the Pacific Ocean - LP-46 (SPAdes) | ecosystem: Environmental > Aquatic > Marine > Oceanic | place: Pacific Ocean | collected 2011-06-12
CATACGAAAAACGCCGCAATCCCAATCTGCCTTGGGGATACTGGATGGCAGCTCCAGGTGAAACCACAGGCGATCAGGTTCTGATCGATGAAGATGGCAGCCGGTGGGCGTCTGTTCGTGAATGTCTGTGGGTCAAGCGCTTTAACATGGCGATGCCCGAGCATCTTCCGTATATTGACCTCGAACTGGAGTTCCTGCTCACCTTTCTGGTCATCACGGAACGCCGGATCATTCGGGTTGAGGAGAAGGCCATTGACATATTTGGTGACCATGACAGGGCCCGGTTCTACCAAAGCTGGCTGATCGACAAGAAGCTCATGACGTATGATCGGGGCGGTTGCCTATTTCCCGAACTCACCCCGGAAGCCTTTGCTATCTTGCTGATGCTGGCCAATACACGCAGCCTGAGGAACCAACCGCTGCCGGTCGGCCTGCCGACGCTGGAGCGATGGCATGGGCTCGACCCGGAAGCCATGACGCCCGAATGGGAAGCAGCGCTGCAGAAACTGGAGCGCTATGCCGACCGGCTGCCATATCGGTTTGAGCGGGTGATGATCGGCAAGCTTAATGCCATTAGGCTGGTCGGTGATGGACTGGGGCCGAACATCCCGCTCCGCCGGACCTTGTGGTCGCTCACCTTCCGGGATCAATATGCGCGGGACCGGTTCTACTACTGGCTTTGCCACCGCGTCGATCGGTGGAGCGATTGGGGGACGCGCGCTTGGGAAAATGGCCCCCGAGCGCTCAGCGAATATTTGCTGCAGCTGAAATTTGCAGATGAACCGGCCGTGATGCCAGACTGACCAAGCAGCATGATGCCAAGAACAACGGGCGGGCTCTTCGGAGGCCGTCCGTTGTCATTTACCTAGGCGTAAATTTACCAAAAACCCGCTTCCCTCTAGTTCATCCGGAGCACCTCGCCATCTAGTCTCCCATGCTTCGTTAGCCTACAAGGTCAGGTGACCAATCGATTTACTCGGTCGCTGCGTTGAAAGTTACCTCTGAATCCGGAGCAGACATGCCCTGAGTTCGACTCCGGCATTTCCGACGTCGGTCCAGACAAAGCCGCAGGCCATGGTCCTCTTTTCAGATTAGCTTATTGAAAGCCGGCAGTCGCGAATCCACCTAGTAATTGCAGTTCTGGCGCGAGCAAATTCTGAGCGCTGGACGGCAGCTTTCAGAATCGAGAATGGGTCGAGGAGACGGCAACAATTGCGCGTAATTTCGGACCGACTGTAGTTGGGCCGGAAGCGACCATAGAACATGATCGCCGTAGATGCACTTATGGAAAGCCGGGCGAAATCTGACAATCGACTTATACTTTCCGTCAATACTGGCTGCGTTGATTGCAGGCTATCTCCGCCAGAGGTCAAATGCGGGTGTCGCGCCGATTTTTGCGTAACGAACAGAGGAACCTGCTCGCCAGCATCTCGTCACGGTTCGCCGAGGCAGCATAATATAGTTGAACGGGGCGGTCTGGAAACATTTTTCCAGACCGCCCAGTCAAAACGAATGTTCAAACCTACTGCCGGTAAAAACGAACGATCCCGCGCAACGAGGTGCGCAGCGGCGCCTAAATTGTCTTCAAGCTCTCCATAAGCCTAGTCGCCAAAGGCATATTATGCAGTTCTGGCGGCAAATATTATTTTACTCGCGCTTTTCTTGGCTCACGAAGTTTTGCAGGAAGCAAAGAAACAGGGAAGGGGTCCAGATGCTTCGTTACTTCCGGTATCGTTGCTACGGCATTACGCAACAGTGCCATATGCGCCTTCGAGTAACGTCCTTCAGTTTCCCCTTTGAGAGCATGGCCAGCAAAATCTGCTCTGATTTCAGATGGGATTCCAGCACCCTTCATTGAATCTATCGCGGTGTGACGAAATGCGTGCATTGCTTGGCCGCCTTTAAGAAATGCTAGTTCCTTGGCTATCTTGGTCCAAATACGTTTATAATAGGCATCGCCCATCTGGCCCAAGCCGCTCTCAGCTACTAGCTCCGGAAATAGGGTCTTCTCTCCCGCTTCGCGTAGCGCCGTCACATAATCAATCAAGCCCAATCGCTGCAATTCCTTCGCCACCGGCACTTTGCGTGCCGAACTAATGGTCTTCACCCGGCGCACGTCATTGGCGCGAACGTTGAAGAACCAAAAACCATCTTCCGTTTCCACATCATTGACGTCCAGGCCGCAAATTTCATCGCGGCGCATCCCTGAATACCACGCGATCAGGGGCACGAAATACCACGCATCGTGAACGAGCAAATCGCCTGGCTGCATACGCCGCGCATGTGATTTTGAACCTGTCCATGGCGGGAGATTGAAAATCTCCCTGCCTTGCTCCACGGTATAGACCGATTGTAGTTCACGTTGGTTACGAGTGTCGTTCATAATGAATGCTCCATAGTCAAGTCGTCCCAATGGGTGGTGTTTGTTAAACCAGCCAGTGAGCTGGCGCAGGAAGCCCCAATGCCGGTTGGTCGTAACAACGCCCAACCCAAGTTCTTTTCGAGAAAGGTGCTCGGCCGGCTTAATTTTTGTATCTGTAACTCGCCCTTTCCGCTTCGCTTCTTTTTTCATCGCTTCTTCACCAGCAACGACTTTGGCTTCGGTTTCGTCGATGATTTGCCAGATCGTCATATCGCGATGCTTGGGGGATTTACGAAAGGAGGGGCCGTGCAGCTTTTCGAAACACTGGTCTAGTTTGACGAGATCGTCATGCGTGACGGTCGCCAGCGCTCGCCCGTCCATGACCTGCTCGAGAAGCATTGCAGGAAGTTCGAACTGGTTGCGCGTTTTCAAGGTCCAAGGTTCGCCTTTTTTTCGCGAATTGCCGTCCTTGCCGCCTGTGCGCGGATTATGCTCAAAAAACCTGAGCACTGCTTCGCTTGGCGTCATGGTCACCCACTCGTCAGCTACAGGCTGGTGAGAAGCTACGGTAGGTGAAGAATTTTGAGGGTTTATTGGTTCATAACCCGCCACTTGGACCGGAGCATAAGCCGTGCTTGGATCGGCGAGAACGCGGCGGAATTCCCGGACTGCCTCAATGCGCGCCTGATTGATCACCTTGCGCGCCATGGCTTCACGCAAGACAGATTGCTCAACGCCGATTTCGGCCAGTCTTGCGACGGCTGCCTCCTCAGCGCCATCCTGCTGAATTGATTCGGCAAGGTCCGACCAAGCCATGATGACAATGGGTTCATCGTCGTCGTCGGGATCTATCCGGGCGATCAGGAAATCATCGATTTTGCCTTTTACGACGCCGTCACTTGCTGCTGATTCGCTAGCGCCCAGACGCAGCGAGAGCGCTTTGTCTATATCGTCGTGATCTTCTGGAGGAATAATGTGGAGGTTTGCGTGCATGACTTCGAGTCGATCGCGCTCAATCAGCATTTGGCGGCGATAGATTTCCGCCCGCTGAGCGCTGGTCAGTCCGTCGCTCCTAATATTCGTCATCATGTTCATCGCGACCCTCTCGCAAATCAAAGTCAGCGCTGGAGCGAGTAACGCTGCATGCCTTCGATTCGTAGTCTTGAGGGACATCCTTAACCGAAAAGGCTTATCAAGCCCTAAACGTATGAGGCGGCGATAATAATAGGTGCCGTGCTTGCGAGTGACGTTTTGTATTCCGCACATGGGTGGTGGTATCCTTCCGTGGCACCCTGTCGTGGCGAACCACGACGGGGTAAGAGAAAGAAACCAAATATTTCAAGAGCTTATGTCATTGTTGGCTGGGGCTCCTGCCACCCCAACCAAATTTCATCACGGAGCGATGGCGGGCGGATTTATCCGCTGCATTTGCGACCAGTTCCACGTTAACTTGCCAAATACCGAAATTTTTCGACGACTTAATTTTTGGGGCTGAGGCTGCACATTAGATGGCCGGGCGAGAATTGCTCCGGCATCAGCAGTGGTCTTTTCGATCGATGGGGCGATGTCGGATTTGAAACCTATCTTATTGCGGAACCTGAAGGCGACAAGATCGACCTTATTGGCAATTTGATCATATTCGGTGAGCCGGGCGACTGGTCGGAGCTCTCAACCAGCTATGTCGGCGGGTTTGATCATGTCGTTGGTGATAATTTCTCACTGGGCTTGGAAAGCGGCGGTAAACTTTCGGGTGAATCTAAGGGCCGACATTGGCTGGGACCGGTTTTCAGCGTTGCTTCAGAAGAAGGCGGCCTTGTCCCGTCCTTTGAATGGTCGGTATTTGCTCCGTTGACCCGCAAAACACCCGATGTGCAATTCAGACTGGAGCTGGATTGGGAATTCTAGTCTCCAGATTCCGTCGCAAGAAGGCTGCACTATGACTTTTCGGCTATTTGTAAACGGGATTTTCCCAAGCCGTTGCTTTCGTGACAATTGTTTCGGGGAGGGGGTGGTCCTTGGTCGTGATCGGTCAGGAACACTTCGACCCGGTCAAAAGTGAGCCCGAATAGCGGTGAAAATCCCGAACATAGTGGATTTTATGCTGCAGCGACTGTGTCCGGTCTGCGGAGGTTGCCAATTCGCTTTGCCGGTTATCACCTCAGAAATGGCAGTGCCTCCCCATCACCGGGTCCCGTATCAAGCGTCATTCAAGAAGCGAATATGTAAACGGTTGTAAATAGGCACCCAAACATCTGGTAAATCTCCTGTAAATGATAGTAAAACCCAAATCATATAGCGATGATTAAAAGCAATGTTACCGTATCAAGGCCAGATGGCCACTGGGAGAGTTGAAATGCGTATAGCGATAGCGGACGATGATTCCGAAATTATCGAGTTTCTGGGAAAAATCGTCGACGAGCAGGGCTATGTCTATTCTGGTTATCCCGATGGTACGGCACTTTCGAACGCCTTGTTGCGCGATACGTTTGATCTCGTAATCCTCGACTGGAACATGCCCGGCAAAAATGGCCTGGAAATATTGCAATGGATGGAGGGTGCGGTTGAAGACCGTCCGCCCGTGATCATGATGACCAGCCGCACGGCGAAGCAGGATATCAGCGATGCGCTCAATGCCGGTGCCGATGATTATATTACCAAGCCCGAAGACAAGAATGTCATAGCGGCCCGGATCAATGCCCTGTTGCGTAGAAATAGCGGCGCGTCGGCAATGGAAACTACGGCTGAATATGGTGACTATCTGCTCAATCGTATCGAACAGACGGTCAGGCATGGCGACAAGGAAATCGCGCTGACCGCAAAAGAATTCGAGCTTACCGATCTGATGTTCCGCAACCGTGACCGTACATTGTCGCGGCGATATATCATGGAGACTGTCTGGCGCACCAACGCGCATCTCGCGACCCGCACTCTCGACATGCATGTTTCGCGGATACGATCCAAGCTTTCACTGAAACCGGAAAACGGGTTTCGGATTTTCACGGTTTTCGGCTATGGCTACAGACTGGAGACGTTCAGCAACGGAGGGTAATTGTGTTTGAAGAATTCCGGGACTGGATTCCTTCATCAGGCCTTCGCCTGTTGGGCGCGCTGTTCATTTGCGCTTTAGCCTTTGCACCCAATGAAACCGCCGCTCAGAAAAAATCCGATGCAGAGCAAATCACTTATGTCTTGAAGCGTGGTGACACGCTGTTCGGGCTGGCGAACGTTTATCTGCGCAAATGGTCCGACTATGTCGCCGTGCAGCGGCTCAACCGTATCGCCGATCCGCACCGGATGCCGGTCGGTACATCCCTGCGCATTCCTGTCTCTTTGCTGAAATATCGCCCGAGCGAGGCCAAATTGAGCGCGTTTCGTGGAAATGTTTCCATTGCTTCCAGTGGCCGGAATCTGACACCGGTCCGCGGACTGAATATTGGTGAGGGCAGTAATATAAAGACGGCAGCGCGGAGCTTCATGACGCTGCAACTGGAAGATGGATCGCAAGTTTCCCTCCCATCCAACAGCCATGTCCGGATTACCCGTCTGCGCCATATCCTGCTGACCGACAGCATTGATTATGAAATAGCCGTGGACAAGGGGCGTATCCGCTCGAAAGTTGTGCCTCTGGGCAAGAAGGCCGACCGTTATCGTGTTCGCACCCCGGTTGCGGTCTCTGCCGTGCGCGGCACCGATTATCGCACCAGAGTGGATGAAGTTTCCGGCACGGCCTTTTCCGAAACGGTTGAGGGCGAGGTAGTCGTGGCAGCGGGCGAAAATCTGAATGGCGCCAGGTTGGTTTCAATAACCGCCGGTAACGGCGCAGCCGCGACGGTGAGCGGAGTGCTTGCGAAAGCGGAATTGCTACCACCACCGGAACTATTGGATCCCGCAAAAGTGCAGTCGGAGGCGGCATTGCTATTCGCCGTCGAACCGCGCGACGCAGCCGTAGGTCATCGCATCATCATCGCATCCGATGCCGGTTTTGTGGATGTTGTTGCGGAAGCACGGGTGCAGGGCGCGGTACTGGAACTGCCGACGATCCCGAACGGACGCTATTTCGCCAAGATAACTGCACTGGCTGCAGACGGTTTCGAGGGCATGCCGGAAACCTATAGCTTCAAGCGTCAACTCAGCACTTTGGGCGGCAGCGCCGACACTGGCGATTTCGGCTATCGCTTCAAATGGTTTGGCGAAGGCGAGGGGGCAAGATTCTATCGGCTCCAGATTCTGAAAAACAGCAAGACATCTGTGCCGATCATCGATGAAGCCGGGCTGTCGACCGATACTGTCACTCTGTCGGATCTGGCTGACGGGGAATATTACTGGCGCGTCGGTGTGATCCAGTTTTCCAGCGATCCCGACGATCCGGAAGCGATCGAGAAATGGACCGATTTCGAAAAAATGACCGTGGCCAACTAGCTGTCTGGGTCCGGCTCTTGACCGATTCTCGACCTAGGCAAATTCGCCAATGAGATTGCGCCAGCGACTCGGTGTGGAATGGCTGGCTGTGGCATTGCTGGCATCGTGCATGGTGGTGGCTCTGGGCTATTGGGACAGTCTGTCGCGTTTCGACAATCTCGTTTATGACCAGCTGTCCGGCCTAGACCGGCCGACACCTTCCCCTGACTTAATGATTGTCGAGATTGATGAAGACAGTCTCGCCACTTTTGGGAAATGGCCGTGGCCACGGCAACGGCATGCCGAACTGTTCGAGCATTTGGCGGTTGGCAAACCGAAGGCGATCGGTTTCGATATTTTGCTCAGTGAGCCCGGCGAACCCGAAGCAGATGAAACGCTGGCACAGGCCATGGCCGGGCTTACCAACCTGTTCCTGCCACTGCATTTTGTTTTTCCCGGCAGCAATGGTGCCGCATATGACGTGAGACAGCCGATTGCGCCTTTCACAGATGCTGCAACTGGAGTGGGACATGTCAATCTGGTCTTCGACTCCGACGGGGTCGTGCGCCGCGCCAATCTGTGCTTTGGCGACAAGCCGTCGGGAACGGACTGGCCGCATCTGATGGAAAAAATCTTTGAGGCGGTCGAGGGCGGCCCGTCTCCCGCTTATGCCCGACTGGACAATTGTGATCAAAAGCTGTTGATGCCCTTTGCCGAGCGCGGCGTATATCAATCCATATCCTATGCCGCATTGGCCAATGGACAGGTCCCGCCTGCCTTCCTCCAAGACAAGATCATATTGATCGGAGCGACCGCGATCGGCATGGGCGATCACTATCCCGTTCCGCTTGGTGATGGCGGGACCCTTGCCGGGGTCGAAATCATGGCCAATCTTTATGGCGCGATTGTGCGCGATGATTTCATCCTGCCAATTTCCTTTGCACTGCAACTGGGACTATCGCTTTTGCCGGTCTGGATATTGCTGCTCGGATTCTGGCGGTGGCGTCCGAGAACCACGATCATTGTCTCGTTTGCCCTGATATTGACGATCCTGCTGGCCAGTGCGGTGCTAATGCAATTCTCGCTCTGGTTCGCGCCTGGAACCGCTCTTTTGGGCGTGCTGATCGTATACCCCGTCTGGGGTTGGCGCCGGTTGCAGGCGACGAGCGATTTTATGGATAGCGAATTGAAGCATTTCGGCCGCTCAAGCGTCGATATACCGATTATGCGGACGGAACTTGGCCCTGTTGATATTATCACAGGTCAGGCGGAACAATTGACCCATGCGATTTCCCATGTCCGTGATTTGCGGCGGTTCATTAGCGATGCGCTGAAGAACCTTCCCGATCCGATGTTCATCACCAATCTCAGGGGCAAGGTGACATTTGTTAACCGGCTGGCGCAGTCCGGTATGGCAGACGGCGCACAGGACCTTGCGCTCGATGACATGCTCGATCGTTTTGTCTCAGCCGATGATCGCCAGGAGGTTAAGGATTATCTCGATCAGAAGAGCAGGCCGACAAAGCAGGATTATGTAGAATTCACATCGAGCGACGGACAAATTTTCGCCATGCGCCGTGCGCCTGTGGCGTCGGATGAGGGATTGTTAAGGGGGTATATCCATTATCTTGCGGATATCACGGAAGTGGCCAATGCCGCACAGCAGCGAGAAGAAGTGTTGCAGTTGCTTTCTCACGACATGCGCGCCCCCCAGGCGGCCATTCTGGCTCTTCTCGATGGCAGGGAGGCGGATGAAACCAACGGCCGGATCGAAGGACACGCGCGCCGCACCCTGGCGCTCGCAGACAATTTCGTCGGTCTGGCGCTGATAGAATCCAGCGAATTTTCCGGCGAGGATATATTGCTCGCCGAACTGGTCGAGGAGGCCAATGACAGTCTTTGGCCCCTCGGACACGCGCGGAGCATCCGATGCGAAGTCGATGACCAGTCGGATGGCGCCTTTGTCCATGTTGAGCCCTCCAGCCTCTACCGCTCTTTCGTCAACCTGATCGACAATGCGATAAAATATAGTCCCGATGGCGGCGTCGTGACCATCAATATCCGGGTGACCGAACTGGATGGAGAACCCTTCGTGTCAGTCGCCATTGCCGATCAGGGGGATGGAATATCCGAGGCGATCCTGGGCCAGTTGTTCGAACGTTTTGCCAGCGATGACCGAATGGCAAATTCATCGATAAAAGGAGCCGGGCTGGGGCTGAATTTTGTGGCCAAGGTGATCGCAAGGCACGGCGGTCACGTCAGAGGGGAAAACCGCCGCGATGGCGGTGCTTGCTTTACCGTGCTTCTACCTCTGGCGCCCGATCTCGAGGATCAAGCCGTCTGAATCATTCAATGCCCTGGCGGGTGCGGATTGTGCTGCGCGGGCTCTCGGCCGGTTCCTGGCCCAGTCCGGACAGGGCGGCATCGATCAGAAAAGGCAGGGACTGCGCTATCGTACCGTTGCAATGATATTCTGCGGCGCTGCCCGAATAGAGCTTCTTCCCAAGGGCCTGATCGAACAGGTTAACCGTCAGTCGATATTCGTGATCCTTGCACGACTGGAAGCTTTTCTGGCTTTTTGCTGTAGCTATCGATTGTTCGGCATCTTTCGCGCCCGCATCGATAGCAATATCGGCTGGCCGGTCGGAAAGCGCTACATGGAGCAGGATGGATGCATCCGGAGAAGATCCATAGCCTCTCTCGTTGAGCGATTTAGCGACCAGATCACGGGCAACCGCCAGATCGCGATTGGCAACGGCATCGATGGGAGAGGTGGTGAATTTTTTCTGTGTCGGTGCGGCAATCACCTGATGTGTCTGAACGCGGGTCTGTATCGGTCCGGCACAGCCAGAAACCGTCATTGCGCCCGCCAATATCCATGAGAGTGATCGGATCATCACATTCTCCGCTGATTGCATTCAATGCGATTTGATAGTCTGCCGAAGCGGAAAAGTCACGCTAATAGGCTTTGCGTCTATAGGCCTATCGGGTCAGCGCGTAGTAGACCACATAGGCCCAGGAGAAAAATCCGTGGATGATCGCCCAAAGGATCGACTTATGCGTGGTGAAGCTGATGGCAATCGCAAGAGCGCTGCCAAAGCCGACACCTTTGCTGACGATCTCCTTGCGGACGTAGGTGGCTCCTCTACGCATTGGTGATTCTCCAGGCGCATAATCTTCCGGACGCATCCGTTCGGGCTTTGTTTTTCCCACCATGATCAAGCGGCTTCCCGTGAGCGGTCGGACAGTTCCTGGTTCAGCATTTCTGCGAGCAGGAAGGCCAACTCCAGCGATTGTGCGGCGTTGAGGCGTGGATCACAATGGGTATGATAGCGATCGCCGAGCGATGCATCGGTGATTGCGACGCCGCCGCCCGTGCATTCGGTCACATTCTGTCCAGTCATCTCGCAATGGATGCCGCCGGCGAATGTGCCTTCTGCTCGGTGCACGGCAAAAAAGCCGCGCACTTCGCTGAGGATGCGGTCGAACGGCCGAGTCTTGTAGCCGCTCTCTGCCTTGATGACATTGCCGTGCATCGGATCACAGGACCAGATGACCGGATGGCCAGACTTTTTCACCGCACGGACCAGAGGCGGCAGGCCGCTTTCGATCTTGTCATGGCCGAAGCGCGTGATCAGCGTGATCCGTCCCGGTTCGCGCGCGGGATTGAGCGTGTCGAGCATCTTTAACAGTGCGTCCGGTGTCAGTGATGGGCCGCATTTCAGTCCGATCGGATTGCCGATGCCGCGCAGGAACTCGACATGGGCAGAACCCTCGAAACGAGTGCGGTCGCCAATCCACAGGAAATGAGCGCTGGTATCATACCAGTCGCCGGTGAGACTGTCCTGACGGGTCAGCCATTGCTCGTACGGCAGCAGCAACGCTTCGTGACTGGTGTAGAAGGACGTGGCTTTCAACTGCGGCACGGTGTCCGGGTTGATGCCGCAGGCTTCCATGAAGGACAGCGCTTCGCCGATCCGGTCGGCCATTTCCTCGAATTTTTTCGCCCAGGGGCTGCGCGCCATGAAATCATGGGTCCAGCCGTGAACCTGCTTGAGATTGGCATAGCCGCCGGTCGAGAATGCACGGAGCAGATTGAGCGTTGCTGCGGCTTGATTATAGGCACGGATCATCCGCTCGGGATCGGGATCGCGCTGGCTGCTGTCAAATTCGATGCCGTTTATAATATCGCCGCGATAGCTCGGCAGTTCGACGCCATCCTGGACCTCGACATTCGAGGAGCGCGGCTTGGCAAACTGACCGGCCATGCGACCGACTTTGACGATCGGCAGCTTTGACGCATAAGTCAGCACCACCGCCATCTGAAGAATGACGCGGAATGTGTCGCGGATATTGTTCGGGTGGAACTCGGCAAAGCTTTCGGCGCAATCGCCGCCCTGCAGCAAAAACGCTTTGCCTGCGGCGACTTCGGCCAGGTCCTGTTTCAGGCTACGCGCTTCGCCGGCAAAGACCAGCGGCGGATAGCTGCCAAGCAGTTCTTCCGTTGCCGCGAGTTTCGTGGCGTCTGGATATTCAGGCATATGCAGCCCTTCAAAATCCCGCCAGCTATTTGCCGTCCAATTCGTCGCCATCAGAGCGCTCCGCTTCATTTCCAATAAAATCGAGTGCCTTTAGGCGGGAGTCAAGGGCGATGGCAAGGGAAACCCATTGTTGGTTGCCCGCGAAACTATCGGGAATAGCCACGTCTATTTAGCCGCCAGGTTTTTTCTTCCAACTGCCGCTATTGCGAAATTCCGGCTTGATCTGGCTGGCATCGGGCAAGTCCTGTCCGGCGAAAGCTTTGTCGCCACCTCTGGCTTTCGCTTCGCTGCTATAATCGGGTGCCTGATAAGTGCGGGCTGCGGTTGCACCCAGATCGGGAGCAGGCCGGTCATGCCTGCGGGCATTGTCAGCCAGTTGCGCTGCAGCTTTTTCCGATTGGGCGGCTTCAGCTTCGGCTTTGCGCTTTCCCGCTTCATAGGCTTTTTCCAGCGCAATCGGATCAAGCGAACTGGCGGGTGTGGTGTCGCGTCCGGCAGCATGATTACGCGGTTTCGGCACCGGCAAGGGCTCTCCGCCCCGGTATGTCTGGCTGAAGGCGCTGGCTTTTCCCGCATTGCCTTTCCAGCTGTAGAAACGATGCGCGCCTACGGTCCCCAAGAATCGAAGGCTGGGTGCCCAGTAAGGATAGACGTAGCTGGCGTGATAATGGGTGGCGGTGCCGACGGTCGTGTAGCTTTTTCCGGCCAGCGCTTCGGCAGCAACCTTCTTGGCGCGGTTCCAGTGAAAGCTCGCCGCTTTCCGCCGCAACGAGCCGTCGCATGCATAGGTAAACTGGCAACCGGTTGCTCGCTCGCTGCCTTGATAGATCACGCCGCAGACCGTTCCCGGATAACTGGGATGACGGACACGATTTAAAATGACCTGAGCAACGGCGCGCTGGCCGGCATCGGGCTCCATTCCAGCTTCATAATAAATCGCCTGCGCCAGGCAGTATAGCGCTCGGCTATCATCTATCGTTGAGCCTTGAAAAGCGGTTTGCCGGATAAGATGTGCGGACGACGCCCGATCCGGATTATTGCCGGATATGTCCGATAAACCGTCAATCGTTCCGGTCCCGGACTCCGCGAGCGGATCAACGCCGAAACCGCCGTAATTTTGCGGGATCGCATAATCGGGATCGATGAAATAAAAGGCGGAGCCGGCAAAATTTTCTTCCGCGCGCTCGACCGACTGCAATCGGGGATCGCTGGGACTGAACTGCTGCGCATCAACGCTTGATTGTGGCATGGTTGCCGGAATCAGAACCAGGCTGATCAGGAAAAACGCGGTCAATATTTGCTCGCGGATCGACAGTTTCGCAAAGGATCTGCGCTGCTTTATTGGTGATGGAAGCTTGGCACCTTTTGTCTCGTCACCGGCTTCTGCGTTGGCGGCAATAGTTTGCGCCATGACTAGCGGTTCCGGAATCGACCTACCCAGCCCATAGTCTGGGATATTGCTGCTCAGAGGTGGAACATAGGGTGGAGGTACGCGCACGAGTTGTTAATGCCTGGTTGGGCCCAAACGGGCAGATGGAGCGGAGTTTAGCAGATTATCGCAGGCTCTGCGCGGAATATGAACCTGCTGTTCCATGATGGGACGCAGCTGGGCGTGATGTTAACGGGTTAACGCAGTCCGCCGAGCCTGCGTAGTCACTAGATATTGCGCAACCCTATATCCGGCGATGCCGAAAATTATGCCGCCAATCGCGGGGGCAACGACGATTCCGTCGAGCCCGTAATATTCGCGACCAAACCAGAGAAAGGGGACAAGGCCCAGCGTGTTGCGCAGCCAGTTCATCAGCGTGGACCAGCTGGGATGACCGAGATTGTTGCAGGCGGCATTGCTGATAAACAGCATACCGTTGAAGAAGAACAGGGGGGTCAGGAAGACGGCGAACAGCCAGAATACATGCCGCCCTTCGCCGACCAGATAGAATGCATCGCTAATCGGTCCGCTGAGCAGATACAGGATTGGCCAGATCACCAGCGTATAAGCGATCGCGAACAGGGTCGCCTGCTGGATCGTTGCCCGCACCCGGTCAAATTTCAGGGCGCCGAAATTCTGGCCGATGATCGGTCCGACAGCGCCGGACAACGAGAACATCAGGCAAAAGGCAACCGGCACGACCCGCCCGACAACAGCAAATCCGGCAATCACATCATTGGAATAGTCGGCAATGAAACGGTAGGAGATGAAACTTCCGATCGGCGTGGCGACATTGGTCAGGATAGCCGGGATCAGGATTGCCATGATCGGCCGGATATCGGTGCGAAATTGGGGCAGTGTAAAACGGTAAAAGCCGCCATAACTCTTGATGATCGGCCAAATCGCGAAGATCGTCGAAACAATAGCGGCACAGGCGCTAGCGACTGCGGCGCCATTGATTCCCCAGCCGAAGCCGAAGATGAAGATCGGGTCGAGAATGGCATTGGTGATGCCCATGCTCAGGGTCACGTTCATCGCTCGCCGCGCTGCACCATGAGCGCGCAGGAAACCGGAGCAGACCATTGCTGCGACACTGAATGGCATGAACGGGGCGACGATCCGGATATAACTAGTCGCAGCCTGGTTGGCCGCCCGATCCGCTCCGGCCAATTGCAGAATGTCGGGGGCGAAAACGAAAAACAGTATCGCCAGTGGCACAATCAACATCGTGCTGAGAACCAATATATTGGTCAGGTATCGACGGGCCTGCTCCGGATTGCCCTGACCGATATGGCGAGCGGCAAGCGCGCTCGTGGCAATCATCAGGCCGATATAGAAAGCGGTGCCGAAGAACAGGATCGTGGCGGCAAACCCCATGGCTGCCGTCAGAGCGCTGTCTTCCAGTTGCGCGATGTAGAATAGATCAGCAAAGTCGACGATGAACATAGTCAGCAGACCGATGCTGGCGGTCAGCGACATGGTCGTAATATGCCGCAAGGGGCTGCCGGTCAGGAATATTGCTGGTTGTGTGGTGATATTATCTGTTCCACTAAAAATCGCCCGGCCGGAACTGGCAATGGCGGAAAAGATATTTTGCCCTATAGTCTTTTGCCAAGGGGTCAATTCATCTCTATTGGAAATTGATCTTTGGAGAGCGTCGGATGATCTATCGAAAAGCACTGATCGCGCTGATGATCGCGATATTGGCAGGTTGTTCTTCAGCTGAGGAAGAAGAAGCATCGGCGCCAGATGAACGCGGCGTTTTCGAGCGTCGCAATACCGCGCCCGACCCGTCAGATAACAGCCTGACGCCTCGTAGCGCGGAACAGGCTTATGCGCGGACCGCGCTCAATTGCATCAACCAGCAATATCCCAACAAGATCAGTCATGTCCTGAACAGCGCCGCCGATGTCGCGGAGCCGGCAAAGCTGACGCCCGTCTTCTACGGCTGTTTCGACTGGCATAGCGCTGTCCACGGACACTGGTTGCTGGTCCGCCTGTGGGGGCAGGGCCTTGTTCCCGAAATGGATGACGAGATCGCCGCAGCGCTGGCAGCGAATTTTACATCCGAAAAAATTGCCGGCGAACTAGCCTATTTTCAAAGTGCCGACCGGACGGCGTTCGAGCGGCCCTATGGCATCGCGTGGTTTTTGCAATTGACCGCCGAATTGCGGGAGATTGCAGATGGTAAAGGCGACAAGGCAGAACAGGCGAAGGTTTGGCTTGCCCGATTGCAGCCGCTGGAGGCTTTGATCGTCGCTAATATCAAGAACTGGTTGCCGAAACTCGCTTATCCGATCCGTCTGGGGACCCACAACCAGTCCGCCTTTGCCTTTGGCCTGTTTCTCGATTGGGCCGCGCGCAGCGGTGATGCTGAAATGGCCAGTCTGGTCCGGAACAAGGCCTTGGGGTTCCACCGCAATGACCGCGATTGTCCGATGGCTTATGAACCTTCGGGCGAGGATTTCCTGTCTTCCTGTCTGATGGTTGCCGATCTGATGCGGCGGGTGATGGACAGTGGCGAATATGCCCGCTGGCTGTCGGCCTTTCTGCCGAACATCCCAGAAGATGGCAGCGACGACTGGCTGGCCGTCGGCATTGTCAACGACCCGACCGACGGAAAGCTGGTGCATCTGGACGGCCTCAACCTGTCGCGGGCGTGGGCGCTGGAAGGCATGGCTTCGGCGCTTCCAGCCAATGATCGCCGGCGCACATCACTGCTCGCATCGGCCAATCTGCACGGCAATTCCGGAGAGCTATCCGTGCGGACGCCGCATTATTCCGGCAGCCACTGGCTTGCCAGTTTTGCGACATATTGGCGTACCCGGCGGGGAATCGACAAAATTAACAGCACTCCGGATTCGTGAAGCCGGACTCTTCCATTCGACCGGCACAAAATGCCGAGGCCCAAAAGCCTTCTCTTTTTAACCGGTTGTTTCCCGTCAATCGCGATCTCGCGATAAAGTCGATTTTTGGCGTCTGGAGCGCCTATTTTCTGTTCGTAACCAGCCGCGTGCTATATGTGCCGCAGACCAATGCAGATGCTCTGTTCGTCCAGCGCATCCTGATGACCAGCATCTGCATCACCTTCACCTGGCTGCTCTATCGCCTGCTGATTGCCGTGCGCCGCAACGGCATGGGGGCTGCGATATTCATGCTTACCCTGCCGACCATGATCCTCGCCAATTATATCGCTATTCTCGACCAGATAGTATTCGACCATGACGCCGCGCTGTTCGACTTTTCCTATCTGCTCAATCCCGTCGATTTCGCTTCCTTCGACTGGACCTATGTTCTGGACGAGGCATTTACCCGCTATTTCATTCTGGCCAGCTGGGGTGCCCTGTATCAGGCCCTGTCGCACAGCAAGGATGTACAGCGGATGATGGTGCACAGTCGACAGCTGGAGCGGGTTAACCGGGCGAGTGAATTGCGGGCGCTGCGTTACCAGCTAAATCCCCATTTTGTTTTCAACGCACTCAACTCGGTCAGCAGCCTGATTATTGATCGGCAGAATGAACAGGCGGAGAAGCTTGTCGATGACCTGGCCGACTATATGCGGGCGGTGTTGACCGGTGGCGCGCAGGATATGATCACGGTGGAGCAGGAAATTGCCCAGCAGGTTCGCTATCTCGAAATAGAACGCATGCGTTTTCCCGAGCGACTGCATTATTTTGTCGACATCGAACCGGCTGCAAATGACTGGAGCATACCGGCCTTGATCATTCAGCCGCTGATCGAAAATGCCGTCAAATTCGGTGTGTCAGGTGCGGATCAGCCGCTCAATATCGTCATTTCCGTACAGATCGAGGGTGATCGTCTGCGGATTAGCGTCGCCAATGACGGTCGGGTTGAAATTCTGCCCGCACAACCTCAGGATCGCGCAGTTGGTACCGGCACAGGCCTCACCAACATCCAGGGGCGACTGAGAGCATTATATGGTCAAAATGCGTCGCTGCTTCTGGCGAACAGCAAGGACGGTATGGCCATTGCAACCATCGTTCTACCCCATCCATCCCTGATTTTTGAGGATATATGAGAATGGCCACAGAGCCGCCATCAGTTCTGATTGTAGATGATGAACCACTTGCCCGTTCCCGGCTTAAGGCACTGTGCGAACGGACCCGACTATTCGGCGAGATAGAAATGGCCAGCGGAGGACGTCAGGCTGTGGAGAAAATCCGGCGGAGGCAGCCTGACATTTTGTTGCTCGATGTCGACATGCCGGAATTTTCGGGACTTAAAGTTGCAGAGTTCTGCCAGACTCTTGTTCCGATTCCAGAGGTTATTTTTACGACAGCCCACAGCACATATGCCGTTCAGGCGTTTCGACTGGAAGCAACCGACTATCTGTTGAAGCCGGTTAAGGAATCGCTGCTGCGCGAAGCGGTGCAGCGCGCCATCGCCAATCGCGCGCACAGTGATAACAACCGCGAACCGGATGTCGTTCAACGTCTGTGGGTGCAGGATGGAAGCGGGGCGCTGCAGCTGATTGTTTCGGATATCGAGTGGGTGGAGGCGGAACGCGACTATATGCGGCTATATTTGCTGGACCGGAGCTTTCTGGTGCACCAATCGATGCGCTCGCTGGAAAGTCTTTTGCCGGACGGCCTGTTTGTCCGCGTTCACCGGTCCACCATCGTTCGGCGCGACTGTATCGCCGAGGTTCGGCGCAAAGGACGCAAGCGCTATGTAATTTTACAAGACGGCAAACAGCTGCCGATTGGCCCCCGTTATGCCGACAGAATCGCCGGAACGGCTCAAGCCGGACGTTTGGGCGGATCCGATACCGTAACCGAATAACGCGGCGCCGGTGCCGGCTGCTTCAATCCGCCGACGTCGACAAAGGTCTGTCTTTCGACATTATGCGGATGTTCCTTGGCTTCTGACAGCGACAGGACAGGTGCAAAGCATATGTCCGTTCCCTCCATTAATTCGCACCATTGGGTGCGGGTCTTGGTCTTGAACAGAGCGGTGAGTTTTTCCTTCAACACAGGCCATTGCTTTGGATTCATTTGTGCGTCGAAATCCGTATCATCTGCCAGACCCGCTACTTGCCGAAGTTCTGCGTAAAATTGTGGTTCGATTGACCCGATCGAGATGAATTTGCCATCGGACGTCTCGTAAGTGTCGTAGAAATGTGCTCCGGTATCGAGCAAATTTACGCCCCGCTCATCCTGCCATTGGCCGATATTGTGAAAGTCGAAAATCATTGCCATCAATGCGGCAGAACCATCGGTCATCGCGCAGTCGACAACCTGTCCCGTGCCGCCCGTTTTGGCATGGAGAAGAGCTGAAACCATACCCAAGGCAAGCATCATGCCGCCGCCGCCAAAATCGCCAACCATGTTGATCGGTGGTGTCGGTTTTTCGCCAGCCCGCCCAAAAGCATGCAAGGCACCGGAAATGGAAATATAGTTGATGTCATGGCCCGCCGCAGAGGCGAGCGGCCCATATTGGCCCCAGCCGGTCATCCGGCCAAAGACAAGCTTGGGATTGTCCGCGAGCAATATGTCCGGTCCCAGACCGAGTCGTTCCATCACGCCGGGGCGAAAGCCTTCGATCAATCCATCGGCGTCTTTCACCAGATCACGGGCAGTTTTGATGCCTTCATCCGATTTCAGGTCAATTTCGACGAGCTTACGGGAACGGGAAAGAGCAAGGCGCGGATCCGGAGCGCGGCCGGGACGATGGAGAACGGTGACAGTCGCGCCCTGATCGGCAAGCATCATGCCGCAAAAGGGGCCGGGGCCGATTCCGGCAAACTCAATGATATTGATGCCTGTTAATGGTCCGGCCATGTCCTGCTCCCGTTTAATCGACTGATTAAATCGTCCTATGCAGGGAAGTTATTCTAATCAAGCTTAATGTTAAAGTTTGATCCGCAGGCTAGCGGGAACGCTGTCCATTGCGCGAAGGGAAGTTTTTTTTGGTCGGGTGACGCAGGTAGAGCGGCACGTCCGACTTCTTTTGTCCAACCGGCTGTCTTGCGAGCTTTGGGTCAATCGGATGATCAAATGCCACGCCAAATCTACCCTGGGCGACCCATGCGACATGTCCGGTGACCTGTCCGATATTGCGCAGCTCCAGCTGTACCTTGTCGCCGCGCTTGGCGAGTACCGGTGCTTCGGCCATCAGGCCGCCTGCTGACAGATTGCGAATCCGCACCTCGCCGCAGTCATCTCCATCCACGAAGCTCAATGCCGCCTTCAGAAACAGGCTGTCACGATCAAGCTCCCGTTTCGAATGACCGAGGGCCTGGCTGTTCATTTTCAGGCTATCGTCAAATGGTTCTTTCATGAGTTTCCCGTGGTTGGTAATTGTAAAAGCATGTGTCGCATAGGAAGTAGTACGGTGAAATTGGTGCAAATTTCGTTAATAATTGGGATTGTTTATCGTAGAAAGCGGGCGTGATGCAGCTGTCGGGTCACGTCGTTACCGACGGCGTGACGCGCGGATTGTCCGGTTTGCCGCTGTTGCAGGAAATTATATCACTGATCGCGCGAGATTTTCTCGTTCCGTTCGTGCGCTTCCTGCGCTTCGACGGTCATCGTTGCTATCGGCCTGGCCTTCAGCCGGTCGAGCGAAATCGGCTCGCCGGTAACCTGGCAATAACCATATTCACCCTCTTCAATCCGCCGCAGTGCCGAATCGATTTTCGATGTCAGTTTGCGCTGACGATCACGGGTTCGCAACTCCAGCCCCCAGTCAGTTTCGCTCGATGCCCGGTCATTGAGATCGGCTTCCTGAATCGGGCCATCCTGCAAATGCGCCAGAGTTTCCTTAGATTCGTCAATGATCTCCTGCTTCCATTTCTTCAGGGCCTGCCTGAAAAAAGCGAGCTGGCGTTCGTTCATGAACTCTTCGTCTTCGCTCGGTTCATAACCGTTGGGGAGGACTAGATCTTCTCCATTTGCGCCATTTTTTGCGGATGCTTTTTTTACCGAGGATGCCAACATACTCTCCAAACATCATGCCCTACCCGAGTTTCGGAAGGCCGGACCATATATAGCGCGGGCCTATACCCAGCGTAGTTATTGGAAACAAGGCGCAAAATCGCAGTTCACCCAATAATCCGGAAATTGGGATATTTTGGACATGAACAAGGTTGCGGGGAACAAATTCTCATGTGGCTGAATGGGGTCAAATTCTCCGATGTTCCCTCCAAAAAAGGGCGGCATTTTTCATGATATTGCAAGAAAACCTTCCGCAAGAGTTCCATTTCGGGACATTAACCGTGGATGGATACGAACTGTTAACATATTTTGCCGTTTGGCACTTGCAAACAGCGTTAATACGATTGTTATTTACCATTTATTCTGTCTTTCTGATGCATGTCGAGACTGCGGAAAGAGGCATTGGCTGTGAGAAGCTGGCTTTCTGACCGAGTCTACAGCGGAAGAGAGATGATATTATGTCGGTACGTATGGCTTTGGCAAAATTATGCGCCTGCACCTGCGGGGGGGCCTTGATTGGTGGCGGTGCAGTCCATGTTTCAGAGGCGCCGGCAGCTCCTTACGTTAAGAAAATGTCAAAAAAGAAACCGGTTCGTGCCCGTACGATCAAGAGGGGCGAGCCTGCCCGCAAGATAAAGCGTACCCGCCGCACGGTGACCAAGACGACGACGGCCTGCCAACCGTCAGTGGTCACGATTGCCCAGACCCCGGCACCACAGGCCATCCCTTTGCCTCCCTACATTCCACCGGCTCCGCCAATCAGTAGCAGTGGTGGCTCAATCCCGGTTGTTATCGGTGGCAGCAGCGGTGGCGGAAGCGGCGGCTTTTTCGGTGGTTTCTTCGGCGGTGGCAGTTCCGGCGGCGGTACAGTCGTGATTTCTTCAACCAGCAGCGGTGGCTCGACCAGCACCTCCTCGGGCGGTAGTTCAACCAGCGGCGGCTCTACCAGTACGTCAACGGGTGGCGTTACCAGCACGGGTGGGTCGACCAGCACGTCGACCGGTGGCAGCAGTTCTTCATCCTCGAGTTCATCCAGCAGTTCCTCAAGCAGCTCATCCAGCTCCAGCGGGGGTGATGAACATGCATCTTCAGGCAGCTCAGGATCTTCCGGCAGTTCAAGCTCAACTTCTTCAAGTTCAGGGGCTACAGGCGGCTCTTCAAGCTTTGGTGGCAACAGCACATCCTCGAGTTCCAGCTCCTCGAGCAGCAGTTCCAGCTCCTCTTCCGGCGGTAGCACCGGCGGATCGACCGGTGGGACGGATGTTCCGGCGCCGCCAGTTGTGCTGCTTTTTGGTGCAGCGGCAGCGGCATTGTTTGCCCGCCGGCGCAAGGCGAAGCAGGCAGTTACCGCCTAAGCAGATTACACCAAGATCTATGAAAAGCGGCTGGAGCAATCTGGCCGCTTTTTTCTTTGCAGTCTTGCAAGTGAAACAGACGCTCGGCATAGGCATTGCCCATGCATGATATAAAATATATTCGCGAAAATCCGGAAGGTTTTGACGCTGCACTGGCAAAACGTGGAGTCGAGGCTGTGGCGCAGAATATTCTCGCTCTGGACGAGCAAAGCCGCGGGCTAAAAACCCAGATGCAGGACGGGCAGGCGCGTCGTAACGAAGCGTCGAAAGCGATTGGTAAAGCCAAGGGGCAGGGCGACGAAGACGCCGCACAAGCGTTGATGGCGGAAGTTGCCGAGCTAAAAAGCAAAATGCCCGAGATTGAAGAAAAGGAACGGGAAGCTTCCGCCCGGCTGCAGGGGTTGCTGGCTGCGCTGCCAAACTTACCCGCTGACGGAGTCCCGCCCGGCGAAGACGAAGACGACAATGTCGAGGTCGAGCGCTGGGGACAACCACGCAACTTTGATTTTGATCCGAGGGAACATAGCGACATCGGTCCGGCGCTCGGGCTCGATTTTGAAACGGCTGCAGCAATGTCCGGCTCGCGCTTTGCCTTTCTGCGCGGGCAGATGGCGCGTCTTCAACGGGCGATCGGACAATTCATGCTCGATCAGCAGACCTTGGAAAACGGCTTTCAGGAATGCGCGCCGCCGGTACTGGTTCGCGACCAGGCCATGTACGGTACGGGGCAACTTCCCAAATTTTCCGAGGATTCGTTTCAGACCACCAATGGTCACTGGCTGATCCCGACCGCAGAGGTCAGCCTGACCAATAGTGTGAGCGGACAGATACTGGATGAAGCGCAATTGCCAATTCGGTTGACCGCGCTTACCCTCTGTTTCCGCAGCGAAGCAGGGTCGGCCGGCAAGGATACGAAAGGTCTGATTCGTCAACACCAGTTCGAGAAAGTCGAGATGGTTGCCATCGTGCATCCAGACACAAGCGACACAGAACATCACCGGATGACCGAAGCGGCGGAATCGATCCTCAAGGCGCTGGAACTGCCCTATCGCAAAATGCTGCTGTGCGCCGGAGACATGGGCGCGACAGCCCGCAAGACATATGATCTCGAAGTCTGGCTGCCAGGTCAGGACACTTACCGCGAAATTTCGAGTATATCGACCTGCGGTGACTATCAGGCACGGCGCATGAATGCCCGTTTCCGGCCCGAAGGGGAAGAAAAGGGTACCAGATTTGTCCACACTCTCAACGGCTCAGGTCTTGCTGTCGGCCGGACATTGGTCGCAATTCTTGAAAACTATCAGCAGGCCGACGGTTCTGTGACAATCCCTTCGGCACTACTCCCTTATATGGGTGGGATCGACAAACTGGAGCCAGCGTGATGCGTATATTGTTGACGAACGATGACGGTTTCGATGCGCCGGGGATGAAGATCCTGCTCGATATCGCCTCGCATTTTTCCAACGATATCTGGATAGTCGCGCCTTCCGACGAGAATTCCGGCGCTGGCCACTCGCTTACGATTACACGACCGCTACGAATACGGAAGCGCGGCGATCAGCAATATTCTGTCGACGGGACACCAACCGACAGCGTGATGATGGCTGTTGCCAAGATCATGAAAGACGGGCCGCCCGATCTCATTCTGTCAGGTGTCAATCGCGGCGCCAATTTGGGCGAGGATGTTACGTATTCGGGTACTGTGTCGGCCGCGATGGAGGGTGCTCTGGCCGGGATTCCGTCGATCGCGCTCAGCCAGGCTTATGCACGGGGTGATCTGGGCGAAGATGTTCCGTTTGATGCTGCCGTAAATTGGGGCGAACGTGTGCTGCGCCCCCTGATCAAGCAGAGCATGGATCACCGGACGCTGGTCAACATCAATTTTCCCGCCGTCCCGGCGAGCGATGTCAAGGGTGTGCAGGTCGTGTCGCAGGGAATCCGAGACTACGGCCGGCTGCAGATTGTCAGCAACCGCGACCCGCGCGGTTTCGAATATCATTGGTTCGGTCTCGGACCGATGGTGGAGACGCCTGCGCACAGTACTGACTTGGAAGCGATCGCCGATGGCTATATCTCCGTCACACCGCTGCACCTAGACCTTACCCACTATGAATCAATGGCTGGATTGAAAAAACTATACCCCTGATAGGGCTTTAGTAACCTGAGAATTTACTAGGCTTTGGCCGGCGGGGCTGGCAAGTTGCGCTTTTGCTGCTAACAGCATTTCCGAAAGGGAGGAGTTAGTTAATGGGAGCCTTTATGCGTCATATTGCGATCCTGATATCGCTCCTGGGAGTTACCGCCTGCATCCCTCCAGGCCATGACGATTATGCTCCACCGCCGCCCCAGCCGCAATTGGATGCGGATCTTGCCATTTTTGGCACGCCGCCGGAGCAAGCACCGCTTTCCACCTGGCAAGCGAGTCCCGTAACAGCGAACGCGCAACGGGTGGAATCGGGGACTTATATTGTGCAGCCGGGCGACACGTTGCGCGGAATTGCCAACAAGACCGGAGCGGGATCGCAAATCATTGCATCTGCCAATGGATTGGCAGAGCCTTATGTCATCCATCCCGGTCAGCGACTGAAGATCAGTGGCGGGCGATATCACGGGGTCAATTCGGGTGAGACCGGTATCGCTATTGCCCGAGCCTACGGCGCGCCATGGCGAGACGTGGTGGCCTTGAACGCGCTCGAAGAGCCCTATATTTTGCGAGTGGGGCAGAAGCTGTTGCTGCCTGCAACCGCACCCAGCGATCCGGCCAACTTGAGTATCGAGCAGCGCGCGGCTGCTTTCGATCTGGAGATTGACGATATTGTTACGGGCAGCCAGCCAGCGCTGGCCAATGGCGCCGCAGCGGGAGAAGCTTCCGATTGGCGGAAAGCCATTACGCCCAATACCACCATTGCTACGCCGGCCAACTTCTCCGGGCTGTTCCAGTGGCCTGTCGATGGCAGGGTGATCTCCAGTTTCGGTAGCAAAGGCGGTGGTAAAGTAAATGATGGCCTCAACATCGGCGTCCCTCGTGGCACGCCCATCCGCGCCTCAGCCGACGGTGTGATCGCCTATAGCGGCGACGAAATCGGTGTATTTGGGGGGTTGATTCTGATTAACCACGGCTCTGGCTGGGTTACCGCTTATGGCCATGCCGACAAGCTCAATGTAACGCGCGGCCAGAATGTCAAAGCGGGTGAGACCATCGGCCTCGCCGGCGAAAGTGGATATGTTCAGGAGCCGCAGCTGCATTTCGAGATCCGCAAGGATCGCAAGCCGGTAGATCCGAACATCCATTTGCCGAAACGCGGCTGAACTGGCCATGGCAAGTAGCAACCGCAAGATTACCGACTATTTTACCCTGCGGCGGCGCTCGAGCCTGCCGGTCTGGGCCGATATTGCGTGGCGTGTCACTTTTGTTCTCGCCCTGATTGGCATGGCTGTGGCGGTGCATTATTTCGACCGCAATGGCTTGCAGGACAGCTATGATGGCGATGTCAGTTTTCTGGACGTTATCTATTTCACAATGATCTCGATCACCACTACCGGCTATGGTGATATCGCTCCGGTAACCGAACGAGCGCGAATGTTTGATGCGCTTGTTGTGACTCCTATTCGAATCTTCGTCGTGCTAATCTTTGTCGGCACGGCCTATAATTTTGTATTCAAACGAACTTGGGACAATTGGCGCATGAAACTGATTCAAAGCAATTTGCATGACCATATCGTGATCGCCGGCTTTGGCACAAGCGGCAGCGAAGCGGTGCAGGAACTGCTAGCGCGCGGCACCAATCCGGAAGAAATTGTCGTAATAGATTCCTCCGACGACGCCTTGTCACAAGCCGAAAAGCTTGGCTGCGCTGTGATCAATGGTGATGCGACCCGAGATAATGCGCTGATGAATGTCAAAATCTCGCGGGCCCGTTCGATGATCGTCTCGGCTGGACGCGATGACACCAGCATATTGATCGTTCTCACCGCCCGGCATCTCGCCTATCATTTGCCAATCAGTGTTTCGATCAAGGCGGCGGACAACGAGTTGCTGGCACGTCAAGCCGGAGCGACGACTGTTATCAATCCGGTTAGTTTTGCAGGCCTGCTGCTCGCTGGCAGTTGCGAAGGCGCCAAGATTTCCGACTATCTCAGCGATCTTGCTTCCGCCACCGGTCGTGTCAAACTTGTACAGCGGTCGGTTACCGAAAATGAGGTCGGCATGGCGATGAGCGAAGTGGTCGGCACCGGTCTTGGCGTGCGTATCTATCGGGGCGACGCGGTATTCGGTTTCTGGGAGCCAGAAGCGAGTCTGCTGGAGGCCGGCGATATCATCGTCGAGATTATTCCCGGCAACGGTGCCGAGGCGCCGGGCAAGGAAGACGCCTGAACAAGCCTGGCCGTTAGTTCATGTTGCACCTGCGAGATAAACGACTATCTTGGCTGCTCATTCACGGAGTTTGCTGATGGCCGACACGATATCAATGCCCACCGGACTTCGTCCGCCTCACAGGTTAGCGCAATTAAGTGAACTGGCGCTGCCGCTTGATCTAATGCGCTTCGGCCTGCAATGGCCGCGTCTCGTGACGGCACCACGCGGCGATGGCCGGCCAATCTATCTGATACCCGGATACGGGGGCAGCGAATTGTCGATGCGACCGCTGGAAGGCTTTCTGGCGCGGATCAACTATGACGTCGCCGACTGGTCGCTAGGCCGCAACAACGGTTCTGTGGACAGCGATGTTGCGCGCTTTACCGCTATCGCCGAGGAGCGGTTCGCCGCCAATGGTGAGCAGGCTTTCACTCTCATCGGCTGGTCGCTGGGCGGTGTCATCGCCAGGGAAACCGCTCGCCTGTCGCCGCATCTGGTGCGCGAGGTTATCACCATGGGCACGCCGATCATCGGTGGTCCCAAATATACCACGCCGGGCCAACGCTATGCCAAGTCGGCCAACATCCGGCTCGACCAGTTCGAGCGGGAGGTGCATCAACGCAACAGAATCGGCTTCAGCCAGCCACTGACGGTACTTTATTCCAACCGCGATGGCATTGTCGGACCCGACATCGCTAAGGATATCTACAATTCTCAGGCCCGCAATATCCGCGTCGATGGCGGGCATATGGGGCTCGGCTTCAACCCGAGGGTCTGGCGGATCATTGCTGATACGCTCGCCGGACGGGCTTGAGCCGCGCTCCGCGTTTAATCCGCCGCCTTTTCCTGCGGCTTGCGCCACAGATAGCGGTAGACACCGAACAGGTTGATCCCGAGCAAAACGATATTCTGTACCGCCAGCGGGTTGTTGCCGTCGAGCAGCGAACTGGTTACCCAGACCACGGATGAGCCGCAGAACAGCACAAAACCCCATCCGCTGATCTTGGCCCCGGCATTGAGCGAGACCATTGCCGCGGCAATCATGCCGCTAATGCTCGCGGTCCATCGCAATATGTCGACCAGTTCCATTCCTTTGCTCCAGCTATTGCATCCTTGATGTAAAGCCTACGCATGAACAGGGCATATTGTTCAGCTTTGTCGCATTTTTTCAATGTTAGATGGAACCCTCGACCGCTTCGATCATTGTTAGGATGAGCCGGGCGTTGCCTCTCCCTCCCATTTGTTGGCGACCCCGGTGACTTTCTTCCCCGTCTAAATTACGATATTGCTGTGATTTCTGTTAGTTATTGACCAAACCACGCGTGCACTACGCCCATGGCGGTGTAGAAAAGCAGCCAGTAACCGGCATCGATGAAGAACAAAGTCTTGTTCTTTTGGGAGAACAGATAGTTGGTACCGATCGCTGGAACGATGAAGCCAAGCGCGATGCCAAAGCCCGTCAGGACTTTTACGCCAAAGTCGAGATCCACCGCATAGGTCGCGAACGTGCGTGCCAAAGTCCATGAAGCGACCAGACTGAAGGCGAAGGCACCGCCATAGATCTTGCCCATGCTGCCACCCTTGATCTGCTCCTCGGTCAGCCCGACCGCGCCCATCCATTTCTTGCCCATCACCGGCCCGTACCAGATACCGCCGACCATAAAGCCGGCCAAAGCGGCGACCACCACCGCGATCCAGTTCACGTCGAATATGTTCATATCATCCTCCCTGTTTGCCCCGCGAAGGTCAGGTCAGCCGGACCATGCCGTGCGGATTGCCGCCGTTTATACGCCTCTTGCCACGGCTCGACAAGCGCCCCGCCAATCGCGTCTAATCGCGGTCGCTGCACATCCGGCGTGACTCGCTCGCAAAACGCGCCTAAAGCGCCCTCGCTATGGCTACCCAAATCCCTTCTCCGCCCAAAGTGGGCATGGTTTCGCTCGGTTGTCCCAAGGCTCTGGTCGACAGCGAGCGCATTCTCACCCAGCTTCGCAGCGACGGCTATGACCTGTCGGCCGACTATGCCGGCGCCGATGTCGTGCTCGTTAACACCTGCGGTTTCCTCGATAGCGCCAAGGAAGAGAGCCTCGAGGCGATCGGTGAGGCGATGGCTGCCAATGGCCGGGTGATCGTCACCGGCTGCATGGGCAACGAGGCCGACGTGATCACCGCGCGCTTCCCCGATGTCCTCGCCGTCACCGGCGCGCATCAATATGAGGATGTCGTCACAGCGGTCCATGCTGCGGCTCCGGCGGCACGCGGCGCGTTCGTCGATCTGGTCCCTGAAGCCGGCCTCAAACTGACCCCGCGCCATTACAGCTATCTCAAGATTTCCGAAGGTTGTAACCACCGTTGTTCCTTCTGCATTATCCCGTCTCTGCGCGGCGACCTCGTGTCCCGCCGTCCCGACGCTGTGCTGCGCGAGGCCGAGAAGCTGGTCGAGGCCGGCACCAAGGAACTGCTCGTCATCAGCCAGGACACCTCGGCTTACGGCGTCGATATCCGCCATGAACCGCGCCAGTGGAACGGGCCAACCGGGCAGGGCCGCGAGGTCCGCGCCCACATGACCGACCTGTCCGCCGCGCTTGGCGATCTGCGCACTCCGGACGGCGAACGCGTGTGGACCCGGCTCCACTATGTCTACCCCTATCCCCATGTCGACAAGGTTATCCCGCTGATGGCCGAGGGCAAGATCACGCCCTATCTCGACATCCCGTTCCAGCACGCCGCGCCCAATGTGCTCAAGCGGATGAAGCGCCCGGCGAACGAGGCCAAGGTGCTGCAACGCATCCACGCCTGGCGCGCCATCTGCCCCGATCTCACCATCCGATCGACCTTCGTCGTCGGCTTTCCCGGCGAGACCGAGGAGGACTTCCAGTATCTGCTCGACTGGCTCGAGGAAGCGCAACTCGACCGTGTCGGCGCCTTCCGCTTTGAACCTGTCGAAGGCGCAGCGGCCAATGACCTCGACGGCGCAGTCCCCGAAGCGGTCAAGGAAGAGCGTTACCAGCGGCTGATGCAGGTCACCGCCCGGATCAGCGCAGCCAAGCTGCAGCCCAAGATCGGTCGCACCCTGCCGGTGATCATCGACGAGATCGGCGAGCCGGACGAGGATGGCGACATCGGCGCGACGGCCCGCTCCGAAGCCGACGCGCCGGAGATCGACGGGAATGTCTTCCTCCGCAACGTTCCCGGCAGCCTGGCGGTCGGCGACATCATCGACGTAGTGATCGAGGACGCCGACGAGCATGATCTGTTCGGGGTCGCTTCCGAATAAATATCTGCTTTTTCTGTTTCTACAGTTGAACAGCGGCCGACTATTGTTAAGCTCTTTTCCAAAGGGAATTTCCTGAGGGGGCTCGGAATGATTGGTTTATGGGTAGCGGCGCTGCTGACGACGGCAAATGGGCAGGTCGCTGACGGGCCGGATGCAGCGGTTGCGCCGGATGTCGCGGCAGTCGAGAAAGCCGATAGCGCTCCGGTGCGGAAAACCGCTCCGGCGCCACAGCAGCTGTCGGTTGAAGCCTTTGCACGATTACCGTTCATCGAATTGGCCAGCCTGTCGCCCGACGGCCTGCACTTCGCCGGTCTTTTCGCCATTGACGGCGAGCAGCGCATATTGGTTTCGTCGATCGATTTTGACCATAGCAAGACGATGATGTTTGCGGTCCCGGACGAGACCGAGATCAGCCGCATCCGCTGGATCAACGATGACAATATTCTCGTCAATATCTACGGTCTGCAGCGCGTGGAAACGGACAGTTGGTATATTTCGCGGATGTTTGCCGTGAACCGCAAGTCCGGCGAGGTAACCAGGCTGCTGTGGAAGGGGCGCGGTCAGAATGCGGGCGACGTCATCTGGACGCCATCCGACGGATCGACCGAGATTTTGGCAGCTGCCCAGGGATCCATCTATTCGAACGATGCCGAGTTCTGGCCCACAGTTTACCGCGTCAACGTCGAAACCGGCAAGACCCGCCGCGTCGTCAAGGGCAAGGAATATGTCTATGACTGGGGTGCGGATCGCAGCGGCAATATACGGATCGGCGTCGGCTATAGCGATCACAACCAGACCTCCCGGCTGCTCTATGCCAAGGAGGGCAGCAAGAGTTTCAAGACCGTCGATCGCGCCGATCTGGGCGAAGAGGAGGTTCTCGACGTCCCGTTCATGTTCGTGCCTGGCACCGACAACGGCCTGCTGATCAAGGAGAACGCGCAGGGCAAGTCGGTGATCGTTGAACGCAATTTCCTAACCAACGAGGACGTCCGAACCGTCTATGAATCGGAGAAGGCGGACATCGCCGACGTCAAGCTGTCGCATGACGGCGCCAAGATGCTCGGCGTGGTGCTGGCCGACAAATATGACACCGTCGAGTGGCTCGCCCCCGCGATGCAGGCGGCGCAGAAGCTGCTCGACGAGGCCGCGGTCAACGCCGATGCCCGGATCATCAGCGTCAGCCGCGACCAGAGCAGGATGCTGGTCCGTATCGGCACCTCGGACAATCCGGGCCTGCTCTATTTCCTCGACGCCACCACCGGTGCCCTCTCGAAATTTGCCGCGATCAACGAGGCGATCGGCAACCGCCGGCTCGCCCGGACCAAATATATCCAGTATAAAGCCCGCGATGGCCTGGATATCGAGGGCGTGCTGACCCTGCCCAAGAGCCGCGAACCCAAGGACCTGCCGCTGATCGTCATGCCACATGGCGGACCGTGGGGCCATGACAGCCTGGTCTATGACTATTGGGCCCAGTTTCTCGCCGACCGTGGCTATGCCGTGGTCCAGCCCAATTTCCGCGGCTCTACCGGCTATGGCGATGCCTTCCTGAAGAAAGGCCAGGGCCAGATGGGCTTTGCCATGCAGGATGACATTTCTGACGCCGTGCAATGGGCGGTCGACGAGAAGATCGCGGATCCCGCCCGGGTCTGCATCGTCGGCGCGTCCTACGGCGGCTATGCGGCGATGTGGGGGATCATCAAGGATCCCGATCAGTATCGCTGCGCCATCTCCATCTCCGGCGTGTCCGAGCTTCGCCGCGAGGTCAATGATTTCGGCAGTTCGGTCCGCGCGAAGCTCTACCGCGACCAGTGGAAGAAAATGACGCCCGATTTCAAGCAGGTCTCTCCGCTCTACGGCGTCGACCGGATCAAGACCCCGCTGCTGCTGATCCATGGCAAGAAAGATGTCACCGTCGACCATGTCCAGTCGGAAAAAATGTACAAGCAGATGACCAAACAGGGCAAGCCGGTGGACTTTGTCTCGCTGCCGCTGGCCGACCATTATTTTACCCGCGGCGCCGACCGCTTGCAATTGCTGCAGTCGATCGAGTCCTTTCTGTACAAGCATAACCCGGCCTATTGACGGGATATAGCGTGGTTGCCGACCGCTGGTCCCGAGCTTGTCGAAAGACCTCTGTCGGACGGGGGCTATCCTTCGACAGGCTCAGGACGAACGGCGAGAGGGAGAAACGTCATTCTGAATTCATTTCAGGACCTCATCCCGCTTGCCCCCGACTTCCGGCTTGGACGACGGGCATCCTGAAACGAGTTCAGGATGACGAATCTCCGTTCGTCCTGAGCCTGTCGAAGGACCTCTATCGACCGCGCACTGTCCTTCGACAAGCTCGGGACGAACGGTGTTCTAATCACCTTCACCCCTGTCCGAACTTTACAAACTTTACACTGTTATAGATTTTTTCCTTTCTCCCCCTCGTCCCGGCGAAAGGCGTGCATTGCTTCGGCGTGGCAGGGCAGGGCGTTGATCACCGCTTCGTCGCGCGTGCCGGTGGGCGTGGTGGTCAGGCCGGGGACCTCGCGTTGCATTTCGGCGGCTTCTTCGGGGGTCATGCGGTAATAGTCGGGCGGGCCGTCCTGGTAGGGGAAGTTGACCGCGTAAAATTCCTCGCCCTCTTCATCTTCCTCCGGCACCGGGCGCCCGCGTGCTTCGGCTTCGGCGGCCGCTATCGCTAGCTCCTCCTCGGTCGGCGTGGCGATCAAAGGCGCGGTGTCCTCGCCCTTGCCAATCGCGTCGAGCATATCGCCAAAGCGCGCCGCGCCGCGTTGCGCCGGGATCTGCGCGGCGATCTTGTCGAGCCGCGCCAGATGGGCGAGCAGCAGCCGGCTGTCATAACGCCGCCGCGTCGCCACCACCTCGCCATGGTAGAAGACTTCCTCCTCGACGCCTTCAATGGCCCGCTCCTGCAACTTGTCCTGCGCCTCCTCCCGCGCCAGCACCAATGCTGCCAGCCACGCCCGCGCAAAATCCGGGTCGCGCCGTTTCAGGTCATAGGCCGACTGGCGGGTGCGCTGGACAAAATAGGCCGACGCCTGGACATTGCCGGTCTGCGCGAGG
>Ga0207901_1000144_pt1 | contig 31030 bp, 24 predicted proteins | sample LinPmetageLP46_FD_184057 | JGI IMG/M metagenome (GOLD analysis project Ga0207901, IMG submission 184057) | Marine viral communities from the Pacific Ocean - LP-46 (SPAdes) | ecosystem: Environmental > Aquatic > Marine > Oceanic | place: Pacific Ocean | collected 2011-06-12
ACTGGGCATCCAGGCCCGGGAAGTGCGGGTGGAAACCCATCTGGCACCGGGCCTGCCTGCCTTCACCATTGTCGGCATGGGCGACACCGCCGTGCGAGAAAGCCGGGACCGGGTGCGCTCGGCGCTGGTCAACAGCGGCTTCGAGTTTCCCCAGCGGCGCATCACCGTGAGCCTGGCCCCGGCGGATCTACCCAAGGATGGCGGGCGTTTTGATCTGGCCATCGCTCTGGGCATCCTCATTGCCAGCAACCAGCTGGGCAAGGTCAACACGGATCATCTCGAGTTCGCCGGTGAACTGTCCCTTAATGGTCTTCTGAACCCTGTCTCCGGAATCCTGCCCTGTGCCCTGGCCTGTCAGGCCAGCAAACGCAGCCTGATGGTTGCGCGGGATAACGCCGACGAGGCCAGCCTCACCGGGGCCGAAACCCTGGCCGCCAGCCAGCTGTGTGACGTCGCCGCACACCTCACCGGTCAGACTCCTCTCACCGCCCACCCCAGCGACCCGCCACGCAATCTACCGTTTCAGGGGGGCTGCCTCTCCGAAATTCGTGGCCAGGCCATGGCCAAACGGATTCTGGAAATCGCCGCCGCCGGCGGACACTCGCTGCTGCTATGCGGCCCGCCCGGTGCAGGCAAAAGCATGCTGGCCTCACGGCTGCCGGGGCTGCTTCCTTCGTTGCGCACCCAACAGGCACTGGAAGTGGCCGCCATTCATTCCCTGAAACAGCCCCGGGACAGCCAGGTGTTCTACCAGCGTCCCTATCGGGCGCCGCACCATACCTCCTCCGCCACCGCTCTGGTGGGTGGAGGCAGCTACCCGAAGCCAGGTGAAATATCTCTTGCTCACCACGGCATACTGTTTCTTGATGAGCTGCCGGAGTTTGACCGTCGCGTGCTGGAAGTGTTGCGCGAGCCACTGGAAACCGGCGAGGTGAGCATCGCCCGTGCGGCCCAGCAGCTCACCTTCCCGGCTCGCTTCCAGCTGGTCGCCGCCATGAACCCCTGCCCCTGCGGTTTCCTTGGTGATCCTGAAAAAAGCTGCGGCTACCGCTGCGAAAAAGCCAAACGCTATCAGGCAAAGTTATCCGGCCCTTTACTGGATCGCATCGACCTGCATCTTGATGTCCCCGCCGTGGACGCCCACGAACTGCTGGGAGACAAGGAAGGAGAAAGCAGCGCACAGGTACGCCAGCGTGTACTGCAGGCCTGGCAACAGCAGTGGCAACGGCAACAATCGCTAAACCGGGACCTTTCTCCGGATGATCTGGAACCGCTCCTGCGCCCCCACCGCGATTGGCTGGCCGGGGTCATGAACCGTCTTGGGTTATCCGCCCGCGCCTTGCACCGCAGTATCCGTGTCGCACGCACCATCGCCGACCTGGCACAGAGTGAAGAAGTGGAAAGAGATCATCTGCGCGAAGCATTAAGTTATCGGCAGAATATTCAGCAGGGGTGATGTATCTATGTTTTCAGGTGATCCGGGGCTGGGCGAGAAAACAAAACCGTTTTGCGTTGCGAGAAGCGAGTTGCGAAAGGCAAAACCCGTGAAACTTGTGCGTTGGCGTTCGCAACTCGAAACTCGAACCTCGCGTCTATACCTTAACCTTGCTGTCGCGAGAATCGTTTGCAGGCATACGCTGAAGGACGAAGATAACCCACACAACAACATTAAGATGCCGTGATAGCGAAGCGGGCCACTCGTTACGGATCAGAAACTTCGGTCACTCTCAGCGTCACCCGCCGGTCCTGTTGATGGCATTGTTTGAGCGCCTCGCCACGCAGGGACGCACAAGCACTACCCGTCACGGAGTCGTCTGGCCCGTGGCCCTTTACGCTAAGGTCGGCGACACTCTCCCCCTGTTGCTGCCACCATTGCGCAACCGCATCCGCACGCTGCTGTGCCAGGGTACGGTTATATCTCGCATTCCCCAGCGGGTCGCTGTAACCGTTTACCTCCACCGTGGCACCGTCCAGTTGAGCCACCTGCTGATACCAGGTTTCAAGATACCTCTGCTGCGCCTCGCTGATAGAAGCTGAATCAAAGGCAAACTCGATGGTCAGCGGCGCGGGCAACACCACCGTTTCCTCGGCAGCTTCTTCAGCACTTTCTTCCGCGAGCTGCGGTGCATCTTCGGGGTCGGGTTCCGCCACCCCGGTGATCGCCACATCGCACTCCTCCACCGCCATGGCCGGGGTCCAGTTTGGAGTTCGCCAGCAACGACCCTCTGCGGTTTTGAGCAGATTGCCGTCGCTGTCGGTACGATAGCCCGGCCAGTTGTCCGCGTCCGTGTTGGTGCTCTGCGTGGCGCAGCCTGCCAGGGCAAGCAGACTGGCAACCGCCGTACGTTTGATCATCGTCGTGATTGTCATTATCGGTCCTTACCAGGTCAGGTTGGCGCTAAGCAGCCCACCGTGGCTTTCGGTATCCCCACCAAAGCGCCCGCGGTATCCAAGCCAAAGAGAAAAGTCAGGGCTCATGAACCACTCCACCCCGGCGTTCGCAGCCAGCTGAGTGGCATCCTGATCCGCGCCGTAGACGGTGAAGCCCTGGGCGGCGCCATCAAAACGCGCGCTCTGCTCGGCCTGGGTATCCCCGAACGGCTGCACCACCGCCAGACCGCCTTCGGCCACCAGCCAGTCGTTACCCACCACGAAGGCGCGGGACAGGTCTGCCCCCAGCCAGGCTTCACCGCTGTTCAGCTCACTGTCGTCCACGGTCAGGGCGGCGATGCCGCCGCCGGTTTCACTGAAGCCATCCCGCTCGATGCGGGTCATGCTGACCATGGCATAGGGATGCAGACCGCTCTCTCCCCAGGCCAGATCCCAACCGGATTCCAGTGCCACCCGCAGGGCATCCACACTGCTGTCCGATTCCGCTGGCGCGCCCATGGCAATGCGCTGCTGGGACACATCGCTGCTGCCGTAACTCACATCACCGCGCAGGAACCAGGCCCCCATGCTGCTCCAGCGGCCATACAGCCCGGCAAACCAGGACGACACCTCGCCGTTGGCGTCACGGTTGTCGTAGTCCAGCTCGCCGTCGGCGCTGCCTGCGGCCATGCCCAGCAACCACTGCTCACCCTGACGATCTATTCCCAGTGCCAGCTGATCTCCCCGGAAGGTAAAGGCCGCATTGCCCACATCATCCTGGGAATCTTCTTCGAAGCGGGACGACTGCGCCTGCACCCACACGCCGTTGCGTTTGCCATCACCACGCTCGCCTGCCGCCCGGGACACTGGTGTGTCTGCCGCTGCCTGCGCGTAAGGATTCGACGGCGCCGCCAGCGCCTGCAATTCTCGGGACAAACGCGCATCCATACCGCCACCGGAATGACCACCGGCATTACGGCCACGCTGGCGCATGCCAATGGCAAAGCGTTGCTGCAACTGCTGCCCGGCGCTCAAGCCTGCCAACAAGCTGTCACCGCTGTAGGTGCGGAACGCCTCGGCGGCTTCGGTTTCGCTCATCTTCACCACCTGCTGGTAAAGCTGATGCGCACTGGCCATGCCATCCACATTGTTGGCCACGGCACGCTGGTTGTCGGTGAGCACCACACTGGAAAACGACTGGTCATTGCGCAGCAATTCCAGGGTTACGGCATCCGCGGTGTAGGTCAGCGCCGGGTTCAGGAAGGCATAGTTGGAGGACACGTCATCAAACTGGCCGTTGATGCCACCGGCCGCGCTGAGGAAGGTATAAGTACTGAACGGCTGATAGTCACCATCGTTGCCCACATGCAGTACTGAACCCGCCAGGTTGGCCTGGCCCGTCACGGTGATCAGATCACTGCTGGTGCTGGTCGGGTCCACTTCCAGTTCCAGCAGGCTGCCGCTGTTGAACGTCAGGTTGCCATTGATGGTCAGGGCACCAATGGAGTTCCCCGCGGCCAGGGTGCCACCAGACAGCACCGTGGTATCGCCCAGCGAACCACTACCGCCCAGCAAGCCGCCATCGTTCACGGTAAAGGCCACCCCATTCATGGCCCCGTTCACAACCATGCCGCCGGCATTCACCGAGGCATTGCCCGTCATGGAGTGATCAGCAGAGAGAATATAATTGCCGGCGCCGTTCTTGATCAGATTGCCGGCGCCGGAGATCACGCCGTCGTAGAGGTAGTCGTTGGCGCGGTTGATTTCCAAGGTGCCGGGCGCGCCTACAAACCTCACATCACCCACAATGGAGCCGGTATTGCCGCCTGCGCCCAAGGCAAGCCGGGATCCATTGTTCAGAGAAGTGACGCCGGTATAATCGTGATCGCCGGTCCAGACAACATCATCAGCATAATTCAGTAGCATGGTGCCGCTTCCGGAAATCGTGCCGTTATACTGCCCGCCCCCGTCTAGAGTTATTTGCGCCCCGTTATCGAGCAGGATGTCCCCGGCAAAAATATTCGCCGAAGAAAGATAGAGCACTGTTAACGAAGTGACACGTGTCAGACCGGTATAGGTCATTGCGTTGTTCAAAGTAAGATACGACTCGCCCGCCCAAGTAACACTGCCACTACCGCTGATGGTTCCCAGGTACTCAGGGGATCTAAAATAGTCAATCAGGACATGGCCGTCGTTAACAATGTTGCCACCCAAGCGAAAGGAATCACCCTGCAACGTGCCCTCGCGCACCCACCAATCCTGTGCAGCACCACTCGCCAAATAGAGGGTCCCTTGACCGGTCTTGACCAACCCATTCGTCGCACTGATATTGTTGTTCTGGATGGTCGCCACGTAACTACTACTGGCCGCACTACCATCGCCCACACGGATTTCCCCTTCCGAGCCGGTCAGGTTCAGGGCATCGCCGCTGAGCACGTAGCCATCGCTGGCAAACTGCAGGCTTTCCGCTTCCACCACACCATCCGCATCGGACACCGTTACCGTGCCGGCATCCCCAGCGAAGATGGCAAAGCCGGGATTGGGAATCATGGGGCCGGTGATGGAGCCAGTGGCATCGGTCCAGACGTGATTTGTCGCCGTCCAGGTGCCGTCGCCACCGCCCTGGGTGGTGCCGCTGGCCAGACCATTGGCGTTCCAGAAATTCAGCGTGGTGCCAACGGTATTAATCAAGTTGATCCGCTTGTCGCCGGCCAGATATTGCAGATCGTAGGACGGATCCGGGTTGGCCAGTTGCAGGCCACCATGGCTTTCGGAAAGGGTGTCGGTGTAATCAAACAGACGGTACAAGCCCGGGCCGAAGCTGCCCGTATCGTTGATCGTCAGCGTCGAGCCATTGATGGCCAGATCACCGTTGACGGAAACGCTATCGCTGGAGCCCGGCGTCACGAAATCACCACTGGGCGCACCGAACTGGAAATCCAGCAGGCTGCCCTGCTCCAGGGTCAGGTTACCGTTAACGGTCAGCGCCCCCAGACCATCCCCCGGTGCCAGAGTACCGCCAGACAGCACCGTGGTATTGCCCAGCGAACCACTACCGCCCAGCAGGCCGCCGTTACGAACAAACATCGCCAGGCCATTCATGCCACCGTTTACGAACATCCCGCCTTGATAGACACGACCCTCGCCGTTCATGGCATGGTCTGCCGATAGATAGTAATTGCCATCACCGAATTTAAAGAGATTACCGTTGCCGGAGATCACGCCATCATAGTAATAGTCGTTACCCCGGTTGATGATGAGGTTACTGGCTGCTGAACCATTGAAGACCACATCCCCAATGATAGATCCGGTATTACCCCCGTTTCCCAGTGTCAGCTGAAACAACTTGTCAGTGCTTCCAGAGATATAGGTCGTCCCCGTAAAGTCATGATCCGCCGTCCAGATGATGCGGCTGTCGAGCAGGTTGACATCTCCGCCTCCCGAAATCCTGCCATCATACCGGCCAGTACTGTTGTAGAAGTAGGTTAATGCTGAGCCAGCATCCAGAAGGATGTCACCGGCAATGGTATTGGCCGAAAACACGTTCACCATGCCATTCTGGATATGAGTCAGCCCGGTGTAAGTCTGCGGGTTGCGGACGAAGATCGGCCCTCCCTGCCAGGACACATCGCCACTGCCACTGATCTGGCCGAAGTAATCTGATACTCCCAGGGTATCCATCACTCGCACATGGGCATCGTTGCGGATATCACCACCAAGAGTGCTCAGCTCACCACTCAGTGTTCCTTCCCGCACCCACCAGTCCTGAGCGCTTGCGCCTGTCAGCGTCCAGGTGCTGACACCGGTTTTTTCGTACCCTTCAAAACCCTGAAAGGTAACTCCCACAACATTCGTATCGAAGATGCCATCATCATCCCCGCCCAAAGCCAGCACATCATTGCTGCCATCGGCCACCACATTGCCACCCAGGCTGTAGCCACTTTCCAGAGTCAGGCGGTTGTCGCCACCGGCAAAGTGAATGGCGGTGGACTGGTTGCCGCCGGGGTTCACCGTGCCTGCCAGCGTCACATCCAGATCGGACCCGGTGATACCGTAGCCGCCGATACCATCGGTGCCCGCCGTGCCACCGGTTCCGCCCTGGCCCCCATCCCCGCCTGCAACCAGCGCACCGGCACTGATGGTGATTTCGGCACTCGCGTCGGCCTGAATGCCTGCGCCGCCATCTCCACCATCGCCGCCGATGCCTTCTGCGCCGCCCGCGCCGCCGTCGCCACCGTTACCGCCAAGAAATTCCGCACCGCTAAACAGGGTGAAGCGATCCCCCGGAGAGGTGATATGCAATCCAGCCCCGCCATTGCCGCCGTTACCGCCATTACCGTAGAAGTAATCCGAGAAACCGCCTGCGCCGCCATTGCCGCCCGAGGTAACAAAGGTGAAGTAGTAATCCCCCGGACTGAGGACAGAACCGGCGCCGCCATCACCGCCGTCACCACCATGACTGAAGGGGCGGGCGGCATCCCCCAGTGTTCCCGGCAGGTTGTCAAATCTGATCCCTGTCGACGAAAACGGTGACCCCAGGACATTGCGAATCTCTAATTCCAGAAAATTGTCGCCTCCACTAATCATCAGCTGACCACCATCACCCGGAAAGTTGAAAGCGCCGGCGGCCATCTCGTAGGGGCTGATTATCTGGTGAATATCGTCTGCCAGATCCTGCAATTTATCGCCGGTGTTGATGGTGACAACGAAGGTATTACCATTCACGGTGACGCTGATCTGATCGCCATTGTTTATGCCTGCCAGGGCAGTCAGATCAGTAGTAAAAGCATCAATCCCGGGAGTGTTGGAAATTTCAGTAAACTCACCACCGGGATAGTCAAGGCTGACGCCATTACCACCATTACCCCCATCATCAAACGGCCCGCCGTCACCGCCATCCTCACCGCGACCGCCGGTTACCCCATCATGGCCGGTGCCATCGGCGCCGTCCGGGGCTGCCAAGGCCTGCCCGGACAACAACAGTAGAAAGGCCAGCGCCGGGCCGAACGCGGATAACGTCTCCCCACGCACAGAACAACGCCCCCCAATATGGCGCCGATGGAACAAGGACATGACACACCCCGACATGATTTATTTGTTTCTGCACTGTAGGGTAGAGAGCGATCGGGGCGTGAACCACTTCTCACTTATGTCAATTTCCGGGGTTTTATCATTTTCCCGGGATGCCAGGAGTTATTCAGAGACTCCCTGGTTCCTTTTGATGATTCCAGGCCATTATCGTATGAAAAAAAGCGACAACAGCGGCACACCATCCCGTCTGGTGGTGGCAGACATGGACGGCGGCCAGGCCATTGATCTGCCCGGCATTCGCGGGCGCATGGAACGTCTGGAATTTGCCAGCGGCATGGTGTTATACCGCATGGAGTACGAAGCGCTGGATGACTGCCATGTACAGGTGCAGAACAGTTTCAGTGAACCCTGGATTGGCTCGGCCATGCACCTCCAGGGCCATTCGGAGCTACGTCACCCCAATGGCAACACCTTTAGCCTGACCAATGATTCCGCCTTGCTGATGCGCGTGGATCCTTCGGGCAGCCTCTTTCGCTTGTTCAAGGGGCAACTCATTCGTCATGTGGGTGTCGCGTCAACGATTACTCCCTTGCTGGAACGTTTTGGCGGTACACTTCCGGAAAAGTTGGCACTATTCCGCGATGGGTCGTTTGGCGAAGTACAGATTGGTCAATCGTTTTCCCCCAGCAACCGCTTACGACAACTGGGCGGCAACCTGTTTGATCACAACGCCCGCGGCAGCGCCCGCATGTTAAAACTGGAAGGCATTGCCAACCTTTTCCTGGCGGAAATCATCGAACTGTTCTGTGATGAAATCATCAATGAAGATCGCATTATTGTTTGGGAAAAACAGGCACTTTCAGATATCACTTCTCACATCGAAAACCATCTGGGAGGAGATCTTTCCATCCCCCGACTGGCCAGCCAGGCGGGTATGACAGAAAACAGACTGGATCAACTGTTTCGACAGAAATTCCACCTCAGTTGTGCCGAGTATGTCCGCAACGAAAGAATGGCCGCCGCCAACCGCTGGCTGGAAAATGGCGAACTTTCTGTTAAAGAAGTGAGCGAGAAAATTGGCTACAGCCATGTCAGCAATTTTTCCCGCGCCTACCGCGCCCGCTTTGGCGAAACCCCGGCCAGAACCCTGCGCCGTGCCACCAGCGGATAGCCCCAACCCTCAACAGCCCTCCGTGGGAGCAGTCGTTCGACCGCGAAAACCTGCCAGGAAAAGATCGCGGTCGAACGACCGCTCCCACAGAAAATCGCTCCGCTTCTCACCCCCACTGGAAGAAGTCTCGCTTTTCCTTGAGATAAAAACGCGACAACACCATCTTGTGCACCTCGCTGGCACCATCGACCAGACGCGCTTGGCGGGCGTAGCGGTAGATCCACTCCAGCAGGGTGTCCTTGGAGTAACCCCGGGCACCGCACAGCTGGATGGCGGTATCGGCGGCCTTGTGCAGGGTGTCGGCCACGTGGATCTTGGCCATGGAAATCTCCTTCTTGGCGAAATCCCCCTGATCCAGTTTCCAGGCGGCCTGCATGGTCAGCAGACGGCCCACTTCGATATCCTTGGCCACGTCACCCAGCATCCACTGCACGCCTTCGTGCTCGGCCAGGGTGGTGCCAAAGCTCATGCGGTTTTCCACATAACCGGCGGCTTCTTCCATGCAACGCTTGGCCAGACCCAGCCAGCGCATACAGTGGGTAAGACGAGCGGTGCCGAGGCGGATCTGGGTGACTTTCAGGCCATCGCCCACTTCCAGAAGACGATTTTCATCCGGGATAATCAGACCATCGAATTTCAGCTCGCAGTGACCACCATGCTCTTCCGGCCCCATGATCGGGATGCGACGAACGATTTCCCAACCGGGCTGATCCGCATCAAACAGGAAGGCGGTAAGCCCCTTTCGCGGGTCATCGCTGGTCTTGGCAATCAGGATGAAGGTTTGCGCCCCTTCCGCGCCGGTGATAAACCACTTACGACCGTTAATGATCCAGTTGTCGCCGTCCTTGGTGGCAGAGGTATAGGTCAGGGACGGGTCAGAGCCACAGCCACCTTCCGGCTCGGTCATTGCAAAAGCGGACCGCACCTTGCCGTCGATCATCGGCTGTAGCCAGCGGGCTTTCTGTTCGTCGTTGAGAATCTTGTTGAGCAGAATCATGGTGCCGTCATCTGGCGGCGCACAGTTGAATACCACCGGCCCGAACGGACTGCGAGCGGCCTCTTCGTAGAGCACCGCCATACCGGCCACGCCCACATCCAGGCCGCCACGCTCCCTGGGCAACTGGAAGCCCCAGAGTCCTGTGGCTTTCGCTTTTTCTCGCAGAGTATCGACCACGCTTTCCTTGAAGTTTTCGTGGTCGTCGTAATTCGCCTTGTCGTTTTCCAGCGGCATGATTTCCGCTTCCACAAAGGCGGCCACTTGCTGGCGCAGGCTTTCCAGCTCCGGGGTCAGGGAGAAATCCATGGTCTGTCCTCGATCTAGGTTAGAGAGTATTGCAGAGGTGGCCGCCATCCACGGCGATCACCGAACCGGTCATGTAGGACGACGCATCGGACGCCAGCAGCAACAGCGGGCCGACCAGTTCGTCGATCTGCCCCAAGCGGCGATAGGGAATGCGCTTGAGCATTTTTTCCGCCAGCGGGCTGTTGAAGAAGTCCCGGTTGATATCGGTTTCTACATAGCCGGGGCAGATAGCATTGCAGCGGATGTTGTAGCGGGCAAAATCCAGCGCCAGAGACTTGGTGAGCTGCACCACCGCCGCCTTGGAGGCGGTGTAGGGCGCCACCCGGCCACCCACACGCAGGCCGAGAATGGAGGCGATGTTGATCAGGCTGCCCGGGCGATCGTCCCGCCGCCATTGCTGGATGCCAAACTTGGACACCGCCCAGACTCCTTTCAGGTTGGTATCCACCACCGCATCCCAGTCTTCTTCGCTAAGCTCGTCGGTGGGGCCTTCGTGGGATATGCCAGCATTGTTGACCACCACATCCACCGCCGGCATAGCGGCAAAGGCGTCTTCCACACTGCCGTGATCACTCACGTCCATGGGCACCACGGTGGCCTCACGGCCCAGAGCCCGTACCGCTTCGGCAGTGGCTTCGAGCTTTTCCACCCGGCGAGCCGCCAGCACCACGTTGGCCCCTTCTTCGGCCAGGGCAATGGCGAAGTGGGCACCAAAGCCGCTGGACGCGCCGGTGATCAGAATACGTTTACCGGCCACACTGAATCGTTGGGACATAACTTCCTCACCCTTCTCTGCATCAGTGAGAGAAGCTACCCAGCCCGCCAGCCGGCCACAAGGACGAAAACGCTCAGGAGGAGGATGACAACAGCAAGGACAGTGCGTGGCGGGTATCAGGGGTGGCATCGGGCAATAGCAGCGCGTCCCGGCCCGGCAGCCATTCAATGGCGACCACTTCATCGCTGAGCGAGACCGCCTGCGGACACACCACCACGGACGCCAGCGCGCCCCAGACCTGGTGATGGGGATTGGTAAAGAAGAACCACTGCCAACGGGAAAACTGACGTTGCACGCCCACTTCCTCGAACAATTCCCGCGACAGATTTTCGCCCACGGTTTCATTGGGGCGCATGACACCACCAGCCGCCAGATCCCAGCCACCGGGGTAAAAATGTTTGTCGGCGGCACGCTGTTGCACACAAACCCGCCCGGCCAGATCCCGCACCACCACGTAGGACGCGCGATGAATCAGCCTCTGACGCTGCATGCGCCCACGCTGACAACTGCCACGGGGTTGGTTGTGCCGGCTGACCAGAAGGACCGGTTCGCTGTTGCTCATGGGATGCTGTTTTCGGCTGACGCGGACAGGAACACTATCGTCATGAGAAAGGGATTGCTACAGGGAGAAGGCCAGGGAGCACCTTTATGTCGGAGTTCCCTTTCAGGGGACGAACCGCGCGCGTCAACGCGAAATTGGGGAAACCCGATCCGGTTTCGCCGGGTTTGCTGAAGAGGATAGGTTGCCGCCTCGCGTCGCCCGATTCGTCGCCTGGAAGGGAACTCCTGCAGGAGCTAATTCCCCCCACAACCGGTCGCCCTGAGGTTTTACCTCAGTGATCTCTGTGACCTCTGTGGTAAAAAATTTACGGCTGGAAGTGACTCGGCGGGTGGCCGGTCCATTTGCGGAAGGCACGGGCGAAATTGCTGGGGTCGGCATAGCCCAGTTTCGAGGCCACCTGCTGCACGGTGATATTGGCCTGCAGATACGCCATGGCCTTGGTCATGCGTACCTCTTCCAGCAGGGAGCGGTAGCTCACGCCCAGGGCATTGAGATAACGACGCAGGGTGCGGGAGGTAACGTGGAAATTGCACGCCAGCTGTTCCAGGCTGGGCAGCATGCCCTCTGCCTGCATCAACCGGGCGCGCACGCGGCTGGCCCAGTCCTGATCGGCTTCCAGCCGTTGCAGTTCTTCCTCGCATTTCTGTGCGGCCATCTGCCGGGACGCCGGATCAGACAGGGTAAAACGCTCGTTGAGCAGGGCCTTGGGTAACCGCAGGGCCGCCACCTCGGCCCCGAACTCCACCGGCATGGCCAACAATTCCCGGTAACGATCCGCATGGGCCGGCGCCGCATAAGGCAGCTCCAGCACCGCTCCCTGGAAACGATCGCCCAGCAGATAGCGAATCCCGCCGACCACCGCAGCCACTACCACTTCCAGATAGGTTTCACGGATATCGCCCAGCGGCACGCTTTCCATGAGGCAGAAACGCACCCCTTCCTGGGAGGGTTCGATACGGGGAACGCACAGGCGGGTACGGGTGCGGAAGTAGCGCTCCAGCAGCCGCAGGGCATCGCCCAGATCAGCACTGCTGATGGCGGCATAGCCGAGCAGGCCATGGGCGGTGAGGGTCAATTGTTGACCCAGCGCCAGGCCCAGGGCCGGATCACCGGTTATTTCACGGGCGCCCACCATGACCCGGCGGAACTGCTCGAAGCGCAGCGCCGGTTCCGGGTTATAGACCTCATCCTCGCTCAGCCCCACTTGGGAAAGCAGCCGACGACTATCCACGCCAACCTCGGCGATCAGTTCCACCAGGTTGCGCACATAGTTGACCGGGACCGGGGAACGACCAGTACCAGGGTCCAGCTGTATAAAGCGCTCGTGATTCATGGCTCTACTATACGCTAATTTTGCACCTGTCCGAAAATGACTGCTTTCTGTCCAGCCTTGCACTTCGCCCAAACACAACTGTTCACCAGAATGCCTGCATCCGAATTTCCCGGCCTCGACCGTCAAGGATAGTCATAACCATGAAAGACACCACTTACAGCCGCCATTTTGGTGCCGATGATGCCCGCGCCATCCGCGATGCCGTGAAGAAGGACCTGGGCCCGGCCACGTTCAAGGCCCGCCCACTGCGCGCCCTGTGGTTTATTCCCATGAGCGCGGTGATCATCGGCAGCATCGCTGCCATCCTGATGCTCAGCCTGCCCTGGTGGGGCAACCTGCTGCTTGCCATCCTCGCCGGCCACACCCTGGCCTGCCAGGCCCTGCTGGCCCACGAAGTGCTACACGGCGCGCTGGGCATGAGCCGTCGCATGCAGGATTTTCTCGGCTGGGTCGGCTTTGGTCCAGCCCTGATCGCCCCGGAATTCTGGCGCCGCTGGCACAATGTGGCTCACCACGCCAACACCAACCTGGGCGACAAGGACCCGGACTCTTTCGGCACCCTGTACCGCTACGAGAAACACCCGCAGACCGCCAACTTTACCAAGCTGGCCCCGGGTGGGCGCACCTGGTACAGCTTTTTGTTCCTGTTCTATTCCTTCATGTTCCACGGCCAGCTGGTACTGCGCATGCAGACCCGCAAGCGTGAGGAGTTCAAGGGATTCAACCGCAAGAAAGCGATCCGCCAGTCCTACCTTTGCATGGCGGCATGGATCACACTGGCCATCGTATCCGGCCCACTGGCGATCTTTACCGTGCTGATCCCGATGATGATCATCAACTTCATCGGCCAGAGCTATATCCTTACCAACCACATGCTGCGCCCACAGATGGACAACAACCATCCGGTGGACAATTCCATGAGTGTGCGGGCCTGGCGCTGGATTGATCCGTTGCACTTCCACTTCAGCCATCATGTGGAGCACCACCTGTTCCCAAAGATGGGTTCCGATCAGGCCCCGAAAGTACGCGCCTGGCTGCAGCAAGAAATGCCTGAGCGTTACGTGTGCCCCAGCCATGTCAAAGCGGTGGCCATGCTCTACAAGACCCCGCGCGTCTATCAGGATGCCAACACCCTGGTCGATCCCCTTAACCGGGAACGGACCGTGGATGTGATGGAGCTGCAGGGGCAGTTGAACTAAGCGGGCACCCGTGGGAGCGTCGCTCGCGGCGCGATCATCAGCGTAAAAGCACAACTCACACGGCCAAAACGAAGCCGCTGTAGGAGTTCCGCTTGAGGGACGAATCCGAGCCTGGGCGAGGAAACGGACTATGCTGATACCGTCAGATCACGCTGACGACGTCGCTCTCTTCTGATTGCCCGCGGGCGATTTCCACGCTGACGCGTGGTTCGTCCCTCAAGAGGAACTCCTACAGCGACTTCGCTTTAAACGTCGCTGGTGATCGCGCCGCCAGCGACGCTCCTATGGAAAACCTTACAGACTGTGAATCTCTTCCTCGCTCAGGGCCCGGAACTCCCCCGGCGCCAGTGCCGCATCCAGCGCAATCTCGCCGATCTGCTCCCGATGCAGGGCCACCACCTTGTTGCCCCGCGCCGCCAGCATCCGTTTTACCTGATGGTAACGCCCTTCCCGGATGGTCAGCAGCAACTGGTCCACACCTACCCGCTCCGCCTTGGCGGGCAAGGTGGGGGAGTCTTCGCCGCGCAGCAGGATACCGTCGCGCAGAGCCTGTAGATCCTCATCGCTGACCGGGTCCGCGCTGCTCACACGGTAACGTTTGTCGCAATGGTGATTCGGCGAGGTGAGCCGGTGAGACCACTGGCCGTCGCTGGTCAACAGCACCAGGCCGGTGGTATCCCGGTCCAGGCGCCCCGCCGGGTGCAGATCCTGGCGCAGCTCTGCAGGCAGCAAGTCCAGTACGGTGCGATGTTCCGGGTCATCCGTGGAACACACCACCCCCGCCGGCTTGTGCAGCATCAGATAACGGTGGCCCGGCAATTGCACCGGTTCGCCGTGCAGCCAGACGCCCTGACCGTCCTGCAGCTGCAGGTTGGCTTTGGGGCGCGCTTCGCCCTCCACGGTGACCGCCCCGCGGCTGATCAGCTGTTTGGCCTCCTTGCGGGTCAGGCCGGCACTGTGGGCGAGAAAATAGTCCAGACGCATGGGCAAAACCGTTACCGGGAAAACCGCCATGATAACCGACATAAGGTGTCTGGAGTGCAGGGCCATCGCTGGTATCATAGCGGCCCGATTTCACCCCCCAGATTTTCCGGAGCCCTATGAGTCAGCTCAACCCCCGCCAGCAGGAAGCCGTGCATTACGCCGATGGCCCGTTGCTGGTACTGGCCGGGGCGGGTTCCGGGAAGACCAGCGTGATCACCCGCAAGATCGCCTGGCTGATCCAGGAACGGGGCATGTCGGCCCGGCATATTGCCGCGGTGACCTTTACCAACAAGGCTGCCCGGGAAATGAAGGAGCGGGTGCAGTCGCTGGTGAGCCGGGACCTGACCCGGGGGCTAATTGTCTCCACCTTCCACAACCTGGGCCTGCGCATTCTCAAGTCCGAGCTCAAAGCCTGCGGCCTGCGCAACGGCTTCTCCATTCTCGACGGCGCCGACAGCAAGGAAATTCTCAAGGAGATCCTGCGCCAGGGGGAATCGGAACGGGACCTGGACGCGGTGGACGTGATCCACAAGCGCATTTCTGACTGGAAGAACGCGCTGGTGCTGCCAGAGGAAGCGGTGAGCACTGCCGAGACCGACGAGGACCTGCGCGCCGCCATGGCCTACGGCGGCTACGACCGCATGTTGCGGGTCTGCAACGCGGTGGATTTCGATGACCTGATCCTGATGCCGGCGCGCATGTTCCGCGAACAGCCGCGCATTCTGGAAAAGTGGCGCAACCGCATCCAGTACCTGCTGGTGGACGAATACCAGGACACCAACGGCGCCCAGTACGAAATGGTGAAGATGCTCACCCTGCCGGAAGGCAAGTTCACCGTGGTGGGCGATGACGACCAGTCCATCTACGCCTGGCGCGGCGCCCGCCCGGAAAATCTGGCGCAGCTGCAGCAGGACTGGCCCACCCTGAAAGTGGTCAAGCTGGAGCAGAATTACCGCTCCACCGGCCGCATCCTGAAAGCGGCCAATACGGTGATCGCCAACAACCCCCACGAATTTGAAAAGAGCCTGTGGTCCGACTACGGCTACGGCGAGCCGATTCGCTTTTCCGCCCTGCGCGATGAAGAAGCGGAAACCGAATGGATCGCCAGCGATATCTTTCATCGCCGCCTGCAGCATGGTCTGAAGTGGAAGGACTTTGCGGTGCTGTATCGCGGCAATTTCCAGTCACGCATTCTGGAAATGAAACTGCAGAGCCTGTCGATTCCCTACAAGGTGTCCGGCGGCAAAAGTTTCTTCTCGCGCAGCGAGATCAAGGACCTGATGTGCTATCTGCGCCTGCTGGTGAACCCGGACGACGACAACGCCTTCCTGCGCATCATCAACACTCCGCGCCGGGAGATTGGCCCGGCCACCCTGGAGAAACTGGCTACCTGGGCGTTAAAGCGGGAACAGGGGCTTTACCATGTCTGTGACGACATCGCCCTCAGCGAAGTCATGAACCCCAAGGCCGCCGAGAAGCTGCAGAAGTTCAAGGCATGGCTGGATGCCAAACGCCAGTTCTGCTTCGGCCACAACAGCCTGCAAGCGGTGCAGGAACTGATCCGCGACATGGACTATGAAGGCTGGCTAATGCAAAACGCCTCCAGCCCGCGCATCGGTGAAAAGAATATCGAAAATATCTGGCAGCTGGTGCGTAGCATCGAACGCATGCTGGAAAAACAGGAAGACGAAGAAGACGGCGCCAGCGATCTGGAAGCGGTGATCAAGAAACTGGTGTTGCTCGACATGCTCGAACAGCAACAGGAAGAAGACGATTCCGACCGGGTACAACTGATGACCCTGCACGCCTCCAAGGGCCTGGAATTTCCACACGTCTACATGATGGGTGTGGAAGAGGAATTCCTCCCCCACCGCACCAGCATTGAAGAAGACAACATCGTCGAGGAACGCCGCCTGATGTACGTGGGCATCACCCGCGCCCGGGAAACCCTGGCCATGACCCAGGCGCTAACCCGCAAACAGTACGGCGAGAAAATCGACACCACCGCCAGCCGCTTCGTGGACGAAATGCCGCAGGACGATATCGACTTTCTGGGTATCGGCATGATTAAAGACGAGGCAAAGGAAACCGCGGTGGCAGAGGCCAGCATTGCCAATCTTCGGGCGTTGCTGGATTGAACCTTACCCCCTTCCGAAGGAGCGTCGCTGGCGGCGCGATAATAGCCAAGGGCATTCTGCCCCAAGCTGCCTCGCTACGCTCGGTTCGCCCCTCAAGAGGGGCTCCTGCAGCGGCGGCGTAGAAAGCATGAAGGTGTTTTCAAGATACGGGCTATCGCTCCGCCAGCGCCGCTCCTACAGGAAGGGGATTACTTGGCGCCGCTCAGCTGCAGCATGTAGATGACAGTGTTGCGGATTTCGTCGTCGCTGCAGTCGAAGCAGCCTCCACGAGGGGGCATGGAGTTGATGCCGGCGATGGCTTCCTGGACCAGGGTGTCGAAACCTTCTTCCTCGATTTCGTGGGACCAGTAAAGGCGGTGTTCCTTGCCGACACGGGGAGCGCCCAGGGCGCCGGAACCGTGGCAGGTAACACAGTATTGGCGATACAACTGCGCCCCGTCACGCGTCTGCGAAGCATCCGCAGTGGCCGGAGCGCTATCGTCGGAACAGGCTGCCAGCCACAGGGCCGACAGCAGAATTCCCAGAGGTCGCAGCAAGGTTACTGGCTCTGCTCAACCATATACTCGACGGCGGCCTTGATCTCGTCGTCAGAGCAATCCATGCACATACCCTTGGGCGGCATGGCGTTGAAGCCTTCAATGGCGTGCTTGACCAGGGTGGCATTCCCCTTGGCGATACGCGAACCCCAGGCTGCGGAATCGCCGGTCTTCGGGGCGCCCGCAGCACCCGTAGTATGACAGGCCGCACAGGCAGACTGGTGCACTTGCTCACCGCTGCGCGGGCCACTGGCCACTTGCTCTTCGGCAGCGGCAGCGGTGCCGCAATCTTCACCCTCGACACACACAGAACCCACCGGCTGAAGACGTTCGGCAATGGCCCGCTCACTGAATACAGAGCGTTCGCCCAGCGGATACGGGGAAATTTCCTTGGTGCTCTTGGCAGCCACGCTACCGGCGGCAAACAGGGTAGCGACCAGTACCAGGCTGGCAGTCAGCATCTTTTTCACGATTCCACCTCTATTCTCTGTGATTCGCCCGAGGGCGCTGCGGCGGGATTATACCCGCTCAGGGCGTGGGGACAAAACGCTTGCTGTTATTTAGTCTATCTCCACCCGAGGTAATGACAGGGTGAAGCGGCTACCTTCGTTTGGCACACTTTCTACCTGAATGTCACCGCCGTGGCGCTCCGTCACTACCTTGACGAAGCGCAACCCCATGCCCGCGCCCCGGGTGCGGACGCCACCACTGGTGCTGGCGCGACTGAAACGCTGGAACAGCCGTTCCTGGAATTCCGGCGGAATGCCCACACCCCGGTCGCGCACTTCACAGAGCACGGCCTCTTCCCGGGCGTACAGGCGCACATCCACGGAACTGCCCGCATGGCTGTACTTGATGGCATTGGTGAGCAAATTCACCATTAATCGCTCGAGTAATTCGTTATTGCCCAGCACCCAGACCTCCTGATGGGGGTCATAATCAAAGCGCAGGGTGATACCGGCCTGCTGGGCCTGAATCTGCACCATGTCGATGGCGCTCTCCACCACATCGAGCATGTCCTGCTCGTTCATTTCCACCGATTCCACCGCTTCCACCCGGGCCAGCTGCAGGAACTGCTCGGCGATACTCAGGTTGCGCTGGGCATAGTGCTGCACGTTGTCCAGAAAGCCCTCCAGGGACTGCCCATCACCCTGTTGACGCATTTTCTCGGTGAGAGCCAGCACTGAGACCATGGGGGAGCGCAGGTCGTGGGAGAGAAAATCCAGCATTTCCGAGCGGGCCCGCAGGGCCTGCTTCACGTCGCTGATGTCCTTGAAAGAGATGATCATCATCCGGCCCGGATTATCACCGGCATGCACCAGCAGGAGATCCAGGTAAAGGTCTGCGCCCTGGCGATTGCGGCATTCCAGCTGGGTGCGCCCTTCCGCCAGGGACTGACGTAGCAGCTCGTCCCAGCTGTGCTCGCGCAGGTCCAGCTCCCGACCCAGATCCGTCACCATGGGCTGGCCCGCATCCAGCGCCCCCATTTCCAGGCCAAGCAGGAAGGAGGCCTGGGGGTTGGCATAGACAATGACGCCACAGGCATCAGCGATCACCACTCCTTCGCGGATCTGTGCCAGGGTCACCTGGAAGAATCGGGTCAGGGCCTCCTGACGAGCCTCTTCCCGACGTAGCCGGTCGATATGTTTTTCCAGCACTTCATAGCGGGGCCCCACGGTGGGAGCATGGGTGCGCACCCGTACCAGCATCGCCCTCACCCAGTAATCATAGGTATCCGCATGCAGCGCCTGATGCCACACCAGGTCCAGCTCGTAGCGGCGCCCCTCATGCTTGAAGCGGTACTGGCGCGCCAGCGACCCTTTCCAGGTGGCTGCGGGCAGGCTGTCGCCACCGCGCCAGGGCTTTTCCCCACCCAGCAGTCGCCAGGCACGCACCGGTAGCACCTGATCGAACATTCGCCCCATTTGCTCCAGGGTAGACGGCCGGGTCAGGCGCTGATTCAAATCGCTGTATTCGGATAACCGCTCCAGGGCATGGCGCATATAGGAGAGGGAATATTCCAGGCGCCGCCAGGTCCACAACGGGTAGCCCATCAATGCCGCCGCCATGGCACCGGATGGCGGGAACCACAGCCGCAACACGACCAACACCACCATGCTTGTCAGCAGACAGAGCAGAATCACCCCGGCCACCAGCGGAATACTCCAGCGCGGCAGCACATAGGGCAGCAACAGCGGCGCCAACAACGCCAGTACGGCCCCCAGCACCAGCACACTGCTCATGGGCAGCTCCCGGATCAGCCGATCCGAGCGCAATGCATCCAGCAGATTGGCGTTGACCTCCACCCCGGCCATCAACTCACCCTGGCTGGCCATGGGCGTGGGCAGCATGTCACCCAGGCCGGCAGCGGTGGCACCAATCAGCACGATCTTGTCGCGGATCAGCTGCTCCGGAATCAGGTTGTTCAGCAACTCCACCGCGGACACCTGCGGGTAGCTATTGGGACCGCTGACAAAGGGCACATAACGGTGGTAGCGACGCACATTGGCCAGCCCGGAGAATTCCTCGCCTTTGTTCGCCGGGAAGGTATTTTCCGGCAGCATCCCTTCCTGGATCAGCAGGGTCTGGGTGATATGCGGCCACCAGGCCTGACCGATACCCGAGCGCATGTACACAGAGCGGGCTACCCCGTCGCTGTCCAGCTCCAGGTCCACGTGCCCCAACCCGGCGGCGGCACGGGCGAACGGTGCATAGGGCAAGACTTCGATGAGCTGGCCACCGGCCCGCAGTTGCTCCACGTGCACCGGCAGATAGACATGGCCACTGGCCGCCATGGCCTGCACCAGGGCCAGATCGGAATCCGGGTTGTTGCGGTCCGGCTCGGACAGGATCAGATCCACCAGTATCGCCCGTGCCCCCATATCGGTAAGACGGTTGATCAATTGGGCGTGGACCTTGCGATCCCAGGGCCAGCGACCGATCTCCCGCAGACTGTATTCGTCGATGCCGACGATAACCAGATCCGGGGACGGGTCGTCCGGGAGGGTTTTAAGAAGGTTGTCGTAAATGTAGCGGTCAACGAAGGACAAAGCCCCGCTGAGACTCAGCAGGGCGCAGAGGCCGACCACCAGAAACAGCACTGATATGTGTTCAGCCAGATAGCGGCGCTGATAGGCATTCAGGCGCGAGCGCATCCGTTACAGCGCCAGCAACAAAGCGGCTCCGCCGAGGAAGACCCACAGGTCCCATTTGGAATCCTTTTCAGGCACGGGCTCTGGTGCGGGCTCAATGGAGAAATTGGTCCAGCTTTCGTGGCCACGCAGGCCGTTTTCATCCACCGCACGCACCAACAGACGGTAATCGCCTACCGGTAAATCCTGTTGCCAGTGACCGGCCTGCAAGGACGCCTGGCCCAACAACAACCCATCGCGCTGGCGATACCACTCCAGCCAGTAACTGGCCGCATCCGCCTGGGTGGGCCACGCCGCCGCCACATCCTCGTGGGTTACTGCCAGCTCCACCGACGGGGCCGGCAACAGAGGCACCGGTTCAATGGGCGGCTGGTCAAGCCGGGCCAGGGTGGCGAAACCGGCTTGCACATCACGACGGGTGCCCCGGGCACTGACATCCACCCGGCCATCCACCACTTCGTTGCGGGTGGTTTCACCGGCGTCCACGCTGACGTAGTACTCGGTACCACGCACCGCCGCGACCGCGCCAGGGGTGAAGACCTTGAAGGTACGATCATCGTTACTGGCCGGGGTTACCGTGTTGCGAATATTACCGCGCTGCAGACGCAGTTCCGTCTGCTCGCCCTGTTGATCCAGAAAACGGCGATAGCGGTTGACCACCAGCAAGCTGCCAGGCTTGATCACCACTTCGGACTGATCGGCAAACTCTAACCGGGCACTGGCGCCGGTAGCGGTTTCCAGCGCATCGCCAAAGGCCACTGTCTCACCACTCTGCACCTGACGTGCCTCGCCACCGGCAGCGGGATACAGCATCACCTCACCGCGAACTGCGACAATCCGCGCAGGAATCGGCTTTTCCTTCAGCCAGGCAATGGGGACAAGCAGGTTCTGGCCCGGTTCGACACTATGAGGGTTTTTCAGCGAATTATGGCTGGCCAGATCACGCCAGCAGGCTGCCGGTTCTTGGGCAAACTGCTGGCAGACCTTCCACAGGGTATCCCCCGGGCGCAGGGTGTAATGCCAGTCGTCGGATGCTGCTGCGGCAGTCGTCAGTCCCAGCAGCAAGGCTGCACACAACCAGACCCTCATAGCGTTATTCCTCAATCGGCTCCAGGCGGTAACCATGCTGGTAAACCGTCTTGATGCGGTAGCCCTGCTCCGGGCGTATCTGCAGGCTGCGACGGATGCGGCTGATATGCACATCCACAGTACGAGATTCGATCGGAGTCATGATACCCCAGACCTTTTCCAGCAGGTGGGCACGACTCATCAGCTTACCCACATTCTGGAACAGATAGCTGGCAAGCTCATAATCCTTGTCGGTCAGCTTCACCGGCTCGTCCGCCAGCAGAATCTGCCGTCGCGACCGGTCCACCGTCCAGGGCCCCACAGTCAGGGCAGTGTCATCATCCATATCCGATACCCCCGCCCGACGCCCTAACGCGGCTATCCGGGCCAGCAATTCCGCTTGCTTGGTAGGCTTGACCATATAGTCGTCCGCACCCTGACTGAGTGCTCCCACAATGGAGGACTCATCGTCCCGCTGGGTGGCAAACAGCACCGGGGTGCGGTTGCCGCTGGCCCGAACTTCCTCCAGCACGGCGTAGCCATTCATATCCGGCACTTCCCAATCGAGCACCAGAATGTCGAAGGTGTCACGCCGCAACAGGGACATGAACTCGCGCCCGCTGGCCAGGTGAATGCAGTTATGGCCCGCTTCCTTAAGCCAGTGAGTGACAAGCTCAGCCTGAGCCATGTCATCTTCCAGATAAGCAATGCGCACAGTTTTCTCCATCAGTTGGCGGCCAACATCTGCCCGCAGAGGGTACCGATTAATCGGGGGATTCATGGGAAAAGATTGTAAAATGGACGGCACACGCGTGCGAGCCCAAACTCGCCATCAGGCCGGTGAAGCGGTCAACTTGAGGCCGATAATGCCGACCACCACCAGCCCCATGAAGGCCAACCGTGGCAGGCTGGCGGGGTCCTTGAAGAACAGAATGCCCAACACGGTAATGCCCACAGCACCCAGGCCGGTCCAGACCGCATAGGCGGTACCCACCGGAATCCCTTTCATGGCATAGGACAGCATCAGCATGTTCAGGGCGGTGAGCACCAGCGCGGTGCCAATGGACGCCACCCCGGGCTGCACCTGAATCCATTTGAGGCTCATGGCCCAGGCAATTTCCACGATCACTGCCAGTAATAGCACAATCCAGTACAGGTTCATCCTGTTTCCTCCGATACACTTGTCTGGTCACAGACACGGGCTCGTAAGGAAAACAGTACTGCCGGAAACCCGAAAGAGGCAGACTGCCGCGAAATGACTGCCGTGATCACACGGCGCGCGCAGATTATAAGCATCTGCGCCCACAATGCATCCCATCCATGGACGCCAACGCCACAACCGGCTATCATTCGCGCCCGTTGAACCCCCAAGTTCTTCATCTGCAGATCGTCGGAACTGACCAACCTCATCCGGTCGACTGCAACAGGTTTTGCGCCCGTAGCTCAGCTGGATAGAGCGTTGCCCTCCGGAGGCAAAGGTCAGAGGTTCGAATCCTCTCGGGCGTGCCATATAAAAGAAAGGGGCCTCCTTACTGGGAGGCCCCTTTTTTGTGTCCCACGGTGGATTTCACCCAGGCAAATCCCCCCTGTACTCACTGGGCGAGCAGCCCTGCCAGCGCCGAAAGGCACGAACAAAGCCGCCGGCATCGGTATAGGCCAGATGGGCGGCGATCTCTTCGATTTTCATGGTGGTGTTGCTGAGCAGCTGCAAGGCCAGTTGGCGGCGCTCCTCCTCAACCAGGTCGCGGTAGCTGGTGCCTTCCTGTTCCAGTTTGCGACGCAGACTGCGGGAAGAGAGGGCCAGCTCGCTGGCCATGTCGTTAAGGGTAGCGCCCAAGCCCAGCTCTCCGAGCAGTTTCTGGCGAACCTTGCCGGCGACGCCACTGCTTTCCACGGTGTCCATACGCTGCCGACACTGCTGCTCGAGCATGCGGGTTAGCACCGGATCGTAGCCGGGGAACGGCTGGTTGGCCCCGGCACGGTTGACCAGGATACGGTTGGCGCGGGCATGAAAGGTGGGCATCACGCCGCACAGCTCCGCCACGGCGGACGCCGCCACATCCGGTTCGCCAGTGAACTCGATACCCGTAAACGCCACCCCCTGAAGCGTGATTTCCCTGACCAGATTGAGGGCGGTAGCCATGTCTCGCTCGAGCAAAAACTGGCGCAGGTGCGCCGGTATCGGGTCAGGATCGAATGTCACGCCGAACGTATCGCCCTGCTCACAGACCGTAATCCGGCAGTAGGCCGTGCTCAACGGCAGGTAACGTACGCCCAGGGCGGCGGCATCGCGCAGGGTCTTGCAGGTGCGCAGGGCGAATCCCCATACCCCGAAGGTGGCCAGGTTGTATTGCCGACCCAGCTCAAAACCGCCCACTCCGGCTGCCGGCAGGGCCAGCATGAGATTTTCGATCAGGCGCATTTCCTGGGTGCGGGTAACCAGACCCTCGCCACTGGACAAGGCTTCGTCGGCAATACCGGTGCCGAGCAGGCAGGTTTGCCGGTCGATGCCATGTCGCTGGGCGAAGTTGAGCATGACCTGACTGATGGCCACCGGATGAAGCTTGTCGTCTGAATGCTGCATTGCCCGTCCCGCAGATACCGCCCCGTCACACTCTGGCCACTTATGCAGGGCGATTGGCCACGGCGGCTATTCTGGTTGTTGTGGGAGCACCGTAGTGTTGAGCCTGATGAAACCAACAAGAGGCGACACCATGGATTCGGCCACACTGAACAAGCAGGCCATTGCCTGCGCCAAGCACTATATGGGGAAAACCGCCTGGCCGACAATATTACTGACCCTGGCCGTGGTAGCCGCATTTGTTGCCACACTCTCTCTGTTTGCCAGCGGCTCCCTGCCGGCCTGGGGTGCTTATCTCTTGGTGGCAGCGCTGACCTATATGTCCTATACGCCGCTGCATGAGGCGGCCCACGGCAACATCCACGGGCAGAATGACAGTCATAAATGGATCAACGATCTGTGCGGGTACCTGGTGGCTCCGATCATTGCGATTCCCTATGCCTCCCACCGCATCGAACACTTTACCCACCACCGCTACACCAACCAGCCGGACAAGGACCCGGACTTCATTATCAGCGGAATGCAGAAAGGTCCACTGGGTTTGCTGGCCGCAGGCCTGCGTTTCCAGTGGGTGCAGAATACGTTTTTTGTTCAGCACAGCTGGGGCAGCGCGTCGCTGAAGGAAAAACTGATTTATTGCGCCGAGCTGGTGGTCTCACTGGGCTGGCGGATTGCCTTTCTGGTCATGGTGGACCAGCCCGGCACGGTGGCGGTGATTCTGCTCGGCTACTACACCGGCGGACTCTTCACCGCCTACTGGTTTGCCTATCGTCCGCATCACCCCTACAAGGTCAGTGAGCGCTATCGCAATACCAACAGCCTGATCATGCCCCGCTGGATGAAACCGCTGGAGTGGTTCTGGCTGGGCCAGAACCTGCATTCCATCCATCACTTGTTCCCACGAGTGCCGTTTTACCGGTACCACGCCCTGCACCGGGACATCGAGCCGATTCTGCAGGATCAGGGCACGCCCATCATCGGGATATTCACCCGCAAGGCCGTTAACCAGCCCGGCAGACGTCCCGGCCTGTAGATCCCTGGCAAGGCGGACAGCCTGCCTCTGGCAACAGCAAATTCTCCATTGTCCCATTCCGGCGCGGCAGCACCATCCATTGCCGCGCCCATTCCTCCTCGCAGTCCCGACCATTGCATCCGCAAATACCTGAATGGCGCCGAAACGGGTTTCCTCCCGCCCACGCTGACTGTCCCTCATTCCACCATTCCGCAACACCAGCAAGCCCTCACACGCAGAGCCAAACAGCGGTAAACACTCAATTTATTCCCGAACCACCTTCACAACAATAAACATCATGTTTCCATATTAATGACGCTTTTATCCTGTTTTTTCGGCGACATTGACGATAAACAACCTGTAATAAACTGTATCCGAATGTTAACTTGCCCTCGCAAAAAACAACTCGGGAAAGCTATCATGAAGTATTCGAACAACGCCCTGCTGGCAGCAGCCATTGCCGCGACTTCCAGCCAGGCCCTGGCCAATGGCCTGGCCCTCAACGAACAAAGCGCCAGCAGCGCCGGCTCCGCCTACGCCGGTCGCGCTTCCAGCGCCGCCAACGCCAGCACCCTTTATGGCAACCCGGCCGGTATGAGCCGTCTGAAGCGCGCCGAGATCAGCGGCGGCCTGGCCTTTATTGACGCCAGCACCGACATCCGTAACCCCCAGGGGAAACTGGGCCAGGGCGGCAGCAACGACGGTGACATGGTGCCCTTCACCACCATTCCGTTTGGCTATTACGTCACCCCGCTCAACAACAACTGGCATGCCGGCATCGGCGTGTACGCCCCCTTTGGCGTCATCAGTGATTACGAGGATGGCTGGCAAGGCCGCTACAACGGCCTGAAAAGCGAAGTGCAGGTGGTCACCATCCAGCCCACCCTGAGCTACGCCTTCACCGACAAGGTATCCGTAGGCTTTGGCCCCACCTTCAACCGCATCGACGGCGCCCTGAGCAGCAATGTGCCGAACGCGGCCGTGCCCGGCCCGATCCCCGGCAGCGGCGATGCCGAGGTGGATATCGAAGGCGACGATCTGGCCGTGGGCTATACCCTGGGCCTGCTGGTAGCAGTGAACGACCGGCTGGACTGGGGCCTGACCTATCACTCCAAGACTGACTACTCACTGGAAGGTCGCACCAAGGTCAGTGGCGCCAACGGCATGCTGGGCCCGATCCCACCCAACCCGATGATTCCCACCGGCCTGCCCGGGCTCAATGGCAGCTACGATGCAGAACTGGACATCACCATGCCGGAATCCGTGGATACCTCCGTCAGCTTCCGGGCCACCGACAAACTGACTCTGAACCTGGGCACCACCTGGACCCGCTGGAGCCGCCTGAGAGGTATTGAAGTGAACAACAGCGGCGTACACCCGGCCTACGCGGGCAGCTTCGCCACCATTTCCGAAGAGCTGAAATGGGAAGACACCTGGGCAGTTGCCTTCGGCGGCGCCTACCAGCTGAACCCGCAATGGGTGGTGCGTGCCGGCTACGCCCGGGACAACTCGCCCACCAACGATGCCCACCGCACCGTGCGGATTCCGGTCAGCGACCGGGACATCTTCACCCTGGGCGCCGGCTGGAGCCCCACCGCCGACCTGACCCTGGATGCGGCATACGCGTATCTGCAAGAGAAGAAGGGCAAGGTGGATCAATCCAGCTACCGGGCGGAGTTTGAAAACAGCGCCCACGGCCTGAGCCTGCAGGCGACCTACCGCTTCTGAAGTGAGGGAGCCTATCGCCAACAAAAAAGGGCCGGATATTCCGGCCCTTTTTTTGTGCAAGCGTCTTCGTTACCTGGCTGAATCCGAGGCCACCGCATCGGCTTCCCGCTCGGTGTCGGTCAGGTGCCTGGGATCGCCCTCGGAGACCTTACCCACCCACAACGGATGGGGCTCGGCCTGACGTATCCGCTTGCGGAACTGGCGGCGCACCACCCACAGGCAGGCCGCCACGGCCAGCAATACCAGATTGATCAGCCGGTTATCCGCTTCCAGCCAGGCATGGCTGCCTTCCAGTACCGTCTGCAACAGGGGTATGGAGAGATAGCAGAACGGCGCAACACGAAGCATCTGACTGCTAAATCGCAGCGGCGACGCGCGCAGACTCCAAGCCACCAGCAACACCAGAATCACGGCAAACACACCCCGTTCAGCCAGGGCCACCAGCCCGCTCAACGGGGTATGCGGCAACAGCTTGCTGACCAGGAAGCTGAAAGCAAGGCCGACCACCACACCCGCACAGACCCCCAGAGTCAGGCGCAACAGAAAGGCCGAGGATCGCCCCGGGCCGGTGCGATCCGAACGGCGCTCGCACCAGAGAATATTGCCGGAGACAAACAGTAGCGAGCCCAGCAGCCCCAGGAGGAAATACAACAGTTTTACCAGCAGGCCGCCGTAATCACCGAAGTGCAGGGAGTAAACCGGTGACAGGCTGGCAAAGTTGAGGCTGCGCTGCCCCGGCGCAATCACGCGCAACGGCCCCAGAGTCGGGTCCAGCACCACATGGGCATGATGCCCCACATACCCCGGCACGGAGCCGGCCACATCAATCCAGCCGGCGGCATCGCCATAGCCGCGGATTTCCAGCCAGTCCACGGTCAGTTCCGGCAGCTCATTACGGGCGGCGGACAGCACATCGCCCATGTGCGGCATGATTACGGTGTTGCCCTGGCTCTCCACCGCCGACCACACTTCGGTTTGCTCGGTGATCACCCCGCGCAACTGGGGCCCGAAGACCAGCGCCCCCAGCAACACCGCCACCACGGTAAACATGCCCATGGCAGCACCGGTCACCGACATGATCAGATGGAACGGGAAGCTGATAATGCCGATCACGTTGTGCAGGTTTTTCCAGTAACGGCGCATGTTGCCCTCGTGCTTGAGAGCAAAGAATTCCTTGCGGATTTTCGGCCAGTGGATCAGCAGCCCGCTGAAAAGCGCGACCCCATACATCACCGAAATCAGCCCCATGAATGTCATGCCGATATTGATCGGCCAACCGGGATTGGGAATACCCAGGGCAAAATGCAGTTCATTGATAAAATCCGCCAGCGCCGAGCGGGGAGTCGCTTCGTGCACCCCTTCGGCATTGAAATCCGTGGCGTGGGCGGTGACCCAATCACTGTCGGCGGACTCAAACCACATCACACCGGGATCATCATCGTCAGGAAGCAGGTACAGACGTTTGCGGGCATCCGGATACTGTTCGGTGACCCGCTCCAGCAGTCGGTCCATACCCATGGGCGTGGCCGTCTGCTCCGCGAAATGTGGCTCCTGCCAGTGATGCAGCTCGTGGTGAAACACATTGATGGCGCCGGCGAAAAAGGCCACAAACAGCGCCAGGCCGCTGGCCATGCCCAGCCAGGCATGCAGATCGATCATCCGGCGCAAACGCTCTCCTTTCATGCGCCCACCCCGTATAGCGGTGTAGCCTGCAGGACCAGCCAGGCAGCCAGGTTACCGACCACCAGGGCGATCAGCGGCGGCCAGGTCTTTGCCGGCAGGGCCACCAGCAACGCCAGAAGCATCCATAGCACGATGGCCGCAATCAGTTGCAGCACCAACCATCCCTGCCAGGGCATCGGCAATGCCGCCGCCAGCAGCCCGATCAGCATCAACGACAAGGGAAGGCTGAGCAGAACGCCCAGAAAATATCTCATCCGCGCAGCCCCCGCTGGAAGCTGTCACGGTAATGCCCGGCCATCAACGGCAACAGCATCGCCGGCAGGGCAAACACCCAGAGCCCCACAAAGAGCCCGACACCCACCCCCAGAGTCACCATCCAGAGGACAGCGGAAGCAGCCAGCAACAACAAGGCCAGCAGCCGCGACAGCCCCGGAAGTGGCTGATCCAGCCAGCGCTGCTGGCGATCACTAAGATAAAAAAGGACAACACTGGCCAGGGTGGCCAGAACGGCAAACCACATGGGAAAAGAACCCTGAAGAACTGATAATGGTTCTCATTTAATAACAGTCCGGCAGGCCCCGTCAATCCGTGCGGACACCCCCCTCCTCACGCAGCGGCAGCAAGTGCTGGGTGGCCTCACTCAGTTTGGCGGTAGACAGCTGGTTCCAATCCACCGCGCCCCGATCCGGCATCCACACATCCCGGAATGCCGCCGCATCGGCCAACGCCATTTCCGGGGTCAGCATGGCCACACCGTGGTGATCGCCGGCAATCCCCCCGGCCTGTCGCACCGCAGCCCACCAGGCCGGTGGCCGCCAGCGCAGAGCCACGCCCGGCAGGTTGCAGTTCAATTCACCCTCCGACACACAGCATTCCAGCAGTGTGTCGCGCTGGGCACTGAGACCCTGCCGCCACAGGACCGAACCTGCCACCATCACCAGTGAGGGAAAAGCCCGCAACAAGCCACGGCAGCGATCCACCTCATCCAGTTCCTCGCCCAGTATTACCTTGAAGAAAACCGGCCGCGGCGGCGCCACCTGCTTGATGACGCCAGCTTCCAGCCAACGCAATGCCACATCCAGCGCCTGGTCTTCCTCTCCGGGCAGCAACTGCTTCAGGTCTGACAGGGCAAACACCCGCGGCAGACTTTCCAGAGCCGGGGCCAGTCGATTCGCTGCCAACATTAACGGTCCACCAGGTTAGCCAGAGGTAACTGCAGACCCAACCACTGGCGCACCGTCATTACCCGATGCAGAAGATGGCAAATGGCGGTCAACCGGCGCGGCTCGGGCAACCCGCTGCTGCGCAGGCCAGCCACTTCTTCCAGTTGTCGTTGCAATCTGTTGATCTCTCGACTGCGGCTTTCCGTGGGGCGCTGGTACTGGGCCAGCCGCAGGGTCAGCAGCTGCCCCTGGAGATCATCCTCAAGGGCCGCATAAGCCCGTTCGATCAGGCTGTGGCTGGTCAGGTGGCGCAGCATCCCTGAAGAATGGCGACGACGTCCACCACGACGAACCGGACTGACAAACACCGCCAGCAACCCCACCACACGATGCAACAGCGGCAACCAGGAAGCCCCTCTACGAGTCGCCTGTAGATACCACCACCAGGCCCGCAAGCGACCAATGTCCTTGCGCAGCATTCGCACCCTGGCGTAGTGACGCCCTTCACCGCTGGAGGCATAACTGGCGCGATATACCGCCAGATACTCACCCAGCGCCTGAAGGCGATGTTCTACGGCGGTAAGCGCCAACTCCTGCTGACGCCACCGATCCGTTTCCGGTTGGCTTCCCATAGCCGAGACTCCTGCAACTGCTACTACTTGAAATGCACTGCAAACAACACTCTGGACAGACCGCACGCATGAAGCGGCCACAGCCCGGCAGCTTCACTCTAGCGACGACCCGGAGCTATCCACAGTGGAATTTCGTTTTGCCTCGTTGCCGTTTGTATCTTGTTGCTATCGGATCATTGCCTGAATTTGCACTGTAAGATATCGCCTACATATTTGCGGGGTGATATCCTGATCATATTGCCGCTCCCCTCCCAGGACTTCCCTTTTGCCCAATCGACTCCTTGCTGGTTTCCTGATCGCTATCGCCAGCCTCGTCCACAGCCACCCCGGGGGGCTGGACAAGCAGGGCGGCCACACCGACCGGACCAGCGACCAGTACCACTGCCACCGCGAACCCTGCCTGACCCTGCATCGCCAGCAACAACAGGCGGAACAGGAAGCCCGCCAGCAGCAACGGGCTTTTTCCGGCCTTTACGAGCGACGTGACTGGCCCCACTGGCTGGATGAGGATGGCGACTGCCAGGACACCCGCGCGGAGATCCTGATTGCCACCAGCCAGGTGCCCGTGACCTTTACCCGGGATGATCGATGCACCGTGGCCCGCGGACG
>Ga0207901_1000166_pt1 | contig 27512 bp, 19 predicted proteins | sample LinPmetageLP46_FD_184057 | JGI IMG/M metagenome (GOLD analysis project Ga0207901, IMG submission 184057) | Marine viral communities from the Pacific Ocean - LP-46 (SPAdes) | ecosystem: Environmental > Aquatic > Marine > Oceanic | place: Pacific Ocean | collected 2011-06-12
TGATCGCATTGGCGGACCGCGATGTTTCCCGGGAACCGAAAGTTGCCATTGCAGAAATCCGGGCTATGCTCGAAGAAGCAACATCGGACGATGCGGTTGATATGCTCGGCAAAGCCACGGCATTGGGCGCGCTCGGCGGCGCCTATTTTTATCTTCAGGACTTTGATCAAAGCCTCGCAAATTTCCGTGCAGCAGAGACTGCACTGGACGCAGCGAATTTGAATAACCACAAGCAGATGATCTCGACACTGAATAACATCAGTGTTGTTCTGAGCATGACCGGAAAAGCGGAAGAAGCACTCGCAATCCAGCAGAAAGTTCTGGATATCCGCCGTGAAACCGATGGCACAGAAAGCTCGAGCTATGCGGCGGCATTGTTCAATATCGGGAGCACCAAATACCGGCTTGGTGACTATGAATCGGCAGTGACCGAAATCCGGCAGGCGGTAGACATTGCCAAGGCCATTCAGGATCCCACCGATGCGGATAATACGCTGGCCGTGACCTATTGGATGTCTCTCGCCGCGGTGGTCAACACCACAGGCAATACCGAACTGGCACTCAAGGAAAACCGGCTGGCCACCCAATATGCCAAAGATCGACTGGGAGACCAGCATTCGGTTTATGCCGGTGCATTGAATAATCTCGGCTCGGCCCTGAGCAGCGCTGGACGCTGCGGCGAGGCGATACCGCTGCTACGCCGGGCGCTGGACCTGCGAACCGAAATCCTGGGTCGCGACAAGCGTGATACGGCGATCACGCTGACAAACCTTGCCGATTGCCTGTCAAAGTCCGAGCCCAGTCTGGACCAGGTGGCGATGTTTGACGAAGCAGCCCGGATTTTTGGCAGCAGCCCCGGCAACAGTCAAAGCCGCTTTACCGGCAATAGCATTGCCAAGGCCGGACTGCTCAGCACCCGTCTGGGGAAGTTGCAGGAAGGCCAGGCCTATCTTGAAAAAGCGCTCAAACTGACCCTGTCCGCGCTCCCGGACAATCACCCGGCGGTCGCCGAATTGCGCCTGGAACTCGTAAACAATTACCTGTTGAACCAGAATTACGATTCAGCACAAAATATAATGACCGAGATCGAAGCACAAGCCGATGTGGTTGCCAAATTTCCGGTAGCGGAGAAATTCAAATTCGCAGTTATGAAAACCGAACTGGCAAATGCGTTCGAGCGCCCGGAAAACAAATCATCAGAGGCTATTGCCACATATCGCGACGTCCGTCGGAACATACTGGATCGCGCGGTGTCGACCGAAGAATATTTTGCCGATGACACAGGACTGACGGATCAATTTGCAAGATTTGCCGGTATCATGGCCAGCGAAGGAAATATGGCGGAGAGTTTCGACGCCATGCAACTCGCCCAGTTTGCCGATCTAAGCAGCGTCTCGGGCAGTTTGACAGCAAGATCAGTGGCGGAGAAAGCCGGTTTCGGGGATGAGGTCCGAATGCTTCAGGATCTGGTGCAAAACGGCAAGAAAATCGATGCCAGCTTCACTAGGGCAACGACGGAAGGCAACCAGCCGAAGCAAGCCGCTCTTCTTCTCGAACGCGAGCAAAACAGCAAAGCAATCACCGAGCTGTCAGCCAGGATCGAAACCGCACTCCCCCAATATTGGACCTTGGTAAAGCCAGAACCTGTCGCTCTGGAGAAGGTGCAAGCCGCGCTCAAATCCGCGCCATTGATGATGGTGACGCCCGCATTGGACGGAGTCTATGTCGCAGCTGTCACGCAGAATGATTATGTCTGGCAGAAAACCTCCGCCACTCCCGGGCAACTGAACCAGTGGGTGCGGGATATCCGGACAAGCGTGTCGCAAGATGTCGGGCAATCAACGCCATTTGCGATGGAAAGCGCGCACGCGCTATATCGATATTATTTTCCTCCCAAAGTCGAAAAACTTTTGCAGGACAAGAACGAGATACACCTGATCAGCGCGGGTATTCTGGCGGCGCTTCCGGCATCGCTGTTGATTATGGAACCGGTATCCGAGCAGACGGTCAACACTGATATCGCATGGCTTATAAAGCGCTTTGCGGTCAGTAATCCGATGAGTGTGAATGACCTCGTCCAGCCCCCGGTTTCCCGGCAACGAGAAATCCGTTTTGCAGGATTTGGCGCGCCTTCGCTTTCCGGCGTCAAAGATGGTCCGGTTGTCTTCGCCAATCTGTTGCGGAGCGGAAATGTCGATGTCAGCGAAGTGCGCGATCTTCCCAGCTTGCCCTCCGCAACGCTTGAACTGTCAAATATCAGCGAAGCGCTCGGTAGGGACGCGTCTCGAGTCATCACCGGTGATGAAGCGACCGAAAAGCTGATCAAATCAATGGACCTGCGTCCTTATTCTGTTCTCGCCTTTGCGACGCACGGGCTGGTGAATGGAGAGTTACGGGGATTGGGTGAGCCCGCTTTGGTATTCACGCCACCGCAAATGGACGACGGCGCCGATGATGGTCTGCTGACAGCATCGGAAATCGGACAATTGAGGCTGGACGCCGATTGGGTGATTTTGTCGGCCTGCAACTCGGCTTCCGGTTCCGGCGTTGGAACACCGACTTATTCGGGACTTGCCAAATCATTCGCCTATGCCGGGGCCAGATCATTGCTTCTTTCACACTGGCGCGTTCGTGACGATGCCGCGGCCAGGCTAACGGTGGGCACCGTGAAAAATGCTGCCGGAGGCATGGATCGCGCCGAAGCGCTGAGACAGGCGCAACTCGACTTGATGGATGATCCGAGCGTACCCGGCGCATCCCATCCCGCCGTCTGGGCACCGTTCATTCTGATCGGCGATTAGCGCCATGGTAAAAGGGCGCCCTCCGGGGTGGAGGACGCCCTTCCCAATCAGCGACGTTCCTGCGCTCGGGTCGCTTTAGCGCAGGTCTTCGACTGAAACCCATCCCTTGGTGCCGTAATTGTCGGTGACTTCGACAAACAATCCCGCTTTATTGCCGGTGGGAACCAGCTCTGTATCCGCGCGCAGAGCGCGAACCTCAGCGGCAGAGTCGGAAGCGCTAGCAAGCATCGTTGTCTCGACCGCCACGGTATAGCTAGTGTTAGCTGTCGCGGCTGGAGCAGCGGTTTGTTGTACCGCAGCAAGGGCTCCGGCCTGCGATGCCAAGCCATTGAATGCCTCGATAAAAGCACTGGTGACCATCTTGCCATCCTTCGAACTGCCATATTTTCCGAACTGGCCCTGGCTGGCAGACACCCAGTCGCTCCGGCCCAAAATCTTGATCGTCGATTTCTTGCTTTGTCCGCTCCCGGCGATCAGCGTTTGGCCATTCGCCGGATTCATCAGTCGCAGGCCGGCGGTGATCGTTTTCTTCTTGCCGCCAAGACCGCCAAACATTCCGATCAGCGCGCCGCCCATCGGAACCTTGCTAAGAACCGTACTCGCAGCACCGGACCGGACGAGCCCCTCGGTCAGCGCAGTTTTTGCAACATTCATTGTCTGGTCCACTTCTTCCTGGGAACCGGCAATAGCGGACATCAGGTAATTGGTGGGTTGGCCGTCAGCTCCGGTATGGAGAGTAAAACATCCTGACTCCTGAACGATTGCGCCCAACATGCCGCGCGGGCTGGACAAGCCGAATTTGCTCCAGCCCTGCGTATCGCCATCGGTGAGTGCAATCGTGCCATAGGATGCATCGCATTTCACAACCTCGACGCTTTGTTCTTTCGCGGCGGCGGGTGCTGTTGAAACGGCGATGGATGCCATGGCAATTGCAGTGAGTGCAGTGGAAAATATTGGCTTCGTGGTCATGATGATAATCCCCTTCGCATTCTATCAAGAAAGTGAGCGGTGGTCCGCTCGTTGCCCGATCAAAAATACGCAGAAGCACAGGATGTGCCAGTTACAGCTCCTGTTAGAGAGATGACAAAGGCTGTTAAGGACGCTTGGAAATTGGACCGGCCCGTCGAAATATCTCGCAATTTTTATCGACGGGCCGGTATCTGGGTCGCTGACACACGATCTATTTGAACGAGAAGTGCGAACCGAGGTTTTTCTTGATGTCCGCAATATCGGTCAGTCTCGCTGTGAGCGGATCGCCGAAATTGAAGTTGCGATCGATATTAGAGTCAGAATTGGCCCAGCCAGTCCAGTCCGCCTTGGTGCTGTTAACCGTTGCTGCTGCGCCTGGAGCCGCGAACGCCGCCACACCATCCACCTGCGAAAATGCCCCTCCGCCGCCGAAAGTATAGCTGAAGCCCGCGTGCTTGCCGCCCTCGCCGGCCAGAAACCCGGTTATGATCGCATTGCATTCACCATTGCAAATCGAACCCGCACCGGTCGCCTTCAAATCATAAGAAGAAAAGCGACCGATGGCGTCCGCATCCATGCCCACAACCATGCCGCCGTTTGTTGGGTCCGCGCTTCCTCCAGCAGTACCGAAGGTGTAGCTGTTGCCATGCATCTCTACTTGCGCGCTGACCCCGACCAGTGTTTCGACACCGAAGGCGACGGATAGACTGCCTGCAAAGCTTCCCAGTCCCCCGGCGCGAACGCTTGGCTTGGTCGCGCCGATCAAACTGTAATCGACTTTTCCAGATGTGGGCAAATTGGTTGCTGGCGTTCCGGTTACGATGTGGAAGCCATTGCGGTCGATAAAATCCAGCCCGTCTTCGAACGCATAGAATTTTCCGCCGGTCTTGCCGTCTGCCCAGCGTGTCCAGCCAATAATGTCGCCTGCTGCGCCCGATTCAAATTCTTGTGCAGTGCCAATGTCGGGATTTTCCTCGGCGCTGGAACTATATCCTATCGGGGCTCCGCTCGCGCCATAGACAACTTGGCCCAGTCGTCTGTCTATTCCGACTTTCTCGCCGGCTGCGTAAGAAATAAACTGGTTTTCGCGAACGGATCCCGCAGGCGGCGAAACACCCGTACCACTCCCGTCAAGCGCGAATATACCAAGGCCGATTGCCTGGATAAAGCCGTCTGCAGAGCTGTCATTGACGTTGAATGCAAGTCCCGCATAAGCTCCGTCGGCCCCATAGAGCTGGCCGCTGACATTGCCGTTGCAAGTACCCGTGCAAGCATCGCCGCCAAATCCGGTGATCGCCACAGCCCCGCCAAAGGTCAAATCGGATTGGATAACATAGTTGGATTGAGTGGGGTCTGCTGCCCCGCCAACCGTAGAGCTTTGCCACATATAGTTGCCGACATTCAGTTCCAGATCCCAGCCAATCGGATTTATACCTCCCGCCGATATCGCCAGCATTCCGGAGAATGTACCCGGTGCCGCGCTGCCGTCGGACAAGGTCACACGCGTCGACCCCTCCAGGTCATATGTCAGAAGTCCAGAGCGGTTGAACGATGTTGACGCCGTACCCGACATGACATGAAAGCCCTGATTGGGACCATAAGCGATGCCGTTGATCGTGCCATTGGTCCAGCGGGCAAATGCTACATCATCGAAGGAACCAAATTCCGCGACTTCCGCGTTACCAATTGCTGTGGTGCCGTTAAAACTACTGGCAAATTTCTCGATCTTTCCTGCAGCCAGATCGACATCTCCCAGTCCGAAGTCAACCAGGCCGGTGGCCGCGAATGCGTAGGTCAACTGATTGCTTCGCGTTTCCGTCGGCCCTGGTGTCGGGGTAGGGGTAGGTGTTGGAGTTGGCGTGGGGGTAGGTGTCGGAGAAGGCGTAGGAGTTCCACCGCCAGTACCGTCACCAAATTGCGGCGGAACAGTATAGCCTGCCAGACGGAACAACCGGGCAATTTCATCAACATCCAGGCCTGGAGGAAAGGCGTTGGCGAACAGCAGGTCCACCAATGACTGAACCGTCGCATCACCGGGCGGGATCATGCCACCCGATGACACCAGAGCCAGCAAATCGGCGAGCGATCCGAAGCTGGGACCGCTGCCGCTAATGCCGGTGACAGAATATCCGGCGGCGCCCAAAACGCGCAAGAATTCTTCCAGCTGAAACTGCGAGATACCGGATGGTGCGCCATAGCTCTGCAGATTGAACAACAACGCCTCGATTTGCGTTGGCGTCAGCCCGCTATAGGTTCCCAGATTACCATTGCTGGCGGCGGTTAAAATCTCAGTGATTAATTGCAAGGCAACTGCAGGATCGAGTGCGCCGGTCTGAGCTTGGACAATGGCCTGGAACTGAGCAGGCGTAGTCGCGGACTGCAACGTTCCCGGAGTGAAGGCCTGGGTTTGCGGCACGCCAGCAAAACCCAGCGACGTGGGCGTAGTTTGGCTGGCATTTGCAAGATATTGTGCCGCGGTCTGTTGCGCTTGCCGGACTTGCTGCAAAGCAGTCCGTCCGCCGCTGCGGTTGGGCTGTGCGCCTGCAGTCACTGCGGCCGATGGTCCCGAACCGGTGCTGGCACGGAAGGCATTCCCAGCGCTGAAATCGCGGCTCTTGCCATTACTGGCGATCTCCATCGATCCCGAAAGTGCAAAGCCGGAAAAGCTGCCATCCAACGCGATCTTCCCGCTGGCGCTGCTGCCGGCGCGCAGGGAAATCTGACTGCCATTGCCAGCCAATATCGGTTTGGGAGATCCGCCTTTCGGAGCAGACGCCGTAAAACTTCCACTGGCAACTTCAAGCTGACCATTTGCATCGATCGAATAACGCGCCGGCCCGACGATGCTTACCATTGTTCCGTCATCAAGCTTCAACTGCACCATACCCGACGAGATTTGCTGGTCACCCGTGCCATTTTGGGCGGACGGGTTTCCGGCATCGGCGGAGGCATAAACCATCTCGGCACCCCAAACCGGCGAACACGGGATAAGAAGGGCGGCGAGAGTGGTCACCAAGGCGCTCGCACCGGCCAGTTTTACGTCGGTCAGCAAGCTGGTATTTCTCTGGTTAATCTGGGTCATGGTTTGTCTCCCAATGAATATTCTGTTGAAACTAGAAGCTCAGGCGGACGCCGACCGAAGCGGTCCAGCGGTCGTAATCATAGAGGCCGATATTGCTGTCGTTGCGGGTATAGGTGACGCGTGGGCGGACGCTCAGGGCGTCAGTAAATTTGTACCGGACACCAAGCGACGCATCATATTGCGTGTCCTTGCGGCCTTTGAGAAAGAGCGGATCGCGTGCATCATAGTCACGATGCTCGACGCTGGCCCCGGCGATAAACGCCGCCTTGTCGCCCAGATCAAATTCACCGCCCAGTTGTGCATTAACAAAAGCATAGCTGAGCTGGTCGGCGCCGCGACGGCGGGTTTCTTCCTTGCCGCCGCCAATGCCTCCGTAAATCCTGTCGTCAGCATAAGTGATACTGCCGGAGAAACGTTCCGCATCCTGCAGCGGGTTGCCGTCATAGTTCAGCCGGAAATATTGCCCGCTGAACGACAAGGCGCGGTTGTCCGACAACCGCTTGGTATAACGTATATCGCCGCCGACGCTGGTCCGGTAGCCGCTATGACCCAGCCAGAATCTCTGGCCCTGTCCGGACAGGGAGATGACATCGCCATCGGCAAGCCTATGGGCAATCCCGATTGTACCGACGGCAGATGCCTGGTCGACAAAACGTGTGTCGACATTGTCTCGCCAGTTGCCCAGAACCGAACCGAATAGGCGCGTCTGGCGGCTAAGCGGTGTCGAGCCGGACAAGCCTCCCTGGATTTGGTAAAATCCGGCATCCTGTTCGCGTGCTGGCCCGTTGAGCGTGGCGGGCCCGAGAAATGCGAACAGCGGTAAAGTGATCGAAATCGCGTCGGTCGCGGTATTGATGTTGCTGTCATACCCGCCTTCTACGTCGAGATAGCCGGTAATCTCCGATACCCCGCCGGCGATCTGCTGGTCCAATGTCCTGACCAGACCATCAATCCGGTTACGCACCGGATCAGGAATGGAAGGATCACCGCGAACTGTTGCGAATTCAGCGCGCGCCGTATCGATGTCACCGGCCACGGCGTAGGCCCGGGCCAGTTCGGCTTGCGCTCGTGCATTGTCCGGTTGCTGCGCCAATATCCGCTGGAACGCGATAATTGCTTCGCCAGGGCGGCCGCTCTCCAGTGCGGCCAGACCAAGTGCAAGATCATAATCCGGTCGCCCGGCGCGATTGGCTTCCCGGAGCTTGAGTGCGGAATAGGCCGCTTCGGCCTGCCCTGCACTCAGTTGATTCATGGCATTTTTGACATGCTGATCACCTTGCGCCGCTGCCGGCGCAGACGCGAGCGCGAGCAAGCAAGTGTTAAAGGCGATTGTCGACATCACGACAACTTTGGAAAAGCGCATTCAGGCCCCCTGTAACTTCATTGAATATGAAAATTGGATAGGGCAGCCAGACGCCATAAGCTTGTTACAAGCGTCGATAGGAAGATGACAAAAACGGTTATTATGGCGAATGCCCGGATCAAGCTGCGGCTGGCCTCGCTTGGCGGCGGGCGCGTTAATCGGCGGCTCTACCGGACGCGAGCGCCAATACCCTGTTCATCAGGACAAGGACGATGCGCAATGGCGATGAATGTCACTCCGAGTAAAGCTGATGGAATGGCTGCCCGGGCAAAGCGCTAGAGGATGAGTACACCGATAGGCTCTCATCTCACGGCCTGAAGATGCCTCGACCGATTATAGATGCACCTATGCGGCACAATCCAGGCGGGGTTCGCTCTGCGCCAGTTTCAATCCATCCCTTTTATAAACGTCGGGGAAATAGCGTATAGTGCCGTCTTTCGCTCCCTCTGCCGTGAAATAGGCGATGTAGATCGGGATCGCTTTTGTCAGCGACAATTTGGTGGTTTTCCGGCTGGCCAATATTTCGTCAATCTGCTCTGGCGTCGCCGCTCCTTCGAGCAATGTCTTATCCAGATCGATGGCGTCACCCACCCGGATACAGCCATGGCTGAAGGTCCGCACCGGTTCGGAAAACCGGCTCTTGTTCGGCGTGTCGTGCAGATATACGGCGTACGAGTTGGGCATGACGAGCTTCATTTGCCCGAGCGCATTGTTGGGTCCGGGGCGCTGGCGATAGCGGCCGTTTTGCAAGACATAGCCTTTCCGCCGCGCCGCCGCCGGATTGTTGCGCACCATTGATCCGATGCCTTCAGCGACAATCGAGGTCGGGATTTCCCACCACGGGTTCAGGATCACGCCGCTGACCGTCGCTTCAAAAATCGGCGTTGGCGACTTGGTCTTGCCGACAATAACCGGCCAGCTTTTGAGCTTCTGATCATTTTCCCACAAGCTCACTTCGAAACTGGCGGCGTTTACCAACAGATATTTCTGCCCCATGACCAGACGCATCCAGCGCCAACGTTCCATGTTCAATGCCAACGTCGCGCGCTTTTCTGCATCCATTTCTGTCGCATAGGCTTCGCGCAGCGCCTGATAATGGGGATTGCGTGGCCGAAGCGCTTCAAAATAGCTGACAAGGTCATTGCGAACCAATGCCTTCAACAACAATTGCTGCGTATCGATATAGCGGTCATCGCTACTGATATTCCATTTGGCTTTGGCCGAAGTCGGAGAACATCCCTCCAGATAAGCCATCATCAACTCATTCGCAGCGACCGAAGCCAGCCTCGACCGTCGATAGGGATCGCTGGCTGAATTCGACTGGCTGAAATCGCTGATGGTGCAGCTTTCCAGCCCCTCGGATGCACGTGCATCCACGAGTTGCTGCAATTGTGCGATTTGCGGTTCGGTCCAGATCAGATGATTCTGGATATCTTCATCTGCTTGATCTACTGGCTGCGCAAAGGCGGAGGTGGAAAGCAGAAATCCGCTCAATAATGTTATAAATATTCTCATCTGTTTTCTCTTCAGGCTCTTGGCAGACTCGGCAATAAGTATTGATACTTAATCCTGGGTACAGGAAAAATCTGCTATGGATGAATGATGAACAGAAGAAATTTTATCACCGCCAGTCTCGTTGGCCTTACCGGCGCGGCCTATGGGCTCGGTACCCGATCGCAAGCAGCAAGCAAGATCGTCACACCGTTACTGGCCCGTCCAAAGACCGTTCCGCAACCCGGTCCGCTCGGCTTGATCGACCGCGCCAAGGCAGCAATGGCCTCCCATGAATCAACCTTGCTGCACACCGACAGGATCGGCATTGCCGACTATTCGTTGCACTCCGCCAATGAGCGCTTCCATATTGTCGACATGACAAACGGAACGACCCAATCCTTTCTGGTAGCGCATGGCAAGGGTTCCGACCTTCGGCACACCGGCTGGCTGCAGGAATTTTCCAACGTGCCGGGATCCGAAGCCTCATCCGGCGGCAGCTATATGACCAGCGAGAGCTATGTTGGCAAGCACGGTACATCCCGCCGCCTGAAGGGCCTCGACCCAAGCAATAATATGGCCGAACCGCGCGCCATTGTAATCCACGGCGCTTGGTATGCTGAACCGGAAATGGTTGATGCACACGGCAAACTGGGCCGCAGCCAAGGCTGCTTTGCCTTTTCCGAAAGCGATCTCCCGGTCATATTGGAACGACTGGGACCAGGCCGGCTGCTCTACGCCGACAAGGTGTAACGGATAATTCGAGCCGGACTTTCCCGGACCTTGCTATAAAACTGATTGCACCCTTGGCAATTCTATAGCTCTCCCACCATAGGCTACCCTGCAACGTCACCTCGCTGCCCCCTGCCCGCGCGTGCTCATTACCGAGCATTTCCGCGCGGCCAGAAGCCTTCGTCTTTTCTATTTCTCTCCGGGCCATTGGATAGAGGGTCCGAGATCTTGCAGAACCTTGCGGGCATCAAACGCGCGCGAGGCGTCGGTGGGCATCGAACCGCGCCGCATCACAATATCCGCTTCGGCTTCGTACCGCTCGACAGTCCGGACATCGGTATCGAAGGACCAAAAGGGATCCCGGCCATAGGGATGCCATGTCGACCAGACGCCGCTGCGATAATAGCGCCAGTGCGGACGCCAGTTCAGATAGATCGACCCGTAATAGGGTTCGTAGCGTGGGGACCGTTCGATATAGGTTTGGCGATCGGTTTCGGTCGTATGGTCGGTGATCCGGAACCAGTCATATCCGTTCTGAACCGTCAGTTCCGCTGCCCGGTATAAGAGATAGCCTTCTACAGTATCACGCGAAGTCAGCGTATTTCCGGCAAAACGCACACGATAATGCGTATCGTCTATCTGATTTTCCGAATAGCCCCCAGAGACACGCTGTCCCGCAATTTGGGGCTGATAGGGTGTTGCCGTGGCACAGGCGAACAACAACAAAGTCATAAGCAGCGCGGTTGCTTTGGCAGTGGCTTTGGTAATCGTTGCATGATCCGTCACGGTCGCTTCTCCTGATGTGGCCGCTAAAGCGGCTGATATGATGCCATTCTCGGACTGGAACGTCCCTATGTCTTTACGTAATTATTCGTAAGGCCAGTCAGGCCGGTCCGTAACAATACCTATCGCCGCCTAACTCCCTCCATCCTAGAAAGTCTGCAGACAACAAGCTGATGGGAGAATGAAATGCTGGTGCGCAAAGATAGCAAGGTAATCGCAGTAGACGGTTCCCGCATGGCGATGTTCAAGAATATCGGGGAGGCTTTTGCCCCGGTGCTGGAACTGATCGAGGAGCATAAAAACCCCTCGCTGCGCACTTCGGAACTCGGCACGGACAGACCCGGACGGAGCTTTCAAAGCAAGTCTCCCAGTCGAGGCGCACATGAGCAGGTCGATCTGCAACAGCAGGAAGAAGACCGCTTTGTTCTGGAAATGACCCAGCGGATCGAGCAAATCATGTCGGGATCAGACGCAGGCATCATATTGGTTGCCGCGCCGCGCGCATTGGGCGTTATCCGGAAGCATATGAGCACCGAAACAAGCGCGCGACTGCTGACGGAAATTCCCAAGGACTTTGGACCGGAAGACAAAGAACCGCTGGCAAAAATGCTCGCCAAACATGAAGCCTGACGGATATTTCGGCGTTGCCGGAATTCAGACCGAAAACCATTGATTGAATGACGCGTTCGCCAAAATTGGCAAGCTGGCAAGCGGGCGGAGACACTGATCTCCGCCCGTTTTATATCTAGCGATGTGTCCCGCGGTCAGGCTACGGCAGGAGATGCCGTAAGATCAAATTCCAGCAGCATGAGCGTGGGGTCGCCCGGGAAGCATCGCGCAGAAAAACCCATTTCCTTTTCAAGTTCGATCGCCGCATGATTTTCGCGGGCTTCGATTGACTGAAGTTTCTTGATTCCGCTCTTGCGCGACTGATCGATCACATATTTCAGGAAAGTCCAGCTCATCCCGCGATGTTTATAATCGCTGCGCACAGCGAGCGCCACTTCCGCCTCGGACTTGTCTGCGCTGGCGCCCACCATCGCGCTGGCGATGATGGTCTTGTCGTCTATGTCAAAGGCCAGATAATCTTCCTTGTGATCATGATCGACGTCCACCAGATCGTCGAGCAAGGCACCTTGAACTTCCGGGACCGCGGACAGAAACCGGAACCGCAAATCATCTTTTGAAACATGGGTGAAAAATTCTGCCAAAGCTGCCTTGTCCGATGGCTCGACCGGCCGGACATGAAATTCGAAACCGGTACGGGTGGTCAGCGGCATGCTGTTGCTCGCGACTACCGCATGATCAGTGCGGATCGGTGCTGCGGATGCCGGTGGCGTGGAAGATGATTTTGCATCGGACATGGGATTTCCTTTCAAAGAACCAAGGGAAACTGAAATTTGATGATGCTAATCTAGCCGGTCCCGCGATAGGGTCGCCATCCGTAAACCAACGTATCTCTGCAAATATCCGTAATGCTCCCTATTGACTCCATTGGCGTTTGTCCGGTCTTTCATCGCCTGACCGTTCCAGCAATTTTCCTTCCATTCGAGGTGATGGCAATGACGCATATTGAAGCATATAAATCCCGGATACGGACTGCCGCCGAAGCGGTGCAAGGTTTAGAATCCGGCATGCATATGGCGATGGGCATGGCGACCGCTGAACCGCCGGCATTGCTGGCCGCAATTGGCGACATGGCGGCAAGCGGATCGGTTGACGATCTCAAGCTTTGGTATTTTCATTCTATGGATCATGCCGGTGAAACTGTGTTACGGCCCGACCTGCTCGGACGAATCCGTCCGCGCTGCATGTTTCTGAGTTCTGTTGACCGCAAACTGCTCCGCGCAAAGCAGCCGGGCGAGAAAAGTCCACTCGAATTTGTTCCAGTCGCTTTCAGCGACTCCCCCCGGCTATTTGAGCAAGACGTGCCACTCGATCTTTTTGTGACGACCGTTTCACCGATGGACAAGCACGGCTGGTTCACCTTTGGCACCAGCAACGACTATTCCACCACCGCCGCTCGTAGCGCCAAAAAGCTGGTGGTCGAGGTCAATCCCAATATGCCGCGCGTGTTTGGCGCATCCCTGCTCCACGTTTCGGAAATCGATGCGATTGTTGAAAACAGTGCGCCGCTAACCGAGGACCAACCGCCAGAAACATCGGTGATAGATACAAAGGTCGCTGCCATTATTGCGGACATGATAGACGACAGAGCCTGCCTGCAAATGGGCATCGGGGCGCTTCCCGGCGCGGTTTGCGCCTTACTCCACGATCGCAAGGATCTTGGCATCCATACAGAGCTGATGACCCCTGCCCTGACCGATCTCATCCATTGCGGTGCGGTCACCAATCAGGCGAAAACGACCTATCGCGGCCGCAGCGTCTTCACCTTTGCCATGGGGGACCGGGCCTTTTATGACTTTCTCGATGATAATCCGGCGTTCCACAGCGCGCCGGTGAATATCGTCAACGACCCGCGCCATATTGCCAAGAACAGGAACGTCGTTTCGGTCAACGCCACGCTGCAGATCGATCTCGGTGGCGCGTGCAATTCGGAACATATGATGGGGCGGCAATATAGCGGGTCGGGCGGCCAGCTCGACTTTGTCCGCGGCGCGACTGCATCGAAAGGCGGCAAGTCGATCATTGCCTGCCGATCTACCGCCCGCAACGGTAGTGTCTCGCGCATCGTCCCCCGGCTGGACGGGCCGGTCACCACCCCCCGCAATGATACGCATATCGTAGTGACCGAATATGGATCGGCCGACCTGAAGGGCAAATCACTCCACCAGCGGGCAGATGCACTGATTGGCCTGGCCCATCCAAAGTTCAGGGACGAATTGGCCAATGGTTTGTAAGATTGATGCCTGTACGGAGAGTGCGGAAAAGCGACCTGTCCCGCTTTGCCGCCATTCCATCGAAGGATACGTAATCTCCCTGATATGGTTACAACCCCTCGCCTCCTACCCTAACCGCTTTCCAACCGGGGCAATGCGAGCCATTGAAGCACATCATTCTACCACCTTTGCCACATTTTGCGGAAGCAGCAGCAGCGCTGGTAGGCACCGGATTATCGGTCGTCTCGCTTACGAAAAAATTCGCGAAAAAGACGGTACTGAACAATGTCTCAATCGAAGTCCGGCCATCGGAGGTTGTCGGCCTGCTAGGCCGCGATGGCGCGGGCAAGACCCTGACCTTCTATTCGATCCTCGGACTTTTGCGGATAGACTCGGGACATGTTTTTCTAAATGGTGAAGATATAACGAGATTGCCTCTCGATCAGCGTGCGCTTCGCGGTTTGGGATATTTGCCGCAGGAAGCCTCGATTTTCCGCGGCCTGACTGTAGAGCAGAATGTCGCGACTGTGCTCGAACTCTTCGAGCACGACCCGGTTTTGCGAGCGCAGAAACTGGATTCCCTGCTAGAGGAATTCCACATTGACTATGTTCGCTACACGCCGGCGCGGGCGCTGTCGGGTGGTGAGAGACGCCGCTGTGAAATTGCCCGGGCGATGGCGGCCAATCCGAGTATCATGCTGTTCGACGAACCCTTTGCTGGAATTGACCCAATGTCGGTGCGGGATATCAAGGCGATGATTGCCAATCTCGAAAGCCATGATGTCGGCATCTTGATCACCGATCAAAATGTGCGCGAGATGGTCGATATATTGGACCGGGTCTATGTCCTGCACGAAGGACAGATCGTGTTTGACGGCACACCGGAGGCGATGCTGGAGGACAAGCTCGTACGCCATTTATATCTCGGAGAGGAATTTCATGCCACCGCTAGGTAACACTACGGATAGTTTGCAGACCGCGTTTCCTGCATCCACGCCGATAGTGATTTAGCGATGGCTTTCAGAGGAGAAGTTACTTGTCCAGATAGCCTTCGCAGAAAAGATTATTGAATTAGGAGAAACAAAATGAAATCCGTTCTGCTTTTTGTAAATGATGATTCCGGACTTGATGCACGGTATCAGGCATCACTGGATTTGACCCGCGCTCTGGACGGACATCTGCATTGCCTGCGTGCAAATCCCTACAAACCGCAGATGGCATTCGATGGCGTTACCGGCATGTCGGTCATGTACGACATAAGCCGATATGCAGAGGAAGCAGATGCGCTGCTCAAGGCGGAAATCGAAAAGCGGCTGGCGGGCGAAGATGTTCCGTGGGATTATCAGACAGCCAATGCAGAACCAGCCAGAGGGCTGTCACGACACTCGGCCCTGACCGATCTGATCGTGCTCAGTTCCTGCAGCGGCGTAAAAGACAATACCCAGCCCCTCGGCATATTGGGTGACGTAATTTTCAGCACCAATATTCCGGTCGTCGTCCAGCCGGACAGTGTGAAGAAATTTGACGCGGCCAGTCCGGTAGTGGTTGCATGGAATGGCAGTTTCGAGGCCGGAAACGCCCTGCGAGCGGCCGTTCCGCTGCTCAAACTGGCCAGTGATGTGCACATCGTCGTCGTCGAGGAAGAAAAGGACCACGATTTGCCGCCTCTGGAAGCGTCGGAATATCTGTCACGACATGGCATCAAGTCGAAGATTCACGAACTCGCGGCCGACAAATCTTCGGTACAGGCCGTCTTGCTATCCACCGTCGATACCCTCAACGCAGGTTACATGGTAATGGGTGCTTACGGCCACAGCCGGGCGCGCGAGTTTCTGTTTGGCGGCGTGACGCGCAATCTGTTCCGCGACTGCCCGATCCCGCTATTCGTCGCGCACTAATCTTGCAAACCGCTTTCCCAGAGGAATATCAAGATGAGTGGTGTAAAGGTTAAATTTCATGGTGCGGCGGGAACTGTTACCGGTTCCTGTTTCGAAGTCACCGGCGCCGGGAAGACCATATTGGTCGATTGCGGCATGTTTCAGGGCACCCGTTCGCTCGAAGCACTGAACCATGAGCCGCTTCCCTTTGATCCGGAAAAAATCGATGCGGTGCTGCTGACCCATGCACATCTCGATCACAGCGGCCGGCTGGCCTATCTCTACGCCAGTGGCTGCAAGGCGAAAACCTACTGCACAGCACCAAGCGCCGACATTCTAAAACCGCTTCTGCAGGACGCGGCCAAGTTGCAGGCCGCCGATGCCGAGCGTCGCAATCGCCGGGCGGACCGCGCCGGCCTGCCACCGTTCATCCCGCTCTATGATGGCAAGGACATCGCGAAACTGCACAAAAATGTTCGTGCGGTCACCTATTGCGCAGAAAATGACCTTGGCAACGGTGTGTCCTTTCGCTTCTGGGATGCGCGGCATATCGTCGGATCGGCTTCGATAGAGATCAACATCGCCGGACAGCGTTTGCTCTTCTCCGGCGATGTCGGGCCCGGTCGATCGATTAATTGTACAAGCTCGGAAATCGGTGGTTATGATCATGTAATCTGTGAATCGACTTATGGTGACCGGGACCGCAAACTCATATTGGTCAGCGAGCGGCGCGAAACGTTGGCGCGCCATGTCGAGGAAGTGATGGCGGCGGGTGGCAATGTGCTGATCCCGGCTTTCGCACTGGAACGGACGCAGGCGATACTTGAGGATTTCGATGCTCTGTTCGAATCCGGACGCCTGCCCCCGATAAATGTGTTTCTGGATTCCCCCCTGGCCCAGAAAGTCACGATGGCGGTGATGCGCTATAGAGACAGCGGTACCGATATGCTGAAACGGACCAACATCCGGTTCATCGAGAATACGGCGGAATCCAAGAAGCTCAACCGAATGACCGGGGTGGTCATCATCGCCGGATCAGGGATGTGTACCGGCGGCCGGATCAGACATCACCTGATACGCAACCTGCCGCGACGACAGTCCCGGCTGTTGCTCTCCGGTTTTCAAGTCGCCGGAACCTTGGGCGCGGTGCTCCGGGATGGAGCAAAGCGCGTCCGTATCTCCGGCAATGATGTCATTGTAAAGGCGCAGGTCGACATGCTTGACGGCTATTCCAACCATGCCGACCGTGGCGGTCTGGTGGAATGGATCAAGGATCGTACGCCGATCAGAGGATCGCTCTTTCTGGTCCATGGAGAACGGAGCGCTCTCGCGGGTTTCGCAGACGCTCTCGACACCGTTCCGGATTTACCGCCAGCGATCATCCCGAATCTGGGCGAGACCTGGGAGTTGCAGCCAAACAAATTGGCAACCCGCCTGATGGCCGGTCGGCCCGATGCTGCAGACGTTACTGCTTCGCGCGACTGGATCTCCAAACTTGCAGCGTTGCGTGAGGACATCGAAGAAAGACTATCCGAACAACGGACCAATAAGGACCGGGAAAAGATGCTAGCAGCACTCGAGCGGGCGCTGGAAAGCGTCTAGCTATCTGGGAACATTACCTATTATTTTCTTGCCAGCATGACTTAGGTTTGCTCCTTAGCCTTTTAGTAAAGCGCAGCAATTCTGAAATCATCCTCCAGCTTTCGCAGAAGGTCCGGATCGGTGATCCACTTGCCCAGGACATCTCCCGGTTCGGCAGTTTCGGAAAAACCGGAACGCTCTGCCAACTGTCGCCAGACCTCTCGCGCATTCTCTTTTTCACCCAACATCGCCGAGGATAATATATAGCTGATCTCCAATCCAAATGCAGCGCCCGGTATCGAATCCAGATATCTAGATGACAAGTCTTGCGCTGCCTTGGCATCACCACGCCGCAATTTCTGCATCGCTACCGTTGCTGCAATGGCAAGTTCTGCGTTCGAGTCCATCTGCAAAGCCTTGATCGCATATGCTTCCCCTTCCGGCATATCGCAGGCCAGCATATACATACCCAGATATCCCATGATCCGGGAATTGAGAGGGTTGAGGCCGACCGCTCGCTCTCCCCACAAGGCCCCCCGGCGGCAATCCCCCTCGTAAAACGCGCTCTGGGCAACAGCGAATGTCGCCGAGGCACCATTATTATCAATTCTCGCAGCCCTCTCCGCGAACTCCTCGCGCGACCCGTCTATGGCACCAGCACGGTCGAATTTTTCTGATATATTCTTGGCCGTCGCCAACACGCTCATCAAATAGGAATCATTGGGAAATTCCTTTGCTGAGTCGTTCATACATTCCAGAACGCGGTTCAGGAGCGGTTGGTCGCGATAACGCATATATTGATGGAACTGGAGAAGGCACGGGTAACCCGGGGTAAAATCGACACGATATTTGGACAGTTCGTGTTGCGCAATTTTGCCGTAGGGACCGGCGATATTGATCACTGCCTGGTTGAGGCCTGCCTGCCGTTCCTGGCTGCCGGTGGTCTCAATTCTGCTCGACCAGATTACCTCTCTGGTGACGCTGTCGACAAGGCGAAGCTGAACGCGATCCCCCGCGTCATCCAAGCTCGAGGATTCGAGCAGATATTGTGATGAGTTGGAGGGATCAGAATTTTCATCAAAAACACGCACTTGATCGAACTTTTCCAGCGCTCCGACCAGATGGCTGTGAACGATTTCCGATGTAGCGCGGGATGCAGAATTGGTGACCCCTTCCGTCGCTTTCACAATGACCGCTGGATAGACAATGGCGACTTCCGGTTCGCTGTCGCTCTTTTGCAGATAGAAAATTGCCGCGGTGGTCAAGAGTACCAGGGCTGCACAAATCGTCAGGATATAAACGCGATTGATCGCAGCCAAACGCCCAGCGAAACTCCCGGTCGCAATATCGGGTTCGATCAACGGCTCGGCCGGTTTCTCGTCATTCAGCTCCGGATCGACTGGCAAGGTTCCGGCCGACAGACCTTCGGTTGGTGGAAGGTCGGGCGCTTTAACTGCCTCATTCGAACCGAGCATGATTTCGTAGTGTTGATAAGGGATGTAAAGCCGGTTTTCGCTTTTCTCACGCAGGTAAAAATGGTCGAGCATGCGGCGCAGCCGTCCGATCTGGACCCGCGGATAGCTGTCAATTTGGGTATCGAAACTGTCGTCGCGGCCAAGCGCATCGACAGCAACGGCATAAGCCGTCAAAGGCTTCCCTTCTTCCAGCAACTTGTGATCGACGAGAAAACGAAGCAGCTTGCTCATGGTCGGAGACCGCGCAAATTCCGAACTGCACAGCAGCCGATCGCGCTCCAAACAAAGTTGAAGCTTTTCCGCTTCGGTTAAAATTGGCAAAATTCCTCCATTTGATACGGCGACTTGCTCCTGGATAATCTTCAGGGGCGCGCGGGACGCTTCTGTTATATAGACCCGTATCCTATAAGATAGTTGCGAGTAGTTCGCAATTAAATGGCGGGAATCATTTAGGCTTTCGTTCCTCGGGGAAGCTTAGATCCACAAAGCAGCCAAATATGCCCAAAACCTCACCATCTCCGCCAATCTGACAGGTGCCTCTCGCCAGCACGGGAAGATCGTTGCCATTCTCGGTGAGAATCCGTGCGCGAAATTCAAAATCTGCGCCTTCATCCAGCGCGCGCGCGATTGCTTCCTGAACCATCGGACGATCATTTGGATGATAATAATGGATCGCATTTTCCAAGAGAGGGTGGCCGAGCGAATGGCGACGCTCATGCATGTCGAAAATATAGTCTGACCATTTTAGGTTATTTGTTCTCGCATCCAGATGCCAAGACCCAAAGCGCCCGACATCTTCCGAAATTTCAAGCGTTAGCTGACAACGGTCCAGTTCCATCTGGACGGCCTGTAAGTCATTGCGCAGTTTTCGCAGTCGAAAAAGCAGATAGACAATTGCCAATATTAGGAAAAATGCCAAAAAATAGGAAAAATACGTCAACAACATCCCCGGCATTACATCCCCTCCTCTCGTCAGGAACTGCATCCCTAAACGCATGCCAAATATTCTAAATTTGACGTGACGAAACTAGTAACAAATCGATCACATAATTTCGATTCATTTTTGCAGGGAGTTAATGAATAAATCGGGCTGCTCAGTAATGACAAAGTTTAATGATGGGTGCCCCGGCCAAAATGGTAACCTGTGGAAAGCGGCAACAGGCCGGAAAGGAAACACACTCGATGCAATCCATCACCGGGATTTCGGAAACTGGTCGACCGTTGTTACTTCTCAAACACGTCCGAGCGATTCATGATAATCATAATTTCATTGATCAGGGTCGGACTATCGATCCATCTCTCAAGCACTTCCCGCGGCGGGCTGTTTTCGGATAACCCATAGTCTGTTGCCATCGTTTTCCAGACGCGCCGCGCCTCATCCTTGTCGTTCAGCATCGCCGAAGACAGCATATAAGCTAACTCAAGTGCCGGTTCTTTTCTCGGCGATGATGCCAGATATTCTGTGGTCAGTGCGCGAGCGGCTGGTGCATCACCCCGCTTCAACATTTGCAGGGCTACAGCTGCAGCAATCGCCAGATCGGCATTGGGATCCAGTTCCAGCGCTTGCGCTGCATATTTTTCACCATCCGGATAATCGCAGCCGATCATGTAGAGACCGAGATATCCGCTTATCCGGGAATTGAGAGGATTTAAAGCAACGGCCTTCTTGCCCCAGGCTAGACCAGTCGGGCAATCTCCGGCGAAAAAGGCTGACTGGGCCACAGCAAAATTCGCGCCAGCGCTATTCTGATCCAGCGCTTCCGCCTGTCTGGCGAGCAGCATGCCGGCGCCTTTGCCGCCGATACCCGGGTTGGAACGTTCCGACATATTTCGCGCAAAGGCCGACACACTCAAAAGATGGGCATCAGTGGGGAAGCGCTCGACCGATTCCTGCAAACATTTTTTCAGAGGCTCCAGTTTGCCTGGTTCGCGATAGCGGATATATAGGTCGAACTGGAGCAAGCAGGGATATCCAGCGGAATAGTCATTTTCCAGTTTGGAAATCTCTTTCTGGGCGATTTCTCCATAAGGCCCCGCCAATGCGATGATGGCCTTGTCCAGTTCCAGCCTGAAGGCTGCATCATCCGCTGTATTCAATTCTCTCGACCACAATATTTCGCCGCTATGGCCATCCACCAGACGCAATTCTATTTTATCGGCGGTGGCCTCCAGAAAGCGCAGCCGCAGCACATAGTCTGATGTTTCCGTCTGGCCGGATTTGGCATCGAATATCCGCAACCCGCTAAACCCGTTCAAGCCACGGACCAGCTGGTTGCCGACAGATTCGGAGAGTTCCGCTGCACGCACACCGGAAGCCCCATCGGGCAAATCCAGTGCAATTTTTGGATAGGCGATCTCATCATCAACCTGAGCGGACCAAAGTAGATAACCCAGAACAGCGATCGCTACCAACAGGATGGAGGCGCCGAGGATGACAAAAAAGCCCCTGTACCAACCATGCTGACCTTCGATGCGCTTTTTAACCGGAGGACGCGTTTCGGTTTCAGGGCGTTTTGATTTGTTGATGTTCGGCGCGGACGAATCCGAACCCTGTCCGATCAGATTTCCCTCATGTCCCAAAGGTGCAACATTGGGCTCCAGAATGATTTCATATTTATTGGGAGCGATGGCAAGCCGGTTTTCGCCTCCTTTGCGCAAATAGAAATTGTCTAACATCCGGCGCAGCCGCCCCATCTGGACGCGCGGATAACTATCGGTCTGCGTATCAAAATCCGCATCACGGCCGAGTGCATCGGTTGCGATAGTATAGCTTTTTAGCGGGACGCTGTTTCCGGATAATTTATAGTCCACCAGAAACCGCAATAATTTGCACATACTCGGTGAGCGTGCAAACTCGGCATCGCTCAACAGCCGGTCGCGTTCCAGACATAATTGCAATGCGGCGGCATCATCCATAGGTTGATTATTGTCCTTACCTAGATCAGTCTATAGGCATCGGGTTATTATTGATGCAGAATTTCGTCCTCAAACTGAGCGTAACTTATTGTAACATAGCCTCAGATGGGGGATTATTCAAACCATCAAATCTGGGTAGAGTCTGGATTCTAGGATGGAAAAGGAAGTTTGAAGCAATGACATGAAATATCATTTCCTAGAATTCGAACTGGATACCGAGCGTTTCGACCTGCTCCGTAAAGGCGCGAAAATCGCTATTCAACCACAGACTCTGGCCATATTGTCCATGCTATTAAGAAATCACGACAAATTGATGCTGAAAGAGGAATTGGTCCAGCATTTGTGGAACGGCCGAACCATTTCGGACAGCGCCCTCTCCAGCCAAGTCAAGGTCCTGCGTCGAATTCTGGGCGATAACGGACAGGAGCAGCAGATAATCCAGACTGTCTATGGCCGGGGATTTCGTTTTGTTGCTCCCGTCGAAGCGGTCTCGTCCTCGACAAATTCGCTTGTTGCACCAACCCGGCCGAAAGTGAGTGATGCGCTGGTTGATCAAGCCGGAAAGCCGCCTGTCATCGCCGTGCTACCGTTTTACAAAATCGGTGAGATGGCAGAGCATAGTTGCTTGCCCGAGGCCCTGCCCGCAGATATCACGACCGCGCTATCTCAGTTACGATGGCTGTTCGTGATCGCGCGTGCATCCAGCTTTCGCTTCGACGCCAATCTTCCTGATCTTGCGAAAATGCGCGAAGACCTTGGTGTCGACTATGTTCTTACGGGGTGGGTTGAACTGGTCAGCGGTCAGATGCTGGTCGGCGTGGAGCTCATTGAAACCAGACAGCATCGGGTTGTCTGGGCGGAGCGCTATGATGCGCGGCTCACAAATATACATGATCTGCGGGCGCAAATGGTGCGTGATATCATTGCCGCGATCGATCTGTCGATTAGCGACACCGAAGCGGCATATGCGAAATTGACGGCTCCTGATCAGCTGACCGGATGGGAAGCCTATCATCTGGGGATGTCGACCGTAAACGGGGCCCGAATGGACCTGAAAATGGCACTGGACCATTTTGAATTTGCCCGCGCAAAAGCTCCCGCATTCTCACGCGCCCATGCCGGTACCGCCTATATTCACGGCCTGGGACTGTATCATCTTGCGCAAGGCGGGAACGAAAATGCTGCTATTCATAGCATGCTGATGCTCGGAGAGCAGGCATTGCGATGTGATCCCCTCGATCCCTTCGCCCATCTTGTAAGTGGCCGGGCAGAACGACTCCGCGGCAATATTGATGGCGCGCTAGACCATTATGCCAAGGCCATCGCATTTTGTCCGAACTACGCCGAAGCCTATAATTCACAGGCCGTCGTTCTATTGCTGGAAGGTAATTTTACCGCCGCTCATGATGCGGCGAAGCTTGCCACGAAGCTCAGTCCGAATTGCCCGATGCGTTTCGAAGCCGAGACCACTCAAACCTACGCGGCTTTTAATCTGGGCAAGGACGAAGAAGCGCTCGCGCTTTCGCGCAAGCTCACCGAATTTTCGCAACACAGCCCGCTGGCTTTGCTTGCAGCAATGACCGTGTTCCATCATCTGGGTTGCGAAGATGAAGCAAGGCTTGTGCGATCCCGCATTTTATCGACGGGCATCCAGCCGAGAACCAATATGCTTCGCACGTTCCCGGAAAGCGCAGCACAGATATCCGACCAGGTGACAGAAGCCGTCGCGCATTATTTCAGTTAGGACCCGGCCCGATCAATTAAGAGGCCATGCCGCTGCCCACTCCCCGCATTATCTGAGTTGGCTAAGCTTTTGCAGCCGCTCGCTCTTCATCAAAAGCGCGCAGAACAATAGTACCGATTGACAGTTCTTCATTGTCAGCATTTCTGATGCTCACCCGGTAGAAAAATTTCGATGTCGCTTTGAACTGGGTGAGGGCTTCGGTCGCTGAATATAATGTATCGATCAATATCTCTTTCCCGAGATCATCGTGACCAATGACCTGGAAGGGAAGACAATCTACACCGGAATTCACCGAGCCGGCCGTATCGGAACCCTTGTTGAGCACCGCAAGTTCACCGGTATCGATACGGGCCGCGCGATAGAAGGTGGACAACCACACCATCAGGTCATCTAGAGGAAGCCGCTGCGAAAATACGATCCCGACACGCGCGCCTGATTGCCAGCGCACAGTGCCGCTTATGTCCAGCAGTTCGGGCACCGAAAGCCGAAGGTTTTTGCCGATTTCAAAAATATGATCTGTTCTGACGCAAATGCCCGCCGGGGAAATGTCACAAATATCGGCATGGATCAGGTGCGATCCCTGATAGATGTTGATCGGATGTTTCATCTCGATCCGCGGCAGGCGAGAAACCCGGCCTTGCTTTGCATCATTGGGTTTGGAAAGCACCTTGGCCATATCGATCGGCGTGGAAAATTCGATGCCCGCCAGCGCCTGTTTGCGCCACCGTACCGTGCCGGTCAGTTCCTGCTCCTCTGTCAAAAGAGCCGAGACCGTGTCACCGAGTTCAAAATTGGGATGAACCTCGACCATCATGCCGGTGGCCGAAAGGTTTTTGATGAAGCCCCAGCCTTCTCCCGATTCTGCCTTGATCTTGGCAAGCCTTAACATGGCAATATGCCGGTCTTGTTTTCTGCGGTCCTCGTCCACGACGATATTGTCCGTTGGGGGAGCGGAGGAAGTACCAGATTCGATCATATTCGTCATTTACTTGACCTTCATTCGGTAACGTAGGGAAAACCGTTCGTATTTGCCAACCGTCGGCAACAGAGCGCCATTCGGCCGGAGCTTGATATGCGTGACATTTGCATCAAATCCATCCGTATCGGCAACGGGAATATAATCGAACGTTTCGCCGCCATCGCTGGAAAATTCGACAGAATCTTTTGCGCTGGAAAGTCCGTCAAAGCTGAATTCCAGACCACTGTCATTGTCCTTAAACGCTGCAGGGCCAGCGCCACTGTGATCCAGATCACCGACAAACAGGGAAAGATGTTCGGGAACTTTATCGGTAACAGCAAAGGATGCGGCAGGAGAACCGCTCTTGCCGGGTCCGGTAACGGATACGAAGAACTCGACAACGGCGCCCGGAACCGTTGTGAGTGCCCCGCCATTTCCGGCAGGACCTTCAACAATGTCACTAGAAAGTGCGATGGCGATGTTCTCGCCCGGGTCAGCTTCGGCAAACGCCGGCAGAGGGATTGCGACAAGCGCCAATGCAATGGCGCACGACATGGCATCTGGCCTTGCGGTAGCGCGATGGGCCCGGCGGTCGTTTCGGACCGCAGAAGCCTCAAGTTTTGCATTGAATGTCTGCATTATCTTTTCCCGTTATAACCTGTTTACTGCAGTTCGACTTCAAAATTAAGGGCGCTATTTGTCATATTATTTACCGGCATAATCATTCGTGTCATTTGTCTACTCAATGCAATTCAACCAGGCGTAGTTCGCAAGATTCACCGGAGCCTTTATTCGCGTCAGCGCCCAGGAGAATTGCGCAATTGCGAAACGTCGTGCGGCGCGAGACGGTGATCGCGGAAACCTGCGCTTTGGTCTCGCCTTGCACCATGGAGGTCATTTTGAACGGCTGGATCACTTGCGCACTGGCAACAGCCGTGGCGTGACTATTTTTTGGGGCTGCTGTTGGATCGGTCGCGAATGCTTCGGAAGCCAGCGCGGGCAATATGATGATTATCATGATGGCCAGGATGGAAAGTGGCACTATGCTGGAACAGCGGAGCAACCGAGAATAATCGGTTTTCACTTTCCACAATATCGTACCAACTAACTGCATGACGCATCCCAACCACTAATTTGCAAGAGGGAAACCGCGAGGCGTTTGTCCGATAATGGAGCGGATAGAATATCTACCCGCTCCATCGGGAACAACCGATACGATATTGACCAGAATATCGTACCGATGCCAGGGCAACTGTGGCGCTTAATTGGGTTACCACAGGCAAAAGCCGTATTGCCCCACTTGCCTATCCTTTGTGGCGGAGCACGGCAGCAAAAGGCAGTTAGACACGGCTAATGTTACAGTATGTTACGGTTGAAGATTTTTAAGCTACTGTAGTTAAAGCATTTTTCCCAACCGCCCGCGATCGCAGGGCGGAAAGTTTAACTCTTTCTACATAATAGTTAACAAAATCCTTGCCAATTATCATGACGTGACACGGTAATTGAGGACGTAAAAAGGCGTATTTCACAGATTGGCAACCCTGTGACTCGCGATAGGGTCGAATATACAACATCAACAGCGTGGAGCAAAGTCCAATAGCTGCTGAGGCACGAAGACAGGCCATGTATTGCGCAACGATGGAACATTCAGCCGCGGGAATTGGCGATACGCCACCGGGATAATATTTTAAATCATTCTCACGCAGACCAGATCAATTCCATATATGGGACATCCATCTGCCTGCCAGTCAGATCAATCCCGGGCAATCGCAGCCAGAATCGACTCGGCAAAACCGTGCAACGTGTCGTCGCGGGCGCCCATGATGACGATTCGGTCACCCGATTTGGCGAGCTGCACCATTTTATCACCACAATCCGGCCGGGCTGGGATATATTCTGCTCTTCCACCGGCAGCATTTATTGCATCGACAATCGATTCGCTACCCAGCGACCGATCGACCGTGCCGCCGAAATAGACGGGATCACACAGAATGACGCGGTCATCACCGTCGAGATGCCCGGCAAAAACTGTAGACAGCTCTGCACCCATTTTTTGTATTGGTCCAAAACCATGCGGCTGGAAGAAGGCTATGACCCGGCCGGGGAAAGCCTTCAGGGTCCGGAGAGTGGCAGCGATTTTATCGGGATTGTGACCGAAATCGTCGATCACGGTAATATCGCCCGTGCTACCCACGATATCAAAACGTCGCGCCAGCCCCTGAAACGTCGCCATTGCCGTTATAGCGGCTTCGATCGGCACTCCGATTGTAGAACAGGCCGCAATCGCCGCCAGAGTGTTGGCAATATTATGCCTTCCGGGCACTTGCAGCGAAACCGGATATTCCTTGTCGCCGCAGCGCATCAAAAAAGCGCTGCCCAGCGACTTTTCCTCAACCTGCACAGCCTGATAATCCGCACCTTCGAGAAATCCAAAGCTGCTGGCTTTCGCCAGTTGGCACGCGTCAATCAGCGCGCGTGATTCTGCATCATCATGATTCCAGATCGCATGACGCGATTTCGCGACAAAGTCTCCGAACAATATTCTGAGCTCTTCCAGGCTCTTGTGATCGAGACTGACATTGTTGAGCACCGCAATTTCGGGGTCAAACAGAGCAATGGAACCATCGCTTTCGTCAACCTCGCTGACCATCAGCCCGCCGGCCCCGACACGGGAGCTGGCAAATGGCGCGTCGGCATTGACGAAATTTTTCATCACCGCACCGTTCATGATCGTCGGATCACGGCCGGCTTCGGTCAATATCCAGCCGATCATCCCGGTGACCGTCGATTTCCCGCTGGTACCGCCAACGGCGATGCTGCGCGGCACGGCGTTGAAATGCCCGGCCAGCAACTCGGCGCGGGTCATCCGCTCACAACCCAGAGCAATGGCACGCGCCACA
>Ga0207901_1000172_pt1 | contig 26495 bp, 21 predicted proteins | sample LinPmetageLP46_FD_184057 | JGI IMG/M metagenome (GOLD analysis project Ga0207901, IMG submission 184057) | Marine viral communities from the Pacific Ocean - LP-46 (SPAdes) | ecosystem: Environmental > Aquatic > Marine > Oceanic | place: Pacific Ocean | collected 2011-06-12
TCAGGCCGTTCAACTGGCATCGTCGCTCAACGGATTGCGGGGCGGTGGCGGCGGGCTCAATCCGCTCGGGGTCTTGCAGTCCTCGGTGGGCATCGATCGTCTGCGTATATTGGGTGCAGACGAGGATACGGGCCGCAGTACCTCGATTGCTGCCGGGCAATATATATCCAATGATGTCTATGTCGAGATCGTGACCGATGCGCGCGGCTATACGGCGACGCAGTTGGAGATCAGCCTGACGCCTGCGCTGTCGGTCCTGAGTTCGGTTGGCAGCTTTGGCGGTTCGAACGTCAACGTTCGATACCGGAAGGATTATTGATGCGCAGAGGAATGATATTGTTGACGTTCTCGATGCTATCGCTGAGCGCTTGCGAGAAAGATTTTGACGAAAGATATCAGGACAATCTCGATCAGCTGAATGAAGAAGCAAAGGCGATTGAGTCCGGAGTCAACGAACATTTGGCCGAGGGCCGCAAGGCGGATAAGGTGATCGGGTCCGCTGAACAACCGGACGAAGCAATCCGAACGGAAAGCGGGGCGACCCAATGAGTGCTGAGTATGGCGATGACAAAGCGCAAATCAGCGGGATCAATCAAAATTCCGGCGAGCACGATATCGAGGCGCGGACCCCAGGTGCGACGGCCCGAACACCGCTTCATTTCCCGCTAAAAGCATGGTGGGCGATATTGAAGCGGCTATATGTGATGAACGACTTTCACAATTTGCCCTTGCTGTCGGCTGGCGTTGCGTTTTTTGCTTTTCTTGCCTTTGTGCCACTGATCGCCGTCATCGTGCTGCTATATGGCCTAGTCGGCGACCCCGATACGGTAACTGACAGCATCGAACAATTATCCGCGATCCTCCCTTCCGCAGTGCTTACCATCCTGCGTGAGCAGCTTATGTCGATCGTTAACACCAGCAAGGCTGCAAAGGGGCTGGGTCTGGCGCTGGCCTTGTTTGTGTCGATCTATGGCGCGATGCGGGCGGCGAGCGCGATGATGAAAGCGCTCAATATCATCTATGAAGAGCATGAATCGCGTAATATTCTCGTAACGACACTGGTTGGCGCGCAGATTACCATCGGCATGGCGGGGGTCGCGATTATCGGTCTGACCGCAATCTCGCTATTCACCTATATCAGCAATTTCCTGCAGGACTATCTCGGCGACGGTGTGCTGATCTTTCTGAAGCTGGCGACATGGCTGACGGCGGGGTTTCTCGTCAGCCTGACCTTTGGCTTGTTCTTTCGCTATGCCCCCGACCGGCGGCCCGCAAAATGGCGCTGGCTCTCTCTGGGATCAGTCGTCGCAACCCTGTTGTGGCTGGTGATTACCATAGGCTTTGGCTATTATGCCGCCAATGTCAGCGACTATAATGCGACCTACGGGTCACTCGCGGCGGTCGTGATTTTCCTCATGTGGCTGTTCCTGTCAGCATATTCGGTACTGATCGGAGCCGAAATAAACGCGGAGACCGAACGGCAGACGTTTGAGGATTCGACGACCGGAAAAGACAGGCCCATCGGCGAGCGCGGCGCGGTCATGGCAGATACCGTACTTCTCGGTGAAGCCAGCCGCAAAATTCTTGAAAAGAAGCAGCGTCGACGCGCGGAGCGGCTCGCTCGGAAGGTAGCAAGCGAAGATACAAATGATGCGGGTAGCCGATAGATATATTGGTTCGCCGACATCGGTGGCTATCATGGCTCTCAGGCACCCGCCTATTCGACGGCAATCTGAGGGGGCTGGCGGCAAAGAGGCGCCGGTGAATAAATTCCCAAACCAGTATATCACAAATGGAGATATAAAGAAAAAACTGGATCCCCCGTGAGGATTCGAACCTCAATTAACGGAGTCAGAGTCCGTGGTATTACCATTATACGACAGGGGAGTGCCGGAGCGGGGCAATAGGCATGGAGCGGTTCAGGGTCAAGCCTTTTGGTGCGCTTATTCTGCGATTGGCTTGAGGAGTTCAGGACCATTGTTGCGGTTGCTGTTGACCATGCTGGAAATCCGCGTGGCCTTGAGCCCGCCCGCGAAGCTTTTTGCCAGTTTCTCTGCCTCCTCCCAGCCACCGTCAATCCAGATGTCGATGTCGGTCTGTTCGAGAATGGCGGGCGAGCGATCGTGGATCGGAGCGAAAAGAGTCGGTGCAGCGGTCGTGATCACGGCATAGCTATCGATGTCGAGCCGGTCATTATGCGTCCAAAGCCCGGCTAGCAGCATGGGCTGGCTATCACTGCGTTCGACCTTATAGGGCGTTTTGGTTTTGCCGGTGCGCTGCCATTCGTAGAAGCCGGATACCATGATGATACAGCGGTTCTCCTCCAGCAGCGGTTTGAACGAGGGCTTTTCGGTGAGCGTCTCGGCGCGGGCATTGATCATATTGGCGGCAAATTTGCTGTCCTGGGCCCAGTGCGGTACGAGACCCCAGCGCATCAATTCCAGCGACCGGCTGCCGTCGCGGCTGACGCATACCGGAACGTGCTGGGTTGGGCAGATATTATAATTGGGCCGGAAATTGCTGCTCGGAGGCGGCTGCACGATCGCCAGTATGTCACGATACTCGGCCCAGGTCAGTTCTTCTTGGCTAAATTTGCGCCCGCACATGATATTTTCCGTTCGTCTTGGTTACCGCCCCTTGCGCCGACGCGGTCGCGGCGTTATCTTCTACGTCAAGTACCGGCGGTATTATCCGATCCGGAGAACATAAGAGTACGGTCATGGCGGATCAAGCATCCCCATCGCCGCAAGATACAAAAGGCGGATCATCCGCAAGGAAATCCCGCCCGAAACATGCGGCGACACATAATGGACAGAGTCGGGTTGCGCCTCCTGTTCACCCAGGCGCTGGGCGCTGGCCCAAATTGCGGTCCTATGCAGCGATTGATCTGGGCACCAACAACTGCCGGTTGCTGGTTGCAAAGCCGTCTTCAGACGGCTTCATTGTTACCGATGCCTTTTCGCGCGTTGTGCGACTGGGCGAAGGCCTGGTCGAATCCGGAAAGATCAGCAGTCGTGCGATGGACAGAGCGGTCGCTGCCCTGTCGATCTGCGCGGACAAGCTGCGCCGCCGCAATGTGACGCTCGCCCGGTCGGTGGCCACCGAGGCCTGTCGGCGCGCCAGCAACGGCGACAAATTCATCGAACGGGTGCGGCGGGAAACCGGGATTGCGCTTGATGTGATCACCGCGGAGGAAGAAGCGCGGCTGGCGGTACTCGGCTGTCATATCTTGCTCGAACCGGGCGAGGGGCCGGCGCTGATTTTCGACATTGGTGGCGGTTCGACGGAACTGGTACTGGTCGACACTAGCGGATCTGCACCGGAAATTATCGACTGGCAGAGCGCGCCCTGGGGCGTGGTCTCGCTGACCGAGAGCGAGAAATTTGATGGCGACGACCCGGTTGCGCGGCGCGCGGCTTTTGCTGCCATGCGCGCGCGGGTGACGGACAGTTTCGCCAGTTTTGCTGCGCGCTTGCCGCGGCTCGACCAATGTGATTATCGACTGCTCGGCACGAGCGGCACGGTGACCACGCTGGCCAGCCTGCATCTCAAGCTGCCGCAATATGATCGTAAAGTGATCGACGGCCTGATTGTGCCAACGGAATCGATGCGGGAAATCAGCACTATGCTGGCTCATGCTTCACCGGAAGAGCGGGCGGATATTCCATGTATTGGCAAGGAACGCGCTGATCTGGTAGTCGGCGGCTGCGCCATTCTGGAATCGATCCTCGATATATGGCCGGCAAGCCGCGTCGGCGTGGCGGATCGCGGTATTCGGGAAGGCATATTGCGTTCGCTGATGTCGGCCAACGAACGGAGGTCAGTGCGATGAGCCGGGGTAGATCAGGAACCAGACAGAAGGTCAAAACCGCCAAGGGCCGCAAAATCGGTTCCACCCGCTGGCTCGAGCGCCAGCTCAACGATCCCTATGTCAAGCAGGCCAGAGCCGAGGGCTATCGCTCTCGTGCGGCCTACAAGCTGCTTGAACTCGACGAGCGCTTCAAGCTGGTGCGCAACGCCAAGGCTGTGGTCGATCTCGGCATTGCGCCGGGTGGCTGGGCACAGGTGATGCGCAAATTTGCGCCGAAAGCCGCTGTGGTCGGGATTGATCTGCTCGATGTCGATCCGATCGAAGGGGTTACCATCTTCAAGATGGACTTCATGGATGATGCCGCGCCTGACATGTTGATCGAGGCGCTTGGCAGCGCGCCGGACCTGGTATTGTCCGACATGGCCGCCAATACGGTCGGGCACCAGCAGACTGACCATTTGCGGACTATGGGACTGGTTGAGGCGGGCGCCTATTTTGCGGTTGAGAATCTGCAGGAGGGCGGCGCTTTTGTCGCAAAGGTATTGGCCGGTGGAACCGACAATGACCTGCTGACTTTGCTCAAAAAGCATTTCACCGTCGTCAAACATGCAAAGCCGCCGGCCAGCCGCAAGGGCTCGTCAGAATGGTATGTAATTGCCCAGGGCTTCAAGGGCAGGGCGGAAGAAGCCTAATTGGCGGCGCGCGCTTTCGCGACCATTTCCTTAAGGCCTTCAAATCCGACTGCACCGACTTCCGACTGATTACCGACGACCCAGGCCGGCGTGCCGGTGAAGCGTAGCTGTTGTGCGGCAGCGATATTATCCTGGATTTCCTTTTTGGCTTCAGGCGAAGCGATAAAGGCACGAGCAGCCGCCATGTCGAGACCGATCTCGTTGGCAGCAGCATTGATGGTCGAGGGTGTCGGGCGACCGGTGGCGAACATGGTCTTGTGAAAGGCGTAATATTTGCCCTGTTTGGCCGCGGCCAGCGCCATCAGTGCGGCGTCATTGCTAGACTCGCTGAGTATCGGCAGTTCGCGGAACACGACTTTGACATTCTTGTCTTCAGCGATCAGTCTGGCGACGTCGCGCTCTGTCTGTTTGCAATAGGGGCAGTTGAAATCGGAATATTCGACGACGATCACATCACCATCGGGATTGCCGGCAAAAGCGTTGCCGGCGAAAGGCTTTTCAATCTGCGCCCTGACATTATCGATCGCGCCCGTCTTCTGGCGGTTCTGCAATATTTCCACCGCTTCCGGAATGATCTCGGGGTTTTTGAGGATATAGTCGCGGACAATCGCCTCAATCGCTTTCTGTTCCTGGGCATTAATGCCTGCCGCGAGCGCGGCTTCGCTGGCCGCTTCGGTCGAGCTACTGCTGCCGGCCTGCCAGAACCAGACACTCACTGCCGCCGCTATGGCCAATCCGCCACCCGCCATAATCATCCACTTTCTGTTTGAGACTTCATCCACAATCGGGTTCTTTCCTTGAAGCATGGCATTGGCCGTGGCCACGGGGCTTGTCCAGCCCAAATGGCCCGAACCAGCGCATCACGACCTAGCGGCGGCGGTTGTTCTTTTCAAATTCGGCTTTGGCGATGAAGGAAATGTCCTGCGCCCGGATCCAGTCAGGTGTGTTTTCCGCGATGCCGGACATGGCGACTTGCGAGCTGCGGATGGCACCGGCATAATTGCGTTCCAGCATCGCGCTTTCCGCTGTTGCCAGCTGTGCCCGCGCGATATCACCCTTCTGCGAATAGACAACGCCCAGCTGATACCAGGCAAAGGGGTTGCGATTATCCTTGTGAACGGCGGCCTTCAGAACCTGCTCTGCCTCGTCCAGATATTGCGGATCTTCGGTGGCGATCAGGGCATGGCCGAACAGGCTCGCGATTAGCGGCTGGTTGTTGGTCAGTCGCACCGATTTGCGCAGCGATTGCAGCGCGCCGTCGGGATTGCCGGACTCAAGCAGGATCTGGCCGTGCAGTTCCAGAAAATAGGGATCGTCCGGCGCCGTCTCGAGCAGATTATTGGCTTCGTACAGCGCGCGATCAGGATAGGCGCTTTTGTGCCAGGCATAGGCACGCGCATAACGGGCAGGGACTGACTGGTCGCTTTCGGGGTATTTGCGCAACGTCACGGCGGGGTCGGAAGTGAAGCCGAGCAGCTTGGCCTTGACCCGCTGGAACCGGGATTCGATTTCCGGGTCGGATGGCTTGTCCCAGGACGGGTCCTGTTGGTAGACATCGCGCAACAAGGTTACCCGTTCGCCGGAAAGCGGGTGGGTTCGTCCGTAGCTGTCCTCCTGCGGGATACCAAGGCGGAATTCGTAATTCTGCAGCTTTTTGAAAAAATCGATAGACCCTCTGCCGGAGATTCCGGCGGCCCCCAGATAGCGCGCGCCAGCGGAATCAGCCGATCGTTCCTGTACGCGGCTGAAGGCCAAAAACTTGCCCATGGCCGCTTGCTGGCCGGCAGCCAATATGCCCATGCCGGCGTCACCGGCGCCGGCAGCAATCGCGGCAGCGCCCAGAACCAGGCTGAGAATGGTTATTCCGGTCGCGGTTTTCGCGCCTTCATCGAAGCGGATGATATGTCCGCCGGTAATATGGCCGAGTTCATGGGCCATGACGCCTTGTACTTCATTGGCGCTGTCGGCGGTTTCGATAAGACCGGAATAAAAATAGATGCGCTGGCCGCCGGCGACAAAGGCGTTGATCTGGTTGTCGTTGATCAGAACGACCTCGACCTCGTCGGCATCCAGTTCGGAAACGGCCACCAGCGGCGAAACCATGTCGGTGAACAGGGCTTCGGTCTCGGCGTCGCGCAAGATCGACTGGGCGGCAACGGGTTGTACGGCGATCGAAATAATCGCCAGAAATGCAACCATCAGACGGGTCACGCGCTCTGCGGAAGGCAGACCGATGCGGGAAAATGAAACAGCAAAAAAATTGCGCATGAAATTCCTTAGCATGAAAGTCTGGTTGGAGCCTTTCCTCCTGCCATCAGCTGCCTGAACCGCGGATGAAAACCATAGGGTCCCCGCCAGAAACATCTGGCGGGGACCCTATGTTGTCAATCATCCAAACGTGCGCTGCCACCAGCCCTGACGGGGTGGACCGTCGCTGGACTCCGTCGCGTCGCTGTCGGAGGTTTTCGCGGCAGCTTCGTCTTTAGGCTTGGCTGTTGCTTCGCCTTTGGGCTTGGCAGCGGCTCTTGGTTTCCGCGGCTTTGCCGGCGCTTTTTCCTTGGCTTCTTTCGGAGCTTCGGTTGCTGCCTTGTCAGTCGCTTCGGTGCTATCCGCCTTTTTGGCCCGTGATCTCGGCGCGCGTTTTACCGGTGCCTTTTTTTCCACGGTTGCGTCAGCGGCTTCGCCCGTTGCTTCGGCAGCCGGTGCGGCTGCTGCTGCGGGTTTGGCCTTGCGCGGTGCACGGCGCCGTTTCGGCTTTTCCTCGGCCGCTTCGGCTGCTGGTTCAGCGTTCGCTGCTGGCTGCTCAGCCGGAGCTTCGCTTTTGGCAGAGCGACGTCTGGTGCGTGGCTTGGCTTCGGCTTTCTCTTCGCCAGCGGTTTCGCTTTCCGTTACCGGAGCAGCATCCGCCTTGCGGGCGCTGTTGCGGCGCGAGCGAGGTTTCGGCTTCTGGGCCTGTTCGCCGGCATCCGTGTCGTTCGGCTGTGTGGCGGCTTCGGCATTGTTCTCGCCTGAGCTTCCACCACTATTGTCGGTGGAGTTCTCGCCATTATTCTCGCCGGGAGTCTCGGACGAACCGGCTTCCCCGCGATCACCGCCACGGTTGCGTCTGCCGCGCCGACGCCGTTTGCGCTTCGGCCGTTCCTCACCATCGTTGCGGTCGCCACGTTCTGTACGCTCGCCACGTGCTTCACTTTCGGCATTATCCGCTTCATCGACCTGATCATCATCGTCGTCATCAATAATGGGCTCGAACTTGGGCATGTTCTTCGGCGGGCTACCGGAGGTCTGGATTTCCATCCGCGCGCCTTCGGTTTCGCCGTCGGGCACGATTTCAATCGAGACGCCATAGCGTTTTTCGATATCCTCGATTTCATGGCGCTTGCTGTTCAGCACATAGATGCACGCTTCCTGGCTTGTGCGCAGGCTGATGATACTGGCCTTGCCCTTGGCGGCTTCTTCTTCGAGCAGACGCAGCGCGGACAGGGCGGAAGACGATGCCGTTCGTACCAGTCCGGTGCCTTCGCAGTGCGGGCAGACTTTGGTCGATGCTTCAAGCACGCCGGTGCGCAGACGCTGGCGGCTCATTTCCATCAGACCAAAGCTGGAAATCCGTCCGACCTGGATCCGTGCGCGATCATTTTTCAGTGCGTCGCGCATGGCCCGTTCGACTTTGCGAACATTGCCGTTGCGGTCCATGTCGATGAAATCGATCACAACCAGTCCGGCCATGTCGCGCAGTCGCAACTGGCGGGCGATTTCTGCGGCGGCTTCCATATTGGTCTTGACCGCAGTCGCTTCAATCCCGTGTTCGCGGGTCGAGCGTCCAGAGTTGATGTCGATCGACACCAGAGCTTCGGTCGGGTTGATCACCAGATAGCCGCCCGATTTCAGCTGCACTTCCGGCGAGTACATCGCCGACAGCTGATCCTCGACGCCATAGCGCTGGAACAGCGACACCGGATCGGCGTAGCTCTTCACCCGCTTGCTGTGGCTTGGCATCAGCAGCTTCATGAAATTCTTCGCGGCGGTATAGCCGCTTGCCCCTTCGACGAGCACTTCTTCGATCTCGCGATTGTAAATGTCACGGATCGCGCGTTTGACGAGATCGCTGTCGCTGTGGATCAGGCTCGGAGCCGTGGCGCTCAGCGTCTTCTCGCGGATTTCGTCCCAGAGACGGGCGAGATAATCGAAGTCGCGCTTGATTTCCGGCTTGGTGCGGGACAATCCGGCAGTGCGGACAATGCAGCCCATGCTGGTCGGCAACTTCAGATCGGCGATGATCGACTTCAGCCGCTTGCGATCCCCGGCATTGTTGATCTTGCGGCTGATACCGCCACCGTGGGAGGTGTTCGGCATCAATACGCAATAGCGACCGGCTAGGCTGAGATAGGTGGTTAGCGCAGCGCCCTTGTTGCCGCGTTCTTCCTTGACGACCTGCACGAGCACAACCTGCCGCCGCTGAATAACGTCCTGGATCTTGTAGCGTTTGCGCAAGGCCATGCGCTTTTGGCGCGCCTGGTCACTGGCTTTCGGCATGCTGCCTTTGCCGCGGCCCTTCTGGCGACCACCGCGTCCGCGACGGCCTCCGCTCTTGCCCTTGGTTTCCGCATTGTCGTCGGATGAATCGTCTTCGGACTCATCATCCTCGTCGTCATCTTCATCGTCGCCATTTTCTACCGGAATTTCGCCTTCGGTCACGTCGATCGTGTCGACGCTTTCGTCCTGGTCGACTTCAACCAGCGCGGTATCAAGTTCCTCGGTGGCTTCGCTGCGGACCATGTCGGCAGGAGAATCTTCTTCTTCCTCTTCCTGGGCGCGCAGAGCGGCTTCTTCAGCCGCGTGCTCGGCTTCTTCAGCCAGAAGCGCTTCGCGATCTTCTCTTGGAATCTGGTAATAGTCGGGATGAATTTCGGAAAAGGCGAGAAATCCGTGGCGGTTGCCACCATAGTCGACAAAAGCAGCCTGTAGCGACGGTTCGACGCGGGTTACTTTTGCTAGATAGATATTGCCTTTAAGTTGTTTGTGCTCGGAAGATTCAAAATCGAATTCCTCAATCTTGTTTCCCTTTACGACCGCCACCCGGGTTTCTTCCTGGTGGCGCGCGTCGATTAGCATGCGCGTAGTCATTCAATAGTCTCCTGGCAGGGAGCGCCGAATCAGAGCCCGGCGGGTCCATGCGATATAATAGGGATGACGTTTCTGTGCGCGCGTTCCTTTGATGAGGGGCGGGCGGCGTCAACCGGTTGATTTGAAATGTTTCAGATAAAAATGCGTCTGCAACAACTGCATGGCTCTGGCCGTTAGCCAAAGTCTTTCCGCCCAAGGAAGCGCCTCCGAAACGGAGAGCCTCTAAGCCGGAGATTTCATGCCTCATGTTGCGTCAACCTGGTAGATGCCGAATGATTTTCGGCATTTAGATGAACCGTTCCAGGATTCTTCCCGAAAGGTTCAAACAGGCTGCTAGCACCGCTCGCGCTGATCAGCAACACAAACTGTGACAGAGCGGAAACATCTCGGGCAATATCCGCCCGCAATGGAACGTGCCTAATGCACCGTTAACCGCGTCATTTTACGGCGCCTTACGAAAGCATCCTTAATGCCGTCTTCACTCCAATCCATGGTGTGAAACATTCAGGAAGCCGCAATATATGAAAATTGACTGGACCCTAAAGGCACGTAGGATGCATAAGCGGACCATGGCACTGGCAACAATCTTGGCGTCCGCACTACTGACGGTCACTCCGGCCCAGGCAGGCTCGGTCAGCAGGATCGAAGCCAATGGTTCGCAGATCACCATCTCTTTTGACGATCTGGTGGAAGGGGCATCGGCCTTTTCCCTGATCGGGCCAGACCGTATTGCGATAGACGTGCGTGGTGGCAAGGCCGGACGCGGTGGCTCAGCGGTCGGTATTGTCAAATCGGTACGCCAGGGACAATATGACCCCAACACGGCACGGATCGTGTTTGATCTGGACCGCCCGGCTGTAATTACCAACGGCAGCTTTTCAAAAGATGGCAAAAGCCTGAATCTAAGCCTGCAATCGGTCGGTCGAAACCAGCTGGCGAGCGGCCGGCTTTCATTTCTGCCGCCAATCAATTTTCGCGCTGAACCGCCAAAGAAAAATTACAGCGTCAAAGTGCCGCTCGGCAAGCCGTTGGATTCCGTCCGCTTGCCGAAAATTTATGGACCGAATGACCGGAGCCGGCCGCTGGTTGTCATCGATGCCGGCCATGGCGGGCATGATCCAGGGGCGATTTCCCCACATGGCGATGCGCGCGAGAAAAACGTGACTCTGGCAATCGCGAAGGCAATTCGTGACCGGCTGGTCGCGGGCGGCCGGGTCCGCGTGGCGCTGACCCGTGATAGCGACAAGTTTCTGGTGCTGGAGGAACGTTACGGCATAGCCCGCAGGCTCGGGGCGGATCTGTTCATGTCGATCCATGCCGATGCGGCAGGCAACGAGACGGCGTCCGGAGCCACTGTCTACACGTTGTCCGAAGTTGCTTCCGACCGCGAAGCGGCCAAGCTGGCGGCGCGGGAAAACAAGGCCAATATCATCAATGGCGTCAATTTGGGCGGCGCGACGCGGGACGTATCGTCGATCCTGATCGACCTGACCCAGCGTGAGACCATGAATGTCTCGGCGGATTTTGCCAAATTGCTCCACCGGGAAAGCAGCCAGAAAATGGCTTTTCGCAAAATTCCGCACCGCTATGCGTCCTTTGTGGTGCTCAAGGCGCCCGACACTCCGTCGGTATTGTTTGAAACCGGATATCTGACCAATAAAGATGACGTAGCGTTCCTGAATTCTCGTCAGGGCCGGACCAAGGTTGCATCGGGTGTCGCCAGCGCAATCGAGTCGCATTTTGCCCGGAAACTGGCAATGCGCTAGACTGATTTGGTCGGGCGAAATTGTCCGACCGTCCCGTCCCGTGGCGAGGCGGTGCGCGTTTTTCATCGATAATCGCTGGAAAATGGATGCGAGCCGGTTTAGATAGCGCAGCCTATGGTAAATGATGCGTCAGATACGGCTGGAGAAAGTCTCGCCTATAAGCTCGAACGAAGCACGGGCAGTTTTTTCGAGCGGATCGAAAGATTCTGGCAGAAGAAGTGGTTCCGGCTATTTGTCGCTTTTCTAGCCCTATGTGTGCTTGGCTGGCTGCTCGTCTGGCTGATATTTGCCCGGGATTTGCCGGATGCCACGGCGCTGCAGACCTACGAACCGCCCCTGCCGACGATGGTTCGCGCTTATGATGGCGAACCGGTCCACAGCTATGCTCGCGAACGGCGCGTGCAACTTGAATATTCCGAATATCCGGCACTGCTGGTGCGGGCCTATCTGGCAGCCGAAGATCGTACCTTCTTTGAACATGGCGGACTGGACTATCCCGGCATCGCCACCGCTATTCTTACCAATATCTCCAATAGCGGGCGTCCGGTCGGGGCTTCCACCATCACCCAGCAGGTCGCGAAGAACCTGTTGTTGAGCAGCGAAGTCTCCTATCGCCGCAAAGTCCGCGAAGCGATCCTGGCTTACCGGATCGAGGATGTGCTGACCAAGGAGGAGATTCTCGAGCTCTATCTCAACCAGATATTCCTCGGTCGTAACGCCTATGGCGTGCAGGCCGCGGCCCAGGCCTATTTCGGCAAGGATGTTGACGCACTCGCCCTTCACGAAATTGCCTATCTCGCGATTCTGCCCAAGGGCCCGTCCAACTATCGACCCGAAGTGCACGAACAGCGCGCGATCACCAGGCGCAACTGGGTCTTGGGCGAGATGGAGGAGAATGGCTGGATCACGCCAGCGCAACATCAGGCTGCGATCGCGCAGCCGCTTGGCGCGATTTCCCGTTCCGGTCCCCGCTTCGAACGGGTGGGCGGCTATTTTATCGAGGAAGTCCGCCGCCAACTGATCGAGCAATTTGGCGAGAATGAAAAGGCAGGCCCTTACAGCGTCTATTCCGGCGGCCTTTGGGTGCGCACCTCGCTGAACCCGGAATTGCAGGAATATACCAAGGATGCCCTGCGCGGAGGACTATTGCGCTATAGCAGTGGCAAGGGCTGGAGTGGCCCGATCAACAAGATCGAAATGGACGAACAATGGGCTCAGCGCCTGTCCTCGACCTTTATCAATACCGATTATGCCAACTGGCGGATCGCCGTCACTATCCGGCCGACCGGCGGCGGGGCCGAAATCGGCTTTACCGATGGTACCACGGGCCGGATCAATTCTGTTCCGAACGCCTTGAAAGCTGGCGATATTATCGCTGTCAGCCCAATGGGCGGGAGCCGCTATAGGCTCGAAAATGTGCCTGAAGTATCGGGCGGCATGGTTGTGCAAAACCCCCGCAATGGCCGGATATGGGCGATGCAGGGCGGCTTTGACGACCGGATGAGCTCGTTCAACCGCGCCACCCAGGCCGAGCGGCAGCCAGGTTCGACGATCAAGCCATTTGTCTATGCCACGGCGCTGGAACAGGGCATGACCCCTGCAACCTTGATCGAGGATGCCCCGTTCTGCGTCTATCAGTCGGCTTCTCTGGGGCGTAAATGTTTCCGGAATTTCGGCAATTCGCGCGGCGCTGGCCAACAGACTTTGCGTTGGGGTGTGGAGCAATCGCGCAACCTGATGACCGTGCGTGCCGCCAATGACTCTGGCATGGAAAATGTTGTCAGGACGATCAAGACCATGGGTATCGGCGACTATAAGCCCTATCTGGCTTTCGCTCTGGGCGCTGGCGATACCACGGTGATGAAATTGACCAATGCCTATTCCATGCTTGCAAATCACGGGCGTGAGCTGAAACCCACGGTAATCGACTTTGTCCAGAACCGTCAGGGAGAGGTGATCTTCCGTGCCGACAAGCGGGTATGTGAAAATTGCAATTTGCGCGACTGGGACGGAGAGCCGATGCCGCGGCCGCGTCCTGCCGGAAAACAGCTGATGGATCCGATGACCGCTTATCAGATGATCGACATTTTGCAGGGTGTGATCACCCGCGGCACCGCACAGAATTTGAAAAGCCTCGACCGGCCTCTGTTTGGCAAGACCGGTACAACCAGCGGCCCAACCAATGTCTGGTTCGTCGGCGGTTCACCCGACATGGTCGCTGGCGTCTATCTCGGCTTTGACCAGCCGCGCAACATGGGCGGCTATGCCCAGGGCGGCACACTGGCCGCGCCGATCTTTCGGCGTTTTGCCGAACGGGCGATGGCGGGCATGCCGAAAACGCCGTTTGTTGCTCCCAAAGGCGTCCGGATGGTCCGGGTCGACCGCAAGACCGGCAAGCGGGTATTTGGCGGCTGGCCGACCGATGATCCCAAATCTGCGGTTATCTGGGATGTTTTCAAGCCCGAGACCGAGCCCCGTCGTTCAATTCGCAAGGACGAGCTTCTGGCCCGTCTGGAAGCCCGCAAGGCGCAGCTGGTCGCGGAACAGGCCGCAGCGCGGGCACGGGCTCTGGAAGCCAATCGCAATCGCGGTCCGGCACAAAATGACGACGAGTTCCTGCAGGCTGAAGGTGGTATTTATTAGCGATAGCAGGTCTCTCGGCGGATGCTGAATGCATCGGACATTGTGCCCGAGCAGGGCATCGCTACCGTCGGCATCGAAAGCGTCGCGGCCCTTTCCGACATTACCGCCGATGCCTTTCGCGACGATCCGTTCAACGGCTGGCTGTTCGGCGGCTTTGAACCGATGAAGCGAACTTTTTCGGGTCTGGCACAGCATATCTACGCACCAAATGGTTTTTGCCAGATATTGAGCGAAGACGGCGAAGGCCGTGCCGCCGCGATGTGGCTGATGCCCGGTGACAAGGCCGATGCATCCATGGCGGGGACGCTGCAGACCTATTGGGGCCTGTTCGCCAGCGGTGGCTGGGGCGCGCTGATGCGCGGCAAGGCCGCAGGCGAGGCAATGGAAAAACATCATCCGAAGGAGCCGCATGCCTATCTGTTCACCGTTGGCGTTGCCAGCGCGGGACGGGGCAGGGGATTGGGCCGCCGCCTGATCCAGCCGGTCCTTGATGCCTGCGATCGTACGGGCACGATGGCCTATCTGGAGAATAGCAATCCGGCCAACCGGCGCTTCTACAACAGTCTCGGATTCGAGCGGGTGGAACTGTTTCACGCATCGACCGACAGTCCGCCGCTGGAAGCGATGAAGAGGCTCCCTCGACAGGGCGACGGCCTGCATCTGCAATAATAGTGAAATAATTCTGTAATTCCAAGGTCATTGAGCGGCAGTAGATGCCTTGTTCGAGAGGTCGCACAGAGATTGTCCGTGCACAGTAAACCTTGGACAAGGGAATTATAGATGAAGACGAAATTTGCAATATTGACAATGGCCACGCTGGCTTTGGCCGGCTGTGAAAACCAGGCTGGCAGCAGTGGCGGCGGCGGAAGCCGGGACCAGATCCGGATCGTCGGATCCTCGACCGTCTTTCCCTTCGCCAAGGCTGTGTCGGAAAATTTCCTCACTATGGGCAGCTTCAAGGCTCCGGTACTGGAATCAACCGGAACCGGCGCGGGCATGAGTCTGTTCTGTTCCGGTGTTGGCGCGGATACGCCCGATATCGAAAATGCTTCGCGCCGGATGAAGGCGTCCGAATTTGAATTGTGCCAGAAAAACGGTGTAACCGACATTGTCGAAATCAATATCGGCATTGACGGTATCGCGGTGGCGCAGTCGAATGAAGGCCCAAGCTTTGCCCTGACCCCCGAGCAGATTTACAAGGCGATTGCGGCCAAGCCGTTCGGCAAGGAAAACACCACCAAGAACTGGTCGGATATCGATGCTTCGCTGCCGTCCCTGCCGATCAACGTTTACGGCCCCCCGTCGACCTCGGGCACGCGCGATGCACTGACCGAACTGATTATGGAAGTCGGCTGCAAAACCGACGCCGCGACCAAGGCGCTCAAGGAAAGCGACAAGGACGAATATGAAGCCATCTGTCACGAGATCCGGACCGATGGTCCCTATCTGGACACGGGCGAGAATGACAATCTGATCGTCCAGAAGTTGAAATCCAATCCCAATGCGGTCGGTATCTTCGGCTACAGCTTCCTTGAAGAAAATCTCGACACGGTGCGCGGGATTGTTATTTCCGGGGTCAAGCCCGCCTATGACGCAATTGCATCGGGCGAATATCCCGGTGCGCGGCCACTATATATCTACGTGAAGAAACAGCATGTCGGTGTGATTCCCGGCATACAGGATTATGTCACGGAATTCGTCAACGCGGGTACCCGAGATGGCTATCTGGTCAAGGCCGGCCTGATCGCTTCGCCGGATGCTACCCGGGCATCAATGGTGGAAGCGGCGAAAAATATGCCGCTGCTGACCAAGGACGTTTTGAAATAAGCGACCCGATATCGCTTGATCCAAAGCAGGATTGTCATGCGAACTGGATTTTTCGTGGCAGATAGCCTCAGGGGCTGTTGGCAACAACGGCCCTTTTTTTTGTCCCGTATCGACCATCGGAAGCTATCACAATGCCACAAAACATATCGCAAAACTGCGGCACGGGAAAACAAGTGGCGATATTATGACATTTTTGTTACAATGAACAATAGCGCGATAAGGAACCCTTGATGAATCTTAGCACTGCTCACCATACCGTGTCCGCGTTTGACGCGGAAATTCACGACCTTCGGGCGATGGTTCTGGAGATGGGCGACAAGAGCACGGCGGCGATTGTCCGGGCGATCAACGCGCTTGAACATAATGATCTGGCGCTGGCCAAAACCGTCATTGCCGACGATAAGGAGATTGACGAACTGGAGCGGCGGATCGATGCCCTGTCGATTCAGACCATCGCCTTGCGCGCGCCGATGGCCGACGATCTCCGCCATCTGATTGCGACTTTCAAGATTTCCAGTATTGCCGAGCGGATCGGTGATTATGCCAAGAATATCGCCAAAAGGGTGCCGCTGGTCGCGGAGTCCACCCGCACGATCGAACCGGCTTCGCTGCTTCCTTCCATGGCCAATATCGCCGCCGAACTGGTCCGGGATTCGTTCAAGGCTTATGCCGATAGCGACGCCGATCTGGCGGTTTCAGTATGGGCTAGAGACCAGACGCTGGATCATTTCTACACCAGCATTTTTCGCGCGATCATCACCTATATGGTCGAGAACCCCGCCTATATCAGCGAATCCGCGCATTTGCTGTTCATCGCTAAAAATCTCGAGCGGATCGGCGATCATGCCACCAATATCGCCGAGCTGACCTATTTCGCCGATACCGGTCGCCAAATGCCGGATCGCAACAAAGGCGACAATGTCGGCACGATCTGGGACGAGCAGCAACCATCAACCTAGGGTGACAGCTGCCAATCGGCGCAGAGTGTCGGGATCAGAAGCTGATCTGGAAACGTCCGGCCACGCTGTCGACCGAATAGTCGCCACTGCCCGCTGCCAGAATGGCGGCGTTGCTGTAATCCAGCTTGGAATAGGACAGCAGAAACCGGACATAGTCGACCGGTGTCCAGATCAAGGACGCCTGATAAGCGTCCTGCGTGCCGCCAACGAAGCCGCCATCGGTCAGATCAAGCCGGTCATAACGGACATTGACCTGCCACGCGCCCATGCCGCCATCGCCAACCGGATTGGACACTTTGACACCCTTGAACACGCCTTTTTTATAGCCGCGCGTGTCACCGGTCAGGAAAAAACCGGCCTCGACCGAGCCACCGAAAAAGGTCGGGTCGGATAACGCGCCGGTGCGGTTCACATGGAGCCAGTGGGCTTCACCCGCTGCGTGGAATCGCCCGCTGATCATCGCCGCTTCCAGGCCGTAGCTGGTCTCCGATGTCGCGTCGCCAATAGTTCCGGTGTCGATGAACCGCGTGTCGGTGAAATGCACCGCAGGCCGCTGACGATAGCGGGCAGAATTGATCGCATCGCCAAGGTCGCGATAGTGGTAGGACGCGCCGAAATGGGTCTGGACATCACCAAATTTCGGCATGGCCACCGCGCGTACGTCAAAGCCGACACTGTCATTCTCGTCATTGCCGAGATCATCGATATTGTCGGTGAACACGCCCGCCTGGAACAACAGATCCGACACGCCATATTGCACCGACAGACCGACCCGCCGTTCAAAGCCAAAGGCATCGGTATAGCCGGCCCGCTCGATAAAGCTGGTGTCGTTGCTGCTCGACAATTCTTCCAGGCCCTGGAAATTATTCTGTTGGCCCGCCGTGATCGTCAGCCCGCCATCGTCATAAGTCAGAAACGCATCGGTCAGCTCGACATTGCCGCCAGAGAAATCCGCTTCCATCTTGTAGCCGAAGCCGCCCGGGATCGATCCCGAAGCGCCGAGCCGGATGCGCCGCGCTTCATTGGCAAAGCCGAGGCCCGCGTCGTTGATCGAATCCGGCGCGTTGACCGTGCCGAAATCATACAGCATCCGGCCGCGCGGTTTGAAGCTCCAGCCGTCATCCCCTTCGATCTCCGGCGCGCCCTTGAACGCGACCTTGACGGGCCGCTGTGCTGCGATCGCTATATCGGTCGCCGCGAGTTTCGCATTGGTCTCGGCGAGGGCGCTGGTTGTCGCCTGCGTGGAGACCTGCTGTGACCGCTGCAAATCGCCCAGCTGCGCCTTCAAGCCAGCAATTTCCTGTTCCATCTGGTTCATCTTCGCCAGCAAGGCAGCCGCCTGTTCGTCGGATAACGGCGCCGCCGTGGCGCTGGCCGGCGCGAATGCGATTATCGCTGTTCCGGCCATCAGGCCTAGGGTGTTGAACATCTGCTTGGTCATGAAATCGCCTGTCTGTTGTGGAGCGCTTATCGATTGATGAGCGATCTATGACGCCAGCGTTGCCCTTTCATGGCGTTTTTATTGCACGTTTATGACAGGGCCGGTGAGGACGCGAAAAGCGGGTTTTGGCGCGGTGTCGTCTCAATCCCCGACAGGCAACCGCCGCTTGCCCTTCGTCCGCCCGGTCAGATGATAGCGGTGGCAGCGATCACAGAGATAGGGCCGCAGCGTGATGCCGGCAGCCTGCGCAGCAGCAATGGCCTCCGCCTCAGTGACAAAGCGCCGCTTCTTGCGGCAAATGGAGAGGCGGGTGCGCATGGGGAGGAAGGCTTTCTGCTCGACTGTTTCGCCAATTAATCACTTCCTTCAGCTTCCATCGCTGGTCTTGGACATTTTTTTCAGAAGTGATGATCGGAATCTGTCCGTATGGGCACAGTGATCATTCCAAAATTCCGAATGAAAACGAGATGCTATCTTATCAACATCGGTTTCTAGGAAACTTCGCTCAACCACTTTTCGTTCGCCAACTTCTCTTATACGAATTTGGTACATTTTTATGCGGCCTGCCTTTCAAAGAAGTCGTTATGCCAGTCGATGAACTCAGGCTTTGGATTGAATCGATCTGGTGTCGCCATTTTCCGCGCGTGATAGGGTTCAAAATATGCGCGGGTTTCGGGATTGGAGTGCATCAAAAGTGTTGTCGAAATTTTGACTTCTAAGTCCTTGTTTATCGTAAGCAGCCCTTTGTCGAACGCTTTGTCGAATGTGGCTGACAGAGCCAGACCATTTTCAGGGTTAAGGCGATTAGCTACATCATCCTTCCATGGTATAATGTGGCTAGCCACTAGAATCCTAGGTTCTGCAATGCCTGTGATACAGCATTGATCCTTATAATTTGCCATTACGGCTTTGCGGAAAAAATCTTGGCCCCGCCTTTGATCTACCAATGCTTGTGCGGTCGTATTACCGTTTGGATCGCGCGATTTATAATCTGGTTTCGACTCCCGCAAAGTGGATGTGGACTCGGAATTCTGGATGAGCAGGTTCATTTTCTCTGCCTGCTCTGCCAAGACGTTCCAGTCTGAGCTAAAACGCTTCCAAACAGATTCATCAAGTTTGGAATAGTTTTGAAGGCCAACTCGACCGCTGGACAATATCTTCGGATTTAATCCAGCAAGATTTAGCATTTTCATTCCAACGGAAGCAGGCGTCCGATCAAGAGCGAGCGCGAGCGCAACGATATCTGGATTGCTACCGTGGATTTTTCCAAATGGAGTCTGAAGATACAAACTCAAAGCGAGTAAGATTTCCTCTTCTGTCCATTTTTTTGCCATGCTTCACTATATGCATAAACTATAACAAATCTACGGCCCAATTGCATCGTACGTAAAAGGATCGGCGGCGGTTTCTCGAATGGCGCATCATAAAGGAAATCAACCTCCCACTAAACTGATTTTCCTCCCTGCCGCGCAGCGGTGGAGAGGGGGGCCGTCCGGAGGATGGTGGAGGGGCTGGTTGGTCTTGGCGGTGGCTTTGACGGTTTGCGCCGAATCTCGCAGGGCGCTTCTTACCACGCCCGCCCCTGCGTCAGCCGTTCCGGCTGCCACCTCCCCATCGCTTAGCGATAGGGAGTAGAATTGGGGCTCCAACACCCTTTCCTACACAACCCTCCCTATGCCATATCCGCAAACGGCTCTTTGACAATTTCATCCTGCTCCCCGCAATCTGCAAAAGCGGAAAGGGAAGGCCTGTCGCTGCCCGCTGCTTTCTCCTTCTCACCTTGTTCAGCCTTGCTGCTTCGAAACTGAACAGATCGCTTTTGCGGGCTTCGAGTGTTGCGAAAATCACGCCCGAAAAACCCCAAAGTTTTTCAAATTCATAACAGTGTAAAGTTTGTAAAGTTCGATTGGCGGTCCGGGATAGAATCGCCACCAGAATGTCGGGTGCGGGGTGGACGTTTCCTGCTGACAAGGGGGTGCGCCCCTGCTAACGGCTGGCCATGACCGAACCATCTTATTCTCAGGCCCATATCCGCAATTTTTCCATCATCGCCCATATCGATCATGGCAAATCGACTCTCGCCGACCGGCTGATCCAGCACACAGGCGGGCTGACCGCGCGCGAGATGAGCGAGCAGGTGCTCGACAATATGGATATCGAGCGAGAGCGCGGAATCACGATCAAGGCGCAGACGGTGCGGCTCAATTATACCGCCAAGGATGGCGAGACCTATGAGTTGAGCCTGATGGACACGCCGGGCCATGTCGACTTTGCCTATGAAGTGTCGCGGAGCCTGGCGGCGTGCGAGGGCGCGTTGCTGGTCGTCGATGCGGCGCAGGGGGTCGAGGCGCAGACTTTGGCCAATGTCTACCAGTCTATCGAGCATGATCACGAGATTATTCCGGTGCTAAACAAGATCGATCTGCCGGCCGCCGAGCCGGAGCGGGTGCGCCACGAGATTGAGGAAATTATCGGGCTGGACGCGTCTGATGCGGTGATGGCAAGCGCCAAGTCGGGTATCGGCATCGAGGATATACTGGAGCAGATTGTGGCGAAAATTCCGCCACCGGGCGGTGATCGCAACAAGCCGCTGAAGGCGATGCTGGTCGACAGCTGGTATGATCCCTATCTCGGCGTGGTCATCCTGGTGCGGGTCATTGATGGTGTGCTGACCAAGGGGCTGAAGATCAAGTTCATGGCGCAGGGGACCGAGCATCTGGTCGACCGGGTCGGCTGCATGCGGCCGAAGATCGAGCAGTTGCCCGAGCTGGCCGCCGGCGAGATCGGCTTTATCACGGCGCAGATCAAGGAAGTCAGCCAGACCGCGGTCGGCGACACGATTACCACGGTGAAGAACCCGGCGCCCGAGGCTTTGCCGGGCTTTAAGGAAGTGCAGTCTGTGGTGTTCTGCGGTCTGTTCCCGGTCGACGCGGCGGACTTCGAGAAATTGCGCGAGAGCATCGGCAAGCTGCGGCTCAATGACGCGAGCTTCACCTTCGAGATGGAGACCAGCGCGGCACTGGGGCAGGGGTTCCGCTGCGGTTTTCTGGGGCTTTTGCATCTGGAGATCGTCCAGGAGCGGCTGACCCGCGAATATGATCTCGACCTGATCACCACGGCGCCGTCGGTGGTCTACCGGATTGAGATGAACGATGGCAGCGAGATGTTCCTGCACAACCCGGCGGACATGCCGGATGTGGTGAAGATCCGCGAGATCGAGGAGCCGTGGATCGAGGCGACGATCTATTGCCCGGACGAATATCTCGGCGGTATATTGAAGCTATGCCAGGATCGCCGTGGAGTGCAGAAGAATCTGACCTATGTCAGCGACCGGGCACAGGTCGTCTATGAATTGCCGCTCAACGAGGTGGTGTTCGACTTTTACGACCGGTTGAAGAGCATTTCGCGCGGCTATGCCAGCTTTGACTATCACCAGATCGGCCTGCGCACCGGCCAGCTGGTCAAGATGAACATCATGGTCAACGGCGATCCCGTCGACGCGCTGAGCATGATCGTCCACCGCGACGCTGCCGAAGCCCGCGGCCGGCATATGTGTGAGCGGCTCAAGGATCTGATCCCGCGGCATCTGTTCAAGATCCCGGTGCAGGCGGCTATTGGCGGCAAGGTGATCGCCCGCGAGACGATCTCGGCGATGCGCAAGGACGTGACGGCAAAATGCTATGGCGGCGATATCAGCCGCAAGAAGAAGCTGCTCGACAAGCAGAAAAAGGGCAAGGCGAAGATGCGCGAATATGGTAATGTCAGCATCCCGCAGGAAGCCTTTATCGCCGCGCTGAAGATGGGCGACGAGGGCTAGGATACCTTCTGGAGCAACAATATGTCTCGCCGCATTTCTTTGCGCAACTTATAGTAAATAGAGTTGAAACCATATGTAACATCTCGTATGTTGCACCTGCGAAACACGCATCAGGGTCGCATCTGATTTGCGGGAATCACTCGATGTTCAGTTTTTTTGAGTCAAATTATCGCCGGGCGAAGGATGCCCGGGAGGTCAAATTATGTTTCTCCAGATATGGCGAGCGCGCTGTTGATATTTTGGTGGAACGGGCGAGCGATAGCGGTCTGTCACGCCGAGACCGGCGTCATTGGCGACGGCTTGCGCGCAAGGCGAGGCGAAAACAGGGTGACCTTGTAACCCAGCTAAATATGGGCCGAGATCATCCGCTGTCCCGCTGATAGGGGCACGGTTTGACGTCTTCCGGCGCAATCGCCGGACCCTTGGCCCGGAACCGCGCGAAATAGCCACCCAGTTCCGGTCGTTCCATGAAGCCGACCAGCTCATAACCGACCGCTTCAAATTCGCAGAACAGCTGTTTCGGTGGAATGCCGTGCTGCGTCACATCGCGGTTGACGTCGACGACGATCACCTCCCCGGCAGCTTGGCTCTTGCTCTTGGCAAGCAACGCAGGACGCAGCCGCGAGAGAAAGGCGTAAGGCTCTCGCACCTCGTGATACATGTGGACCAGAAATATCCGGTCGAAACTATTCTCCGGAAGCCGCGGATCGTCCGGCGCGCCGAGCTTGATCGAGACATTGTCGAGGCTTTCCCGGTTGACGCGCTCGGCCAGACGGTCGATCGCCTCTTCATCAATATCCTGCGCCAATACCCGCCCCGCCGCACCCACTTTCTCGGCTAGCCGCACGGTATAATAGCCTTCGCCCGCGCCGATATCGGCGACCGTCATGCCCGGCTCCAGCCCCGCCGCCTTCATGATCTCCTCGGCCTCGCCGCGCTTGTCACGCGCGGTCTCGGTCGACCACTGATTGCCGGCCAACTCCGACACCGGCCGTGACGCCGGCGGATAGGCGCGCGCGGTTTCGGCGCGAGCCTCGTCGGGGTCGTCTATCTTCTTGCAGGCAGACAGCGGCGTGGCGAGCAGGGCCAGCGCGGTCAGCGACGCCACAAGAGGACCCGACGGCGGGATTAATCTTTTCACGGCGGTGGTGGCTTTCATGGGAAAGAGACTAGGCGAGGGCGCAGGTCTGTTCAATCCTTGTTTGATGAGGGGGCGACGAGGCGGGGCGCGGACTTATATCTGATCCGAACTTTACAAACTTTACACTGTTATCGAAGCAAAAGCCTTTCATCCGCTGACGATAGGCAAACCCATGCGTAATAGGTGATTTTGACCAGTGCGCGCGATCTTCTCGGTGGGCCAGCAGGCGGCGAGCGCCAGCATGAAATTGTGGAGCGGCTGTTGTGGCCAGCGGTCGTGGGAGTGATGCGGCTTTGGTGTACGGGTGATGGTGATGGGTGTGACGCTGTCGCGATTGCAGGGATGGTCGCCGGTCTGTTCGGGGGAGTGTGTGTTCATCATTTATGCCTCGGTTGGAGGCGGAAGGGTAGTGATTTGGGGGCTTGTAGGAAAGGGGATTTGAAGTGGCGACAGTCATCGCAGAATATAGCAAGCCGGAACGGTCCCCTTGACCTTAACGATCAGGCAACTTCGCCAGTAATTTATCCAGCGTAGCGGGATAGTCCCGTACCCGAATCCCGGTGGCGTTATAGATTGCGTTGGTGACGGCTGCGGCTGCCCCGCATATTCCCAGTTCGCCTATCCCCTTGGCCTGGATCGGGCTGGCAAATTCATCCCGTTCCTTGAGCAAGACAACCTCTATCTGCGGCACGTCCAGATTAACCGGTATATGATATTCAGCCAGATCGTGATTGACGATATGGCCGTCGCGGTCATCAAAGGCCAGTTCCTCGGTCAGCGCGCTGCCGATCCCCCAGATCATGCCGCCATAGCATTGCGATGTCGCGGTTTTTTCGTTTAGTATCCGGCCAGCACCGAACACGCCAATCATCCGTCTGACCCGCGTTTCCCCGGTTACGGCGTTGACTGCGACTTCGGTAAAATAGGATCCATAAGTGGCCTGCTGCCAGTCTTCCAGAGTCTTGCCGGGCTCGATATGTCCGATCGCGGAAACCTCTTCTCCGTCCAGTATTTCGGCAAAGGGTCGCGCCTTATCGCCGGTTGCTGCTTTGCCATCGGCAAGTGTCAGGTCAGTTTCTTTGCCGCCCAGCTTGTCGGCGAGTTTCTTGCGAATTTCCTCGCAGGCCAGAAAGACTGCGGACCCGGATGAAGAGGCGCCCCATGATCCGCCTGAACCCGGCCCGGCGGGGAAGTCGGTGTCGCCCAATCTGGTTTCGACCTTATCCGCAGGCAAGCCGAGCATGTCGCAGGCAATTTGCGTCAATATGGCGTAGGTGCCTGTGCCAATGTCGGTCATGTCGGTTTCGACCACGGCGCTGCCGTCCGCGAGCAGCGTCACCTTGGCTTTTGCTTCCGAGAGAATGTTCACCCTGGCAGCGCCCGCCATCCCGTGGCCGATCAACCAGTCGCCTTCGCGAATTTGGCCCGGCTTCGGATTGCGCTTCTCCCAGCCGAAAAGTTTCGCGCCTTCATCGAGCGCCTCGGTGAACCGGCGGGAAGAATATGGAATATCCTTTTCCGGATGCTGTTCGGGGATGTTGCGCTTTCTGAGTTCGACCGGATCGATACCGGCAGCCTCCGCCAGTTCGTCCATGGCATTTTCCAGAACCTGCATGCCGACCGCTTCGCCCGGAGCGCGCACGGAACCCCCGCAGGTGCGATTGACGCGGGCCACTTCGATACCGAGCTTGCGGTTCTTGCCGCCATAGAGGAAATGGGTTGCCTGTGTGACGGGCTCATAAAATTCTTCGCCCGGCAGATTGGACACCAGACATTCGTGGCCGAGGCCGATCAAAATACCGTCTTCTCCGCAAGCCAGCCGCACATGTTGCCGGGTTTCGGAGCGACGCATCGTTGTTTCAAATACCTGTTGCCGAGAAAGCGCTACACAGACCGGTCGACCGATTTCTTTCGCAGCAATGGCCGCTGCAACGGCTTCCGGTGAAAGACCGAGTTTCGAGCCAAAGCCGCCACCGACAAAGGGCGAGAGCATGCGGATATTTTCCGGGCTAATATGCAGCGCGTCTGCCAGTTCGTTGATATTGAAGTTGAGCATCTGGTAGCTGCCGCGCAGGGTTAGCTTGTCGCCCTCCCAGCTGGCGATGGCACAATGCGGTTCCATCGCGGCGCTATTATGCCCGGGCGTGCGATAGACTTGATCGACGGTAAAGGCGGCGTCGCGCATTGCCTGATCGAGATCGCCCTGATCGAGCTGATCATCTTCGGGTTCGTCGGTGTCGGTGTCCGCCGCTTCCGGATCGAAAGCGGCATTGCCTTCAGCTTCATAACTGATTTTCAGTTCCTTGGCACCGTGTCGCGCCTGTTCAAAGGTGTCGGCAACGACCAGGGCAATTGGCTGGCCGAAATAATCTACCTGCCTGGACCCTTGCGGCGGTGCTTCATTGGCACCGCCTTGCGCTGGCCGTCGCAGCAAACGATCATCCGTGATCACCGCGTGAACCGCTTCGTCTGGCAAAAGCCGGTCGCTCGCAACTTCGATGACCCGGCCCTTTGAGATGGTCGCCCTGACCAGCACCCCGTAGACCATATCAGGGATGTCCCATTCGTGTGCGTAGGCCGCCTGACCGGAGACCTTCAGCGGTCCGTCGGGGCGGTCCATTGGCGTTCCGACCAGTCCCTGACGCATATCATCGAGCCGGTTACGGCTGTCGGGCTTGTCCATTTTGTGATGAGCGGTCATGCGTCTGCTCCTGTCTGCGTGGCTTCTTTCAGGACCGAAATCAAAACACGTCGGGTCAAGGGTATCTTGAAATCATTGCTGCCATATCCTTTGGCTTCGGCAAGCATTTGATCTGCCGCTTGGCCGAATAGTTGGCTGGACGGTGATTGGCCGATAAGAAGGTCTTCCACTGCTTCGTCGCGCCAAGGCTTGTGGGCCAGTCCGCCGAATGCCAGCGCGGCTTTTTCTATCTTGCCGTCAACCATTTTGATTATTGCTGCAATCGAGCACAGAGCGAAGGCATAAGAAGCGCGATCCCGGACTTTCTGGTAAATCTGTTTTGCGTCGACCGGGGGTGGTAAAATCACTGCGGTGATCAGGTCGCCGGCGCCCAATATATTGTCTTTCTCCGGATGGTCGTAGGGCAGGAGGTGAAACTCCTGGATCGGCACGTGCCGGATGTCGCCCGCGCTATTTTCAATCTCTATCTGCGCATCCAGTGCGGTCATCGCAACGGCCATGTCTCCGGGATAGGTAGCGATGCAAGCTTCGCTCGCCCCCAGGATGGCATGAATGCGGTTAAAACCTTCC
>Ga0207901_1000182_pt1 | contig 24699 bp, 20 predicted proteins | sample LinPmetageLP46_FD_184057 | JGI IMG/M metagenome (GOLD analysis project Ga0207901, IMG submission 184057) | Marine viral communities from the Pacific Ocean - LP-46 (SPAdes) | ecosystem: Environmental > Aquatic > Marine > Oceanic | place: Pacific Ocean | collected 2011-06-12
GATTCGACCAACGGTTCGTAAGGGCGCCCTTTGTGCAAATCCGGGTTGTAAAGCTTTACAACGTGACGGCGTCCGGCAGATGTTGGTTTGGTTTTGACGATCGGCATATTACGACCCCTTTACCTTATTCCACATCCAGAAAATCGATGTCCTGACCTTCAGCCAGCTTTACGTAAGCCTTACGAATGTCATTACGCTTGCCGAACCCGCGGGCGGTACGCTTAAGCTTGCCCTTACGATTCAGAACCTGAACACCTTCTACGGTGACGTTGAACAGTTGCTCAACAGCCTTTTTGATCTCCGGCTTAGTCGCATCCGGGGCTACCCGAAATACTACCTGACCATGCTCGGCTATCAGAGAGGCTTTCTCCGATACGTGAGGCCCAAGAAGGACCTTATAAATACGTTCCTGATTCATCCCAGCATCTCCTCGATCTTCTTCAGAGCGGGAACAGTAACCACGACCTTCTCGAAGGCAACCAGACTAACCGGATCCAAGCCAGCAACATCACGCACATCGACGTGAGGAACGTTGCGAGAAGCCAAGTGCAGGTTCTGCTCGACGCTTTCAGTCAGAATAAGGGCATTTGAAAGCCCCATATCTGCCATCTTAGAAGTGAAGGCCTTGGTTTTTGGCGTGTCGATTTCAAAATCGTCAACCAGAACCAAGCGCTCTTGACGAACCAGTTCAGAGAAAATGGAGCACATCGCAGCGCGGTACATCTTACGGTTAACTTTTTGCTCAAAACCACGAGGCTTCGCAGCAAAAGTAACACCACCGGAACGCCAGATCGGGCTTCGAATGGTACCCGCACGTGCGCGGCCTGTACCCTTCTGACGCCATGGCTTCTTACCACCACCTCTGACTTCTGAACGGGTCTTCTGAGCCTTGGTACCCTGACGGCCGGCTGCCATATATGCAGTAACCACCTGGTGAACCAGCGACTCGTTAAAATCTTTGGCAAATGCAGCGTCGGAAACAGAGATTCCCTTGCCACTACCTGTAATAGTCAATTCCATCGAACCGCTCCTCAGGCTTTAAGTGCAGGCTTGATGACAACATCACCGCCAGTTGCGCCAGGTACGGCACCACTAATCAGCAGGAGGTTGCGCTCGGCGTCGACACGGACAACTTTAAGGTTCTGCACGGTTACTTGTGCATTACCCATCTGGCCCGCCATCTTTTTGCCCTTGAATACCTTGCCCGGAGTCTGGTTCTGACCAATAGAACCCGGAGCACGATGCGAAAGGGAGTTACCATGCGTTGCATCTTGCATGGCGAAGTTCCAGCGCTTTACGCCGCCCTGAAACCCCTTACCCTTGGACTGACCAGTAGCATCAACCGCCTGACCGTCTTCAAAAACGGTCGCAGTAATCTCACCACCTGCGGCGAGGTCTTCACCTTCACCATCTGCCAGACGAAATTCCCACATTCCCCGACCGGCTTCTACGCCAGCTTTAGCGAAATGACCTGCCTCGCCTTTAGTAACACGGGAAGCGCGACGCACACCCACAGTTACCTGAACGGCGCGATAGCCATCGCTCTCAAGGGTCTTGAGTTGCGTAATGCGGTTGGGCTCAACCTCAATTACTGTGACAGGCAGCGCCTGCCCATCTTCCGTAAAAATACGGGTCATACCAGCCTTACGGCCGACAATACCAATTGCCATGTTTCACCTCTAAGTGTACGGGGCTCTCACCCTCTATGGCCTTAGGACAGTTACACAGGTTAATACCGGGCGGTATTAACCGAGGCTAATCTGAACGTCTACACCTGCTGCCAGGTCTAGTTTCATCAAAGCATCTACTGTCTTTTCCGTTGGCTCGACAATGTCAAGCAAACGCTTATGAGTACGAATTTCATACTGATCGCGCGCGTCTTTGTTAACGTGCGGTGAAACCAGGATTGTGTACTTTTCCTTCCGCGTCGGCAGAGGGATAGGCCCACGCACTTGAGCGCCGGTCCGCTTAGCGGTATCGACAATCTCCTGCGTCGACTGGTCGATAAGACGATAATCAAACGCCTTCAACCGGATTCGTATCTTTTGGCTTTGCATGATGCACCAAACTCCACTCGTAGCAGCTACTAACTAGTTAGCCGACCTTCAAAAAAAGGAGCCGCATTGTATGCATAATACCCAACCCTGTCAACAACCATGGTTATTGGCGGAATCGGGAGAAGCGGTTGCGACTGAAACGGAAAAAGGGGCTGGTCGAACCAGCCCCTCTCCCTGATGCAACGAGCAAATTACTCGAGGATCTTTGCGACTACGCCGGCACCAACGGTACGGCCGCCTTCGCGAATCGCGAAGCGCAGGCCATCTTCCATGGCAATCGGAGCAATCAACGTCACTTCCATCTTCACGTTATCGCCTGGCATAACCATTTCCACGCCTTCCGGCAGTTCACAGGAACCAGTTACGTCAGTGGTACGGAAGTAGAACTGTGGACGATAGCCTTTGAAGAACGGAGTATGGCGACCACCTTCGTCCTTGCTCAGCACATACACTTCACACTCAAACTTGGTGTGCGGCTTGATGCTGCCCGGCTTACACAGTACCTGACCACGCTCAACGTCATCACGCTTGGTGCCACGCAGCAGTACGCCTACGTTCTCACCAGCACGACCTTCGTCGAGCAGCTTACGGAACATCTCAACGCCGGTGCAGACTGTCTTGACGGTATCCTTGATACCAACAATCTCAACTTCCTCACCAACCTTAACGATACCGCGCTCTACACGACCGGTCACAACCGTACCACGGCCAGAGATCGAGAACACGTCCTCAATCGGCAGCAGGAACGGAAGATCGATCGCACGATCTGGCTCAGGAATATACGAATCCAGGGCTTCTACCAGCTTCTTAACAGCGGTAGTACCCATTTCGTTATCATCTTTACCCTGCAGTGCCATCAAGGCAGAACCGGTGATGATCGGCGTGTCGTCACCCGGGAAGTCATACGCGGCCAACAGCTCGCGAACTTCCATTTCTACCAGCTCCAGCAGCTCCTCATCATCAACCATGTCCGCTTTGTTCAGGAACACAACGATGTAAGGAACACCAACCTGACGAGACAGCAGGATGTGCTCACGCGTCTGCGGCATAGGGCCGTCAGCTGCAGAACAAACCAGAATCGCACCGTCCATCTGTGCCGCACCCGTGATCATGTTTTTAACATAGTCAGCGTGGCCCGGGCAGTCTACGTGTGCGTAGTGGCGTGCCGGTGAATCATACTCAACGTGGGAGGTCGCGATGGTAATACCACGCGCACGCTCTTCCGGTGCGTTATCGATCTGATCGAATGCACTCGCAGAACCCGTACCCCAAACTTCGTGACATACACGGGTCAGAGCAGCGGTCAGAGTCGTCTTACCATGGTCTACGTGACCAATAGTGCCCACGTTCAGGTGCGGCTTTTTACGTTCGAATTTAGATTTAGACACAGTTACACCTCTTCCTGTTACTTAAGTCCTGGGTATCAACCCTTTTTAATGATTGCTTCGGCAATGTTGTTTGGGGCTTCCGCATACCGCGAGAACTCCATTGCGTATGACGCGCGGCCCTGTGTCGCAGAGCGCAGGTCAGTCGCATAACCAAACATTTCCGACAACGGAACTTCGGCATTCACAGTCTTGCCAGCTGGACCGTCTTCCATACCCTGAATAAGGCCGCGACGACGGTTCAAATCGCCTACCACGTCACCCATGTAGTCTTCAGGCGTTACAACCTCTACCTTCATCATCGGCTCAAGTAGAGCCGGGTTCGCTTCCAGCGCGCCTTTTTTCATCGCCATGGAGCCCGCGACCTTGAACGCCATTTCGTTGGAGTCCACGTCGTGGTACGAACCGTCGTACAAGGTTGCCTTGATACCCAGCAGCGGATAGCCGGCCAGACAGCCGTTCTGCATCTGCTCCAAGATACCCTGCTGAACCGCCGGGATGTATTCCTTGGGAACAGCGCCGCCAACGATTTCGTTTACGAAGATAAAGTTCTCGCCATCTTCCACGTCAAGCGGCAGCGGATCAATCCTGACTTTAACGTGACCATACTGACCACGACCACCGGATTGACGAACGAACTTACCCTCGACGTCTACAGATTTGCGGATACACTCACGGTACGCAACCTGCGGCTTACCGATGTTTGCCTCCACATTAAACTCGCGACGCATACGGTCGACAAGAATATCCAGGTGAAGCTCACCCATACCAGAAATAATCGTCTGGCCGGTTTCTTCATCGCTACGAACGCGGAAAGACGGATCTTCCTGAGCCAATTTGCCCAGGGCAACGCCCATCTTTTCCTGATCTGCCTTGGAGTTAGGCTCAACCGCAACCGAAATAACCGGCTCCGGGAACTCCATACGCTCAAGGATGATTTTGTGATTCTCGTCGCACAAAGTGTCGCCAGTGGTCACGTTCTTCAGGCCGATTGCCGCAGCAATGTCACCCGCAAGAACTTCCTTGATTTCTTCCCGGTCGTTAGCGTGCATCTGAACCATACGGCCCACACGCTCTTTCTTGCCTTTAACCGAGTTATACACCGCGTTACCTGATTCCAGGGTACCGGAATACACACGGAAGAACGTCAAAGAACCCACAAATGGATCGGTGGCAATCTTGAACGCCAGCGCCGCGAACGGTGCCTTATCATCAACCGGCCGCGTTTCCTCGGTACCGTCTTCGTCTACTTCACCGCGAATGGCTTTAACTTCATCCGGAGCCGGCAAGTATTCGATAACAGCATCCAGCACTGCCTGAACACCCTTGTTCTTGAAGGCCGAACCACAGCAGGCAAGAACGATTTCGTTAGCAATAGTGCGCGCACGAAGGCCTTTCTTGATCTCTTCCAGGGTCAGCTCACCTTCTTCAAGGTACTTCACCATGTACTCATCATTGGCTTCCGCAGCTGCCTCGACCAAGAACTCGCGATACTTGGCAACTTCGTCCGCCATGTCTTCAGGAATATCGCCTAGCTCGTAGGTCATACCCTGATCGTCGCCGTTCCAGTAAATCGCTTTCATGCGAAGCAGGTCGACAACGCCGTTGAAGTTCTCTTCAGCCCCAATCGGTAGCTGCAGCGGAACCGGAGTAGCACCCAGGCGCTTCTTGATCTGCGCAACTACACGCAGAAAGTCTGCACCTGCACGGTCCATTTTGTTAACGAACACGATGCGGGGAACTTCGTACTTATTCGCCTGACGCCATACGGTCTCAGACTGCGGCTCAACGCCGGAAGATCCACAGAAAACAACCACAGCGCCGTCAAGAACACGCAAGGAGCGCTCAACTTCGATGGTGAAATCTACGTGCCCCGGAGTATCAATAACATTGATACGGTGCTTGTCGAACTGCTTATCCATACCCTGCCAGAAGGTGGTAACAGCAGCAGAAGTAATAGTAATACCCCGCTCCTGCTCCTGGGCCATCCAGTCAGTAGTAGATGCGCCATCATGGGTTTCACCCATCTTGTGACTACGACCGGTGTAATAAAGAATACGCTCGGTCGTGGTGGTTTTGCCCGCATCCACGTGCGCAACGATACCAATGTTTCTGTAACGTTTAATCGGAGTTTTGCGTGCCACTGTATAAACCTCGACTGATTAGAAACGGAAGTGAGAGAACGCCTTGTTGGCCTCTGCCATGCGGTGTACGTCTTCACGCTTCTTAACAGCGGAACCTTTGCTGTCAGCGGCATCAAGAATTTCACCAGCCAGACGCTGCGCCATAGACTTCTCGCCGCGCTTCCGTGAAAACTCTACGAGCCAGCGCATAGCCAGCGCGTTCTGACGGGAAGGCCGTACTTCTACCGGCACCTGGTAAGTAGCGCCACCCACACGACGGGATTTAACCTCAACCATCGGCTGAATGTTCTCCAGGGCCTTCTCGAACATCTCGACCGGCTCTTCCTTAGATTTCTCGGCAACGATTGTCAGAGCACCGTACACAATGCGCTCTGCAACAGCCTTCTTGCCGCTCTCCATCACGTGGTTGATAAACTTGGCAAGACGCGCACTGCCGAATTTGGGATCCGGGATAATTTCCCGTTTAGCTGCAACTCTTCTTCTAGGCATCGATAAGCCCTTATTTAATTAAAAGGTCTTCAGGAACCCCTGAGATAGCCATACGCTACTCAGCCTTACTCTTACCGTTCTGACAAGCAACGATAAAAGACACCCGCTTGGGATATCAGGACTTGGGACGTTTTGTTCCGTACTTGGAGCGACCCTGCTTACGGTTCTGTACACCTTGGGTGTCCAGTGTTCCGCGAACAGTGTGATAACGCACACCCGGAAGGTCTTTTACTCGACCACCACGGATAAGCACTACACTGTGCTCCTGAAGGTTATGACCTTCACCACCAATGTATGAGGAAACCTCGAAGCCGTTGGTCAGACGAACACGACACACTTTACGCAGTGCTGAGTTCGGCTTCTTCGGCGTTGTGGTATACACACGAGTGCATACGCCACGGCGCTGAGGGCATGCCTGAAGAGCAGGAACATCGCTCTTGGCTACCTTGCGCTTACGAGGCTTACGCACCAACTGATTAATCGTTGCCATGTAAGCAAACTCCAAAAAACCATATCAATGAAACTTACCCCCAATAAAGGGGGTAAAATTAAGGGTCGCAAGTTTAAGCCCGCGACCCTGGACAGTCAAGACGACTGTACTCTTTTTAACCACCTCCGCGTAAGTAACTACACGGAGACGGCCTGCCGACCTCAACCTCCGCGGTTGAGTTCTGCGCTCAGAGCTTCTTCAACGTCGGCCGCAGTAACGCCCTGCTCTTCCAGTTCGCGTTTACGGCGACGCTCGGCATGATAAGCCAAACCCGTTCCCGCAGGAATCAGTCGACCAACCACAACGTTTTCTTTCAGACCACGCAGGTAATCACGCTTGCCTGTCACCGCGCCTTCGGTAAGTACACGGGTTGTTTCCTGGAACGAAGCTGCCGAGATAAACGACTCAGTCGCCAGAGAGGCCTTGGTAATACCCAACAGCAAACGCTCGAACCGAGCCGGCTCTTTATCAGCTACATCCGCTGCTTCGTTGGCTTCCAGCACTCTGTTAATTTCTACAGAGTCGCCAGAAATCATCTGGGTATCGCCGGGATCGCTGATCTCTACTTTGCGCAGCATCTGACGAACAATCACTTCGATGTGCTTGTCGTTGATTACTACACCCTGCAGGCGATACACGTCTTGGATTTCGTTGGTAATGTACTTGGCCAACGCAACCACCCCCAACAACCGCAATATGTCATGCGGGTTGGACGGCCCGTCAGAAATCACTTCGCCCTTCTCAACGGTTTCGCCTTCGAATACGTTCATCTGGCGATGCTTGGGAATCAGAACCTCATAAGGATCTGAATCTTTCGGAGTGATTACCAAGCGCTTCTTACCCTTGGTTTCCTTACCGAAAGAAATCATGCCGCTGATCTCGGCAAGGATCGACGATTCTTTCGGTCGACGCGCCTCGAACAGATCGGCAACCCTTGGCAGACCACCCGTGATATCACGGGTTTTAGAGCTCGCCTGAGGAATACGTGCAACCACGTCGCCCAGCTCAATACGAGCACCATTGGCCATTGTGACCAGGGCGTTCGCTGGCATGAAGAAGATTGCCGCACCGCCACCCGGAAGATCAACGTCATTACCTGACTCATCAATCATCTGGATTGCCGGGCGAATATCTTTACCTGCCGCCGGACGCTCTTTCGGATCGATGATTTCCATGGTCGACAAGCCGGTAAGCTCGTCAGTCTGGGTACGCACGGTAATGCCCTGATCCATGTTAACAAACTGGGCCGTACCTTCCGCTTCCGCGATAATTGGGTGAGTGTGTGGATCCCATTTGGCAACCACAACACCCGCCTCAACTGCATCACCGTGCTTCACAGACAGCACCGCACCATAAGGGAGCTTGTACCACTCGCGCTCACGCCCTTGATCGTCGGCGATCGCCAACGCAGAGGAACGCGAAATAACAACCAATGAGCCGTTTGTTTTCTCGAGCGATTTCAGGTTGTGCAGACGTACCGTACCGCCATGCTTGACCTGAATGCTATCGACAGCAGACGCCCGGCTCGCAGCACCACCAATGTGGAACGTACGCATGGTCAGCTGGGTACCCGGCTCACCAATGGACTGTGCAGCGATAACACCCACAGCCTCACCAACGTTTACACGATGGCCCCGAGCAAGATCACGACCGTAGCACTTCGAACAGATGCCATGACGGGTCTCACAGGTGATCGCAGAGCGCACCCAAACCTCGTCCACACCGGCACCCTCAAGGGCCTCAATCATTTTCTCGTCCAGCAGCGTGCCGGAAGGAACAACGGCGTTGTCTTTGTCTATAGGAGTAAACGCATCCCGGGCAGTCACACGGCCCAGCACACGAGCACCCAAAGGCACAACCACGTCGCCGCCTTCGATGTGCGGCGTCATCAACAAGCCTTCTTCGGTTCCGCAATCTACTTCGGTAACAACCAGATCCTGGGACACATCAACCAAGCGACGCGTCAGATAACCGGAGTTAGCGGTCTTCAATGCAGTATCAGCCAGACCCTTACGAGCACCGTGGGTCGAGATAAAGTACTGAAGTACGTTCAAGCCTTCACGGAAGTTGGCGGTGATTGGCGTCTCGATGATTGAGCCATCCGGCTTAGCCATCAAGCCACGCATACCAGCCAACTGACGAATCTGGGCTGCCGAGCCACGAGCACCGGAATCGGCCATCATATACACGGAGTTAAACGACTCCTGCATGAGATCTTCGCCATCTTCACCTTTGACGGGCTTGCCGTCGGAGCCAATGACTTTCTCTTTGGCGAGGCGCTCCATCATGGCCTTCGAAACCTTGTCGTTTGCGCGCGACCAGATATCGATAACCTTGTTGTACTTCTCACCCTGGGTCAACAGACCCGACGCGTACTGAGACTCGATATCCTTCACTTCTTGGGTCGCGGCGTCTACCAGCTCATACTTCTCCGGAGGAATCTCGAAGTCATTGAAGCCGATTGAAATACCGGACACCGTCGCGTAGTGGTAACCCATATACATGAGCTGATCCGCGAAGATAACCGTTTCCTTCAGTCCAGCATCCCGGTAGCAAGTGTTGATCAGGTTCGAGATTGCTTTCTTGACCATTGGCTTGTTGACCAGGTCATAGGAAAGGCCGTCTGGAACAATGTCAAACAGCAAAGCGCGACCAACCGTGGTGTCCACGATCTTGTACTCTTCAGTACGCTCGCCGCTTTCCAGTATGGCAACTTCCTTTACCCGCACCTTAACAATAGCCTGCAGATCTACCTGACCAGCACCGTATGCACGGTGAGCTTCTTTGACATCGGCAAATACCATGCCCTCACCAAGCGCACTCTTACGCTCACGAGTCATGTAGTAGAGGCCAAGTACAACGTCCTGGGACGGCACGATGATGGGCTCACCGTTTGCAGGCGACAGGATGTTGTTGGTAGACATCATCAGCGCACGGGCTTCGAGCTGAGCTTCCAGGGTCAGCGGTACGTGTACCGCCATCTGGTCACCGTCGAAGTCGGCGTTGTACGCCGCACACACAAGCGGGTGCAACTGAATGGCCTTACCTTCAATCAGTACCGGCTCAAACGCCTGAATACCCAAGCGGTGAAGAGTCGGTGCGCGGTTTAGCATGATTGGGTGCTGACGAATAACCTCATCCAGGATATCCCAGACAACACCCTCTTCACGCTCAACCATTTTCTTGGCGGCTTTGATGGTCGTGGCCAAGCCACGATGCTCAAGCTTGGAGAATATGAACGGCTTGAACAGCTCAAGTGCCATTTTCTTCGGCAGACCGCACTGGTGCAGGCGCAAATAAGGCCCCACAACAATAACGGAACGGCCGGAATAGTCGACTCGCTTACCCAGCAGGTTCTGACGGAAACGACCCTGCTTGCCCTTGATCATGTCTGCCAGGGATTTAAGCGGGCGCTTGTTGGTGCCAGTGATGGCACGACCACGACGACCGTTATCCAACAGGGCGTCTACCGCCTCCTGCAGCATGCGCTTTTCGTTACGCACGATGATGTCCGGAGCATTCAGCTCAAGCAGACGCTTGAGACGGTTGTTCCGGTTGATTACCCGACGGTACAGATCGTTCAGATCCGAGGTCGCGAATCGACCACCATCCAAAGGAACCAGCGGACGCAGATCTGGTGGCAGAACCGGCAGCACGGTCATCACCATGTCGCCTGGCTTGTTGCCGGAATACAGGAAGGCCTCAAGTATTTTCAGGCGCTTGCTGAATTTTTTGATCTTGGTCTCGGAGTTGGTCTGAGGAATCTCTTCCCGCAGTGTGTCAACTTGCTCCTGCAGCTCAATGCCTTCAAGCAGCTCTTTAACAGCTTCGGCACCCATGCGGGCGTCAAACTCGTCACCAAACTCTTCCAGCGCTTCGTAGTACTGCTCATCGTTCAGCAACTGTCCACGCTCAAGCGTGGTCATGCCTGGATCGATCACAATGAACGACTCGAAATAAAGCACGCGCTCTATGTCACGCAGCGTCATGTCCAGCATCAAACCGATACGGGAAGGCAGTGACTTCAGGAACCATATGTGAGCGACCGGGCTGGCCAACTCAATATGTCCCATGCGCTCACGACGGACGCTTGCCAGTGCAACTTCAACACCACATTTCTCGCAGATCACACCGCGATGCTTGAGGCGCTTGTACTTGCCACACAGGCATTCGTAGTCTTTGATTGGACCGAAAATTTTGGCACAGAAAAGACCATCACGTTCTGGCTTGAACGTACGGTAGTTAATGGTCTCAGGCTTCTTAACTTCACCAAAGGACCAGGACCGGATCATTTCCGGTGATGCCAGCCCAATACGGATGGCATCAAATTCCTTGCTTTGGTTCTGGCTCTTGAGAAGATTCAGCAAATCTTTCATCAGTAAAAGCTCCGGATGGCGTTAATCTCGGGCGGGCACACCAGGTGCCCGCTCACGCTGCCAAAAACAATTCGGCTCACTCAGATTCCAGCTCGATGTCGATACCCAACGAACGGATCTCCTTAACAAGAACGTTGAAGGACTCCGGCATGCCGGGCTCCATGCGATGATCACCATCGACAATATTCTTGTACATCTTAGTCCGGCCGTTCACGTCATCAGACTTAACGGTGAGCATTTCCTGCAGCGTATACGCTGCGCCGTAAGCCTCAAGGGCCCACACTTCCATCTCACCGAAACGCTGACCACCGAACTGCGCCTTACCACCCAGCGGCTGCTGAGTAACCAGGCTGTATGAGCCGGTGGAACGGGCGTGCATCTTGTCATCGATCAAGTGGTTGAGCTTGAGGATATACATATATCCTACAGTCACCGGACGATCGAAGCGGTCACCTGTGCGGCCGTCGTACAACATGTTCTGCCCCGTTGTGCTGAGGCCGGCCAGTTCAAGCATATGCTTGACCTCGGCTTCCTCTGCACCATCAAACACCGGCGTGGCCATGGGAACACCACCGCGCAGGTTGTGGGACATCTCAAGGATTTCCTTGTCACTCAGGGAGTCCAGATCGACCTTGAACACCTCATCAGAGTGGTTGTAGATCTCGTCAAGCAACTTGCGTATCTCTGCAACCTTACGCTGCTCATCCAGCATTCTGCCGATGCGCTCGCCCAGGCCTTTTGCTGCCGCACCCAGATGGGTCTCGAGAACCTGACCTACGTTCATCCGCGAGGGAACACCCAGCGGGTTCAGAACGATATCAACGGTATTGCCGAACTCATCATACGGCATATCCTCGATCGGCATCACCGCAGAGATAACACCCTTGTTACCGTGACGGCCCGCCATCTTGTCGCCAGGCTGAATACGACGCTTGATCGCGAGGTAAACCTTAACGATCTTCAGAACGCCAGGCGCAAGATCATCACCCTGTTGTAGCTTGCCTTTTTTATCATCAAAGCGCGCGTCATGTTCTTTCTTGCGCTCCTCAAGCCCCTGCTCAGACTTCTCTAGCAGCTCATTCAGGCTTTCGTCCTGCATGCGCAGCTTGAACCAGTCTGAACGTGGCAGTTCAGCCAGGTAGCCTTCCTCAAGGCTGGCGCCTTTTTTCAGGCCCGGACCACTGATTACAGACTGACCCTTCAGTGCGTTCAACAGACGCTCAAACGTCGCACCCTCAACGATGCGGTACTCGTCCTTCAAGTCTTTGCGATACTGATTCAGCTGCTCTTTCTCAATAGCTTGAGCACGCTGATCTTTCTCGATACCGTCACGGGTAAAGACCTGTACATCGATAACGGTACCGCGGGTGCCAGTTGGCACACGGGAGGAGGTGTCTTTTACATCAGACGCCTTCTCACCAAAGATGGCTCTCAACAGCTTTTCCTCCGGGGTCAGCTGGGTTTCACCTTTCGGTGTTACCTTGCCTACCAGAATGTCTCCAGCACCTACTTCAGCACCTATGTAAACAATACCAGACTCATCCAGCTTGGCCAGGGCGCTCTCACCCACGTTCGGAATGTCCGCGGTGATCTCTTCGCTGCCCAACTTGGTATCACGAGCCACACAGGTCAATTCCTGAATGTGGATGGTGGTCAGGCGATCTTCCTGCACCACTTTCTCGGAGATAAGGATGGAATCCTCAAAGTTGTAACCGTTCCAGGGCATGAATGCGATACGCATGTTCTGACCCAAGGCCAGCTCACCGAGATCCACAGAAGGCCCATCTGCCAGCACATCACCACGGGCAATGACATCACCCTGACGAACAATTGAGCGCTGGTTGATACAGGTGTTCTGGTTTGAACGGGTGTACTTGGTGAGGTTATAGATATCCACACCAGCATCACCCGCCTCGGTCTCTTCGTGGTTAACACGCACCACGATACGAGCCGCATCAACGCTTTCGATGACACCGCCACGGCGAGCAGACACACAAACGCCGGAATCCTGCGCAACTGTGCGCTCAACACCGGTACCTACCAAAGGCACCTGGGAGCGTAGCGTCGGAACAGCCTGGCGCTGCATGTTCGCGCCCATCAAAGCCCGGTTAGCGTCATCGTGCTCAAGGAACGGAATCAATGAGGCCGCAACAGACACAACCTGACGCGGTGATACGTCCATGAAATTAACGCTTTCAGGAGGCATAACCGTTGTTTCGTTTTGATGGCGCACCGTTACCAGCTCGTCCATCAACCGCTTGCCATCGTCCATAGCCGCGCTGGCCTGGGCGATAACGTAATTGCTCTCTTCGATAGCCGACAGATAAACCAGCTCATCGGTTACCAGACCGCCCACAACTTTTCTGTACGGGCTCTCGAGGAAGCCGTAAGAGTTAGCACGTGCGTAGGTAGCCAGCGAGTTTATAAGACCGATGTTCGGGCCTTCTGGCGTCTCGATTGGGCACACGCGACCATAGTGGGTCGGGTGAACATCTCGAACTTCAAAACCAGCGCGTTCACGGGTCAAACCACCAGGCCCAAGAGCCGAGATCCGACGCTTGTGCGTCACCTCGGACAGTGGGTTGTTCTGATCCATAAACTGGGACAGCTGACTGGATCCGAAGAATTCCTTAACAGCAGCGGCAACCGGTTTCGCGTTGATCAGATCCTGAGGCATCAGGCCTTCACTTTCTGCCAAGCTCAGACGCTCGCGCACAGCGCGCTCGACCCGTACCAAGCCCACACGGAACTGGTTTTCTGCCATCTCGCCTACGCAACGCACACGGCGGTTACCCAGGTTATCGATATCGTCTACGTTACCCTGTCCATTACGGATATCGATCAGGGTCTTGAGGACATCGATTATGTCTTCGTGAGTCAACGTGCCTTCACCGGTACTCTCTTCCCGGCGCAGACGACGATTAAGCTTCATCCGACCTACCGCAGACAGGTCGTAGCGCTCCTCAGAGAAGAACAGGTTGTTAAACAAGTTCTCTGCCGAATCCTTAGTGGGTGGCTCCCCGGGGCGCATCATGCGGTAGATCTCTACCAGAGCTTCCAGCGGGCTGCGGGTCGGGTCGATACGCAGGGTATCGGACATGAACGGGCCGCAATCCAAGTCGTTGGTATAAAGAGTCTCGATGTCTGTTACGCCAGCATCCAGAATCTTGGTAACAACCTCATCGCTGAGCTCAGTATTACACTCAACCAGCATCTCGCCCGTGGCCTGATCCACCATATCCTTTGCCAAAACACGGCCATACAGATACTCGGTGGGAACCTCCAGCTCGTCAATACCAGCCTTTTCGAGCTGCTTGATATGACGGGCCGTGATCCGGCGACCTTCTTCAACGATTAGCTTGCCGTCGTTATCTTTGATATCAAACGTTGCAATATCACCGCGAAGCCGGCTTGGCACCAACTCAAGCTTACAATGCTCTGCAGCCAGGGTGAACTTGCTCGTCTCAAAGAACATTTCCAGCATCTGCTCGGAGGTATATCCAAGCGCGCGCAGAAGAATGGACGCAGGCAACTTGCGCCGGCGATCGATGCGAACGAATACGGCGTCTTTTGGGTCGAACTCGAAGTCGAGCCACGAACCACGGTAAGGAATCACCCGGGCTGAGTACAACAGCTTACCGGATGAATGAGTCTTACCTTTATCATGATCAAAGAACACACCGGGAGAGCGGTGGAGCTGGGAAACAATAACACGCTCAGTACCGTTGATAACGAAGGTACCGTTCTCAGTCATCAGGGGCATTTCGCCCATGTAAACTTCTTGTTCCTTGATGTCCTTGATCGCCTTATTGGACGATTCCCTATCGTAAATGATAAGGCGGACTTTCACTCTCAGCGGCGCCGCGTATGTTACGCCTCTAAGCTGGCATTCCTTGACATCAAATACGGGCTCACCAATGCGGTAGCTCACGTACTCGAGCGCAGCATTGCCAGAATAGCTGGCAATCGGGAATACGGATTTGAATGCTGCATGAAGACCGGTTTCCCGACGATCTCCAGGGGCGGCTTCCATTTGCAGGAAGTCCCGGAATGAATCCAGCTGAATAGACAGCAAATAGGGGACATCCATCACGGAGGGCAATTTACTAAAATCTTTGCGAATCCGCTTTTTTTCAGTGTAGGAGTAAGTCATCTGCATTCCCCAGCTTTAGACCTGATACCTGGTATCAAGAAGCAACCAATGTTCTGCTTCGGGGCCGAATTGCTCGGCTTTTCGCGCCGTCTTAAACAAAGACTCTGGTAACCGGTTGCAGGTCTAAAACCAACCTGCGCGTGCAAACCAGACTCTATAGCATATACAACAGAAAAAGGCCGGTGGCACAAAGCCACCAGCCTATCTACGCTAGACGCGCAGTTTCGATCAACAGCCGACTCTTACTTAAGCTCAACAGAAGCGCCTGCTTCCTCAAGCTTCTTCTTAGCTTCTTCTGAGTCGTCTTTGCTCGCTGCTTCCTTGATAGTGGAAGGCGCGCCGTCAACCAGTTCTTTGGCTTCTTTCAGACCCAGGCCGGTCAGTTCACGAACAGCCTTGATAACGTTAACTTTCTTTTCGCCAACGCCAGTCAGAATTACGTCAAATTCGGTCTGCTCTTCAACAGCAGCAGCTTCGCCGCCGGCTGCAGGTGCAGCTGCAACAGCAGCAGCGGCAGATACGCCGAACTTCTCTTCCATTGCTTCAACCAACGCAACAACGTCCATTACGCTCATTTCTGCAATTGCATTCAAAATGTCTTCGTTAGACAGAGCCATGACTTTCTCCCAAAATGGTAAAAATGGTGTTCAACAGAATCAAGCAGCGTCTTGCTTCTGGTCGCGAACTGCCGCTACGGCGCGGGTCACTTTCGAAGGAACTTCGTTCAGTGTCCGTGCCAGCTTGGTGATTGGTGCCTGTGTTACTATTGCCAGCATCGTCAGTGCTTCGTGACGTGTTGGCAACTTGGCAAGACGATCGATTTGGTCTGCGCCCATCAGCTCACCGCCGATGGCCAGGCCTTTAATCTCGAACACCTCTTTCTCTTTTGCAAAATCCTTCAGCAGGCGCGCAGCCGCTCCCGGATCTTCCATAGAGAATGCCAAAATAGTCGGGCCGACCAGGGCCTCGTCGATGCACTCAAACTCGGTACCACGAATAGCGATCTTCGCAAGGTTGTTACGAACAACCTGAAGGTGCACATTCTCGGCACGAGCTTTGGCACGTAGAGCCGTCATATCACCAGAGGTGACACCACGATAGTCAGCCAAAACCACAGACAGAGCACCACCGGCAGTCTCGCTGACTTCAGCGACGATCGCCTTCTTGTCTTCGAGTCTAATTGCCACTGGATTTCTCCTCGATTTCGCCGGGGACATCCCGGCAAACCCATCATTGCCCTGGAAGCTGTCTAAACCAGCTTCCTACGAGCGCCTTAACGGTGTTTGGGTTCAGAGAGAACGTCTTCACACCGTCTGCGCAGGCGTTGCTTTAACCCTTCCAGTCCTGGGACTTCAGGGGCCTGCGGTCTTTGACAGCCTTGGCTTCCGCCTAGACTACAAAGCAACCACCTATCAAAACGTCAGATTTCGAGACCGCTTTGATCGATAGTCAGGCCAGGACCCATAGTCGATGAAACCGTGATCTTCTTGAGATACACGCCCTTCGACGACGATGGCTTGGCCTTTTTCAGATCTGCCACCAGCGACTCAAGGTTTTCCTTGATGTTCTGGGCAGAAAATTCAACGTTACCTAAGGGGGAGTGGATAATCCCGTTTTTGTCCGTGCGATAACGCACCTGACCTGCCTTGGCATTCTTAACAGCAGTTTCAACATCGGGAGTCACCGTACCCACTTTCGGGTTAGGCATAAGGCCGCGAGGCCCCAGGATTTGGCCAAGCTGGCCAACAACCCGCATGGCATCCGGAGTGGCGATTACCACGTCGAAATCCATGTTACCCTTTTTCACTTCCTCAGCGAGGTCGTCCATGCCGACAATATCAGCGCCGGCCGCGGTCGCTTTCTCAGCATTTGCGCCTTGCGTGAATACTGCAACACGAACAGTTTTACCTGTACCGTGAGGCAACACCGTGCTACTACGCACGACTTGGTCGGACTTACGCGCATCAACCCCAAGATTGATTGCAACGTCTAAAGATTCCTTGAACTTTACGCTCTGTCCCAACTCTACCAGCAGGGCTACCGCCTCATCCACAGAGTAGGAACGGGTAGAATCAACCTTTTCACTAATCAACTTTTGACGCTTGTTCAGCTTCGACATATTACAAGCCCTCCACGGTGAGGCCCATGCTGCGGGCAGTTCCAGCGATGGTACGAACCGCTGCTTCCATATCGGCAGCAGTCAGGTCTGGCTCTTTGGCCTTGGCGATTTCTTCGAGCTGCTCGCGAGTAACCTTGCCAACCTTCTCGGTATTCGGACGACCAGAACCACTCTTTACACCGGCTGCCTTCTTAAGAAGAACAGGTGCAGGCGGAGTCTTAGTGACAAACGTGAAGCTGCGATCACTGTACACAGTGATAACAGTAGGAATCGGCAGACCGGCTTCCATATCCTGCGTCTGCGCGTTGAACGCCTTACAGAACTCCATGATATTAACGCCGCGCTGACCCAGTGCAGGGCCAACGGGGGGGCTTGGGTTGGCCTTACCGGCAGCAACCTGAAGCTTGATATATGCTTCTATCTTTTTAGCCATGATAGTACTCCTATGGGTTCAAACGCCTTTAGGCTCCCCGTTGCAGACACAAAAAGCCCGCAACGCCTGAGCGCGCGAGCCTTCCGGTTAAAAGCTGCTGATCAGTCCTTCTCGACCTGACCAAACTCCAGCTCTACCGGAGTTGAACGACCGAAGATCAGAACAGCAACCTTGACCCGACTCTTGCCGTAGTCAACTTCCTCAACCACACCATTGAAGTCCGCGAACGGCCCTTCAACTACGCGAACAACCTCACCCGGCTCAAACAACGTTTTGGGCTTCGGCTTATCCACACCGCTTTCAACACGGCGCAAAATCGCTTCAGCTTCACGCTCCGTGATTGGAGCAGGCTTATCTTTAGTACCGCCGATAAAGCCAAGCACCCGAGGCGTGTTCTTTACAAGGTGCCAAGTACCGTCATCCATTTCCATCTGAACGAGAACGTATCCGGGGTAAAACTTGCGCTCACTTTTGCGCTTCTTCCCGTCACGCATCTCAACAACTTCTTCGGTAGGAACAAGGATTTCACCAAACCTTTCCTCCATACCTTCGAGCGCGATGCGCTCGGCGAGAGTGCGCATTACGTGCTTTTCGTAGCCAGAATATGCATGAACCACGTACCAGCGCTTAGCCATTGCCCACTCCTGTTAACCTATGAATCCGGCGACCAGCCAACTGATTATCGAATCCATGCCCCACAACAACAGAGACACAACCAGCACAAAGACCACAACAATAACTGTCGTCTGCACTAGCTCTGGCCTGGTGGGCCATACCACCTTCCGGATCTCGACGCGAGCCTCTTTGAGAAGGATCGCGAATCGCCGCCCACGCACTGTTTGCAAAGCCACTAGAGCCGCAACAATTGCGAGAACAACAAGAGCCAGAACCCGATACAGCAAAGACTCGGCGCTGAAATACTGATTACCAACTACACCAACGGCAATCAGTACGAACACAACTAGCCACTTCACTAAATCGAAGCGACTGTTTGACTGAACGGCTTTTGACTCCATGGGAATCAACTTATGTATCCGGATGTTAAAAAAATGGCAGGCCAGGAGGGAATCGAACCCCCAACCTGCGGTTTTGGAGACCGCTGCTCTGCCAATTGAGCTACTGGCCTGCACCGAAACAACTCAGTGCACTTTCAATCGAGCAAATTACTCGAGGATCTTTGCGACTACGCCGGCACCAACGGTACGGCCGCCTTCGCGAATCGCGAAGCGCAGGCCATCTTCCATGGCAATCGGAGCAATCAACGTCACTTCCATCTTCACGTTATCGCCTGGCATAACCATTTCCACGCCTTCCGGCAGTTCACAGGAACCAGTTACGTCAGTGGTACGGAAGTAGAACTGTGGACGATAGCCTTTGAAGAACGGAGTATGGCGACCACCTTCGTCCTTGCTCAGCACATACACTTCACACTCAAACTTGGTGTGCGGCTTGATGCTGCCCGGCTTACACAGTACCTGACCACGCTCAACGTCATCACGCTTGGTGCCACGCAGCAGTACGCCTACGTTCTCACCAGCACGACCTTCGTCGAGCAGCTTACGGAACATCTCAACGCCGGTGCAGACTGTCTTGACGGTATCCTTGATACCAACAATCTCAACTTCCTCACCAACCTTAACGATACCGCGCTCTACACGACCGGTCACAACCGTACCACGGCCAGAGATCGAGAACACGTCCTCAATCGGCAGCAGGAACGGAAGATCGATCGCACGATCTGGCTCAGGAATATACGAATCCAGGGCTTCTACCAGCTTCTTAACAGCGGTAGTACCCATTTCGTTATCATCTTTACCCTGCAGTGCCATCAAGGCAGAACCGGTGATGATCGGCGTGTCGTCACCCGGGAAGTCATACGCGGCCAACAGCTCGCGAACTTCCATTTCTACCAGCTCCAGCAGCTCCTCATCATCAACCATGTCCGCTTTGTTCAGGAACACAACGATGTAAGGAACACCAACCTGACGAGACAGCAGGATGTGCTCACGCGTCTGCGGCATAGGGCCGTCAGCTGCAGAACAAACCAGAATCGCACCGTCCATCTGTGCCGCACCCGTGATCATGTTTTTAACATAGTCAGCGTGGCCCGGGCAGTCTACGTGTGCGTAGTGGCGTGCCGGTGAATCATACTCAACGTGGGAGGTCGCGATGGTAATACCACGCGCACGCTCTTCCGGTGCGTTATCGATCTGATCGAATGCACTCGCAGAACCCGTACCCCAAACTTCGTGACATACACGGGTCAGAGCAGCGGTCAGAGTCGTCTTACCATGGTCTACGTGACCAATAGTGCCCACGTTCAGGTGCGGCTTTTTACGTTCAAACTTAGACTTAGACATTCGACCAATCTCCCTAATCAACCTAGATCGTAACGTTGACCGGATAAATAGTGGAGCTCATGACCGGAGTTGAACCGGTGACCTCATCCTTACCAAGGATGTGCTCTACCGACTGAGCTACATGAGCATTACAAATAAAATTGGAGCGGGCAGCGGGAATCGAACCCGCGTCATCAGCTTGGAAGGCTGAGGTAATAGCCACTATACGATGCCCGCGAGCAATTAAGTGGTGGAGGGGGCAGGATTCGAACCTGCGAAGCTTTCGCGTCAGATTTACAGTCTGATCCCTTTGGCCACTCGGGAACCCCTCCGAGTCAGGCACACTTACACGCACCTGTTACAACAAAAAAGTGGAGCTGGCGGACGGAATCGAACCCCCGACCTGCTGATTACAAGTCAGCTGCTCTACCAACTGAGCTACGCCAGCTCACAATCGCCTCTTCAGCGAGGGCGGTATACTACGGATTTTTTTCTGGCGTTGCAACACCTTCACAGGCCTTGATTTCGATGAAATCGAAATTAACGCCATAATCCTCTTCGACCGCCTGAATCTGTTCTTCAACAAATTCCGAGCTCACTTCAAAAGACAGCGCGTAGCTTATCTGATTTCGGGGGAAGTTGGCCAGTATTGCATTGAGATTCTGATGTTTTTTTTCTTCCAGCACAGAAATTGCTGCGTTACGGGATTCGAAAAGCCCTAAAGAGATAGCGTTTTTATTTTCACCGCCTGTCACCAGATACGAATCTATCCCTTGGCCCTGCATATCCTGAAACTGTTCCAGGGCTGCACCGGGGGGCTGAGGCGGAATGATTACCCAATGCAATGACGGTAGTGGTCGATCAACCTTTTCCACTGATAGATCAGAAGCTTGGACAAACAACCGATTCTCCGCTAGAGCCCTGGCTGCTTCAAGGGACTCAATCCAACCTATCCTTACACACGCAAGCTCTCCGGACAGAGACTGTGCCGAACTGGCGGGCTCAACTTGAACTTTAAGGCTCGCCACTCGCGGAAGGCTTCCATATGCTGCAGGCGCAGGCGGCACCCCGACCTTTACCGAGCCGCCCAACTGCCAGACGCCAACATTTAACACAACCAACGCAAGCGCGAACCATCTCATTCTGCATGAGCCTTCGCGTCTATAGCTGCCAGCCCCTCCAATACCAGTGACGGACGGCACACTGCAGCCAACCCAAGATGGAGCAATCTCTCGGCATCTCCGCCCGTCGCCAAAATATCATTGATACCTAACACCTCTGAATCCCGATGAATCCTATCGATTAGTCCACTGGATAACCAAGCAAAGCCATGATTAACACACTCACTCGTACTCAAGCCCGGGCTCATGCCGGCCACCTGCTGAGGATTAAAGTTTATGCGTGCCGCATCTACCTGCAGGCTACGCCGCATCATATTTAGTCCCGGCAGGATATACCCACCGAGATGACGCCCTCCAGAATCGACATAGTCCACGGTTATCGCGCTGCCAGCATCCACCAGTATAAAGCCCTGCCTATGCTCCAGCCACGCGCCATACATGGCATGCCATCGATCTGCTCCCATTTGACGGAATTCATGGTACGCATTCGTAAGCCCATCTCGGTGCGCTTCTGCCCAATAACAGGTAGCCGGAGCGCTGACTCGACTAGACAGGTGTTGCAAAAGGTGCAGCCTCCTTTCTTCGGATGCCACCGTAGATACTGCCACTCTCGAAATATCGGCATCCACGACGGATAAGCCCGGCACGGGGTCAGCATCTTCGATTACCCCGAAGCCCTGATCCACAATCCGCCCTGATTCATCAAGACACCATTTTAATCGAGAGTTGCCAGCATCAATCAACAACCTCATGACGCCACCCGCAAGCTGATCTCCCCGGCACGTATGGGAACAACATCACCCTCCGGCGTGCGAAGCAAGTAGTTGCCGTTGCCGTCAATACCACACCCCACGCCCTTAATCTCCCCACCCCTGGCCTGAACCAGGCAATTATGGTGGATATCGCGTTTCTGCCAAGAGTCACGAAAGCCACTAAACCCCTCACGGGAAAACAGTTCCGCAGCACCGGATACTGCGCCAATAATTGCCGCTGCAATCTGATTCCTGGACCACTCGATATCGGGACAGGCGCCCGCAAGACTGCTCCAGGGCTGATCTACATCATCTGCCTTCGACATATGAACATTAATTCCGATGCCAGCAATTACTTGCACCACACCTTCTTGCAATTCGCCTTGCAACTCCACAAGGATGCCCCCCAGCTTGCCTGAAGGAAGAAATATGTCATTTGGCCACTTCAAACCAACATCCGGAGCACCCAACGCTTCCAGCGCCTCCGCAACCGCAACCCCCAACACCAAGCTCAGCCCATCCAGAACTGAAAACCCACCATGGAAGATGAGCCCCATGCTGAGATAGAGATTTTCTCCCCGTGGGCTGCGCCAGATCCGCCCTCTGCGGCCACGCCCGGCCGTCTGACTGTCGGCGATGGTTATTGGGATTTTTTTGTCGCAGCCTTCCGCAATTTGCCTGAAAACCTCAGCATTGGTGGAGTCCACTTCCTCTAACACCCTCAGATCTACTTGGGCGAGCAAATCATCCTTAAGCTGATTCGTTATCAAGACCGGGTCCAGAAAATCGACCCGAGATGTCAATTGATAACCGCGACCACGAATCGTGGCTACTTCAAAACCCTCATCCATTATTCGCCTGACCTGCTTCCAGATTGCAGTGCGGCTCACGCCCAATTGACGGGCAAGGGATTCACCAGAGTGAACCTTTCCATCACTGAGCAGGGTAACAAGTGCTTTGAGTTTCATCAGTCATTATCCAGCCGAAAGATTTGGTATCGGCGGATTAAACACTAGGAGAGCGCAAAAAACAAAGTTGGCGGCCTGAACATTTTAGGTCTGCCCGACACCTGCAACTGGTCGCAATCTTGAAACGAACATGATCAAACCGCACGACGTTCGGGAGCCCTAGCTCCAAAACACCCCTACTAAAGGGCTCACCATCCTCAACAAAGCCTGAGTCGATAGTTCGCATACAGGGGGGCAGACCTCAAACCCAAAGCGCTCCTGACTACCATCAAAACCATCCAGCCGCCGGACTTATTTATGCTCTCGCCTCCGCCAGGTATATGCCAGTTTTGACAGACTCTCCTAACAGCACCTCATAGCTGATCAAGATCATCACGCACCACATACCAATGCAGATAGGCAATCACCGGGAAGTATAAGGAGCAGTGCTCCCAATCCACTCCAGGTTAAATTTGAGGCAAAAAAAAGCCCCGGTAGCATAAGCTATCGGGGCTTTCGTAATTAAGAGTCTGACGATGACCTACTCTCACATGGGCAAATGCCACACTACCATCGGCGCTGGCCTGTTTCACTTCTGAGTTCGAGATGGGATCAGGTGGTTCCAAGCCGCTATGGTCGTCAGACAAAACGGTTGATCACTGGGGGATGAGATAGAGCTGTGATTTGATTTTTTCGTTGCGATATCCGCAATTGTCTTGGGTGTTATATAGTCAAGCCGCACGAGCAATTAGTATCGGTTAGCTCAACGCCTCGCAGCGCTTACACACCCGACCTATCAACGTCCTAGTCTTGAACGGCTCTTCAGGGGCCTCAAGGGCCCAGGGAGATCTCATCTTGGAAGGGGCTTCCCGCTTAGATGCTTTCAGCGGTTATCCTGTCCGAACATAGCTACCGGGCAATGCCACTGGCGTGACAACCCGAACACCAGAGGTTCGTCCACTCCGGTCCTCTCGTACTAGGAGCAGCTTTCCTCAAATCTCCAACGTCCACGGCAGATAGGGACCGAACTGTCTCACGACGTTCTAAACCCAGCTCGCGTACCACTTTAAATGGCGAACAGCCATACCCTTGGGACCGGCTTCAGCCCCAGGATGTGATGAGCCGACATCGAGGTGCCAAACACCGCCGTCGATGTGAACTCTTGGGCGGTATCAGCCTGTTATCCCCGGAGTACCTTTTATCCGTTGAGCGATGGCCCTTCCATACAGAACCACCGGATCACTATGACCTACTTTCGTACCTGCTCGACGTGTCAGTCTCGCAGTTAAGCGGGCTTGTGCCATTACACTAACCGTACGATGTCCGACCGTACTTAGCCCACCTTTGTGCTCCTCCGTTACGCTTTAGGAGGAGACCGCCCCAGTCAAACTACCCACCACACAATGTCCTCATCCCCGATAAGGGGACGGAGTTAGAACCTCAAACATGCCAGGCTGGTATTTCAAGGTTGGCTCCACGCAAACTAGCGTTCACGCTTCAAAGCCTCCCAGCTATCCTACACAAACATGTTCAAAGTTCACTGTGAAGCTATAGTAAAGGTTCACGGGGTCTTTCCGTCTAGCCGCGGATACACCGCATCTTCACGGCGATTTCAATTTCACTGAGTCTCGGGTAGAGACAGCGCCCCCATCGTTACGCCATTCGTGCAGGTCGGAACTTACCCGACAAGGAATTTCGCTACCTTAGGACCGTTATAGTTACGGCCGCCGTTTACCGGGGCTTCGATCAAGAGCTTCGCGCAAGCGCTAACCCCATCAATTAACCTTCCGGCACCGGGCAGGCGTCACACCGTATACGTCCTCTTACGAGTTTGCACAGTGCTGTGTTTTTAATAAACAGTCGCAGGGGCCTGGTATCTTCGACCGGCTTCTGC
>Ga0207901_1000187_pt1 | contig 23889 bp, 20 predicted proteins | sample LinPmetageLP46_FD_184057 | JGI IMG/M metagenome (GOLD analysis project Ga0207901, IMG submission 184057) | Marine viral communities from the Pacific Ocean - LP-46 (SPAdes) | ecosystem: Environmental > Aquatic > Marine > Oceanic | place: Pacific Ocean | collected 2011-06-12
TTTATAAGCCAGGGTATAACGGTCGTAATTTCTCTTTCTTGTCTGTCCCACACTGCACCTCACTTATGAACAGAAAACTCTGTCCACAAAAGTGGTTACAGATCATGGTGCTCGTATAGATTTGCAACTGCCGTGGCTTCATTTTGCTTGTAGTACCGGAAAATATCTTTTAGTGGCCGATATCCTTCCAACGACAAAGCATCCAGCCCAGTTTCCGCAAACTTGCTTTTGAAATTATGATCCTTTTGGACAAACCTTAGAATTGTTCTTATAGAGCATGATAGCCGCCCTTTAAGCCCGCCCGAAACATGTCCAAACTCGCCTGAATAGTAGGCGTTTCCAGCGAGAGCTTTTATCTGCATCAATGCAGTTTTTGATGTAGCATGGAGTTCAGTGACATCCAGGCTCCTTCCGCCAATCAACAGCTTTTGTCTATAGAACAGATCAGGATATACAACCTCAATAAAAGCCCTTAGCTGTGATCTAACAGGCATAACCCTGTGCTTCTTAATACCTGCCTCGATCAGACGCCCCTCATCGAGAGCGGATTCTAGAAGCACTACAATATCAGAGCTCTCATCAGATGCTAACGCTTTAATGATGCTCACAACTTGTTGTACGACAGCTACTTTAGTGGCCTCGGATAAAGCGTCTGAGTCAACAAATTTCGTTATTGCGCTTCTTACTGAATTTCCAAGCAGCTCAGATTTAAGATAGATATCTAATAAACCAACCAAGGAGCCATGAACCGCAACAAAGGTTGGTTTTCCTGTGTAGTTTTCTGGATGAGAAAGCCTATATAGGAAGTCCAATGACCGAGTGAATGCAAAGGCCTTCTGCTTTTCCAAATTGCTAAATGCAGTGATTTCTAAACGAAGCCAATATTTTTGATCTCTGAGTGAATTCACTCCATGATTTTGAAGATGAGCAAGGTGATCAGCACTCACTTCAGGCCAGGCCTTTATTCCTTGTAAAAGGCCATTACGATAACCTTTCAATGTAACCTTGCTGGCCTTAATTGAGCCATTTTCGATTTTGTAGTGAAGCTCCATAAACTCCTGTTCTAACGCAGGAGATATATCGCAAAGCCTTTGTCTAGGATTGATCATCATCCCCCCTTAGCAAGTGCTGATAGTCACCAACCAGCCGCTCATCGATGCCGTCGAATATTGTGTCTGACCAACCTTTCATTTCGCTATCAAAGGTAACTGCACGAGCGAAGTTTAAATACTTCCGTGTTGTTGAGAAGTTTGAATGACCAAGTAACGCCATCAATTTAAACTCGATGAACCCAGGCTCTAAGCCTTTGTCGAGCATATATTTTGCAAGATTAGTTGCGTATGTTGAGCGCAAATCGTGAAAGCTCCGCTCAAGTACATAACCAGTGCGTGCCAGCTCTTTGCGGGCGAAAATCGCGGTATTACTAACAGATTTTTCAGAGATTCCTAAGCCAGAGCGGTTAATGAAAAGTGGTTTGTCGCAATCAGTTCCATTCTTCACTTCCCACTTCATAACTCTATGCATTCGTTCATTACAATTTCTGTAATGCCACAATCGCTGCATTAGAGTGCGCGGTATTAGTATCTGGCGCTCTTTATTCCCCTTGCCCGTGATAGTTGCATGATATGAAGGCACGGCACTTATTGATGGATCTACTACGTAAACTTCCAAAAATTTAGCAATTTCAAATGCTCTCATACCAGTGAAAAGGGCTAGATCTACCCACAGGCGTCTTGAGGAAGACTTGAGGTATTGAGTCCCATATAGAGCACTAAGCTCTTCAGTGGTATATGGCGATAATTGGTCACTGGAAAGTGATTTCTGTCGGTATTTCTTCGGTATCGTTAGGTCGGATGTTTGAACAGTTATTCCAGATGAATGATGGGCCATAGAAAATATTGAGTTAATATCTGAGTGCTCGTTGCTGCGTTTAATATGTAACTGCTGATATTCAAACGGCAGTTTTTCTATAGTTCCTCTACGACGGGCCCACTCGTAAAATTGTCTAACATGGGTCATATACAAATTGGCGCTGTCGCGGCCTAGAGATTTTGCCTGGATCAAATCGATTAGAAACTTTCTAAACCGATAAACAGGCAGCCAATACTTGGCACGCTGTGTTGATACCTGAGCAGTAACCTGACGCCAATCAACGTTTTCTTCTGAAATCCAACTCAGAAAAATACACAACGAGTTTGCTATTGATTGCAGCGTCTTGAGAGAGACCCCGCCCAATGGGTTAGACCTAGCAGCTCGTTTAGGAGCGCGATACAACCCCTTGTAGCGATGCTCTAGGAATAAATTCATCTCCAGCGCATCAAACTGGCGGTCGTTCGACCAAATCAGAGGGAAATTATCCACCCAGTGGTCAGCTCGGTATTCAATAGCTCTTATTCCATGATCGTTTACCTCACCAGAGAACACTGGTAACGACCCCACGTTGAATCTCACCTTATGAATGCTTACACTTTTTTTCTGCATCATCACCTATGACGTATTACACCTACCCAGCAAAAAGCCCTTGAGCAACTTTCTTTGCATCAAAGGCGATGAAACAACTTTAGCTTGACATTTAACCAGGATCAATAGATTATTTCTGCATCATTGACTATGAATAGGTAAGGGCGTGAAGCTTAAACAGATCGCAACCATCAATGCAGGCTATCCATTTCGGGGCAAAATCCCTGAAATGCCAGGCTCTGCTGTGGTCGCGGTTCAGATGAAGGATGTTTCGCTAACCGAAGGGATTCGCTGGTCAGGTTGTTTAGAAACAGAGTTAACCGGCAAGCGTGAACCGGACTACCTCACCACAGGTGATATTTTAGTAGCCGCTCGTGGCAGCCATAACTACGCCGCCCAGGTGGATCAGTTATTAGCTTCTACGGGTAAGCAGGCCGTTGCTGCGCCCCATTTTTTTGTGGTCAGCCTGAAGAAGAAAGACATTCTGCCTGAGTTTATGGTGTGGTTACTGAATCAAGCACCGGCTCAGCGGTATTTTGAGCAGAATGCCGAAGGCACCTTAACAAAAAGTATTCGCCGCAGTGTGCTGGAAGATGCCCCTGTCGTTGTTCCGCCACTTGCCAAGCAGCGAGCAGTCATTGCGATGGCCAACACTTTGGGTGAAGAGCAAAGACTGATTCAGAGGCTAGTAAACAACGGTGAGCGCATGATGGGCGCAATCGCCAACGACTTATACCAGGCGCATGGCCACTAAACAGCCCGCACAACGAATTTAAGATTTGAACCGGGCCAGCCATTGATTGGCCCGTACTAAAAGGAAGCAATGGATGAACGATAAGATTAACCAAGACAGCATCAACAAAGCGCTGTGGAATGCCTGCGATACCTTCCGTGGCACCATCAGCGCCGATACTTATAAAGACTTCATCCTGACAATGCTGTTCCTCAAATACATCTCCGATGTATGGCAGGATCACTACGACGGCTACAAAGCCGAATACGGCGATGAGCCGGAACTCATCGAAGAGATGATGAAAAACGAGCGGTTTGTACTGCCCAAATCGGCCAGTTTCTATGCCCTATACGAGCGCCGTCACGAGCCCGGCAACGGCGAGCGCATCGACCAGGCGCTACACGCCATTGAAGAAGCCAACGGCACCAAACTCAAAGACGCCGGTAAAAGCGTGTTCCAGGACATCAGCTTTAACACCGACAAACTGGGTGAAGAAAAGCAAAAGAACACCATTCTGCGTCACCTGTTGGAAGACTTTGCCAAACCCGAGTTGAACCTAAAACCCAGCCGTGTCGGTACGCTGGATGTGATCGGTAATGCTTACGAGTACCTGATTAAAAACTTCGCGGCCAGTGGTGGCCAGAAAGCAGGTGAATTTTATACCCCGCCAGAAGTCAGTGACCTGATCGCTGAACTGTTAGATCCACAACCGGGTGACAGCATCTGTGACCCGGCTTGTGGCTCTGGCTCGCTGCTGATGAAGTGCGGTCGCAAGGTCGTAGCGAATCACGGCAGCAAGCAATACGCCCTGTATGGCCAGGAAGCCATTGGCTCCACCTGGTCGCTGGCCAAAATGAACATGTTTCTGCACGGCGAAGACAATCACAAAATTGAATGGGGCGACACCATTCGTAACCCCAAGCTGCTCGATAAAAACGGCGACCTGATGCTGTTTGACATCGTGACCGCCAACCCACCGTTTTCCTTAGACAAATGGGGCCACGACGAAGCCGAGCACGACAAGTTCAGCCGCTTCCGCCGTGGCGTACCGCCAAAAACCAAAGGCGACTATGCCTTTATCCTGCACATGATCGAAACACTGAAGCCCAAAACAGGCCGAATGGGCGTGGTCGTGCCACACGGCGTGCTATTCCGTGGCTCGTCTGAGGGAAAAATTCGCCAGCAACTGATTGACGAAAACCTGCTCGATGCGGTGATCGGCCTACCCGAGAAGCTGTTTTACGGCACAGGCATTCCGGCAGCAATTTTGATTTTCAAGAAAAACAAGAGCGACGATAACGTGATGTTTATCGACGCCAGTCGCGACTTCAAAGCCGGTAAGAACCAGAACCTGCTAACTGAAGAGAATATCGCCAAGATTGTAGCCACCTATCACGCTGGCAACGATGTCGATAAGTATGCCTACGTTGCCAGTCTCGAAGAGATCAAAGAGAACGATTACAACCTGAACATCCCGCGCTATGTTGATACCTTTGAAGAAGAGGAAGAAATCGACCTGATGGCGGTGCGTGCCGAACGTGAGCAGCTAAAAGCCCAACTGACTGAGCTGGAAACCGAGATGGCAAAGTATCTTGAGGAGCTTGGTTATGGTGCCTGAAGGGTGGAGTTACAGAACTATCTCCGAGATTCTGGAAAAAGTTTCGAACCCAGTTGATGTCGATTCTTCAGCTACTTATCGAGAAATAGGTATACGTTCTCACGGTAAGGGAATTTTTCATAAAGAACCTATCTTAGGAAAAATTCTGGGTAACAAGCGTGTCTTTCACATCGAGCCGGACTGTTTTGTTGTCAATATCGTTTTTGCGTGGGAGCAAGCGATCGCGAAAACATCAGAAGCAGAAGTTGAGATGATAGCATCTCACCGCTTTCCTATGTTCAGACCCAAATCAGGCCTCTGTGATATAGATTTCATTTTGTATTTTTTTAATACAAAGAAAGGGAAGTTTCTCCTTGAGCTAGCTTCTCCAGGAGGCGCCGGTCGAAACAAAACTTTGGGGCAATCTGAGTTTGCGAAGCTCGGTTTACTGTTACCTTCCGCTGAAGAACAAAAGAAAATCGCCCAAATCCTCTCTACTTGGGATAAGGCCATCACCACCACCGAACAACTGCTCGCCAACAGCCAGCAGCAGCAAAAAGCCCTGATGCAACAACTGCTCACCGGAAAAAAACGCCTGCTGGATAAGAATGGGGTTAGGTTTCGTGGGGAGTGGAAGTCGTACCATTTGTCTCATGTGACTGTAATTGTGATGGGTTCGTCACCTAAATCTGAAGCATACAACGAAAATGGAATTGGTCTTCCTTTACTTCAAGGAAATGCAGATATAAAAAATCGCATTTCGGCCCCAAGAGTTTTTACTTCTGAAATCACAAAAGAGTGTGAAATCGGTGACATATTACTAAGTGTTCGAGCCCCTGTTGGAACCGTCGCTATATCTGAGCATAAAGCTTGTATTGGGCGAGGAATAGCCGCATTGCATGCCAAGCCTAATTTTGACCAAAGCTTTATCTATCAATTCCTCCTTTGGTTCGAACCGAAGTGGGGCTCTCTTTCCCAGGGAAGCACCTTCGAGTCAATAAATAGTGATGACATAAAAAATCTGAAGATTAAGGTGCCTAATTTTGGCGAGCAACAAAAAATCGCCGCCGTACTTTCCACTGCCGATCAGGAAATCTCTGCTTTGCAACAAAAGCTCGATGCCTTAAAGCAAGAGAAAAGTGCCCTGATGCAGCAGCTGTTAACGGGTAAGCGCCGGGTTATCAATTAATTTAAAGGACTAAATATGCCTACAAAAGTTTTTATCAGCTACTCACATAAAGATGAAGAGTTTAAGAACAGCTTAACTGAACACTTGTCAGGTCTTGTAAGGTCGGGAGCTATCAGTGAATGGAATGATAGGAAAATAGTCCCAGGAACTGATTGGAGTCATGAAATCAATGAAAACCTTAAAAATTCTGATTTGATTCTATTCTTAATCAGCTCATCATTCTTGAGTTCTGACTATTGCGTTAATATTGAAGCGAAAACAGCTTTATCTATGCACAACTCGGGAGAAGCGCAACTTATACCAATTGTCATTCGAGCCGTTGACTGGTCGGATTCGCCGCTCTCAAAATTACAAGGCCTTCCTAAGGATGCTCAGCCAATAGCATCATGGCTGGATAAAGATGAAGCCTGGGTGAATGTCATTCAGGGAATAAAAAAGCATATAAGTGAATTCGAGCCAAAAGTTAATATAGATATTCAGCTGATTAAGTCGGGAGAAATATCTCCAACTAAATCAATAATAGAGTGGCTAGACGACACAGAAATAACACTAACCCACAGAAAAGTAGACAGAATAAAACTGTCAGATATCTATACCATTCCTGACGTTGAAGTTGATGACGACTCCAAAAAAGAATTAAGAATATATAGGAGCGCCTGTTCTTTACCAGATAAATTTGAAAGGTTTCTCGTATTTGGAGAGGAGCAGCAAGGTAAAACTTCACTTTTAAAACACTACTACAAATCATTTCTTACCCAATCAAAAACCCCCTTAATACTGGAAGGTAGCAAGGTTAAGGATGCGAATCCTGAGGTGATAATTAAGAAAGAACTGGCTCGGCAGTATGAGGGACTAACATATGAAGATTTCATGGCCTCACAAGGAAAAATTATAATAATTGACAATATTGATGACATAGGGCTCAACCGAAAATATCGAGATAAATTCATAAGTGATATATGCATTTTTGCTGATAAGTGTATATTCACGCATCAGCTAGCCTTCTCGTTGCTTGTGGATGAAATACCTGCACTCGATGACTTCGGTCGAGCCGAGCTTATAGGGCTTGGAAATAAAAAAAGGGAAGAAATTATTCAGCGATGGATATCACTTGGAATAGAACAAACCATCACTGAAGAAGATCTCTATACGAGATGCGATGAACTCAAGGACACAATAAACTCAGTTGTAAAGAAAAATATCGTCCCGCCTAAGCCTATTTACATCTTAATGTTACTCCAAATGTTTGAAGCACACTCCAAGTTAAATCTTGAGCTTTCTTCGCATGGGCATTGCTATCAGCAACTCATTTATCAGTCATTCGAAAATGCCAAGATAAATGAGAGGGAGTTTGATAAATATTTAAACGTATTGACTGAGCTTGCTTGGTGGATATTTTCAAATAATCAAAACCCCAATGAGGCGCAACTGGATGGTTTTTTCGAAGAATATTGCAAAGTGTACCTCGATGTAGATAAAGAGATTGTCATCTCCAAGCTCTCAAATCATTCAATCTTACAAGTTAAAGACTTTAGAACAGGGTTCAAATATCCATACATATACTATTTTTTCGTTGGGAAAAAGATTTCTGAGTCCTATTTAGAAAATACAGACATCCAAGGACAAGTAAATTACCTTTTAGATAATCTCCACAGGGAAGATTTCGCCAACATTTTAATATTTGTCGCTCATCACACCAAGGATGGTTGGGTGATAAATCTCCTCCAGAATATACTATCTGAATTATTCAATGAACATCCATCTGCAACGCTTGATAAAGAGCAGCTTTCTTTTATGGATGATTTTATGAAACAAATTCCTGAGCTAATTTTGGAGCAGAGAGAAGTTCAGAAAGAGCGAGATGCTTATAACGAAAAGCTTGATGCTAATGAACGATCTCACAATGATTTTGATGAATCCGAATCACCGGACATACTGGCTGACATAAACAAAACCTTTAAAGGAATGGAGATAGCTGGTCAAATTATTAGAAATCGCCATGCATCTTTAAAAAGGGACTCTCTAAATATTCTTGCTGAAAACGGCATTAATGCTGGGCTTAGATTTCTAAAGTACTTTATTGCCATATCTGATGTAGCCAAAAATGAAATTGTTAAAGTTATTTCTGCTCATCTATCAGAAAACCCCGGACTTACAAACGGAGAAATTGAGAAGCATGCAGAGAATGCTTATCTTCACCTAACCTACGGCGTAATAAATAGCGTAGTTCGAAAAATTGCTACATCCGTCGGGTCTAAAGAGGCAATGGAAATATATAAAGCAATAGAAGAGAAAGAATCGACCCCAGCCCTGCTACTTCTTAAACAATCTATAGAGCTCCATTTTTTGAAGCGAATTGATATGAAAAGCATCACTCAAAGCGCTGAGAAGTTAAAAGGAAACTTTGTTTGCACTCGGATTTTGAAAGAACTCGTCATTCAACATATTTATATGTTCCCTGTCGATTATAAAGAGAAACAACAGCTATCAAAGTTGCTTGGACTGTCAGTCAAAGGACAGCAACTAATAGAGCAAAAACAGAAACGTATTGGATAACCCTGAGCTGCTGCACCTCGGGTATCAGGGGTTGAAGAGAGATAACGAATGACACAATACACACCCAAATTTCAGGAAGAATACAGTGCCAAGTTACCGGCTCTGACGTTATTGACCAACCTCGGGTGGTCGTTCCTCTCTCCTGAACTCGCGTTAGCCGCTCGTGGTGGCAAGGCCGATGAGGTGGTGTTACGCCAGGTGCTGTGTGGTGAACTGCAAAAGCGCAGCTTTACCTTTGCCGGTAAGAGCTACCAGCTGTCTGAAAAGGCTATCGACAACCTGATTGCCGAGGTATGCAGCCCTGCGCTTAACGAAGGCTTGTTAACCGCCAACGAACGACTCTACAACCACCTGTTATATGGCATCTCCGTCACTGAGTTTGTGGATGGTAAAAAGGCCAGCCCGACCGTTGCTCTGATTGACTGGCAGAACCCAGCCAATAACAGCTTTGTGTTTACCGAAGAGTTTACGGTTACCCGCTCTGGGGGAGTCGAGAGCCGCAGACCGGATATTGTCTGCTTTGTGAACGGTATTCCCCTGGTTGTGATTGAGGCGAAACGCCCGGATGGCAATGCGAAAAAGGGCCCCACCATTGACGAAGGCATTTCGCAGAGCCTGCGTAACCAGCGGCATGATGAAATCCCGTTACTGTTCGCCTATAGCCAAATGTTGTTATCCATAAACGGCAACGAAGGCAGATATGGCACCTGTGGCACACCCGCTAAGTTCTGGGCCGCTTGGCGTGAAGAAGACATCACAGATGCTGAGATGTACGCCATTAAAAACAAAGGGCTCAAAGATGAACAGTTGGCATGCTTATTCAGCCACCGTCCGGCAAAAGACCTGGATTGGTACCAGAGCCTGACTGCTGCGGGAGAACTTGCTGTTACTGGGCAAGATCAATTACTGATTAGCTTGTTAACTCCTGCCCGATTGTTGGAGATGACCCGTTACTTCACCTTGTTCGATAAAAAGGCTGGCAAAATTGTCGCCCGTTATCAGCAGGTGTTTGGCATCAAGCGACTGATTGAGCGCATCAATACCCGAAGTAGCACTGGTGGCCGTGAAGGCGGTGTGATTTGGCATACCACAGGTTCGGGTAAGTCATTCACCATGGTGTTTTTAAGTAAGGCGCTGATCCTGCACGAAAGCCTGAAACAATGCCGTATTGTGGTGGTGACTGACCGGGTAGACTTGGAAACCCAGCTGAGCAAAACCTTTGCCTCGGGCGGTGAGCTGGCCGGTAAAAAAGACAAAGAAGCAGCCATGGCGACCTCTGGTAAACGCCTGGCTGAACAGATTGGCAACGGTACTGAGCGGATTATTTTCTCGCTCATCCAGAAGTTTAATACCGCTACCAAAATGCCAGAGTGTGTAAACAACAGCTCTGACATCATTGTGCTGATCGACGAAGGCCACCGCAGCCAGGGTGGTGAAAACCATATCCGTATGAAGCAGGCGCTGCCGAATGCTGCTTTTGTCGCCTTCACCGGCACACCACTGTTAAAAGACGACAAGACCACCAATAAGTTTGGCCCCATTGTGCATGCTTACACCATGCAGCGGGCGGTGGAAGACCAGACAGTAACGCCGCTGCTGTATGAAGAGCGCATTCCCGACCTAGATGTAAATGAACGCGCCATCGACAGTTGGTTTGAGCGTATTACAGAAGGGCTTTCGGACGAACAAAGGGCCGACCTGAAACGCAAGTTCGCCAAGAAAGGCCAGGTATACGGTGCGGATGACCGCATTCGTTTGATTGCCCTGGATATTGCCAACCATTTCGTAAAGAACATCGACGAAGGTTTGAAAGGCCAGTTAGCCTGCGACAGTAAAGCCTCTGCTATCAAGTATAAAAAGTATCTGGACGAAGCAGGCTTGTTTGAATCTGCCGTAGTGATGAGCCCGCCGGATACTCGCGAAGGCAATACCACGGTAGACGAATCTGGTATGCCTGAAGTATCGCAGTGGTGGAAAGACAACGTGGGCGCTCTCTTTGGTTCTGGGGATGAACAGGCCTACACCAAACATATTATCGAGCGCTTTGCCAATGCCGATGACCCGCTGAAAATGCTGATTGTGGTCGATAAACTGCTCACCGGTTTTGATGAGCCGAAAAACGCGGTGCTATATATCGACAAGCCTTTAAAAGAGCACAATCTTATTCAGGCGATTGCACGGGTAAACCGCCTGCACCCGAAGAAGAAGTTTGGTCTGCTCATCGACTATCGCGGCATTCTGGCTGAACTGGATACCACCATCCAGAAATATCAGGATCTCGCTTCCCGTACCCAGGGCGGTTACGACATTAATGATATTGCCGGCCTCTACAACCAGATGAGTACTGAGTACAAGCGCCTGCCACAGCTTTATAAGCAGCTATGGGCCATATTCGATGACGTGAAAAACAAGAACGACATTGAGCAATTGCGTCAGGTGCTGGTTCCAAAGATTGAAGAGCGTGGCGGCGAGCTGGTTGACGTGCATCTAAAGGTGAGAGAGGACTTCTATGAAGCCCTAACAGCCTTCGCCAGTTGCTTGAAGGTAGCACTGCAATCAGCCACCTTCTTTGAAGACAAGAGCTTCAGCGACCAGGATCGCCGCCACTACAAAGAAACGGTGACGCAATTCTCCAGCCTGCGCCAACTGGTGCAGCAAGATGCCGGTGAGAGGATTGATTACGACGAATACGCCGAACAAGTGAAAAAGCTGCTTGATAAGCATGTGGTAGGCGTAGAGGTTAAAGAACCCGGTGGCGCTTATGAAGTGGGCAAGATGGGACAAAAGCAACAGCCAGAAGACTGGAGCGAAGATAAAACCCGCAACGAAACCGACATCATCAAAACCCGCGTAACCCGCATGATTGAGCAAGAGCTGCGAGATGACCCTTACGCTCAGGAAGCGTTCTCCAAGCTATTGCGCCAGGCCATTGAAGAGGCCGAAAAGCTATTCGACCATCCACTGAAACAGTACATGCTGTTCCGTGAATTTGAAGAGCAAGTTCAAGACAGACGCTTGAACGACATACCCGATGCCTTTGCTGGGAATCGCCATGCTCAGGCTTACTTTGGTGTGCTCAAGAAAGTGCTGCCTGAAGCTTTGGCTGTACTCGATCAGCAAGTTCAGGATAAGTGGGTCAAAGTTGCCTTTGAAATTGACCAGGCGGTAGAAACCTCTGTCTCGGAAAACTCTATCAATCCACAGAACATCGAAGCCGACATTCGTAAAAAGCTACTGCCACGCATGTTCCAGGAATGCAAAGCCATTGGTGGCGGTATGGATCAGGCCAAGAAGATTGTTGAGATGATTGTTCAGATCACTCGTGTGGGCTTGAGCGGGGTTTAATATGAAAATTTATTTTTCTGATTTTTTTGAAGTTTCGCCCAAAGAGCTAGAGGCATATGGTGCATTTGACCCTTCATTAATCAATGACCTTCCCCTTTTCATTGACCCTTTCCTTTTATTCAATAGCGACAAACCGGAATATCAGAAACTACATGATGACATTATCCAATATGTTGCATTTCTGCGTGACCGTTCTGAAAAGGAAGGAATCAGCAAAGGGTTAATAAAAGCATGGTTCTTATTCCCAGAAGTAAAACAAACATGGTTTGGTTACAGCAAAATTGGCAATGGTGGTAGCGGCCTTGGCCAGAAGTTCGCTAAATCTCTTAACGAAAACCTAAACACAGTATTTACGAATTTTGGCACTGAAGAGATTACCAACGGTAGCCACCTTGAGAAGCTTTGCTTAATCAGAGATGGCGTTGGAAGGGATAATATAAGCGACTTCACGACCAATCTTATCAAAAGATTTTTACTTGATTACACCCAAGCATTCGCCCTAGAGCATATTGATGCTAAGTTTTTATCTAATCACCTTGTGGATAAAGTCGAGTTTAACTACAAGACAAGATCATGGATTGCGAAAACCTATACGCTACCAACATTTCAACAAGATTATGTACTTTTAACTCCGAAAGACATTCTTACGAAAGATGAAAACTGGATTAACAAGTCCGATATGATTGGTGACTTTAGAGGGGTACTAGAAAGTATTCCAAATGACCAATTAAGAGCGCAGTTGAATGACTACCTGGTCAGGATGCTTCCTGAAGATCCAGATAAAAAAGAGTTTGACAAAGCCGTCGTAAGTACGATTATAAAATTCCCCCAATATATTGACTATTTCATAAAGCTCAAAGAAGAGAATGGCGATCAGGCTGTTAAGCTTAGCGAGTTAAAGGTAAATGAGACAGAGTACCTGTTCATTCAAAAAGTTAAAGAGCTTGTAAGCAGCCTAGAAAAAGACACGAAGTTTTATGATCAACCATCAAATTCCTTAGACGAAGCGTATCAGCGTGTTCTCTTTCTAAAGCAGATGATTGAGAACAATGATGGCTACAGGTTTTTCTATGTAAAAGGAAATCCAATAAAACGAGAGCAAGACCTTCAGCTCCTATTCAAGCTTACATGGTTTGCTAGTAAATATGATGTAAATGCAGAAGTTAATAATGGTCGAGGGCCCGTTGATTTTAAAATATCAAACGGGAGTAAAGATAAATCTCTCGTTGAGTTTAAGCTGGCTTCAAACAAAAAGCTAAAGCAAAATCTGAAACACCAAGTTGAAATTTATGAGGCTGCAAACTGCACCCATCAGTCAATTAAAGTCATTATCTTTTTCAGTGATTCCGAGCTTGAATCCGTCAGCAAGGTTATGAGGGAGTTAAAACTAAAAGAGGACAAAGGCTTTGTATTAATTGATGCACGCCCGAACAAAGTATCAGCTTCAAATGTAAGAGACTTGTTTGAAAATGACTGATTCAACGCGCTTTGAATTCCACTACGGCGATCATCTTATCCCGTTCGAACGAGTAACGAGAAGATCAGTCTCAAATAGAATACTAATCAAAGTTCATCCAGATTGCAGGGTAATCGTGTCGAGTCCCGAAGATGCCAACAATGATGCGGTTCTTTCTGCTGTTAAGAAGCGTGGGCGTTGGATATACGAGCAGCTTCGGGATTTCCGTAAACAACTTGAATTCACCACCCCTCGGCAATACATCAGTGGTGAGAGCCATTACTACCTGGGAAAACAGTACCTGCTGAAAGTGATTGAAGCGCCAGAGCAGGTTCAATGTGTGAAACTACTACGAGGAAAGTTGGAGGTTTCAGTAAGAACGAAGTCCGATGACAAGGTTAAAGAGCTACTAACAGATTGGTACAAAGCGCGGGCTAAGGAAACATTCGCCAAGCGCCTCGATGCCATGCTGGAGCAAGCCCTTTGGGTAGAAGAACGACCACCGCTGCGCATACTGACCATGCAAACTCAATGGGGCAGCTGCTCACCCAATGGCCGAATCACCCTGAACCCTCACCTTGTTAAAGCACCTCGTGAGTGTATTGACTACGTGATCTTGCATGAGCTTTGCCACATAGCTGAACATAACCACAGCGAGCGGTTCTACCGGCTAATGGGCCAGGTAATGCCTAGGTGGGAAAAGACGAAAGAGCGATTGGATGGGATGGCTTCTGTTATCGCAAATTGATTACTGAATTCATAGGAGCAAACAAATGCACGACTACGCAATATTTGGGCACAGCAGAGCCACTATAGGGAGATGGCTCGGTGTTGCATCTGTAATTTTAACAGGTGCTGTTTCTTCGTTATTGGTTTGGCTTTATGAAGCGACAAACATAGAAGCATTCGCAACTGCCATAATAACGCCAGCCATAATTTATTTTGTCCTTCACTACTGTTTTGACCGGTTTGGATGGAAAATTCCGTTCTTTAGCATCCCAAATATTAGTGGCATATGGTCAGTGAAAGGTGAAACGCTAAATGAAGACGGTTCTACAAAGTACAACTGGGACGCCGAAATAGATATCGAACAAACTTGGGAAAAAATCTCTATAACATTAAAAACGGCAAAGAGTTCAAGCGAAAGCTATACCGCAACTCTTGGCAAAAAACCAGGAACAAAGAGCGGTTGGATTCTTCACTATAGTTATACGAATAACCCTGACACCGATCAATTTCATGAATTGAATTCTCACAAAGGCTATTGCGAATTAGTTTTTAACAAAGATTTAAACCAAGGTGAAGCCGCTTACTTCAATAGTAACGGGAGAAGGACTTTCGGAAAAATGACTTTAAGGAAAGAACAATAATGATCAACTTTGAAAGCAGACTAGCAAACCTAAAGAACCGCCGCCAAGGGACTGCCGAAAGAGATCGCCTGGAAAAAGGCATGTATTCTTACTATGGCGATCTAAGACCGGCAGAGGCGCATGAAAAGCTACATGAAAATGCTGCGATAAAATATGTAATTGGTTCAATGGCGGCAGTGAGCCAAGAGTCTACAAAAGTTTCGAAAGACGAGGGTGAGCGAGTAGCGTCAACACTGATTGACATGCTCAAAACGTCAGGAATCAATGCAGAAGCTAGAATGCAAGGCTCTGTTGCATTGGATATTCATATCGAAGGTCATTCTGACGTAGATATGTTGATACTGAAATCGGACGTAATTACAGTCCAAGGACCAGCTTTGCCCGGTACCTACTACTCAGATTCAAGCGATACTCGGCCAATGGTTGATATTGTAAGAGAGTTGAGACTTCAGTCGGAAGCGAAACTCAAGTCTCGTTATCATGCCGCAGAAGTAAACACTAGCGGAGCCAAGTCGATTGCCCTGAGTGGTGGTAGCCTTAGACGAAAAGTGGATATCGTTCCAAGTAGTTGGCACGACACACATGACTACCAAAGATCAAAGCTTGCGCACTTCAGAGCAGTAAAAATTTACGACAAAGACAATCATGATTTAATTGAGAACAAGCCTTTTCTTCACATCAAGAAGGTAAATGACAGAGACACTCAGTACAGCGGCAACCTTAAAAAAGTAACTCGGCTAATGAAAAACATCATTGCCGACATGCCAGATTATAAGAAATCAAAAGCAAAAAAACTTACTAGTTACGACATTGCTGCGATTGCCTATTCTATGAACGAGAGTTTGTATTGCAGCCAATACTTACCTCTAACACTTCTCGAAAATCTGCGCTCATATTTGCTAATAATTTCGTATATTGATGAAAGAAGAAACTCGCTAATAGTCCCTGATGAGTCAAGAAAGATATTCAACGCTGAAGAAAAAGTCGAGGCACTAAGGATACTCTACAACGAAGTAAATGACCTTGCTGAAGCTGTTCAAAAGGCCATTAACCCTTTGAAAGAAAAATATGATGGCGATGTATTACGAAATCGACAAGTGGTTTTTTTCTAGCCGATTGAATGCCCTTCTTGCAAAGAAGGGCGTCATACTTAGTCAGAAATCAAATCTGAAACTGACACCCTTAAAGCTTCAGATATCTGATAGATTTTAGTGAGTGTAATGTTCTGATCACCGCGTTCAATATGTCCCATATAACTCCGGTCTATCCCTGCTAGATCGGCCAAGGCTTCCTGCGACAACCCCTTCTCTTTCCTTATCTGGCGAACTCGTTCCCCAAATGCGACTAAACGTGGATCTTTCATGATTGCTCTGTTCAAAAGACAGAACTATCACCAAGTAGTGAATATATCACCACGGGATATATCGCTCATTTTATGTATTTTTGCGGTACGCTTAACCAATCAAATGGAAAATGGGATGAGCGTATGTGGAGCAACAAGCAACAAAATCAACTGGAAAGAATCCTGAATCACCCAGGCATCAGATTCAGAAAAGTCAGCAAATACAAGTACCTAATCAATTACAAAGACCGAAAATGGTACTTATGGCCTCGGTCTGGGCGATATAAGAAGATCTCATCAAACGGCGCAGTATCAGAAATCTTCATGGGTGAACTATCAGATTTCTATCACCGATACCTAACTGAGGAACTTGATTTACCAGAAAACTTTGGCAAGACCTGGTCTAAAGATGATGAAGAGGTGCTGTACGACATGATTGAACTGGCCTGCACATGCAGGCAAATGGCCGAGGAGCTAAGACGCCACCCTGCCAGTGTCGCAACGAGACTAGCTAAGTATCTGGATGATGAGAGTCTTCAAGACCGGCTTAATGAAGATACGTATGATGTGCCTGTAAAAGAGCTGATCGACTGGGACTAAGCCGCTAAGCTTGTAACACTAATCTGGAAACTACCAAGGTGGCATTTGTTCGCACATGATGAAGATGACATTGTAAAGTGCTCCCCGGCGGTTTCGTTGGAGCTTTCCGCGAATTTGCGGATCAGCTCTTCGAAGATGATGCCCATGCCGAAGTTGCTGATGGTGTCGGGGCTCAGGTCGATGCTGGCGAAGCGCTGGACCACCTGATAGAGCAAGTCGGCGCTGTGCAGGGCCTGCACAAATTCCTCGAAGCGGAAGTGCTCGAAGATTTCCCGCGCATCGGCGCTGAAGGCCTGCACATAGCTCATCAAATCATCGCTGGTCTGGGTATCGGAGAGCTGGCCCAGGGTGAGCGGAGAGGCATTGAAGAACTGCTGCTCGGCGGCGCGCAGCAGCAGCTTTTCGCGCACGGCGTCGGTCTTGTCCTGATTCGCCTTGGCAGCATCCAGCACCTTGCCCTTGGTGGGCGCCAGCACGCATTCCAGGCGGCGTAGCAGGGTAAAGGGCAGGATCACCCGGCCATACTGGGATTGCTTGAAATCGCCACGCAGCAGGTCGGCAACCGACCAGATAAAGGCGGCTGTCTGGGAATGGTTTTCGGTATTCAAAGCGACTCCTTGGGTGTTCTTGCTCCGCATTGACCCGGCATGGGTGATACGCAACCGCGGCATCTTGTCCCGGGAAAATACCGGGTGGGGGACCATGAAACAAGGCTGCTACAGCCCGCCTCGCCGGATGTTCCCTCTTTAGGCATCAGTGGATAGTTTCATGGCGCCATGCTCCCGCCTTCCGCCCATTCCTTGACGGTGAAAGCGGGCTCGATAACGAAATCCTCGATTGCTGCTCCATCAGGTAACACGAGCGTCTCCTGTTCCAGGCAAAACGGCACCACATGCAACCAGTAGCCCTGCAAATCAAACACCGGCAAGGGCTCATTAAAGCGCTCGGTTTTCGGGTAGATCAGGAACAGATGCCCTCCCGGAGGCAGGTAGCGGTGCCCATAGGCAAACAGCTGGTAGAAGTCTGCCTGGCTCAAGCCGTATTTGTCGCGGCCATTATCCAGGCTGCTATCCAGCAGCTTCCATTTGGCATCGAGAATACAGACCGGGGTATTGCCGCGAAGAATAGCCAGATCCGGGCAGAGCCGGAACCAACCCTGGCCGCCCTGACCGGCCAGGTAATGGCGGCTGATTTGCTCCCGCAGTTGCAGGCCCGCCGGCAAGCCACCCTTCAGCACTTTACCCAGATAGGCCTCATAAAGCCGCTCCATGGGGAAGAGCAGCGACAGTCCCTGGTGCTCGCCCTGTGAGACAAAGGGCAGACGGTTTTCCAGAATTAACGCCACCCAGGGTTTGATCACCCGGTAACGCTGCATTTCCCGGCCTTCTTTCCAGGCCTGCAAATCGCGCTTGGTATTACCGGAGGCGGGAACCGCATCCAGATAATAGAGCAGCTCACGGGCCTTGCGGTTGTTATCCAGGGTTTCTGACCAGCGCAACAACTTTAGCAATGCGCTTTTCAGCAGGCGATTTTCCGGTCGGTCCGGGGTGTATTCGTCATAGCAGACCTGAAAGCGGGTTTCGTTGCCCGGGCGTTGCTGGATTTGCGCCGCCACATCCAGTTTGCCTTTCACGCTGGTCAGGCTGGCACGCGTCTGCTGATAGTGACTGCGAAGCCCCCCGCGCAGGAAGGTGGCGAATTCGCCAAGCACAAAATCGATCAGTGACTGCAACCAGGGGCGCCGAGCGGTATTCAGGGACGCCATGCCGGATTCCCTGAACGGGATGTCCATTACGGTGGTGAGCATCTTGAGCAAAAGCCCACGGGCACGGTCTGCGCCTTGCTCTCCCTCGGTCATTTTCGGGAGCACTTCAATCTGCGTACCGGTTGACAGGGTGATCACGCCCACATGGCTCCCTACCCGTACGCATTCATTGCCCGCCCGTGATATCAGGCTCAGGTAGGGCTGCCCTGCCAACGCCTCCTGCTTCAGCAACGCAAAGTCCGCATCTGCAAGGCACTGGGCATCCAACCCACAGGACGCCCCGGTGGCTGTCAGCACGCCGAATTCACGAATCGTGATCGCCATTGATCCGGCCTACTCGTAGATGGACTTATAAGTCTCAGGGGACGCTAACGCTTGATGATTGCGCTCCCAGACGATACTGCGTGCGCCCTGCCAGTCATCACCCATTAACCGGTAGAAGTCCTGATCACTCATGGCCTGGGAGTAAATCGGCAACACGCCTTGTGGCTTCCTGTCATCCGCCAGCACTTGGCGAATACGCTGCCAGTCTTCGAAGAAATATTCTTCCAGCAGCGGCAGGATCTGGTTTTGAAAAATAGCTGCCAGGTCCGATATCTTTGGCTCCTTCATATCACCCAGCGGCATGAAGTAGGAGTGACCAATGGTGTGGTCACGATCATAGACGACCGCAATCCGCTGATTGATGGTGTTCAGCAATTTGGCGATATCAATCCCTTCAATCTTAGGTAGTGCTTCAAGCACAGAGGGCTTTGGAAGGACTTCTTCAAAGGTGAACCGACGGCGTAGCGCTGTGTCCAGGTGCACCAGCGAACGGTCTGCCGTGTTCATGGTGCCAATCAGATATAGATTGGAAGGTACCGAAAAGGGCTTTTTCGAGTAAGGCAAGATCACACTCACCGCATCCGATGCATCTTCTCGCTTGCTGGGTTCAAGCAGGGTAATCAATTCGCCAAAGATGCTGGAGACATTACCCCGGTTAATCTCGTCGATGATCAGTACGTAGCCATTCTTCGGGTCAGCTTGTGCCTTTTCCGCAATATTCTGAAAAATGCCCTTGTCAATAAAATAACGAATCGTGTTATCCACGGTTTTGGCTTTCAGGCCTTCTACAAAGTCTTCATAGCTGAAGCTCTGGTGAAACGTGACGAAGGCGACGCGTCCATCTTCTACCAACGCATCATAACGACTCTTCAGTTGGTGCTTGTCCAGCTCTTTGGCGGCTTCTCCGTCTGCAATCCTGACCGCCCGACGTAGGGCATGATGGGTTTTACCTGTTCCTGGGGGGCCATAAAGGATGACATTCAGCGAGTATTCAGATTGGAACCCGGGAGGCGCTTCCACCGCATATTCGGCATCCTGCTCTTCAACCGCCGCCCGTTCAGCATCACCATGCTCGTAAAAATCAAAAGGCACACCTGGATGCGCCTTTTCATACTGTTCTCTGGCCTTTAAAAGGTACATATCAAGTTCCGTCTCAGTCATGTCAGAAAACTCAGGTGCCGCAATTCCAAGATGACGAGCGACAAAATCTCGCTTGTGCGCCAATGACACAACCCGTTCAAAGCTTTCCGGGAAGAACAGAAATTTAATGACATGCTGAAACTGTCTGTAGCCCTCTTGATCAATCTCTATTAGCCAGTTACTAAACCCCCAAGGCTCAGAGAGAATAGCTTCCCTCTTCTCTGTGGTTAGCGATTTGAATGCCGCGACAATACGCATCAAATAGAGCAATTCACGCCATCGCTGTGTGTTGTAAGCGAGACCGGGATTAAACGCACCCTGTAATGCGTCATCACTAAACCAGACTGCATCCCGGTCTACGCTCTTCCCGCACCACTTCAGAATCGTTTCCACAATTTCTATCTTTTTACCCGAACTGATGTTCGATTGGGGAAGCACTAGAAGGTAATTCATTTCTGCCATTAGCTGGCACTGTTCCGGCGAGGTACCTTCAATCTGGCTTTCCATTTTTTCCAGATAGCCACCTTCCCCCTTGTCGATATTGTTCGTATAGAGATCAAGAAGGCTGCGAGCGTTGTCTTTTGTCCACACCTTTTCATCTGAAAAAATCGATAGATCTTCCCTGAAACAGCGATCCTTTATGGCTTTCGCCACTTCGAACATGGAATCGGTTTCAAACCCTGGGCAATACCTTGCCATTACACGCTCCTTTCAAATTATTCTTTTATCGCTGGGCCGCCATGAACACCACGGGCACTAGGCGCGCCCCGCCTGCTTTTCTCGAAAATGCTCTCTATGATGATTCAGGTAAGCCTGGTGACTGTCATCCAGGTTGACGACCATGTCCTTGTTAATACCTAGCTTCCCAGGGTCTTCCAGGTGACTGGAAATCAAGATGCGACCGCTCTTGTCAAAGCTGATTAACTGTCGATCAAATACCTTATCCAAGTTCGGGACCAGCAACAGGCCATTGAAGGGATCCAGCCGCTCCCTGTTATCCGCCTCACGCCAAGGCTTGATGTGGGAAGCAATCAGCAGGCGCACATCCGGGTACTGGGTGACGGCGCAGCCGCGCCAATAGCCCACCAGCCCCTCTCTGAACTTGCCGTGACCGAGACGAGTGGTGCGCAGCGTGCTGCGTTCGGTTTCTGAGAGGGTTATATCGTTATCCAGATCTGCCAGATCGTTGGTTAATTCATAATCTGTGGCGTCTTTCAAAAACTGGCCGTACAGGCGCAGGGCAGCACTGTACATACCGTGGCCTGTGTCATCTTTTACCTGAAAGGCGGGCTGGCTTTCGATGTGTTTGCTGAGCTGCTGGTATTGCTCCACCGAGCCCACATCAAAGAAGGATTCGATCCGCATCCCTTCGCCCTGCAACAACTTCGGCAGGGTGTTGTTCAATGCCCCGGCGTAGTTTTTGATGGTGCGCTCGCTTTTGCCAATGGAATCGGCCCAGTGGGAAAAGTGTTTGCGTCGATTCTGAAGATTGGCAAACAGGGCCGCTTCGATTTGCGGCTGCATGGCAGGATCCCGGAACAGATTGAATAACGGTGTGTCCAGCCAGGCATAGTCGATCAACTGCGGTGTTGAACGGGGGCCCGGGGCTTTATGGTCTCTTACCCTCCGTTGATACTCCTCCTCTTTTCCGGCGGCGGGTTTGTGGTGCCAAAAACCGGATGAGCGTAGATAAAAGTACGGAAACTCCGGGTTGTCCCGGTCATTGTCCTGCTTTAACCGCTCAAAGCGTTTTGTGAATGCCTGCCTTAGAGAGTCATTGAAGGGAATCCGGTTCTCCTTCAAGGCCCCAGCACGGATCAGATCCAGCACCGCCAACAACAGGCACACCTTGTGAGGGCGCGGCCGGTCTTTGGTGCGATCCATACGCAGGCTGCTGAGCTGGTCCAGATACCGGGCGGGAGTCATTGTTCACTCCAGTAATCCGCCTGTCCCGGCTTCACCCAACGCACTCCCCCTTTGGGGTCTTCGCTGTCACCCTGGTAGCGGGGAATGATATGGCAGTGCATGTGCGGGACGGTTTGGCCGGCTACTTCGCCGCAATTCATACCGATGTTGTAGGCATCCGGAGAATAGCGCTGGTCCAGCCAGGTTTTTGCCTGGTTGATTAGCTGCATGACGGCGGTCTGTTCCTGCTCGGTGAGGCAGAACCAGTCGTTGGCGTGGCGTTTGGGGATGACCAGCAGGTGGCCGGGGGAGATGGGGAATTTGTCTTCGCGCACATAGGCCAGGGCATTTTGCAGGCTCGGGCCATCCGGTACTGCGTCCGGCACGGTACAAAATGGACACTCTAGCATTGCCATCCCCTTCTACTGCCTTGGCATTCCCTGCCTGAAGGCTGTTCATTCTTATTTGAGAACCTTATCACAAGGCTAAATAGCTGCCAGGCTTCTCTCACCACTTTTTCGTACCTGGCTGACGAGACGCGCGGCTAATCTCTCTTGAATACTAGCTAACCGCTACTCAGTAGTAAGTGTTTTTATTCTGGCATCAGGCTGGCGGGAAACACATAACCACCGCAAAAAGCCTGGATAGTGCAATTCTGCTTATTCCTGATTTGGGTAAATCACCTGCCACTCCCCTGCCGTTGCCGCCCAGAAAACTGTGACGCCCCGCCACGCGGGCTTCAGCGGGGTATCATAGAGTGAAGGTATGACGTTATTCACAGGGATGGGTTAATCATGACAATCCAGCATCACCATAAATGCCTGGGGCTGGTAATGGCTGCCAGCCTCCTTCTGCTTACTGCCTGTGGCGGCTCGTCCGGTTCGGATTCTGCCGCGCCGGCAACAACAACACCGCCTGATAGCAGCACCGATGCCGAATGGAATAACAGCAACTGGAATGAGGGAGAATGGCAATGAGCATTTCACCAATGGCAGTAACCCTGACAGGCTCTTTGGCTTTGTTGTCACTCACCCTGGCCGCGCCTTTGTCTGCCGCCGGGGTAAGCGGGCTGACCACCTTTGTGCCCAATACGCCCGCGCTGGCAGAAGAAGTGAACGGCAACTTCGATGCGGTGAAGTCGGCCGTTGACGATAATGATCAGCGGATTACCGACCTGGAGGCGAAGACGCCGGATGGGGCGGTGTCGTTGTCGGCGTTTGCGTTTTCGGAGTGGACCGACAGCAATAACAGCAGCTCCAAGTGTCAGATGCTGCGGATTGTTAACTATGCCTATTTTGATCTTTTCTGGGCAAAATCGACCACCTGCAGCATGACGGCTCCGGCTCATCTGCCACAGGGAGCAACGGTTACTGGGCTTGCCTGTCTGGTGGACGACGAACTCTATGGCTCTACGGAAGACAGTAATTTTTACCCGATTTCACTGCGTCGGCTTGATCTGGCGACAGCCAATACCACCAACATTTATTCGACCAGCACAGTCTCATCCAACAGCGGGCTGCAAACGTTGACGGGCATCCCCTCTACACCAACGGCGGAAGACCTGATCATCGACAATAGCCAGTATGCCTACACGGTGATGGTTACTGCTCTTTATGCAGATGATGTAAATGCGGCCGTTGCGGGCAATAACCTGAAACTTCATGGCTGCACGGTGGAGTACAGCCTGCCGTAGGGTGTGAGAAGTGAGGAGAGCAATCTGAGGCGAGTGCGTTGGCTACGTGCAGCCTGACTAGCCAAACATCGCAACGACAGGCACAAAAAAGCCCGGCTGTTTTCAGCCGGGCTTTTTTGACTCTCGATTGGTCGGACGGGAGGATTCGAACCTCCGGCCCCTTGCACCCCATAAAGGTTACAGCTTGTCCGTCGCCGTCCAACAGAATCTACAAACCATTAAATATCAGTAAGTTAGTTAAAAATACATCTTTGCATTGTCCAACAACGTCCACTAGAATCCACCGAAAGCGATTGAGAAACGGTGACGGAACGGTGACGAGATTTCGGAGCATACATGGGCATCATCACAGATAGACACCTCACTCCAAAAGAGCCCAAAGATGCCTGGCTAACCGAAGACGGCCCACGTGGG
>Ga0207901_1000198_pt1 | contig 22604 bp, 21 predicted proteins | sample LinPmetageLP46_FD_184057 | JGI IMG/M metagenome (GOLD analysis project Ga0207901, IMG submission 184057) | Marine viral communities from the Pacific Ocean - LP-46 (SPAdes) | ecosystem: Environmental > Aquatic > Marine > Oceanic | place: Pacific Ocean | collected 2011-06-12
CGCCCCGGTCAACCAGCGAAAAGCGCAACGTCTGCCCTTCAGCGAGACCTTTCAGTCCCGCTCGTTCGACCTGACTGATATGGACGAAGACGTCTTCGCCGCCACCGTCCTGCACGATGAAGCCAAAGCCCTTTTGCGCATTGAAAAATTTGACCGTCCCCGTGCTTTCACCGACGACCTGATCGGGCATGCCGCCGCCCCGCCTGGGGCCGCCCGAATCACTGTCCGGTCGCGTGTATCTTTCAACGGGAGGGCCGTTATCACCTTGATATCCATCGAAGTTTTCGTCGCCGAAGCCATCGCGTTTGTCCCGGCCTCTGCCTCGCCGGTTTCTATCAAAACCCATTCTTAAATCGTCACTTTCAATTCGCCCTGTCCAGTAATAGCAACGGCGCGGCGGACGAATTCCGGACCATTGTTTTGCACGAATCCCATTCACGTGCTGTGCTATCATACAGAAAAACACACGAATAAGCGAATGAATTCGATGGTTGGTTGAAGAGTCATCCGATTCCCAAGCTCAAATAGCCGACATCAGAAAAGCCAGGTTTTCGGATCAGCGATAGGTTCATGCTTTTGCGCTTTCAGCAGAGCGAGTACCGAACGCACGAGAATCCAGACAGCAAGCGCGATCAGAATCGGGATGCCGATCAGGACAAAAGAGAGAATGCTCCCGATAATGCCGACCAGGAGCCCGATGACGAATGTCATGATATGAAATTGTAAATGGCTCTCTTCCCACGTTCCGGCAACCTCATCTTTCCAGACCAATGCAAGAATGAATCCTATCAAGCCGGTTACGCCAACCACAAATCCCCCGATATAGAGGAGTGAGACAATGGTGGCCTTGTTGAAATCGAAGCCGGGAGTCGCTGAACCAGGTATTTTCTCTGCCATATTCCTCACTCTCGTTGTAAGTGCCCTATGCCATGCGAAAAGACGCTCAAACTAAACTTGCTGTTTGAAGCGGCCTGCGGCACATAGCATATCCAATGATGAGCTGCTGTCAATTTTCGCAGCCGGCATTCTGGAACCAGCGGCCCGGAGGATATCATGCCGATACAGCGGTTGCGAAAATGAAGTTGGCCCACCGATAAGATAGACAGGCAAATAGTAATGGCAGTTTTTTTTCACGAGGAAGATATTCCCGCAGGCGCGCTGGCGGATGGAGCCGTTGCCGTGGACACCGAAACCATGGGGCTCCAGACCCACCGGGACCGCCTGTGCCTGTTGCAGATATCGGATGGCAAGGGCGACGAGCATCTGATCCGTTTTGGTCCGGATAGCGACTATGCCGCTCCCAATTTGCGGGCTGTTTTGGCCGATCCCGACCGGCTCAAGCTTTATCATTTTGCGCGTTTTGATCTTGCCGCCATCGAACATTATATGGGCGTGATGGCAGCACCCGTCTTCTGCACCAAAATTGCGTCACGGCTGATCCGCACCTATACGGACCGGCATGGACTGAAGGAGCTGGTGCGCGAACTTCTTGCTCAGGATATTTCGAAACAGCAACAGTCCAGCGACTGGGGCAACCCGGAGCTGAGCGAAGCGCAGCGCGAATATGCTGCGTCGGATGTTCGTTTTTTGCACAGACTGAAGGACGAGCTGGAAATCCGGCTGGAGCGGGAGGGCAGAACCGCTCTCGCCCAGGCCTGCTTCGATTTCTTGCCCGACCGCGCCCGGCTGGATTTGGCGGGCTGGCCGGAAACGGATATTTTTGCACATGCCTAGGCATTTGAATCCCTTGTTCACTCTTCGTAATTTTGATTGCGGGAATGCAGTTTAACCATGTCAACGGCCGCAAAGCTTATCCGGACCAAGCGCCAGGAATTTGCCGCTCCGAACGGCAAGCATGATCGCAATGTCAAGTTGCTGCGATTCATTCTTCCTGTGGCGGTCGGGATATTGGGTTCGATGCTGGCTTTGGCCCCGTTCACCATGCGGGGCGAGTTGAGCTTTGTTCTCGACAAGAATAGTGTCGATGTCGCGAAAGAGCGCATGCGGGTAACCGAGGCTCTCTACCGCGGCGAGGACAGCGAAGGGCGGCCGTTTTCTCTGAAAGCCGGTTCTGCCGTGCAAAAAAGCTCGGCGGAAGCCGTTGTCGAGTTGAATGATCTTTCTGCCCGCATATTGCTGACAGACGGTCCCGCCCAGATACGCGCCCGTTCCGGGCGCTATGATATGGATGAGGAAAATGTCCGGGTGCCCGGGCCGGTTCAGGTCGAGGCGGCGAACGGATATCGGCTGTCTACCAGTAATGTCATCGTTGATTTCAAGGAGCGCAGCCTGCGCAGCGAAGGGGCGGTGGAAGGAAGGACGAATATCGGAACGTTCAGGGCGGATCGGCTGGAGGCCGATTTGGCTGGACGCACCGTCAGCCTGAATGGCAATGCGCGATTGCGGATTGAACAAAATGGACTAAGAAGACCCTAGATGAAACTGAACCTTTTTCTTTTCCTGTCCGCTGGCAGCGCGCTCCTCGCCGCGTCATTTTTGCTTCTGGTAGGCCCTGCCCCGGCGCAGGTTTTTGGCAGTCATGACAGCAATGCGCCGGTGAATTTCGATGCTGGACGGATCGAAGTCCAGGATCGTGCCGATCGCGTGGTTCTATCCGGTGCGGTTCGTGTCGAGCAGGCGGGATTGGTGCTTAATGCCGCGCGGATGACCGTCGCCTATCGCAACAGCGGCGGCATCGAAATTGACCGGATTGATGCGTCCGGTGGGGTCACGATTCGCAAAGCCGGCGATACAGCGTCCGGCAATGTTGCCATTTACGATCTCAATCGCCGTCTCATCACATTGATCGGCAATGTCACGCTGACACAGGGAACAAACCGTCTCTCCGGCGGGCGGCTGATTATCGATCTCGCATCGGGTCGCTCGACGATAGATGGACGTTCTGCGGGCAGCTCTTCAGTCGGCACGCCGGATTCCAGTGGGCGGGTGTCCGGTACGTTCACCGTGCCGCAACGGAAAGAATCCAATCCCGGGCAGTAATAGCGCGCAGAAGCTTCGCCATGGAAACGCGGTGTATCTGCCAAGCCCATGATGCTTGATTTACGGTGATAAAAGTCCATTTTCAGTCTACCATGCACAAAGCTTGCCAATCCGGATGGTGATGGGGCATGCTGATGATCAACAGCCGAACAGCCCATGCAATGAGGATGAATGATGAACGATACAGCCGTTACTGACCCGCCGACAATGGCCGTTCCAGGGGCCGCCATGGCCAGTGACGCCATGGAACACGGCTTGGCAGTGGTTTCTATTGCCAAAAGCTATGACAAGCGTTCGGTGCTGTCCGATGTGTCGCTGTCCGTCGGCCGCGGTGAAGTCGTCGGGCTTTTGGGTCCCAATGGTGCCGGGAAAACGACCTGTTTCTATTCCGTCATGGGTCTGGTGAAGCCCGATGCAGGGCGGATCATGCTCGACGGCGAAGATATCACAGCCCTTCCAATGTATCGCCGGGCAATTCTCGGTATCGGCTATCTGCCTCAGGAAACATCCATTTTCCGCGGGATGACCGTTGAGCAGAATATCATGGCGGTGCTTGAGATGGTCGAACCCGATGCCCGTACGAGAGAGGAAACGCTCGACCGGTTGCTGGATGAATTCGGCCTGATGAAGTTGCGGAGTTCGCCGGCGATGGCTCTGTCCGGGGGCGAGCGGCGGCGCTGCGAGATCGCCCGAGCGCTGGCGGCCAGTCCTTCGATCGTGCTGCTCGACGAACCCTTTGCCGGCATTGATCCGCTGTCGATCGCCGACATTCGCGATCTGGTCTGCCAGCTGCGGGAGCGCGGCATCGGTGTCCTGATCACCGATCATAATGTGCGCGAGACGCTCGATATCGTCGACCGGGCCTGCATCATCTATGACGGTCAGGTCCTGTTCGCCGGCAGCCCCGAAGACCTGGTCGCAGACGCCAACGTCCGCCGGCTGTATCTCGGCGAAGGGTTCGCTCTATAGCAATGGCCCTGACGCCTCGCCTCGATTTGCGACAGAGCCAGTCGCTGGTGATGACGCCGCAATTGCAGCAGGCGATCAAGCTGTTGACCCTTTCCAATCTGGAGCTTGAAACCTTCATTTCCGACGAGGTCGAGAAAAACCCGCTGCTGGATACGGGAGAGCTCTCGACTGAAAGCGGCGAGGAAAGGCAGGACGAATCCGCTGCGCAGGGCAGTGACGAGATATTGTCTGCCGGCCCTTCGGAGTCGGAGGCTGCTCTGGATATGGAGGGGCACACGGACAGTTTCACCAACAACAGCCTTTCCGACAGTGATGGCCCGCTCGACGGGCAGCTAGGCCTCAATGGCGCGAGCTCCGGTTCCGGTGCCATCGGCGATTCCGCCGACTTCGAGAATATGCTGGCCGCCGAAATCACGCTGACCGATCATCTGATGGACCAGGCGGGCGCGGTTCTCTCGGGCACCGACCTGTTCGTGGCGCAGCATATCATCGATCAGATCGACGAATGCGGCTATTTGCAGGCCGACCTTCTGGAACTGGCCCAGCGTCTGAATGTCGGCCTGGTCGACATTCAGCGGATATTGGGTGTCGTGCAGACCTTTGATCCGGTCGGGGTCGGCGCAAGAAATCTGGCAGAATGTCTGGCGCTGCAGGCCAGGGATGCGGACCGCTATGATCCGGCAATGGCGCGGCTGATCGACAACCTCGATTTGCTGGCCAAGGGTGCCTTGCCGCAACTCAAGCGGATTTGCGGTGTCGACGATGAAGACCTGATGGATATGATCAGCGAGTTGCGCAACTATGATCCAAAACCGGGCTGCAAGATCGGAGGAGGCGAGGTGCAGTCCGTGGTACCCGATGTCTTCATTGCCGAACGGGGAGACAAGTGGATCATCGAGGTGAACAGCGCCACCTTGCCGAAGGTGCTGGTCAACCGCAGCTATTATAGCGAGCTCAAGGACGGGGCGCAGGACAAGCAGTCGAAGGAATGGCTCAACGAATGCCTTGCCGATGCTAACTGGCTGGTCAAGGCGCTGGACCAGCGGCAGCGGACGATCGTCAAGGTGGCGACGGAAATCGTGAAGCAGCAGGAAGACTTCTTCCGCAAAGGTGTGGCGCATCTGCGGCCGCTGACGCTGAAGAATGTCGCCGAGAAGATCGAGATGCACGAGTCGACGGTGAGCCGGGTGACGTCCAACAAATATCTGTCCTGCTCGCGCGGGACGTTCGAGCTCAAATATTTCTTCACCAGCGGCATCCAGTCGTCGACCGGCGGCGAGGCGGCCTCGGCGGAAGCGGTCAAGAGCCATATCAAGACGCTGATCGATGGCGAGGATCCCAAGAAAATCCTGTCCGACGACAAGCTGGTCGCGCTGCTGAACGACAGGGGCTTCGACATTGCCCGCCGAACCGTCGCCAAATATCGCGAGTCGCTGGGGCTTGGCAGTTCGGTGCAGCGCCGCCGGCAGAAGGCGCTCGAAGGCCGCGCCGCCTAAATCGGCTTGCGTAGCACCGCGAATTCGAGCGCATCGCTTTTCGGCAGGCCGAAGCGCGGATTGCCGTGCGGGAAAGGGCGATATTCGCCGGTCCGGGCATAGCCACGGCGCTCGTAATAGGCGATCAGCTCTGCCCGCTGCCTGATCACGGTCATTTCCATGACCTGCGACTGCCACTGCTCCTTGGCATAGGCTTCGCCATGGGTCAGCAGCGCCCTGCCGAGTCCGCCTGCCTGGAGCGCCGGATCGACAGTCAGCAGACCGAGATAGGCGACGGAGCCGTCGACTCGCGACAGCTGCACGCAGCCCTGCAGCTGGCCTTCGCTTTCGGCGAGCAGAAGCCGCTGGTCCGGATCGGCGAGAATCGCCGCGAGCGATTCCGCGTCGGTCCGCTGGCCATCCAGCAGGTCCGCTTCGTGGGTCCAGCCGCGCTTGGCGCTGTCGCCGCGATAGGCGCTTTCGATCAGCGCATGGAGCGGCTCGATATCGTCGCTACGGGCAGGCCGGATATTCATGCCAGCCGGATTCCATCGGCTTCCAGGACCGCGTCGTCCCGAACCTGCCCGGTTATCACCACCCGCTTTTCGACTTCGTCAACCGGTACGCGCAGCAGCTCGAGCCGATAGCGGGTGCCGTTGTCGCACTGCAGGAGGAAGCCGGTGGCGTCGCGCTGCAACAGGCCGGCATATTGCCGATCATTTCCATTATTCATTCCCATCAGACAGCGGCGAGCAGGGTCTCGCTGATCTCCCAGAGCCGCTCGGCATCCGCGTCATCGGCGATATGCGGGGCACAATGCTGAAAGGGCGGCGAGTCCGGGCCCGCCAGCTGGGCGACATCGCAATCCTCGCAATAGACGCCGGGCATGGCATCCATCAGCGGCGATGTCGCTGCCCACAGGGTGGTGGTGCAGCCCTGCGTCGGCGTCTTGAAGATTTCGGCCACCGCCGGAGGTATCGTGCCATCCGGGTTCAGCCAGCCCATTTCCACTTGCTCCTCCTTCGGCAGATGTCGCTGCAGGGGCGTGAAAATGCCGCCCGGGTGGACCGAGAAGGCACGACCGCCAAAAGTCTGCATGCGCCGGCTGAGCGCATTGGCGAACAGCGCGTTGGCGCTTTTCGCCTGGGCATAGGCGACCCATTTCTGATATTCGCTATGCTCGAACTGGATATCGTCCCACAATATGCCGTTGCGCTTGTGGGCAATCGACGACAGCGCCACCACTCGCGGTGCTTCCGCCTTTTCGAGCAGGGGCATCAGCGCCCGGGTCAATGCGAAATGGCCCATATGGTTGACCCCGAACTGGCTTTCCCAGCCGGGTCCGACCCGGTTCAGCGGGCAGGCCATGATGCCGGCATTGTTGATCAGCAGGTCGAGCGCATCGATACTATCATAGACCGAGGAGGCAAAGGCGCGGACCGAATCGAGATCGGCGAGATCCATTTTGGCCGTGGACACGTCGCCTTCGATCGTCGACAGATTTTCCTCCGCCTTGGCCGGATCGCGCACCGGCACGATCACCGTGGCCCCGGCATCGGCCAGCGCCCGGGTGGTTTCCAGCCCGATGCCGGAATAGCCGCCGGTGACGATCGCGGTCCTGCCGGCCAGGTCGATGCCGGCGAGGATTTCGTGCGGTTCGCTCTTGGCGTGAAAGCCCGAGCCGAGCGGTTTCTGGTCTGCTGCTGCCATTGTCTGAATCCTTTTTCCTGCCGTTAGCCCTGAGCCTGTCGAAGGGTGCTTATGGTCTTGCGGCGTGGTTCGACAAGCTCACCACTAACGGCAACAAAACACCCTTATTGCCCCTGCGCCTTCACTCCCAAAATTTCTGCTGCCGACATATAGACATAGCCCAAATCCTCGGCGACCGCCTTGTAGGTGACATGGCCGTTCCAGACGTTGAGGCCTTCCGCCAGATGGCGGTCGTCGCGCAGGGCAGCTTCCCAGCCCTTGTCGGCGATGGCCAGCGTGTGCGGCAGGGTGACATTGTTGAGCGCATAGGTCGACGTCCGCGAAACGGCACCCGGCATATTGGCGACGCAATAATGGACAATATCGTCGATGACATAGGTCGGGTCCTGATGGGTGGTCGGTTTCGAGGTTTCGAAACAGCCGCCCTGGTCGATCGCGACATCGCACAATACCGATCCGGGGCGCATGGTGCCCAGCATGTCGCGAGTCACCAGCTTGGGCGCTTCCGCACCGGGAATCAGCACGGCGCCGATCACCAGATCGGCCTCGGCGACGCATTCGGCGATATTGGCCTTGTTCGAAAAGCGCGTCTTGGCGCGGCTTTCGAAATGGGTCCCGACCGATTCCAGCACCTCGGGATTGCGATCAAGGATCGTCACATCCGCGCCGAGGCCGGCGGCCATCTGCGCGGCGTTGAAGCCGACCACGCCGCCGCCGATGATCGTCACCTTGCCGGGTGCCACGCCGGGGACGCCGCCAAGCAATATGCCGCGACCGCCATGAGCCTTTTCGAGCGCGGTGGCGCCGGCCTGGATCGACATCCGTCCGGCGACCTGGCTCATTGGCTTGAGCAGGGGCAGGCCCCCGCTGCCGGTCACGGTTTCATAGGCGATGCAGATCGCCTTGGACTCGACGAGATCCGCGGTCTGCTCCGGATCGGGGGCAAGGTGGAGATAGGTGAACAATATCTGGCCCTCGCGCAACATGGCGCGTTCGATCGGCTGGGGTTCCTTGACCTTGACCACCATCTCGCATTGTTCGAAAATTTCGTCCGCGGTGGCGGTGATGGTGGCACCCGCAGCGACATATTCGGCATCTTCCGCGCCGATGCCGAGTCCGGCTCCGGTCTCGACCAGCACGTCATGGCCATGCGCGATCAGCTCGCGAACCGATTCCGGAGTCAGGCCGACCCGATATTCGTGATTCTTGATTTCCTTCGGGGTACCGACGCGCATGAGAGGCTCCTGTTCTGATGAGTCTAAAGGCGTTGCATTACCAGCAAATGACGGTCCGCACGAGACGCCGCGTCATATGGTTGCGCTATTGCGGAGCTTTCCTGACCGGCACCGGCACCGTACAAATATTGCCATAGCCGCCATGGGCCGCGATATATTGAAGAAGCGCCGGGCTGTAGCTGGCGAGATATTCATAATGCGGCTGCTCGGCGAGCGGCAATTCGCTGGCCAGCCGGATCGAGGAAATCGGCACATATTGCGATTTGTCCGCATAGAAGCCCCCGGGGTCTGTCCCCAGCGGCAGATTCTGCAAATGCTCGAGCCCGTCGATCACCCGGCCGACCATGCCAAAAGTGGTGTCGAGGCTGCGCGCTGCCTCACCGGTAATCACCGACAGTTCGGCCCCGCTGCCGGTATCCGGCGGATCATAATGGGCGGGCGACAGCGCGCCTCGACAGGTCAGCGGATAGGCCCTTCCCTGCCGGTCGCTGCCAATCGGCCAGCCGCCGCCAAAGCCGACTGACTGAGCGCCGGTATTTTCGTAGATCATTTTCATCAGCGGCTGGATGTCGGTGCCCTGATATTGGTTGCTGTAGGCGACCGCGGCCTGAAGCACCGCCCGGTCCGTGTCGCGTTTCGCGCCCAGCGCGGCGTTATAATATTCGCTCTCCGGCACGGTTTCCAGCCCCTTGGGCACGGCCTTGGCATCGGGATTGCCGCCAAACTGGGTGACGAAATCCCTGGCGACGCGGTAGATCTTGGTGCCGTCCCACCAATGGCCTCTGGCAAGCTTGCGGACATTGCGGACATGGCCGCCGGACAGCTCCGCCGGGAGCAGCTGGATCGCTGCCTGGCGCTTGCTGCCGTCGGCGGCATCGGGCAGGGTCAGGATCATGAGATCGCTGACCGGGATCGGCAGCCAGTGCTCGGCGGGAGCGGCGGCGAGTATCTCGGCAGGAGTCGGGGCTGGCGCTTCTTCCTGCGCCAATGCTGGCGAAAAGCAGGCAGCAGCGATCGCGAGAATAGCGAGGCGCATGGATCGAAACCGGTTTTTCATGCTGCTCCTTCTATGGTGAACTTTACAAAGTTTACAGGGTTAAAGAAAGGAAAGCCGGCCCTTGCGGAGCGTTCCCCGCCGCAGGGCGCGAGCGACGGACGCTTCGGGGAATCTTTCCCAAGCCGAGCGGTCCAGACGGGTCCTGAGGGCGCGGTGAAAGGGCAATGGCGGGACAGTTCTGGACCCCGGCCTTCGCCGGGGAACAATCTTGGGTCACACAGGGTCACACGGGTCACACCCCCTAATGCAAGAAAGTCTTTTTGCTTGAGAGTTGCTGAAAACTGCCGATGGGATGGTGCTGGAATGGACGAGGTAAGGGATTTTTCCATAGGGCAAGGTTAACCGAAGTTACCAGGTGTAGGAAAGACAATTTTGGTCCGTTAGTGGTGAGCCTGTCGAACCACGCTTCTCGGTCGATAGGCGTCGTTGAGCTACGCTCGCCCTTCGGGTCGACAGGCTCAGGACTAACGGATCATTCACTCCCCGCTCACCCGGCGCACCGGCACCGGAATATTGCAAATATCCGCCCCGCCCGCCGGCACGATGAAGAACGGATCGCGGCGATTGGCTCTGGCATCGGCATATTTGGCAAATGTTTCGCCTTCGGTGGAGAGATATTCGAAACGCGGCTGGTCGGCTGTCGGCAACGCGCTGGCCAGCCGGATCGATGTGATCGGTACGCGCTTGCTCGCGTCCTCGTAGAACCCCAGATCCCCCTTGCCGCGCGGCAGGCTGGAGAGATGCTCGATCCCCTCGATCACGCGCCCGACCACGGCAATATTGCGGTCGAGATGGCGCGGCGCATGGCCGATCACGGTGTAAAGCTCGGCGCCGCTGCCGGTGTCCGGGGAATAGTTGCGGCCAACGCCGACGGCGCCGTAGCAGTGGATCGGCCAAGCTCTGCTATCGCGAAATGCTATAGGCCACCCATTGCTCCACCAACTCGCATCAGCATATGAATCAACATCATAATCTTGTTGTCCCCAATCCATCCAGTCGGCTGGTTTGTTTGCCGAGTGTTCCAAAACAGACCGGGTTTTTGCTTTTGAAGCTGCCAAATTGGTTATTGTATACTCACTCTCAGGCACCGTCTCCAACCCGTCCGGCAACGCCTTCTGCTCGGTCGCATCGCCCCATTGCACGACATAATTGTCCTGCACCCGGTTGATGCTGGTGCCGTCCCACCAGCGCGCCGCCGCCAGCTTGCGGATATTGCGGATCCAGCCTTGCGAAAAAGGCTCCGGCATCAGCTGGATGACCACGCGGCGGGCATTGCCCTCGGCATCGGGAGCGAGGTCCATGATCAGCAGATCGCTCGGCGTGATTTTCACCCATTCGCTGGCCGGGGCCGTCTCGACAATGGCGTTGGGGCTGGGATATTCCGGTTTGTCAGCTTCCTGGGCGGAAAGGGGGGCTGCCAGGGCAAGAGCCGCGAGCGATGCGATGGAGCATTTTCTGTTCATGGTAATATCCCGCCTTGTCCCGCTAGTCCTGAACCTGTCGACCCGAAGGGCGAGCGTAGCTCAACGACGCCCATCGACCGAGAAGCGTGGTTCGACAGGCTCACCACTAGCGGATTAGATTTCCAACATTCTGTTCGTCAGCACCCTAAACCGACAGTATCACTTGCGAAAGCGCGAATCCCGCACTAGGGAAGCGGCGCTGTCTGATATTCGACCAGATTCACGGGTCGGGCGGCATTTGCGGAGACGTGGCAGAGTGGTCGATCGCGCACGCTTGGAAAGCGTGTATAGGGCAACCTATCGAGGGTTCGAATCCCTCCGTCTCCGCCACTCACCTGACCTGCTACGATCGTCAGCGAACGCTGGAAGTCGCTAAAAAGCTAGGCTTATCATATAGTTTGAAGAAAATATCAGTTCGCCGTAGTTCGTCATATTGCGTTAGATATCGCTATCGACTTTATGACCAAACTTATGACTTGAGAAGCGCTTTGGTTGGTGGCAACACGCTTTCATGCACTTGAGAAACAAACTCAGCGTCAAGCAAATCGCTACTCTTACCAAACCGGGAATCTACTCGGATGGAGGCGGGCTGTACCTAAGAACACGGCCCTCCGGGACAAGGTCGTGGCTGTACGTCTATATGATTGATGGCAAGCGACGAGAGTTAGGTCTCGGTTCAGTGTTGGATGTGTCACTGGCGCAAGCGCGGGAAAAAGCGCGATCAGCAAGACAATTGCATTTGGATGGTATTGATCCAATTGTTGAACGCAGGCGAGTTTCTAAGCCAAAGCAGAAATTGATGACCTTTGGTGAAATGGCCACAGCATTGATGGACGATATCGAAAAGGGCTTCGACAACAAAAAGCACCGTGATCAATGGAGATCTTCCATTTCACGATATGCAAAACCCATATTGACGCTCCCGGTGGAGGAAGTGGATACGGATGCCATTGTGGCGCTGCTAAAGCCTATATGGCTTGCGAAAACCGAAACAGCACGCCGCGTTCGAGGACGGATTGAACGGGTTCTAGATGCAGCGAAGGCCAAAGGCTTGCGATCGGGAGATAATCCCGCGCGGCTTAGAGGTCATCTTGATTTACTGTTGCCCCGCCAACCCAAGAAGGGACAGAAGCATCATGCAGCGATGCCGTTTACCGAGCTACCCGATTTTATGGACAAACTCTCTCAACGACCTGCAACGGCTGCAAAAGCCCTGCAAATGGCAATATTGACTGCTGCTCGAACAAGTGAAGTGCTCGGGATGACTTGGGATGAAATAGATTTCGATAATAGAATCTGGACGATTCCGGCTTCGCGCATGAAGGCAAAAAATCTGCATCAGGTTCCACTGAGCGAGGCGGCAATGAGAATACTGAGGGATATCAAGGCAAAGTCTACAACCAACTCAATGATGGTATTTCAGGGGACGTCCGGCGGAGGATTGTCGAATATGGCTATGACGATGTTGCTGCGTCGAATGGATCGATCGAACATCACAGTTCACGGATTCCGTTCGACATTTCGCGACTGGGCTGGAGAAAAGACTAGTCATGCACGAGAGGACATTGAAATGGCATTGGCTCATACAATTCAATCGAAAACGGAGCGTGCTTATCGCCGTGGTAACGCATTGGAAAAGCGTCGGCTGCTAATGGATGATTGGGCGGCGTTCGTGCCGTGAAACCATCCCTATGGTTGTTTTTGAACGCCGTATCAATTTGTCAGCCTTTCTAGAATTACAAAAAATGATGATTGCCTTCGAGGTTGGCATCGGGACGAAGCCTTACGAATGGCGCAATGGTGGAGCGATTATGTCCCAATCTCCACAAAAGTAGATTACGTGCTGGCGTGGAATTCAACCGTTGATTTGCTTCGGCAACCGATGCGATAAGCACGACTATAAGGATAGTGCTTTTCATGATCACTGTAGGGTGGTATCGAACTCCTTGCGTAACAGTATGTAATCTACGGCTTTCTTTTATTTCGGTTGAAACACCATTGATCTTGAATTTGACAATCGGAGTATCGGATTATGAAAAAGTTCTCATGAATTTGACGCGTAAAGTCAATTTTTCCTTTCAACCATAGAGGTTTTGGGCGTGAACGCTTTCGACAGGTTTAAGAAATTAGTCGGTCGTCGTGATATTACCATCGCGCTTCCCAGCAATCCTTTCATCGTTATTGATCGCGATGCTGCGGTTGATAGGCTAAAACTTGATGAGAAGGGGCAGTCGAATGGTGAAGCTCAATATCCACCAGACGACAGCGAAGGGCTCGATGACATTGAAGCTGAGATAGTCGCTGAAATTTCAGAATATGCTGCTCGCGCTCAAATAGACGCTTCGGCGAATTACCGGGTTTATGGCGAACGAATCTCCGAACTCGCGCTATTGCGGGAATTATCTACGTTGACGGGGGCCAGCGAGCAGGCAACAGGCAACTACCGGGCCACAGTCATTAAGCGCAAGGGTGAGCTTGCACTGGCAAAAGATGCTATTAAAGAATCTTATCGCGAATTGGATGATTTCAAAGCCGAGCATGGGCTAAGGCGCCCGGCTCATCGAGGCATCCTGCCTGTATATGCCTATTCGACCATCGGTATTGCTTGGTTCGTCGAGAGCGCAGCAAATACGGCTTTCTTGCGCGTAGGTGATGACGCAGGTCTTTTGGGTGGGTTCGTTGCAGCAGCAGTTGTAGCAGCAGTAAATATATTCATTTCAGCTTTCATCGGACGCAAAGTTCTTCCTTACCTATTTTTCAAGCATCAACCGCAACGAACATATGCACATGTTGGCGCAGCCATATGGCTATGCTTACTTGTGGCTTGGAATTTGCTCGCGGGACATTTTCGAGACGCCAAGGCCGCTGGATTGCCAAATCCTGAGAATGCAGCGCTCGGTCTATTTCAAAACAGCCCCCTCCAGTTCGATAGTATATATTCCTACGGGCTTCTTGCCGCAGGTATCTTCTTCGCAATAGGCGCTGCCATCGCAAGTTATAAAATGGATGACCCTTACCCCGGCTACGGAGAAACATATCGGAGGCACGAAGATCGCTGTGAGGACTACGCCGAACAGATAGACGCGGCGATCGAAGATCTGCAAGACATACGTGATGAAGCCATTGACCGAGCGCAAGAGTTGCGAGACGAGTTGGGAGATCAATTCCGTGAGCGGGGCGATATCATTGCATCGCGCGAAAGTTTGCGCACACGATATCGAGACCATCAGGATTATCTTGAAGATCAGGCCAATGCGCTTCTAAGTCACTACCGCGGGATAAATATTCGAGCGCGTAACAGTAATGCTCCAAAACATTTCAAAACCAAGTGGCAATTGAATCGTACCGAGCTGCCTCCAGTGTCCGACGAGCCAATTGTAGACGTGGAAGTTTTGCGAGCACAGGAGGCCTTGCAGCAATCGATCACGGTTATCTCTACCGAATACAATAAAGCGATTGAGAGCTTTGAGCATCTCGACACGATCAAAGGTTCTCTCATCAATGGCTAAGCGACAACAAAAAAATCGTCGCTCGGCCGCACGTCAACGGAAGGCAAGCGAGACATCCAAGGCAATTCGTAATATTGTGGTCATACTTGTCCTCGTTAGTATCGTTGCCTTCTTCTATTTTCGTTCGGTTCTTGGGAACCTCACACTTGACGATGAGACATTATGTCCTTCGGAGGTGGTCGGTGTCACTGCCGTTTTAGTTGACGTCACTGATCCGATGAATACACCGCAACGACAGGATTTTCGGAACCAATTGGATCGACTGCTTGGTCAAATCGGGCGTCATGAAAAGCTTTTGATTGTCAAGGTAGATCCAGTCGGAGACAGTCTCCTTATCCCGGTTCTAACACGCTGTAATCCTGGATCCGCCTCGGACGTGAGTGAAGTCGACGGGAATCCAAAGAAGCTAGAAAAACAACACCGAGAAGGCTTTGTCGCTCCTATGGAGGAGGCGTTTGAAGGCTTGATGGAAGCCAGTAGTGCCGCTCGCTCGCCAGTAATGGAATCTGTTCAATCTGTTGCTCTTAGCGAATTTCAGAAGGCCGAGTTTGAGGGTAAACGGAAACGCCTAATCGTGGCCTCGGACTTACTCCAAAATACGGATCAGGTGAGTTTCTACCAGGGGCTTCCGCAGGTAGATGATTTTGTCAAAAGCCAGCCGTTCCATAGAGTCAGTACCGATCTTTCAGATATCAAAGTCGAGCTTTGGATGTTGCAACGCGATGATTCTACTCGAACTCAACCAAAAGCGCTTCCCTTGTTTTGGGAACGGATCATTGATGAACAGGGGGGCCAGGTCACACGTGTGTACCGGGTTAGCGGTTAAATATGGAACAACGTAAAATACCATTCACCGATCGTCTGCGTGATCGTGGCTTTGTCGATCAATGGGCGTTCATGATTTTCGCAACCGTTGGTTTTGCCGCAATTCTGTCAGGCAAATGGCTTGGACTAGAGACGCTCTGGATTGCCATGTTCGCGGTCTTGCTTATGCTAGTATACGCAATAGTGGTAGGTTGGACTGGAACAGGCCGTGTGCGAGCAGATCAAGCGGGTGATAACTGTTATTATCTTGGTTTGATTTATACACTTGCGAGCTTGTCATACGCAATCGCTACGTTTGATCCTAACGATACTGCCTCAACCATCGTTCAGGGTTTTGGCATAGCGCTAGCGACCACTATTTTTGGCCTCATCTTGCGTGTGTTTTTTAACCAAGGTCGGCCCGATCTTGAAAATATTGAAGAGCAAGCCAGGCTTGAGCTTACAGACGCAGCTTCGAGCTTAAAGACTGAGTTGCGCGAAGTCGTGCGGCAGATGAAGGACTTCTCAGTTGGTCTGCAGCAGTCACTCAGCGAGACTCACGAAGCTGCAACCGAAAGCATGGGAAAATTCACTCAAACTTCTGTGGATGGTCTCAACAGCCTCGTGGATGCAGCCAATGAAGCAATCCGTGGTGAAGCCAATGATTTCGCCGTCCGCGCAAAGAAATATGATACCAGCTTTACAAAGCTGCTTACTAAGCTGGAAGCTCACTCCGAAAGCTTAGACGGAATAACGACGGCTCATAATCGACTTCGCGAAGCTGCAGACATAACCCAAGTTGCGGTGACCGTCACAAGTTCGTCGCTAGAAGGGCTTGTTGAGGGAACAAAGGAAATCAACGGGGTGTTGGAAAGCATCAGGGAGAGCAGCAATATGACCCGACAGTCGGCGGAAAACATGAGTAAAGCCATGGGAGATGTCGAAAAGGGTCTTAATCTCATCACTGCCGAGACCGAACAGCAGTTGAACAACTTGCGTTTGGGGCCGGGCGAGGCTGTCGCTGCAGGGCTTTCGGCGTTGAATAACGCAGTGTCAACATTTGGAATATCTATTGAGAAAATTTCATCAGCTCATAATGAATTGACGGATGGGTTAAGTGAGCAGGCGAGAGTAGCACTCACATCGACGCAGGAATACAATAATGCACTCAATGCAGAGCTTGAGAAATCTCGAGAGGCAACTATGCGGGTGCACGGCAATCTTGTAGATTTCACCGATAAGATTGCACAGCATGTAGAAGGTCGGACTTAATGGCCCGATACGATATCAGACAAGACAAGTCTTATCGTCGCGGCTTGGTTTTAGGGCTGACGATGGCCGAAATCATGATCCTTTTGATCTTTGTGTTGCTTATGGCTTTGGCCTCAGCATTGGCCACGCGCGAGAAAAAACTTGAAGCGTTTGAGGGAGGGGCCGCAACCCGTTTGGTTGACGCTATGCAGGAGGCTTACCCCAAAGCCTCGGCAGACGATTACTACAAAGAGCTCGTACGAGCAATTGAGGCGCGAAAACAAATCGAGACGCTGGGAGAGCAGGGCGCTCAAGCGAATCTTGTTGAGGATGCAAGCCTTGGAAAGGACGCACGTGAAGCAGCAGAAAAGGCGGGCGCGCCTGATCCAGCGGCGTTCGCGCGAGAAGCGATCGAAAAGGCGCGTGTCGGCAAGAAGGGCGAATGGCCGCCATTTTTCAGTTTGAGCGAAGCAGGAGGATATTATTTTGAAAGCGGCAAGGCGACATTGAAAACTGCATTCGAAGCTAAGCTTCGGTCTACGATCATTCCCGCCCTGAAGAAGAATATCGATGATTATGACGTCGATGTTGTAGAAGTAATTGGACACACGGATGAAGTACCCATGGTTGGCATCAGCAATCTAGATACTACGCTTATTCGCGCTTCTGCCAATCAGCTGCCGACCGAGGATCTTCGTTCAACTGATAATGCGGGGCTTGCCATTGCTCGAGCTGTTGCGGTCGTAAAAATACTACGCGCTGATGCACGCTTGCGTGATGTGACTATTTTACCATTATCCGGCGCGCAAATGATCGTGCCGGTGGATAAGGTGGCGGACGGGACAGCAAATAAGAGTGACCAATACCGGCGCCGCATCGAGATAAGATTGCGACGATCCACTGAGCAAGTAGCTCCAGCAGATTAACGCAATGGATGCGATTGATCGAAATTTGGCACGGATCCGTCACGCCCTAGACATTAGCATGCGTTCAAGGCTGGATACGACCAAACTTACGGAGGGTGGGTTAGGTGAGTTCGAAAATGGTGCTGGCAACGCTGACCCTCAAACAATTCGCCACCGTTCTAATAGTGAAAATGATGCTGCCTCCACGATTTCTCGTGAAATTTCAGTGGTTGAGCCGTCAATTTTGTCGAGGCTCAAGCGCTTTTTCGGTTTGAAATGAGCAGAGAGCGCAAAAGTAAAAGGCGGTCTAGATCACGGCCTAATGTTAATGCTCGGACTGGTTTTCGAAAACGCAACAGGCACCAAGAGACGGTGCGCGTATTGGGCCGTGGATCTATTGTCGGACTGGTGCTGATTACCGCAGTTTTTATAGGCAGTTTGGCTGCTGCCTATTGGTCAAATCAATCACCAATAGCCGAAGTGCCGCGCTTTGTAGAAGTAGAGCTGAAGGAGCGCCCTGCGCCGGCAGTTGAACCAAAGCTATCTATGCAAGTATCAGACACCCCACCTGTCTCAGCTACATTCGATCACTGCGAGAAGATCCGTCACACTTGCGTGGTCGATGGAGATACCTTCTGGCTTAATGGCGAAAAGGTTCGAATTGCGGATATCGACACGCCAGAAATCAGTCAGCCGCAATGCGCCGCAGAAAAACAGTTGGGCGACCGCGCTACAAACCGTTTGATCGAGTTGCTGAACGCTGGCTCGTTTGAGCTGAGGACAATTGGTAGTCGTGACGAGGACAAGTATGGACGGAAGTTAAGGGTTGTTGTGCGCGATGGCCAGTCACTAGGAAATCAATTGGTTAACGAAGGTCTGGCGCGCACCTGGACAGGCCGTCGAGAACCGTGGTGCATGTTGCCATAGAGGGCACACCTTCAACATCATCCGCGGCGTCTCATTGATAAAGTAGGCCCACTATCCTTCGGCTTGTAACAGGCTTGAGCTGTCATGTTTTTGTTAGACGGTTCCTGCAGGAAAATGCAACTGGCTACGTTCAGATCTTTTCCTTGAGAATAACTTTGAACCAACACAGTCTTTTATGAGGTCGTTACCGATATATGGCAGTTTACCAAATAAGTCATGTGTTATCACGTACTATCGATTAAATGCTGTTCGCTGATCGCGCTTGAATTTAGAAGCTTGATTGCCTTTATGTGTGGCCATTGACTAGTTTGATACCACGATCTCGGTGAACTTCGTTGCTGAACGTTTAGTCACATGTACAAGCATCTTGCCCGCCTGATTGATGGCTTTGATCACTAAGGCTGATGGATGGCGATAACCTTCGTCCAATTCATCGGCGCTAGCAATACAATGGTGTATTGTGTCTCGTAGAAGCTCTGTGTGGAAATTAGCTTTTGATCCATGGTGCGGCAGAAGCAGGCTGCAGGTTAGAGCAATATCAGCTTTATAGAAGGACAGCCATTTTTTGCGTTGGCGCACGTCGTTGAGCTTCGCGTCGCCTGTTCCAATCCAGCCTACAGGGCCAGGCCGTTCGGTCAGGCCGGGATATTGGTCGTGGCTCGACAGGACCTTCCAAGTCAGGTCATCTGATGATGGTCCCGAGTAGACTGACATCGAAATAGCATTGTGCTTCGATCCGCGGCCATTCGGCAAGATCTCTTCGTAGCAGCTGCGCAATCTCTTCCGGCCATTCGGGTTCTTGAGCATTGATGTTAACGCCTTTGGCTCAATCGATTCGTTGGCCTTAAGGCAAAGTGCTTCGCGGACCTTAGCCTCAAACCGTCGTGTTCGTTTTTTGTCGACAGTCGGGACGTAGGGCTTAAGAATCCAGTTGCTTGTTTGGCCGCCCGCCACGACGCCAAGATATGTGCCGACTTCCATCTGTAGCATTGAGGATTGTCCGGCGCGAGGTCGCGAAACCTGTGAGATAATACCGAATTCATGAAATTTAGGTGTTTTGCGATCCCTGTCCTCGGGTGTCGATCGAGGTGGTTCGCTGGGAACGCCTGTCTCGTCGGGCAGGCCACCATTGCGAACCAGCACAATGCGCTCGACCCCACGGCTACCAAACCATTGAGCTGGCTCGAACGATGCCTGAATGAAGGACGCAGTAAGTCGACGGTCATTGGCTTCAGCCTCCATCACCCGAAGTAGCCGTTCGGCCAGAGACAGGTAGGGTAGATAGACTGTTGTAACATCGAGCCTTGCGAGCAGTGTATCAAGCCCGTCAACATGGTCACCGTCCAAATGGGAAACGAACAGTGCGTCGATGCGCGGCAGGCCTTTCGCGTAATCGGAAACAATCGGTTCGAGGTGTGAAATACTGCGGGCGCCGCAATCATAGACGTAATGGAGCGTACCTCCATCCATCTTGATGCTGCCAGTTGAAAAACAGCCTTGGCCAACAGGCCATTGAGTTCGTGTGATGAGCAACTATATTTCTCCGCCAACTAGATCATTTCTGGGTAGTGCTTGCACATAACCAACGAATAATCGATGCAATTTCACCTCGGGCTAGCACTCGTATTCTACCAATATTGTCCGCATTAAGAATGTCTCAGCATGCTATGACCAAAATATGTCAAATGTGGGCTGGGTCGATGTAAATTCATGGCCGAATAATTTCTGAGACAGATTCTGGTTGAAGGCGCTAATAGTTAAACACCGAAAAACTATATCGATCAAGGATAGCTAGACAGATCAACTGTGTTAGTTTGTAATCGTCGCTGGCGTTATAGCGAATAGAAAGTTGGGCAATATGCAGGACGAGGATTTTCGATCATGGTTGCTGGAAGGTGGACGGGCCGTAAAGGCCACGAACACGCGGATCGCCGGACTGCGTAAATTAGAGAGGGAGATGTCTGGAATGGGATCTCTTTATACCCAGCTTGACGATGCTTTCGCAGAGGATCGTTTTCTACAGCTAACAAACCAGCTTGATGCCTTTATCGAAGATGCAAGGAATGGTGGCGACAAATTTCGGATACTGATGCCCAGTGCGACGGAGCCAGTTCGCCGATTACACGGTTTTAAAAGTTATCTGAAATTATATCGCCGTTTTCTTGCGGGAGAGCCTGCATCTAAAATATCAATCAAGGAAGATCGTTTACTAGAGTACCAAGCGAAATTTCTAGATTGTTATTCCGATTTTGAAGAAGTCGGGATGTTTGCTGCGACCGAAGGAAGGTATCATGCCGAAGAACGAGTCTACAAACAGGCATTGATTGATTTGACGGCAGAGGCCTTGGTTAGTTTTGACGATGAACTAGAATTAGGTTCGCGGATCTTGGATATACTAACCGGACAAGCTGGCAGTGAAAGTAACCTGCTGGGCTGGCGCACGAACGGCAAATTGAAGGACTTACGAGTCACTCGTCCTGAGTTCATCGAGCGCGCCACCGGTAGGCTTGCACGAACAACGGACGGTGAAAACGCTATTGCCGAGTTTAACGATAGCGTCTGGCCTTTGTTAACCGATGGTTTTGATGGGAACCCCTATAGTGAAAGCCGAAGTATCGGTTCAATGGTTGCGGCATTGGTGACGCCTGAAGAAGACTACGGCATCAATAGCGACCCTGTTTACCGTTTCTTTAAAGATATTACCGGCACGCGGCCTTTTGCGAACGCGGTGATGACGGCGGCCGAATATGCTCGGGTGCGCCAAGCTATGCAAGATGTGCGCGAAATCATGGAAGAGGAATGGCAATGGTCGCCTCGGGATCTTTGGGATGTCCAAGGCTTCGTCTGGGCGACAAGCCGGCAGGATGATCAAATCAGCGATGAACTTGGCTTGGCCCATATCGGTTCTGCTAATGATCTAAAAGAGGAGAATAGCAGCTATTGGTTTGTTGGTGCGGCTTTTGGTCGAACATTGGATCAAGTAGATCGCTTTTTGAGCGATGGCATATGGGAGATCCAAAATCCTTCCGAACGACATCGTGAACAAGTGCGTTCAATGCGTCCTGGGCAGCGTATCGCTATAAAATCGACTTATACACGCAAGCATGACCTTCCGTTTGAAAGTCATGGCCGGGTTATTTCGGTTATGATGATCAAAGCCGTTGGTAGTATCAAATCCAATCCCGGTAATGGAGAGCGTATCGAGGTCGATTGGGAAGACAATTATGATCAACGAGAATGGTATCACTATGTTTACCAACCAACGATTTGGGAGGTTCTCCCAATTCAGGAAATGTCGCGGCGACTGATTGCATTTGCGTTTGAGGGAGAAGCCCAAGATATTGAATGGTTTCATGCAAATTTGCCAGCTTGGAAAAATATTGAAGACGAAATTGTTGATGAGGAATTAGATGCAGAATCCGGTTCCCGCGATCCACAAAACCTAATTCTGTACGGTCCTCCAGGGACGGGTAAAACTTGGTCTACGATGGCAGAGGCTGTCAGATTGGCTGACGATCTCGACATCGACAATGAAATGCTTGTCGACCACAATCGGCGTAGAGAACTTCGAGTCCGGTACGATGAACTTAGGGAACTTGGACAAATTGGTTTTGTAACATTCCACCAGAACTACAGCTATGAAGATTTCGTTGAAGGGCTGCGCCCAAAGCCTATTGCGGGTGGAGGCTTTGAGCTAAAACCGGAACCAGGCATCTTCCGCCGTATGGCGGAAGCGGCGAGGAAAAGTCCCGAGAATCACATATTGATTATCGATGAAATAAACCGTGCAAACATTTCGAAAGTGTTTGGTGAATTAATAACGCTGCTTGAACGCGACAAGCGGCTTCGAATGGATGAAGAGCTTAAGCTGCGATTGCCATATTCAAGAGAGCAATTCGGCGTTCCGGCAAACCTCCACGTGATCGGCACAATGAACACTGCAGATCGATCTATCGCGCTGCTTGATACAGCACTCCGACGCCGGTTCGAGTTTAAGGAGTTGATGCCCAAGCCGTCAACATTGCAGGCCGCAAGCGAAGCAACCAAAATTGATTTGGTTGCCATGCTGACGCGCATTAATGACCATATAGAATATCTGTTCGATCGGGAGCACCAGATTGGCCATGCCTATCTGATTGCATGCGAGAAAGAAGACGATGTTGATATTGTTATGCGGCACAAAATTATACCATTGCTAGCCGAGTATTTTTATGAAGATTGGTCGAAAGTAGCGGCGGTGCTGGGTGACGGTGCCGATGAGGATGGCAATGCCAGCAAAGTCGGTTGTTTCATAAATCG
>Ga0207901_1000206_pt1 | contig 21951 bp, 22 predicted proteins | sample LinPmetageLP46_FD_184057 | JGI IMG/M metagenome (GOLD analysis project Ga0207901, IMG submission 184057) | Marine viral communities from the Pacific Ocean - LP-46 (SPAdes) | ecosystem: Environmental > Aquatic > Marine > Oceanic | place: Pacific Ocean | collected 2011-06-12
TTGCCAGCTTTCAGGCCGTTGAAACTGTACAATGTCGGGCCTTCCGGGCCATCAGCCACGGCCACCGCATTATTGGAAATCGGCTCTGGCAGGGTAAAACCAGCGGTTTCCGACAGCGGTTCAGGCTGCGGAGTCCGTTCGCAGCCTGCTAAGGCCAGTCCGGCAACCAGCATTGTTGCCGCAGCCATGGTCGGCAATCTCATTGCGCCTCTTCCCTCTTTTTCTGCTGTTCCGCCAGCACATCCCTGATCGGCCGCGAATAGTCCCACCGTTCCTTGTAGCGGCTGCGTTCATAAGGGAAGAAGGCGTCAATCTTGGCTTCCACGCCTGCGGCCTGCAGCGGCACGGCGAAATTGTGACGCACTGCCCTTCGCGCGGCTTCGCGGGCCAGACGAACCTGAACCGGATTTTGCGCCTGCTTAGCCAGTTCCGCCACGCCTTTTTTGCGATTGGCCTGATCGAGAACATTTTCGGCATCGGTCAGGGCCATCAATATGCCGCCGTCGTCATAGGTCTGGATCTGCCCGATATGGACCTCGGGCCGGGCAATCTCGATCGCCGGAATCTCGACATAGAGCGTGTCATCGCGCGCGTCCCAGCGGACATCATCCGCGTCGAGCTTGGACAGATCGAGTTCGTAGCGCACCGTGCCGGGCATGATCAAAGTCTTGCGCGCTGACAGACCGAGCTTGGTTAGAGTGGTAGTGACGGTCGCATTATAGCTCGCGGAAAAAACCGTCAGCCGGTTCTGCTCCTGCATGTTGGTCAGACTGACATTGGCTATCGATACCGGGTCGGGGCTGATGCTGTTTTCGACGCGAGCAAAAAGCAACCAGGCCAGCGCGCCAAGAATGATGAAAATCACGCCGGTGACGGCAACCGGAACCCACAGGCGGCGCAGCTTCTCGCTGGTCATCCGGCCATCGCCCACACGTCACCCGATTGCGTCACCCGCTGCTTGTTCTCCAGGTCAATAAGATGCGCGCGCACCGACTGGCCAGCTGCGCCTTTCAGTCTTGGATCCAGCCCCTTGTACATGCGCGGCACCATATCGATGATCGCGGCGGGGCCTTCCTCGAGCAGCTTCAGTATCTGCCGCTCGCGCTGCTTGCGATGGCCCATCATCCCGCGCACCAACTGGCGCGTGTTGGTGATCTTCTTGCCATGGGCGGGATAATAGACCTTGTCTTCGCGCTCATAAAGCTTCTGCAGGCTCGCCATATAATCGGCCATATCGCCGTCCGGCGGGACAATGACGCTAGTCGACCAGGCCATGACATGATCGCCGGTAAACATCGCACCGGATTCCGGTACCGCGAGGCAAAGATGATTGGATGTGTGCCCCGGCGTCGCCACCGCTTCGATGGTCCAGCCGTCACCGGACACCGTTTCGCCGTCAAGGAGCACCCGATCCGGCTTATATTGCTTGTCAAAACTCTCGTCGGCCCTTGGTCCATCGTCCGCCAGTACCAGCGGCGCACAGCCAATGATCGGCGCGCCGGTACGCGCAGCCAGCGGTGCAGCGGCGGGGCTATGATCGCGGTGAGTGTGGGTGCACATGATCGCGCTGATCCTTGCATCACCAACCGCTGCGATTATCGCATCGATATGGGCATCTATCGCCGGACCGGGGTCAATCACCGCCCGGTCGGTCTTGTTGCCGACAATATAGGTCTGGGTGCCGGTATAGGTATAGGGGCTGGGGTTACCTGCCAGCACACGTGCGACAAGCGGTTCCATCTGTTCGCACAGGCCGGTGGGGAAATTCGCTGGGTCAAAGTCCATGGACCTGATGTGGCATATCCCGCCCATAAAACAACCAAGAAAAAAGGCGGTCCGCAAAACGAACCGCCTTTATGCCGCGTCATAAACGCTTTCCCCGGCTTATGTCATGGAAAGTTGAGCCTTCACTGTGGCGATTCTGTGATCAATTTCCTTGATCTTCCTGGCGCGATCGACCGTGTCATCCTTGCATTCTACCGCGTCGGCCCGCTCTTTTTTTAACCCTTTCAACGCCGCGCCAAGTATCGCCGTCTTGTCGATTTTGACTTCAAACCCGCCGCAACCGGCCACGACGGCCCAAGCCTGACTGGCCAGACCATTCTCGCCGCCAATCGCAATTTGCTTGTTCATCGCAATACAGTCGGGACCGTTTACCGTGTTATTAAGGGAACCGGACCTGTCACGACCAGATTTGGATGTCGCACCGGCTGTGGCGTTGCGGATCGTATAAAATATGGAGGATATCCGTGCGGCCGGTTCGGCTTCCTCTGCTGCTTCCCGCTGCGCCTCTTTGGCCTCGCTCATAGCCTCGCGCTTGGCTTCACGCGCTTCCTGCTTCGCCTCACGAACCTCTTGCTCCGCTTCCCGCAACTCTTGTTCCATTTCTCTTTCGGCCTGGGCCAGTTCCTGCTCGACCTCGCGCATGATCGAATGCCTGTCCTTGCGACCCAATCCGCTTGTGCGCAGCGCCTCGTCTGCCGCGAGCCGTGATTTCTCGGCTTCAGCAACCATTTTCCGAATTTCTTTTTCGCTCAATTTCTTATCCGTGCGCAAAATGATGGTCCTGCCATCATGCTTGATCTTGTGCACATAGTCTTTTGACAGATCGGCATTTTTGCGACCGTTGAGCATCGTGATGTTGATTACGTCGCTATCTGCGGCTGGAGCGGTCGGAACCATTGGCGCGACCGGAGCAATCGGTGCAGCAGGCGCTACCGGCGCAAGTAGTCCAGCGGGAGCAGCAGGCGCGAGCGGTGCCGACAGGTCCTGCGGATCAACAGCCTCGGCATATGTGATTGTCGCGGTGAGCGGGAGCGTGACGACCGTACCAACAGCAACCAGACCAGCGCCCAGACGGCGGCGAAGCGAAGATTTTTCCGATCGTCCCAGCATTTTGAGACGCCCCTTGATCTTGTCTTTCTGGTTCAGCGGACTGGCGAGACCCAGACGGTGACCGGAGGCTGACTTGGCAATGGTCCGGCCATAGACAGCGCGGACTTCACGGCCGCTTTGCGCCAATATCCGCGCATCGCAAGCGGTTTCCTGGTCCTGCCGGAACGCGATCCAGGCAAACCAGGCAACCGGGTTGAACCAGTGCAGCGATAAAATCGTGAGGCCGACAAAATTGGCGGCCAGGTCACCCGATTCATGATGGGCAATTTCATGTTCCAGCGCCAGTTCCCGTTCGCGCGGCGCATAGTCGCGGAAAAAATTGGTCGGAACGGCGATATATTTTTCGAACAGACCGAAGGCTAGCGGGCCGCTAATGGCCGCCGTTTCCAGAATCTTGATATTCTCGTGGCGACCGATCAAGCGGCCGTCAGACACAATATCTTCCCGGAATTGCAGGTAGGAGGCCAACTTGCTGATGAACAGCAGGCCCGCTCCGCCGAGCCAGAGGATGATCGCGATCATTGTCCAGTCGAGTGATGCCAGCGTGCTGAATGCGGTCGATTGTACAGGCACTGTAGCAACTATTTCCGAACCGAGCCCCATGGGAGCGAAAGTAGCAACAGGTTCCGTGACGGCGGGAGCCTCGAGCGTGAGCGTCGGCATAAACAGTCGGGCCAGCGGCAAAATCCACAGCAGATAGGCGATGCGCGAGCCGAAAAAATGGCTGACCGGTTTGCGGACCATCAATACCAGCACCATCAGCAAGGTCATCGATAACATGGTGTCCCAAATCCATTGGTTCAATTCGCCGCTCATTTTTTCAACTCCCTCAAAAGCTCTTCGATTTCGCGGATATCATCAGCGCTCAGTTCATCGGCCTCGGCCAGATGCGCAACCAATGGCGTGACTTTCCCCCCGAAAAGCCGATCCACAAAATTTCTTGATACGCCGGTGAGATAATCATCACGTTCGACCAGCGGAGAATAGAGAAAACGACGACCGTCGCGCTCGGTGCCGACCACTGCTTTCGCAGCCAGCCGGGACAACAGGGTCTTGACCGTCTGAAGCGACCAGTCCTTCTCCCGGACAACCTGCTCGGCCACTTCGGTAGCGGTCATGGGTGCGCGTCTCCAGAGGACTTCCATGACGGCATGCTCGGCATCGCTAATGCGCTCGGTCACGATATTGGTCCCTCCCTTGAGAATCGTCAGTGACTACATAAGTAGTTTCATTGACTACAGATGTAAACAGTCAATCAGCCTGTCGATGTCGTTGGTGGACGGTAAGCGGTCGTTTGTCGAAAAGCGGGCCATTGTCAAAAAAACCGACCATTGTCGAAATATCTTACAATTTTACAGCTGTTAACAACGGCTAAACCATCCAAGTAGTTGAGATGCATAGATATTGCTAAATTGGCACGACCGATGCACCGTGTTTTGTATCGTTAGAACTTCACACCCAAATCCTCCTTGCAGGAGGTGCAAATGAGGGGGTCAACTTACTGGTCTTCGTTGTCCCCTCTCATTAAAAGTTTCGACAAAGCTTACCCAAGCTTATCCCAAATAAAAACGGCCCGGTCCTCCTAGACCGAGCCGTTTTTTGATTCTTGTCCTGTCCTATCAGGGAAAGCGTCAGGCCTCCGCCGGGGCGACCTTTTTCTCGGCCATCAATTCACCGAGTTCGCCCGCTTCATACATCTCCATCATGATGTCGCTGCCGCCGACAAATTCGCCTTTGACATAGAGCTGCGGGATCGTCGGCCAGTCGGAATAGTCCTTGATAGCCTGACGGACTTCCATATCCTGAAGCACATCAAAAGAGTCGAAACCGACCCCGAGATGCTCGAGAATGGCAACCGCACGGCTTGAAAATCCGCATTGCGGAAAAAGCGGGGTGCCCTTCATGAACAGCACAACGTCATTGCTGTTCACCACGGTTTTGATTTTTGCGTTTACATCGGTCATAAATATTCTCCTAGTCGGGAACCGCAGTGGTCAGCTGCAGCGCGTGCAATTCTCCACCCATTTTTCCCTTCAGCGCAGCGTAGACCGCCTGATGCTGTTTAACCCGGTTCATACCCGCGAATGCAGCGGACGTCACCTTTGCGGCATAATGATCGCCATCGCCTGCCAGATCGGTAATCTCTACCGAAGCATCGGAAAAGGCTGCCAGGATCATGGCCTCGATATCTTCACTCGCCATCGGCATCCGGCTTACTTGGCCTCTTCAATAAACTGACGCCGTGCTTCCACCATCTTGTCGGACAGAGCCGAACGAATGGCAGCATCGTCAATGTCGATGCCGGCCGAGGTCAGATCACCCAAAAGCTTGCGAATCACATCTTCATCGCCCGCTTCTTCAAAATCAGCCGCTACGACTTCTTTTGCATAGGCATCGGTTTCTTCAGAAGTCAGACCCATTTTCTCTGCCGCCCATTGACCGAGCAGACGATTACGCCGCGCGGTAACCCTGAACAACATCTCTTCATCGCGCGCAAATTTCGCTTCAAATGCTTGTTCGCGATCTTTAAAATCTGTCATGAGCTTCCCTTGAACTATGTTGATATAAAAATAGGCATCATCAGAGGCTGCCGCAAGTGCCGAAGGGCAATCAATCGGCGACTTTTACCACCAATTTGCCGATAGCGCCACGATCCGCCATTTTTTGTATGGCCTTGCCGGCATCTTCAAAGGCGAAGACTTCCGACACACGCGGCTGGATCTTGCCCTGATCCCAGAGTTTGAACAGCCGGTCGATATGGGCACGATTGCCTTTCGGATCGCGCATCGCATAGGCACCCCAGAAGACGCCGCAGACATCACAGGATTTGAGCAAAGTCAGATTGAGCGGCAATTTCGCAATGCCGGCGGGAAATCCGACCACCAGAAAGCGGCCTTCCCAGGCAATCGAACGGACCGCAGGTTCGCTATAGTCGCCACCGACAGCATCATAAATGACATCCGCGCCTCCCGGACCAACGGCAGCCTTGAACTGCGCCGCCAATGCCTTCGATTGGTCCTTGTCAAACGGAGCCCGCTCGTAAATCACGGTTTCGTCGGCGCCCGCAGTTTTCGCAAATGCCGCTTTTTCTTCGGAAGACACAGCCGCAACAACGCGCGCGCCAAAGGCCTTGCCCAATTCGACGGCTGCGATACCGACGCCGCCGGAAGCACCGAGCACCAGCAGGGTTTCACCCTCCTTGATATGGCCGCGATCGACCAAAGCATGGATCGACGTGCCATAGGTCAGCAGCAGCGCCGACGCGTCTTCAAAACCAACGCTATCGGGAATTTTGAATACGCTATTCTGGTCGACAGCAACCTTCTCGACCAGACCGCCGTGGCCGGTTGTCGAAGCAACGCGGTCGCCGACTTTCAGATCTTCAACGCCTTCGCCGACAGCGGCAATGACACCGGAAACTTCTCCGCCCGGCGCGAATGGCCGTGGTGGCTTGAACTGGTACATGTCCTGGATGATCAGGACGTCAGGATAATTGATCGAGCAGGCTTTGACATCGATCAATACCTGTCCCTTGCCTGCAACCGGATCAGCAACATCGAGCATCTCCAGTGTATCCGGTCCGCCCACTTTGGTTGACATCAAAGCCTTCATATCATTCCCTTCCTCGGATTATTTTTTGGATTCTATGCCGCGACCGGTGTGAGCCAGGGCTGTCCAGAATCAATTTTTGTCTCGTGCCGTTCTATGGCATCGGATTTCGCCATTGTCAGGTCAATTTCGTCCAGCCCTTCGACCAGGCACTGCCGCCGGAAAGGGTCCATCTCGAAAGCGAAGCGATCCTGAAAAGGCGTGGTCACGCTCATGCTTTCCATATCAATGGTGACCGGATCGGTTTTGGCAACCTCCATCAGCCGGTTGATCGCTTCCTGCGGCAAGGCAATGGCCAGCAAGCCATTTTTAAACGCGTTGCCGGCAAATATGTCCGAAAAGCTCGGCGCGATCACCGCCTTGATGCCCATGTCATCCAGCGCCCATGCCGCATGTTCACGGCTCGAGCCGCAACCAAAATTGTCACCGGCGATAAGGATCGAGGCGCCGGCATATTCCGGATCGTCGAAAATATTGCCTTCCTGCGCCCGGATCGACTCAAACGCTCCTTCCCCGAGCCCTTCCCGAGAAATTGTTTTCAGCCATTTGGCCGAAATAATGACATCAGTATCGACATTCTTCTGACCAAAAGGGATAGCGCGACCTTCAACGCGATTGACAGGCTTCATCTATTCTTCCTCACCGTCGTCGTCATAATCGGGTTCATTTTCATATTTTGGCAACGGCTTGCCCTTGGCCGGCTTGAAATCATCATGTTTTTTCATCTGGTGCCGTCCGGCATACATCAATGCCGCGGCTATCGCAGCGGAGCCGATGGCAGCACCGACCTTGGCACCTGTCGACCATTTTCCGGATTCACCATCCCCGGAAGCCTCTTTCTTGATCGGCCTTGCTTCAGACGGTTTGTCATTCTTGTTGTCGTCGCTCATTTCAACCTCTCATCTCGTCAGTTCGCGCACATCGGTGAGCTTACCGGTTACTGCTGCGGCCGCAGCCATTGCGGGGGACATCAGATGGGTTCTAGCACCCGGGCCCTGCCGTCCAACAAAATTGCGATTGGAAGTGGATGCACAGCGTTCGCCCGCTGGCACCTTGTCGGGATTCATGCCGAGACAGGCTGAACAGCCCGGCTCGCGCCATTCAAAACCGGCATCGGTGAAAATCCGGTCGAGTCCCTCGGCTTCGGCTTGCGCCTTCACAAGACCGGAACCCGGAACCACGATCGCCCATTTGACATTGCCGGCTTTCTTGCGGCCTTCCAATATTGAAGCAGCAGCCCGCAAATCCTCGATCCGGCTGTTCGTGCAACTGCCGATGAAGATATTTTCTACGGCCACATCGCGCAACGCCTGCCCTGCTTCGAGCCCCATATAATCCAGCGACTTGCGCGCGGCATCCTGTTTGGACGGATCGGCGAAGCTTTCCGGCGCCGGCACGTTACCGTTTACCGGGACAACATCCTCCGGGCTGGTACCCCAGGTCACGGTCGGCGATACATCGGCGGCGTTGATTGTGACACTCTTGTCAAAAGTAGCGCCTTCGTCGGTCGGCAGCGTCTTCCAATAAGCCACGGCCGCATCCCAGTCCGCGCCCTTGGGTGCCATCGGACGACCCTTCAGATAGGCAAATGTCTTTTCATCCGGCGCAATCAGGCCCGCGCGCGCGCCGCCCTCGATCGACATGTTGGAAACGGTCAGGCGCCCCTCGATCGACATTTTCTCGAACACTTCACCGCGATATTCAATGACATGGCCGGTACCACCGGCCGTGCCGATCACACCGATGATATGAAGGATCAGGTCTTTCGGACTGATGCCGGGACCGAGCAGTCCGTCCACGCGGATTTCCATCGATTTCGAGCGGGTCAGCTGCAGCGTCTGCGTCGCCAGCACATGCTCGACTTCGCTGGTGCCGATACCGAAGGCCAGCGCGCCCAGAGCACCGTGTGCCGCCGTATGGCTGTCACCGCAGACCATGGTCGTGCCTGGCAGGGTGAAGCCCTGCTCCGGGCCGATAACGTGGACGATGCCCTGCTCGCGGTCGCTGGCACCAATATATTTGATGCCGAATGCCGGTGCATTGGCTTCCAGCGCTTCAAGCTGCGCCGCGCTCTGCGGATCGGCGATAGGGATTTTATTGCCCTGCGCATCGAGCCGCGCCGTGGTCGGAAGATTATGGTCGGGAACCGCCAGAGTCAGATCCGGCCGCCGGACCTTGCGTCCCGCCTTGCGCAAACCTTCAAAGGCTTGCGGGCTGGTCACCTCGTGCACCAGATGCCGGTCGATGTAGATCAGCGCCGTGCCGTCATCACGCTGGTCCACAACATGGGCGTCCCAGATTTTCTCGTAGAGGGTTCTTGCTTTGGTCATAAGTTCCTGTTTTCCCGATATGGGGTTTCGTTTAACCAGATCAATTGTCCGCGCAAGTCAGAACTGGCTTCAAAAGCTCGTCGATAGCGCCTATCTTCGCTCTATGAGCATTTTTGCGATCCTGGCCACTATCATTGCTTCCGTCATCGCGATGGAATTGATCGCCTGGGCGAGCCATAAATATATCATGCACGGCTTCGGCTGGGGCTGGCACCGCGACCATCACGAGCCGCATGACAAGGCGCTGGAAAAAAATGACCTTTACGGCATCGCCGGCGCGGTGATGAGCATTTCGATGTTCGCCGTCGGCAGCCCGCTTGTTCTGGGCGCAAATGCCTGGGAGCCGGGCACTTGGATCGGTCTCGGCATATTATTCTACGGCATCATCTACACGCTGGTGCACGACGGGCTGGTCCACCAGCGCTATTTCAAATATGTGCCGCGGGGCGGCTACGCCAAAAGGCTGGTACAGGCGCACAAGCTGCACCATGCGACCATCGGCAAGGAAGGCGGGGTTAGTTTCGGCTTTGTCTTCGCCCGCGATCCGGCGAAGCTGAAGGCAGAGTTGAAGAAGCAGCGGGAAGCCGGCGTTGCGGTGGTCCGGGATGCCGTCGGCTAGTTTCGGCTGGCTCTGATCGACGCCCAGCTGGTCAGTCCGATACCGGCAAAGATGATCAGCCCTCCGATCAGCAGTCGCGTCGTCAATATTTCGCCCAGCAATAACACCCCTCCGATCGCGGCAATGGCCGGAACGGACAATTGCGACACTGCAGCGCTGGTAATCGATATCCGGGCCAGCATATTATACCACAGGACATAACCCAGAGCCGACGTCACGCCGCCCGAAATTACCGCCATGATGACACCCGGCCAGGTGAATATGGACCAGTCAACGAACGGAAGCAGCATCAGTGTCAACAGACTGGCGCCGACAAAATAGCGGGCCGTGGTTAGCGACGGGTCGGCGACCGTCTTGCCGGCCCAGCTGGATACACCCCAGGCTATTCCGGCGCAGATCATCGCTATCGTGCTCAGCAGCGGCGGCGCCGTTGTCCCCGGGGCCATAAGATAGATCAGACCAATCAGGGCGATGGCTGCCCCGGCCAATTGCCCCTTTGACGGCACAATTTTCCGGGTCAGGCCGATGACCTGCATGGTGATCTGCCCGGCGGGAAACAGGATCAGCGCACCGATCCCGGCGTCCAGACCGATATAGGCCCAGGAAAAAGCCCCGGCATAGACGAACAGGGACAAGGCACCGACCAGATCGCTGCGCTGCGGCAGGGCCGAGCGCCCTTTCCGCATTCCGATCAAGAGCGAAAGGACAAGGGCACCCGCGGCCAGCCGTACGATCGTGTAGCCGGCCCAGTCAATTTGCCCGTCGGCAAGAGCGGCCCGTGCCAATAGCGAATTGCCGGCAAAGGCGGAAAGGGTAATGGCCAGCAGGCAGGCTGTTGCCAACCTGTCCTCAAATTTCACCACAGATCAGCTGGGACGCGGCAACAACACCGGCCCGCCCAGTTCCACCGTCTTGTGATAGCCCGGCCGCGCAACCAGCGCTTCGAAATAGCGGCTGCAATTCGGACGGCTGTCGAGCTGTCCCAGCGCCGCACGCCCTTCGAGCATATAGTGCAGGTTGATATCCGCACCGGTAAACTTGCCGGCGACGAGGAAATCCTTGCCTTCCAGCTCGATCTCGACATGGTCGAGCAGCTTTTCCACTTCGGCGTTCAGAAATCCGCCCATGACATCGGGAAGACCGCCAAGCATCGGCGCGATGCCGGTGATGATGAAGCTCATCCCCATCGTGCCCTCTGCAAAATGCAGCCATTCGAGATATTTGGCCCGCTCCGGATGGTCGACCGCCACGCCGAGCGCGCCGTCGCTGTGCCGCTCGACCAGATATTCGATAATCGCCGCGGATTCGACCATCACATGGCCGTCCACTTCCACCGTCGGGGCCTTGGCCAGCCGGTGCACGTTCCCCAGTTCCGGCGGTGACCGCCGGGTCATCGGGTCGCGGTCATAGCTGATCATCTCATAGGGAATATTGCCCTCCTCGCACAGCCAGATGATGCGGGACGAACGGGAAAATTTAAGGTGGTGCAACTTGATCATGGGGGCTCTCCTTTGCGGTCCCCTATAGCGTTCGCCCCAAGCTTGTCGAAGGAGATTTTGACAGCCGCTGGCATCACAGCCTCAGCACGAACGGGAGACCGGATACGACCTCAGCCAGAGCGCATTCCCCGGCGAAGGGCGGGGCCCAGAATGTTCCGGCGCAATCGTCTGGACTCCGGCCTGCGCCGGAGCACAATCAATGCCCGACGACACCCAGGCTTTCGAACGGCTTGTCATTCTCGCTATATTTCTCGACCAAAGTGGCGCTCGCCAGGTTCAGGCCGATGACTTCGACCTTCTTGCCCTCGTTTTTCAGACGATCGACAATCTTGTCCAGGATACCCGTGGCACTGATGTCCCAGAAATGCGCGTCATGAACATCGATGATCACGCTATCGATGCCTTCCTCGTTAAACTCGATCGCTTCGTAGAGCATGTCCACCGAGCCGAAGAAGACTTCACCGGCAAAAACATAGCGGTGCGTGGTGACTTCGACGAAATCCTGAATGGTGACCAGCTGCCGCACTTTCCAGGCGAAGAATATCCCGGAAAGCAGGACGCCGGTGAGCACGCCGATCGACAGATCATGCGTTGCAACAACCATCACCACAGTCGCGATCATCACAACATTGGACGGCCACGGATGATGGGTGATTTCGGTAAAGCTCTGCCAGCGGAAGGTGCTGATCGAGACGAAGATCATCACCGCGACCAGAGCCGGCATCGGAATTTGCGCGACCCACTGACCAAGACCGACGATCAATATCAGCAACATGACGCCTGCGACAAAGGTGGACAGCCGCCGCCGGCCGCCGGATTTGATATTGATCACCGATTGCCCGATCATTGCACAGCCGCCCATGCCGCCGATCCAGCCGGTGACAAAATTGGCAATGCCCTGCCCGTAGGTTTCGCGCTTCTTGTCGCTGCGGGTTTCAGTCAGGTCATCGACAATTGATGCCGTAAGCAAGGATTCGAGCAGGCCGACCGCCGCCATCGCCAGCGAATAGGGCGCGATGATCCGCAAGGTTTCCCAAGTGATCGGGATTTCCGGGATATGCAGCCATGGCAGGCTGTCAGGCAATTCGCCCATATCGCCAACCGTGAACACATCCGCTCTGAAAGCGATGCTGAGGCCGGCAAGCACGATAATCGCGGCAAGCGGCGAAGGCACAAGCGTGGTAATGCGCGGCAAGCCATAGATAATCGCCAGACCGCCCGCGATCATCGCGTAGGTCTGCCAAGTAAAGGCTTCGCCGGTCATCTGCGGGATTTGCGCCATGAAAATCAGAATCGCCAGCGCGTTAACAAAGCCGGTAATCACCGAACGCGAGACAAAACGCATCAGCAGGTCGAGCCGCAGCAGCGCCGCTATCGCCTGGAATATGCCCATCAATATCGTCGCAGCGAACAGATATTCGACGCCGTGATCGCGGACCAGCGGAACCACAAGCACCGCTACCGCAGCGGTTGCCGCGCTGATCATCCCCGGACGCCCACCGACCATCGAGATGATCACGGCGATAGAGAAGCTCGCATAAAGCCCGACCCGTGGATCAACACCGGCGATAATCGAGAAGCCGATGGCCTCCGGGATCAGCGCAAGCGCGACAACCAGTCCGGCCAGAAACTCGGTTTTGGGATTCGACAGCCAGTCGCGCCGAAAATCACTGTGAATCGCCATGGGCAGCCTCCATCGATAGAACAAATGCTGCGGCGCAACATTGAAAAGATGCGCCTTTGCCGGAAGCGCGGGATTCAGTCAAGTTTAGCGGCCGGAGCACGGACGTTGTTCCCTGCCGAAGGGCAGGGCCCAGAATGATCCTGCCCGATCGTCCGGACTCCGGCCTGCGCCAGAGGACGTCAACGCTTGCGCCAGGGACCTAACTCGCCCGAAAATCCGCTGTTACCGCAGCCACCGCCGCAATCTCTTCTTCATGAGCGATTTCCCGTTGCGGTTCGGCCAGTGCCGGCCGTTCCCATTCCCGCATTGCCGGATGCGCGATGACATGATCGGCCCACACTCGCCCTTTCGCTCCAACATCGAGATCGAAGCTGCGCACCCTAAAGGCCACCGGCGCGTAAAAGGCGTCGACGATGGTGAACCGGTCGCCGGCCAGCCATGGTCCGCCGAAATCATCCAGCCCCTGCGCAAAGAGCTCGCCGATCCGGTCCAGATTGCGCTGTAAGCCAAACTCGATTTCATGCAACTCCGCCCGCACCCCGACATTCATCGGACAGATATTCCGCAGCGCTGCAAAGCCGCCGTGCATCTCGGCGGTGGCACAGCGCGCCCATGCCCGGGCATCGCCATCTTCAGGCCAGCACCCCGCGTGCCGCTCCGCCAGATATTCCATGATCGCAAGCGAATCCCAGATGGTGGCCGCATCATCCTTCAGACACGGCACCTGCGCATTCGGCGCGAACGCCCGGAACCGCTCGTAATTATCTGCCTCGAAATAAATGACCTGCTCGGCAAAGGGGATATCCAGCGCCTTCATCAGCACCCACGGCCGCAACGACCAGCTGGAATAGTTGCGATTGGCGGTGATCAGCGTGTAGGTCATAAATCTGTTTTCTTTTATAGGTAAGGGCCAAGGTCATTCGCACTGGTCTATGGTAGCACCGACAACGGGAAGATTGAACGATGACATTATCCAGAAGAGATTTTATCCGCTCCGCACAGGCCGTGGGCTTATTCTATGCCTCCGTCTCGATCGCCGGATGCGCCCGGGCGCATAGTGCCAATCGCTCATTTGCCCTGATCCCGGACCCGGCCAAACGGCTCGATCTGCCGAAAGGTTTTTCCTATACATTGGTCAGCGAGACCGGTGGGATGATGTCGGATGGATTCTTCCGTCCCGGTCGGCCCGACGGCATGGCCTGCTTCGCCCATCCCGATAGTGCCGACAAATGCATATTGATGCGCAATCACGAGAATTGGAACAGCATCCCGCTCGGAAGCCCGTTCGGCAAGGGGAACGAACTGCTCGACCGGGTTTCCGAAAGCCAGCTTTACGACCGCAAGGAAGATGGCTCGCCGTTTTTTGGCGGCGTGACCAAGGTCGTTTATGATCTGAAAAACAAACGCATGGAGAAAGATTTTCTGGTGCTGACCGGTACCGCTGCAAATTGTGCGGGTGGCCCAACCCCTTGGGGGAGTTGGCTCAGCTGCGAAGAGGAAATGCTCAAGCCCTCGGAAGGTCCGGGCAAATATCACGGGTTCGTGTTCGAAACCCCCGCGAGTGCCACCGGCCTGATCGACGCCATACCGCTGAAAGACATGGGCCGCTTCACCCACGAAGCGGCTTCCGTCGATCCGAAAACCGGGATCGTCTATATGACCGAAGATTCCCGAACAGGATTATTCTACCGTTTCATCCCGAAGGTGCCGGGTAAATTGCAGGAAGGCGGCCGCTTGCAGGCACTGGTAATATCCGCAAAAAAATCCGCGATCACATCCAACTGGCCCGAGGACTGGAAGGGCAATGGTGCCGATCGATTTGTGGTGGGAGAAGACCACGCTGCCGATTGGATTGATCTCGACGATGTCGAAGCGCCCGATGGTGATCTCGCCCATCGCGGCCATGCCGCAGGCGCGGCGCAGTTCATGCGCGGGGAAGGACTGGATTACGCCGTTCGAATGGATGGCGAAACCGGCGACTTTTACTTCACCTGCACCGAAGGCGGCGTCCAGCGCGTTGGCCAGATCTGGCGTTATACGCCCGACGCGGGCGGGTCAGAGGCTGGCGGCTCCTTGCAGCTATTCTATGAATCAACCAACGCCGACTCCCTCGACATGTGCGACAATCTTGTGGTTGCGCCGTGGAACGACATCATCCTCTGCGAAGACGGCCGCGGCGATCAATATCTGCGCGGCCTGACGCCCGGCGGCAAAATCTACGATCTCGCCCGCAACGCCCACAAGGACCAAAGCGAATTCTGCGGCGCCTGCTTCTCGCCCGACGGAACAACGATGTTCGTCAACGTGCAGGAGCCGGGCTATACCTATGCGATCACCGGTCCCTGGGAAACGTTGCGGGCCTAGCCAGCCCCGATCAGTTCCCGGCCGATCAGCATCCGGCGGATTTCGTTGGTACCTGCGCCGATGTCGAGCAGCTTGCTGTCGCGCCAGTAACGCTCGACCGGCCAGTCGGTGGTATAGCCTGCGCCGCCCAGCGCCTGGATCGATTCCTCTGCCACCCGCACGCTGTTCTCGCTCGCCAGCATCACCGCGCCAGCGGCGTCGAACCGCGTGGTCTGTCCGGCGTCGCAGGCTTTGTTGACATTATAGACATAGCTGCGGGCGCTGTTCAGGCGGACATACATGTCGGCGATCTTGCCCTGCATCAATTGAAAGCTGCCAATCGGCTTGCCGAACTGCTTGCGCTCGCGAACATAGGGGATGACCGTGTCGATACAGGCCTGCATCAGCCCGAGCGGGATCGCTGCCAGCACCGCGCGCTCATAATCAAGGCCGGACATCAAGACCCCAACACCGCCGTTGAGCGGTCCCATGACATTTTCCTCCGGCACTTCGCAATCATCGAACACCAGTTCGGCGGTCGGGCTGCCCTTCATGCCGACTTTCTCGATCTTCTGGCCGATGGAGAAACCCTTCATGCCTTTCTCGATCAGGAAGGCGGTAATCCCGCCCGATCCGGCCTCGGGCCGGGTTTTCGCATAGACGACCAATGTGTCGGCGTCGGTTGAATTGGTAATCCAGAACTTGGTCCCGTTGAGAATATAACCGCCCTGCACCGCGTCGGCCTTAAGCTTCATCGAGACGACATCGCTACCCGCTCCGGCTTCCGACATCGCCAGCGATCCGACATGTTCACCGGAAATCAGCTTGGGCAGATATTTGGCTTTCTGTTCCGGACTGGCCCAGCGGCGGATCTGGTTGACGCACAGATTGCTGTGCGCGCCATAGCTCAGGCCAAGCGCCGCGCTGCCGCGACTGACTTCCTCGACCGCAATCGCATGTTCGAGATAGCCGAGCCCCAGCCCGCCGTCTGCTTCGTCCACCGTGATCCCGTGCAGGCCAAGATCGCCCATCTGCGTCCACAGCTCGCGCGGAAACCAGTCTTCGCGGTCCATTTTCTGGGCCAGCGGCATGATCTTCTCTTCGGCAAAACGCCGGGTCGTATCGCGGATCTGGTCCGCCATTTCGCCGAGCTGGAAATCAAATTGTGGGGTGGCAATCATTGTCTGTTCCTCAAAAATTTGCCCTGCTTTAGCAGATTGGAAAGCGGTTTCCAGTGCTTGTGCTTCAGGAGTGCTACCGAGCCCCATTGCGCCGTGGTTTATCCAGTGCCATAGCGCGGCGATGCTTTATTCTCTTGCCAAACCGCTGCTCTTCCAACTGGAAGCGGAACGCGCGCACAGCCTGACCATCGCTGGTCTGAAGACCGTTCCGATGGGCCCCGCCCCGAAATGCGACCCGGTTCTGGCCACCACCGTGGCGGGTCTCGAGTTCGTCAATCCAATAGGCATGGCCCCCGGTTTCGACAAAAATGGCGAAGTGCCCGATGCGCTGATCCGCATGGGCTTTGGATTTGCCGAAGTCGGCACTCTGACCCCGTTGCCGCAAGCGGGTAATCCGAAACCGCGCATTTTCCGGCTGGTCGAGGACAAGGCAGTGATCAACCGGCTCGGATTCAACAATCGCGGTCAGCAGGAAGCCCTGCCCCTGCTCAAACGAATACGCGGACGGATGGGCAAGGGCGTGCTCGGCATCAACATTGGTGCCAACAAAAACAGCGACGACCGGATCGCTGACTATGTTATCGGCGCCAAGAATATGGCTCCGCTCGCCGACTATCTGACGGTCAACATCAGCTCGCCGAATACCCCCGGCTTGCGCGCCTTGCAGGACAAGGCTGCGCTGGCCGATCTGCTGGCGGCGGTGATGGATGCGATGGGTCAGTTCGACACGCCCGTTTTCCTGAAGGTCGCGCCTGATCTGGAACCGGCAGATATCGACGATATTGTCGATGTCGCCATGAGCCAGAAGATCGCGGCGCTGATCATTTCCAACACTACCATCACCCGGCCCGACCTGCTGTCCGCCAATCAATCCGAGACCGGCGGCCTCTCCGGAGCGCCGCTCAAGGATCTCGCCCTGCAAAGACTTAAGGATTTCCGCAAGACTAGCGGCGGTCAAATCCCGTTGATCGGAGTTGGCGGTATTGCGACTGCGGAAGATGCCTATGAACGCATTCGCGCCGGAGCCTCGCTGGTTCAGCTCTACACCGCGATGATCTACGAAGGACCGATGATTGCTGCCTCAATGGCCTGCGGACTGGCGAAGCTGGTCAAGCGCGACGGATTTGCCAATGTAGCCGAGGCTGTCGGCACCGCATAAAGCGGCTCAACTCGCTATTCTGCGGTGCCGATCAACACAACACCTTCGCGACGCGGATCGAAACCGCCGTCGACCCGTCCATCGCGGATCATGACAGCGTGCACGCCGCTATCTTCGCCCTGACCCGGTTTCAATTCGATTCCGCGCGTTGCCAGCCCGGCCAACACTGCCGCGTCGAATTTTTCGACCTCACCGCCAAATCTCGGTCCACGAGCGACGAGATTGGGCAAGGCCAGCGCCTGCTGCATCGACAAATCCCAGTCGATCGCGCCGACCAGTGACTTTGCCACATAGGCCAGGATGCTGTTGCCGCCTGCTGAACCGATGGCACCGGCAAATTTACCGTCCTTATCTAGCAGGATGGTTGGTGTCATCGACGAGCGCGGCCGCTTGCCCGGCGCAACCGCATTAGCCGCAGGACGCCCTTTGTCATCGACCGGACTGAACGAGAAATCCGTCAGCTGATTGTTGAGGAAAAAGCCGTCGACCATCCGACCGCTGCCGAAGATCGATTCGACCGTCGTCGTGATCGACACCACATTGCCCTTGGCATCGCGCACAATGAAATGCGAGGTGCCGGAGGGTTCCAGCGTTTGATCTGCCGCCGCCTGTACCGCGCCGGCGGGGCTGCCGGCCTGCGGTTGCGGATCCATGGCCTTTTCGCCGATCAGAGCCGCGCGCGACGCAACATAAGATGGTTCCAGCAGACCTTTCACCGGAACGGAAGCAAAGGCGGGGTCACCGACATATTGATCGCGGTCCGCGTACATCAGCCGGCTGGCTTCGGCGAACAGGAACCAGGCCTGCGCATCGTCTGGGCCGCGCTCGTCAATATCCGTCCGCTCCAGCATCGCAAGCAGCTGCAGCAACGCGACTCCGCTCGATGGTGGTGGCGGCACACAGACGCGATAGCCGCGATAGGGATTGCAGAGAGCATCCCGCTTGATCGGCTTGTATGCGGCAAGATCGGTCAGCGTCATCCGGCCCTCCAGCGGAGCAGTCCGGGTCTTGCTGACAATGCGGGCGGCTGTTTCGCCGCGATAGAGCGCATCCGGGCCATGGGCCGCAAGACGCTTCAGGAAAGCGGCATATTCAGGATTTTTCAGCCTGTCTCCGGTGGTCAGGCGTTTACCATCGGGACCGCTGAAATAGGCGCTTGCATCCGGAGTGCCGAGCTGGGGAAACGGATATCCAAGAAAGCGACCTAGCCGCGGGCTGATGACAAAACCCTCTGTCGCGGTCTGTTCTGCCGCGGAGAAAAGCCCGCTCCAGTCCAGCACGCCATGGTCTTGGTGAACCAACGCGAGCATGGCTACGGCACCGGGCACGCCTGTGGCGCGTCCGCTCGTTACCGCTTCGCGATAGCCGAGCGGCGATCCGTCCGGCCCCAGAAACATCGTCGGACTGGCCTGCGCCGGTGCGATTTCCCGGCCATCATAAATGGTCAGCTTGCCCGTTTGTCCATCGAGATAGGTGAGGAACGCGCCGCCGCCCACGCCAGAGCTTTGCGGCTCGACCAGCGACAACATTGCCTGCACCGCAATCGCCGCGTCGATCGCGCTGCCACCGCGTCTTAAAACGTCTTGCCCGGCCTTGGCGGCCAGCGGATTGGCGGCGATGACGAACGGCTCCGACTGCTGGTCTACGGCGGCCTCCGGAACGGCAGCGGGTCTAGCTTCATACGAACCGGTCGGGGCGCAGGAGGCGGTGAGCAAAGCTGCTGCTGCAGCAAAAAGATGGATTATTTTCATATTGTTCCGGGCTATAGACCAGGTAGAACGGCGATGTCTATCGACAGCGAAACAGCCGCAGAGGATCTCGAAATGACGGCCTGCTGCACCTAAATATTTGCCGAGCGGTTTCAACCGCGCTAGTCCATGGCAAAATGATCCAGGTCCGGAGCCCTTCCGGAGCATGAGAGAGGAAAATTGCGTGGTCCGGAAAAAGGCAGAAAACCGTTATCTTGAAATCGATCAATATCCCAATCTGATATCGATGTTTTTCGATCGCGCCGAACAGGGTGGCGACAAGCCGTTTCTAAGCGCCAAGATCGACGGCGAGTGGCAAGCGACCAGCTGGACCGAGGCCGCCCGGCAGGTCGCAGCGCTGGCAAAGTCGCTGAAACGCATTGGTCTGAAAAAGGGCGACCGGGTGATGCTGGTCTCCGAAAATCGCCCCGAATGGTGCATTGCCGATCTCGGCATTATGGCAGCCGGCTGCATCACCGTCCCGACCTACACCACCAACACCCCATCCGATCACCAGCATATCCTCGACAATAGCGGCGCGCATGCGGTCATCGTCTCCGACATCAAGCTGGCGAAAAACCTGCTGCCGTCGGTGATCAGTTCTGCCGACGCCAATATCATCATCGGCATTAACGATCTGCGGATCGGCCAGTCCGGTGATTTCGACCTGTATAGCTGGGACAAGCTTGTCCAGGGCAGCGATGACGATGTTGCCGAAGTCACGGAACAAGCCGCCAGGATCACCCGCGACGAAACCGCCTGCATCATCTACACCAGCGGCACCGGTGGCAAGCCGCGCGGCGTGATGCAGCATCATGGCGCGATCCTGCATAACACCAAAGGGCCGACCGAGGTTATCGAGAATGATTTTGGCTGGGATGACGAAGTCTTCCTGTCCTTCCTGCCACTCAGCCACGCCTATGAACATAGCGCCGGACAGTTTTTCCCGATCGGTCTCGGCGCCCAGATCTTCTATTCCGAAGGGCTGGAAAAACTGGCTTCCAATATCGAGGAAGTGCGCCCGACGATCATGGTCGTCGTCCCGCGCCTGTTCGAAGTGCTGCGCACGAAGCTGATGAAAGCCGTCGAAAAACAAGGGAAAATGCCCAATTACCTGCTCGGCAAAGCGCTTGCTATTGGCGACCGCGAAGCCAGCGGAGAAGGCCGCAAGCGCGACAAGCTGATGGACATGTTCCTCAACAAGACCTTGCGACCCAAAGTGCAAAAGCGTTTTGGTGGCCGCATGAAGGCGATGGTCTCCGGTGGCGCGCCGCTGAATCCACAAATTGGCACCTTTTTCCAGTCACTCGGCCTCACGGTGCTGCAAGGCTATGGTCAGACCGAATCCGGCCCGATCATCGCCTGCAACCGCCCGCGCACCGGCCTGAAAATGGACACGGTCGGCCCGCCGATGGTCGATACCGAGGTGAAGATTGCCGAGGATGGCGAAATTCTCGTCCGCGGCGAGCTGGTCATGCACGGATACTGGCGCAACCAGGAAGAGACCGACAAGGTGCTCAAGGACGGCTGGCTCCACACCGGCGATATCGGCCATATCGACGAGGCCGGACGCGTCGCGATCACCGACCGCAAGAAGGATCTGATCGTCAACGACAAGGGCGACAATATCGCCCCGCAAAAGGTCGAGGGCATGCTAACGATCCAGCCGGAAATCCTGCAGGCGATGATCAGCGGCGACAAGAAACCCTATATGGTCGGCCTGATCGTCCCCGACCCCGAATGGGCGCTCGAATGGTCACGCGAACAGGGCATGAAATATGACTTCATCGCCCTGCAGGCGAACCCGGCGTTCAAATCCGCGGTGCGCGAAGCGGTAGACCGGGTCAACAAGGACCTCTCCGTCGTCGAAAAAGTCCGCCGCTTCGAATTCGCCGACGAACCGTTCGCGATCGAGAACGAACAACTGACCCCGAGCATGAAGATCCGGCGGCATGTGATTAGGGAGCGGTATCAGGAGCGGATGGACGGGTTGTATAAGAAATAGTGGGGAGAGGGTAGCAAACCGCTAAGCCGTCGGACATCGTGAATGGGAACTTGAAATGCCCAAGCCATCGATTGCAACAGACGAGGAGATCCTTGGTATACATCTGCCTTATGAGCTGGAGATGCTTCGAGCGACTCATGAAAGATTAGATTTGCCGCCAGCCGATCAGGTGCTGTGCAATACTCTGATCGAGTCTTTTTGCCTTCATGCGCGATTGTTGCTTGAATTCTTCGAAAACAAGCAAGGCAAGCGCGCCAAAGACTATACAGGCGGAAGCTACAAGGCTGCACATTTAGCAAGTCTCACAAAAGCGGAGAGGAACAAGCTCAATACTCAAATTGCGCATATGAGCGGCCAGCGCACAGTGGATTCATCGAAGAAAATAGGCCTGAGCCTAAGAGCAAAATTAATCACCGCTTTGGAACGTGAGGCAAACGAATTCAAAAACCAGCTTTCCTCTGAGTTCAAGCAAATGTTCAAATGGCCTGCAGCGGATGAGTAGAAAGTTTACTGGATTCCCAACTCACCTCTCCCTCAAGGGAGAGGGTTGAGCAGACTTGGCCGCTTGCTGCCTAGTCGGAGCCGGGTGAGGGTTTACCGGACCCTGTTTGCACGGCGACCCGCCAGCGGAACGCCCTCATCCAACTTCGCCTAATCCTTCGGATAAGGCTTCGTATCCTTCTCCCTCACGGGAGAAGGGGAAGCTCGCTATGCGTCTTCGCGGCTTTGTGTGAGTCCGATGGACACAATGTCCCGGCGGACAGCGCGCCAGCGGAACTTTTCCCGGTCGCGGCGGTTGAACTGATATGCACCCCGCAAGAAAACACAGCAGCGATAGCGCGCAACGTCCCTCGCGGTCGCCCAAAACTCCCTCGCGCA
>Ga0207901_1000212_pt1 | contig 21713 bp, 20 predicted proteins | sample LinPmetageLP46_FD_184057 | JGI IMG/M metagenome (GOLD analysis project Ga0207901, IMG submission 184057) | Marine viral communities from the Pacific Ocean - LP-46 (SPAdes) | ecosystem: Environmental > Aquatic > Marine > Oceanic | place: Pacific Ocean | collected 2011-06-12
ATGTCTTTGGCGAGGTCAATGGCAAGCATGGCCAGTGGGGCCATGTGCTTGGCGGCATGGGACGGATCACGCAACTCATGGCCGAGGCCTGCGAAGAAGCGGGAGTCGAAATCAGCCTCGAAACACCAGTGAAAAAGCTGCGGGTCGAGAACGGGACCGTAGTCGGAATTTGCACCGTGGACGGCGAACAAATCCGTGCGCGAGATATCATCGCCAATGTCGGGCCCAAAGTTCTCTATGACCGGCTGATTGATGCTGCTGACCTGCCCGCTGATTTCCGCAGCATGATGGCCGGCTACCAGTGTGGCTCCGGTAGTTTCCGAATGAATCTGGCGCTTGGCGGCTTGCCCGATTTCACCGATCTTCCGGGAATCGGGGATCATCTGAAATCCGGGATCATCATGGCGCCGTCACTCGACTATATGAACGAGGCCTATCAGGACGCGCGTCGAAACGGCTGGTCGCGCAAACCGGTGGTAGAAATGCTGATCCCCAGCCTTGTTGACGACAGTCTGGCCCCCGCCGGCCAGCATGTCGCGAGCCTGTTCTGTCAGCAATTTGCGCCTGAATTGCCAGAGGGCCGCCACTGGGACAATGAACGCGACGCGGCGGTAGAAGCGATACTGGACGTTGTCGAAAGCCATGCCCCCGGCTTTCGCAAGCTGATTCTCGGGCGGGCCTCACTGTCTCCGCTCGATTTGGAACGCAAATTCGGTCTGGTCGGTGGCGATATTTTTCATGGTCGCATGTCTCTCGACCAGCTTTGGGCAGCGCGGCCGGTGATCGGTGCGGCCAACTACAAGGGGCCGATCCAGCATCTCTATATGTGCGGCTCGGGAACCCATCCGGGCGGCGGCGTGACAGGCGCACCCGGCCATAATGCCGCAAGAGTGATCCTGCGGGACCGCAGATTTTTGGGTCGATGGCTCGGCTGACGCTACGGCAAACTAGTCAAATCAGCTGCCTATTGCGCCCGCCTCCCGAGAGGGATAGCTTCTCGCACTTGGGATGGGAGACTCACTATGCGCAATTCACTGATGCTGGCCGCATGCACGGCTGCTCTGGCTTTATCGGGCTGTTCGAAAATCAACGACCGCGAAGACGGCGCTGCAGAAGTAGCGAACACCGAATATCCCGAGCAGGTATTCTGGGGCGACACCCATCTCCACACCGATAACAGCATCGATGCCTTCGGGTTTGGCAACAGGCTGGACGCCGAAAACGCCCTGAGATTTGCTCGCGGCGAAGAAGTCACGGCCACCAAAGGCGCCAAAGCCAAATTGTCCCGGCCACTCGACTTTCTCGTGATCGCCGACCATAGCGACGCAATGGGCGCGACCAAGGCAATCATGGAGGCCCCGCGCATTGCCTTGCTGACCAATAAATTCCTGCTCCGCTGGCACGATATGATGAACGAGAGCGACGAGGGCTCGTTGCGGGTAACGGCAGAGCTTATCGATGGTGCAGCCAAGGGCACGTTACCGGCATCACTCACCGACCCCGAAGAATCGCGGGAACGCACAGCCGATCTCTGGGAAAAGCACGGCGAGACAGTCGACCAGTATAATGAGCCTGGAAAATTCACCGCCTTCATGGGCTTTGAATATACTTCGATGCCGGATGGCGATAATCTCCACCGGGTTGTGATGTTTCGCGACGGTCCGAAAAAAATGGGCGATACCATTCCTTATGGCGCGCTTGGTGTGCAGGATCCGGAAAAGCTCTGGGCCTATATGGCCGCCTATGAAAAGAATACCGGCGGCAAAGTGCTCGCCATTCCGCACAACAGCAATGTCTCGAACGGCCGGATGTTCGCGATGAACAAATATGACGGCAGCCCGATTGACGCAGCCTATGTGAAGACACGGGCGTTGCGCGAACCGATTGTCGAGGTCACCCAGATCAAGGGCGACAGTGAAACCCATCCGTTTCTGTCTCCCAATGACGAATTTGCTGATTTCGGTGTTGCTGGTTGGGACCAATGCAACCTGAGCTGCACGAGAGATATGCCGCCAGAAAGCTATGGTGGCAGCTATGTTCGCGAAGCGCTGAAGCGCGGGCTGGAGCTGACTCTTGCCGTCGGCGCTAATCCCTTCAAATTTGGCATGATCGGTTCGACCGACAGCCATACCTCGCTGGCGACGGCGGACGAGAATAATTTCTTTGGCAAGCACAGCGGCAACGAGGCCAATAACAAGGCGCGCGGCCTAGACCCGCAAAACCTCGGGACCCGGGAAGGTCGATTCGGCTGGCATTATCTGTCCAGCGGCTATGCCGCCGTCTGGGCGACGAGCAACACGCGCGAGGCCATTTTCGATGCAATGATGCGTCGCGAAGTTTATGCTACAACCGGTCCAAGGATGCAGGTCCGCTTCTTCGGCGGCTTTGATTTCACCGCTGACGATGTCGCTGATCTGGTCAAAACCGGCTATTCCAAAGGCGTCCCGATGGGCGGCGATTTGAGCGGCGGCGATGGCGAAGCTCCCGAATTCCTGATCAGCGCGCTGATGGACCCGGAAAGCGGCAGTCTGGACCGGATCCAGGTGATCAAGGGCTGGGTCGATACAACAGGCAAAAGCCACGAGAAAATCTACAATGTCAGCTGGAGCGATGCCGATACCCGCAAACTTGGCGCCAATGGCAAGCTGACTGCAGTGCCCAATACGGTTGATCTGACCAAGGGCACCTGGGACAATGCGACCGGCGCACCAGAGCTCGTTACCTTCTGGCAAGACCCCGATTTCAACGCCGATCAGAACGCGTTTTATTATGTGCGTGTGCTGGAAATCCCGACGCCAACATGGCCGGTCTATGATGCGCTGAAATTCAAGCTGACCCTGCCCGATTCTGTGATCAAGATTCAGCAGGAACGCGCCTATAGCTCGCCGATCTGGTACACGCCAACGGCTTAGGCTCGCTAGATCAAACTGTCGGGACCTGTCACAGAGCGGGTCCCGCACGCCTTTCACATGCTGCGGCTTCACTTCATAGGTTACCCGATATATGTTGCGTAAGTTTATCAGAGAACCGCTGGTCCATTTTCTAGGTGGCGCGCTGCTCATCTTTGCTTTCTTCTGGGCTACCGGCAGCAACAGGGACCCGGCAGATTATGCGATCAATATCGACGACACGGATATTGCCCGGCTCCAGGCAGGCTGGGTGCAAAATTTCCGCAGGGCACCGACACAAGCGGAACTGGACAGCCTGATCGACCAGGAGATCGCCGAAGAAATTTACTATCGCGAAGCGTTGAGGCTGGGGCTGGACAAGAATGACCCCGTCATCCGGCGGCGCCTGTTCACCAAGATGCGCTTCGTCGACAGCGAAGATGCTGCAGACGTCGATCCAACCGATGACCTTCTGCAGCAGTGGATCGACAAGAATTCCGACAAATATTCGCTGCCTCCGCTTTATGATTTCGAGCAAATCTACCTCGGACAGATCAGTGCGGCCGACGCACACGCCCGCATCGAAAAGCTGAATGCCGGAGCGGCCCCATCCACCTTCGCGCAATCTCTGTCTATGCCCGGGACAGTCGCAAGAGCCAGTACCGAAGCAATATCCAGTCAGTTTGGCGATCGTTTTGCAGACCAGCTGGAAAAGCTGGAACCCGGAATATGGAACGGTCCCGTCGCCTCCGGCTTTGGCACGCACGCGGTCAAGATTTCCGCGAAGGTTCCTGGCCAGAAAGCCGGTCTCGACAATATCCGGCAAAGGGTCCTCAATGACTGGCGTTCATCACGCCAAGCCCAACAAAAAGCAGAAGCGCTTGCTCGGTACAAGGCGCAATATGAAGTCACGGTGGCTGGCCGGCCATGAACCGTTGGTTCGCCGTCTTGTCGGTCCTTCTCGCGCTCGTTCTGTGCCCGACAAGCGCCAGCGCCGACGAGTTGCGCCCGGCCTATATCGAGATGACCGAACAATCGTCGGGCCAATGGTCGCTGCTGTGGAAGGCATCGACCAATTCGCGCCTGGGCCAGACCGGTGAAATCATAATTCCGAAAAATTGCGAGGTTGATGGCCAACGCCAGCGCGAATTTGCGGGCAGCAATATTCTCACCCGCATCTCTCTGCGATGTAATGGATCAATGCAGGGACAGACAATCGGTCTGAGGGGTCTGGAACTGTCGACCACCGATGCGCTGGTTCGCATTGCCCCGATGGGCAGTGCCATGCAGACCGTGCGCCTGACCCCCGACCAGCCGTCCGCCACCCTGGCCAAGCCATCGGTAATTTCCAATGTTGCTGCAACTTACACAATCATCGGCGTCGAACATATATTGCTAGGCTTCGATCATTTGTTCTTTGTGCTGGCTCTGGTGCTCCTGCTCAAAGGCGGCTGGCTGGTCGCCAAGACCGTGACCGCCTTCACCGTAGCGCATAGCATCACGCTGGTGGGGACGACGCTCGGCTGGCTGTCGCTGCCTTCGCAGCCAGTCGAGGCGGTGATTGCGCTGTCGATCATCTTCCTGGCTATCGAGGTGGTGAAGGCAAAGCCCGATGACCGGCGCCTCTCGGAACGATTCCCATGGATCGTAGCCTTTCTGTTCGGTCTGCTCCACGGATTCGGCTTTGCCGGCGCGCTCGCCGAAATCGGCTTGCCAGAAGGCGATGTCCCGCTCGCTCTGCTGACGTTCAACCTCGGTGTGGAAATCGGGCAACTGGCCATCGTTGCCGTGGCTCTGGCAGTCCTTTACGGCATCCGGAAATTGCGCGGCAACTGGCTGCATCCGGCAAAAACCGCGACCGCCTATGGCATCGGCATCATCGCCACTTACTGGTTCGTCGAACGGATGATCGCCTGAACCGGATCAGTTTTTGGTATCGCCAAGCTGCGCCACCCGGAGTTCGATCTTTTTCATTTCAGCCAGCAGCGACAACAGGTTCATCCGGTCGAATATCCACATCTTCAGCAAGCCTACCGCCTGGAACAGCATCAGGAAACCGGCGGACCAGAGGATCGTCTCCCGGATCTGCTCGGCCTGAAAAGCCTGCCAGCCGCAGTAAAGCGCGAGCAGGAAAAGGACGAAAGTGACCACGGTCACCATATAGGACCAGAAACGCATGGGCCCTTGCATTGTCGCGCCGAGCTGATCGAACAGTCCCCGGCCATTTTCCAGATCGGCCAGAAAGGCTTTATCGTCGGCGTTCAAGGCCGCGCCCAGTTGATCATCAAATTTTGTCATGTCATTCTCCTTCATCAATCTGATTATCGTCAAGCGCAGCTTTCAACTGGCGCCGCGCATGGAATAGCCGCGATTTGGCAGTGCCGACCGGTACATCAGTCACCACTGCGATTTCACGGATTGTCAAACCTTCACTGAAATAGAGCGTTGCCGCCGATCGATGGTCATCGCTGAGGCTCTCGAACGCCTGTGCGATTGTCACCCTGGCTTCACCGACCGGGGGGACCACTGGATCGCTGGCACCCTCCCCCGTCCAATTTCGGTGTTGCTGGTTTCGCCTGATCCTGTCGGCACATTTGTGGTGGAGGATCTTATAAGCCCAGGCAGGGAATCGAGACGGATCGCGCAAAGTCCGCCAACCCCGGCAAATTCCGGTCCAGGCATCCTGAACTGCTACCCGGGCCTGCTCTTCATCGCGCAGCAACCGGCAAGCGGTTCGCATCAATCGCGGATACCAGCGAGCTGCCAGTCGTTCGCCTGCACGACTGTCTCCAGCCTGCACACGCGCCAGCAGCAACTCGTCATATATTCGCTCGGTTTCGCTATAACGTTCAGACATGCTTTTGGCCTTTACTCCGATAGTCGGAGCAAAGGCCAAAAGGTTCATCTAGCCAAAAATATCTTGGAAAAATTATCCGGCAGGCGGTCTGTGTGCGTCTTCCGACCAATCCTGCCGCGCAGCCCATTCTTCAAGCGTTTCGAATTCGACTTCCGGCAGACGCTGCTGCATGAAGTCGGTGTCCACTTCGAAGGGCCTTGTAACGTTGTTATTGTTATATTCGTAGAATGCGGTGATCCCGGCAGCCATGGTTTCGCGGTTTTCCGGTGGCACATCGTCACCAAAGGCTTCAACCAGATAGTCCCCGAATTCTTTCGGCGTGCAGGGGTCATATTTGATTTCATGTCCGAACACACGGGACAGGGTCTCGGCCACTTCCGGCGGTCTCAGGCGCTGTGGTCCACCGATGTTCATCCAAGACCCTTCAAAGTCCGGCCGGTCCATCGCGGCAACCATGCATTTGCCGACATCGTCGAGGCTGATCCAGTTGGCCTGAAGATCGGCGTTGTGCGGATAGACATAGCGTTTTTCATCGATAATGAACGGCCGCGCCCAGTTTGTCAGCAGATTGTCCATGAACAATACCGAACCGAATACGGTCGCCGGCATGCCGGAACGGAAAATCTCGTTCACCGCGATGGTGTTGTTCCCATAAGTGAAAGGATCGCCCGGACGCTCGGGAATCCAGCTCGAAGTGTTCCAGACAAACCGCTCGGTGCCAGCCTCTTTGGCGGCGGCTGCCACTTTGCCAACCATAGAAGCGCGATCTTCACGGGCCTGCAATGGATGGGTATAGAAAACGGCGTCCGATCCTTCAAAAGCCGGGACCCAGGTCGATTCATCGCTGAGATCGATCTGGCGGCATTCGTCGGCAACATTAGAACCGCCCAGATCCGGCGTTTCACTGCGTGACAAGGCGCGGACCTTGTGACCCGCTGCTGCCAATTGCCGTATTTGTGCAAGACCTTGCCGACCGGTTGCACCCACGACTGATACCAATGCCATGATTCTCTCTCCTTTTGCATTTCGAGCAACGCTAGAGACGAACAGGCAGAGCCCCAATGCTCCATTTTGTCAGGACATATTTGTTAGGGCCGGTTTGCCAGAGGATGCTCGGGAAGCCTATTTGGTCAGCATTGCCTGCCAGCGCTGCATACCGGAAATCCAGCGTTCGGGATTTTCACCCTTCTGTTTGATATAGTCGCCGACAACGGGATGAGGCAATATCAGGAACCGTTCGTCGCCGATCGCCTCAACGCAAATATCGGCGACATGCTCCGGCGTGACGATCCCGTCCTTGGCAACGGTGGAAGTGTCGACACCGGCGATCATCGGCGTATCAACGCCTTGCGGGCAAAGGACAGAGACTTTCAGTCCTTCGGCGCCATGGGTGATCGCCAGCCATTCGGCGAAGCTGACCGCAGCATGCTTGGTAACCGAATAAGGCGCGGAACCGATCTGCGCGAGAAGCCCGGCGGCCGAGGCAGTGTTGAGCAAGTAGCCGCCACCACGCTCCAGCATCTTGGGCACCAATATCCGCGCAACCCGGATATGGGCCAGTACATTGATGTCCCAGATATTCTGCCAGTCCGCATCATCCACTTCGACACCGCCGCCAGTAATGATGCCGGCATTAGAGACGAACAGATCGATCGGACCGATATCGGCTTCCACGGTTTCGATAAGATTGCTGATATCCGCGGCCAGTGACACATCAGTTTTTATCGCTACTCCGCCAATTTCATCGGCGACTGCCTGCGCACCGGCGAGATCACGGTCCACGCAGATGACTTGCTTTGCCTCTTCCGCTGCAAACCTGCGGGCCATCGCCGCCCCGATACCGCTGGCGCCGCCGGTGATGACGATAATCTTGTCTTTCAAATCCATTTTGATCTTGTCCCGCTTGAATAAATTAATCACTCGCTTAAAGATGCGGAGCGGTTAGAACAAGGACAAGATTACCCGCGGGCCGAAGCTCGCCCGAAAGTCTAGCCCGGAACAAAGGAGAGAAAAATGTACAGTCACATGATGGTCGGATCGAACGATATCGACCGCTCGAAGAAATTCTATGATGCGTTGTTCGCAAGCGTCGGTGGTCCCGAAGCCATGATCGATCCAAAGGGTCGCCTGATGTATATCCATAATGGCAGCATATTCATGGTCACGCCGCCAATTGACGGCGAGGACGCCACCTGCGGCAACGGCATGACCGTCGGATTTGCCATGAAAAATCCCGAACAGGCCGATGCCTGGCACAAGGCTGGCGTAGCAGCCGGTGGCACTGCGATTGAAGACCCTCCAGGTGTTCGCGACAATCCGGGCATGAAACTCTATCTCGCTTATTTGCGTGATCCGGATGGCAACAAGCTCTGCGCCCTGCACCAGATGGGTTGAAGCATATGCCGGACAAAAAAATCCGGATTGGCGGTGCGAGTGGTTTCTGGGGCGAAAGCGCCATGGCCACTCCGCAGCTGCTCGGTGCGGGCGTGGATTATCTGGTCTATGATTATCTCGCCGAAATCACCATGTCGATCATGGCGCGGGCGCATGCCAAGGACCCGGCGGCGGGTTTTGCCGGCGACTTCATCAGCGCCGTCCTGAAGCCGCACGCGAAAACGATTGCCGCGCAGGGCGTAAAGGTCATTGCCAATGCAGGCGGCGTCAATGCGGCGGCCTGTGGCGAGGCAGCGCGCGCATTGATCAAGGAGCTAGGCCTCGACCTCAAAGTCGCGGTCATTACCGGCGACAATCTGCTGGCCGAGCGGGATGCCATTGCTGTCGCTGCGCCAACCGAGATGTTCACCGGCGCGGCTTTTCCGGACAAGGACAAGATTGCCAGCATCAACGCCTATCTCGGCGCCTTCCCGATAGCGCGCGCGCTGGCGGAAGGCGCGGATATCGTCATCACCGGTCGATGCGTCGACAGCGCGGTAACGCTGGGTGCCTGCATCCACGAATTCGGCTGGTCGCCGAGCGACTATGATTTGCTCGCCAGCGGAAGCCTCGCGGGTCACTTGCTGGAATGCGGGCCGCAGGCGACTGGCGGCAATTATACCGACTGGGAAGACGCCGGCGACATATCCAATATCGGCTATCCAATTGGTGCGGTTTCAGCGGACGGCTCGTTTACCGTCAGCAAGCCTGAAGGAACCGGCGGCTGTGTGACAGTCGGCACGGTTTCAGAGCAGATGCTCTATGAAATCGGGGATCCGCAGGCCTATATGCTGCCCGACGTGGTATGTGATTTTTCGAGCGTCGAAATCACCCAGACCGGTCCGGATATGGTCCGCGTCTCGCCTGCAAAAGGCTATCCTGCGCCGGACCAGTACAAGACCTGCCTGACCTATGGCGAAGGCTTTCGCGGCGGCACCTATATCAGTTTCTACGGCTTTGACGCCGCCCGGAAAGCGCAGAAATTCTGCGACAATGTTTTCGATCGCGCCAACAAGATCCTGCGCGGTCACAATCTCGGCGACTATAGTGAAACCAGCGTCGAACTGATCGGCGCGGAAAGCCAGTTTGGCGACTATACATCCGGCCATGAACCGCGTGAAGTCGTCGCGAAAATTGCGGCCAAACATAGCGAAGCCGCTGCAATCGGCATATTATTGCGCGAGCTGACCGGTTTGGGGCTGGCAACGCCACCGGGACTGGGCAGCTTTTCCGGCTCCCGCGCGAAGCCGTCGCCCGTGGTACGGCTGTTTTCCTATCTCACTCCGAAAGATGCGGTCACCATCGCGATCGACGTCGATGGCAGGAAAATCGCGTTTCAGGATGCCGAAGGGGCAGCCTTTGATCCGCGGAACATCAAACGACCGCCACCCCCGCAGGTTGCGGAGGAACCGGAGGCCACCGTCACCATACCGCTGGTCCAGCTGGCCTGGGCCCGTTCCGGCGACAAAGGCAACAAGGCCAATATTGGCGTGATCGCGCGCGATCCGGTCTATCTTCCCTACATCTGGGCAGCGCTGACGCCGGACTCGGTCGCCAAGCGTTTCGCCCATTTCATCGAGGGTGGAGCGGACGCGGCCAGAATCGACAAATATTATATGCCCGGCTCCCATGCGATCAACTTTCTGATCGACGCGGTGCTTGGTGGCGGCGGTGTCGCGAGCATCAGAAACGATGCCCAGGGCAAAGGCTATGGCCAGATATTGCTTGCCCATCCGGTTGCGATACCGGCGGCGCTCGCCGAAAAACTGAATTGAAAAGGACTGAATTGATGATGCAGGAAGCCCGGGATTTCAAGGACGAGAGCGACACGCTTGCAGCCGTGCTCGCCGATGCAGATGATAATGTCTTTGCCACCATCACCCAGTTCAAGGGCTGGACGATAGAGGATGTCATCGGCCACCTTCATATTTGGAACGCGGCCGCGCTGATGACGCTCGAGGATCCGGACGCCTTCAAGCAATTCCTCAGCGATATGATGGGCGCGTTCAAGACCGGCAAGGGTCATGTCGATGTGCAATATGAATGGCTGGACCAGCATGCCGGCGGAATTCGTGGCAAGGCTCTGTTCGACGCTTATTGCGTGTATTATCCAAAGCTGGCCGACGCTTATGGCAAGGCTGACCCCGAGCATCGCGTCGCCTGGGCCGGGCCGGACATGACGACGCGGTCAAAGGTCATCGCCCGACAGATGGAAACCTGGTCGCATGGTCAGGAAATTTTCGACATATTGGGGCAGCAACGGCAGGACGGCGACCGCATCCGCAATATCGCCCATCTCGGCGTCACCACTTATGGCTGGACCTACCGCAACCGGCGTCAGGAACCGCCCGCACCCAAGCCCTTCGTCCAGCTGACCGCCCCGTCGGGCGCAGTCTGGGAATGGAATGATCCGCAAGAGGATAATATGGTAAGAGGCAGCGCGGTGGAATTCTCGCAGGTCGTGACCCAGACCCGCAATATCGACGACACCGCGCTCGAGACGGTTGGCGACACCGCCCGCCAGTGGATGGAAATCGCCCAATGCTTTGCCGGTGGACCGGAAACACCGCCAGCCAAGGGAACACGGAGTGCCGTAACCAGCTGAATGGAGGAGTTGATGACCACCAGCGACCGCATAGCTGCCCTCGCTTCGTTCTTTTCCTGCTCGCCGGAAGAAGCCCAGCGAGTGGATGCCGCGACTCGGCTGGTGCATTATCGGCACAAGGATATTCTCGCCCATCAGGGCGATCTCGGAGCCAAACTGTGGATCGTGCTCGAAGGCCGGGCCCAGCTGCAGATAATCGGCATAGATGGCCAGACCAAATTGCTCGCTGCCCATGGCCCTGGTGAATTATTTGGCGCATTCCCGCACGAACGGATCGTGATTTCCGATGTCGTGGCCCAGACCCGGCTATCCGTCCTCGAGATACCCACCGCAGAAATGACCACCCTGTTGCAGGAAGAATCCCGGATCGGCAGCGGCTTGTCGAAAATATTGGGGCGGCAATATAATGCGGTGCTCGACCGGATGGCGGCGCGCATCACCCTGACCGCCAATGGCCGGGTCTATGCCGAGTTGCTGCACGAAGCGGGCGAGAAGGGCCGGATAGCGCCACCACCGGTGATCGCCGCGCTGGCTTTATCCGCCCAGACCACACGTGAGACCGGATCGCGGGCGATCAATGCACTGGAACGGCGCGGGATCATCCGGCGCGATGACGAGCGGCTGGAGATCCTGTCGCGCGGCCTGCTCGAAGAACTGGTGGTCTGAACCGCTATCGCTCAGACCAGCGACCACAGACCCATTGGGCCGTGCGCAGTCTGCAATTCACCGATCTCCTCGACCGCATGGCTGCCCGGTTCAAGCGTCAAAACCATCGCGGATTTATAGTCGGTCAGAACCGCTCCTCCGCTGGAGGCGCGCGCCATATCGCCGGTCTGCTCGAGCAGCGAGGCTGCGGGCCTTTGCGGGTCCATGATATCGATCAGCAGACTGATCCGGCTGTCGGGATTATGCTGTAACAGCGAGCGGCTGATCGATAGCATTTCCGCAATATTGGTCGATATCCGATATTGGGCATCCCCGGCAGCCTGAAACGCACGGGCAGCTCCGGCAAGCTGTGACAGCACATCACGATCAAGACCATCCGCCCAGAGAATTGCGGCAATCTCTCTTCTCTCCTCATTCGAGGGCCCGGTGATCGATTGGTGATCCGCCTTGCGGGCAACGGAAATGGCAAATTGATCGTGACCGGTCTCGGCCCAGACCAGATGCTGGTTGCGCGGTGCATCGCCGATGCCGGTGATCGTGAGCGCCTTGGGACGGCTCTTCAACATCCCGGCATTGCGGACGCATTGTCCCATGGCGACCAGATCGGCCAGTTCCACGGCAACCCCGATCGCCCGCTCTTCCTCGTCGGGCAATTCAGCCAGCACGTCCAGCGTAGCCGCTACCTCGGCCAGCGCATCAAACCGGGCAAGCCAATGATCCCCAAAAGGCTCAACCGACAGTTCGCGAAAGCGGTCCGCCGGATAAGGCAATATGATATGCAATTCCGCGCCCGCCTTGTGCAGCGCCTCGGCGATCAATATGTCGGCGCCTGCCGCCAGCGCACCAAAACCGAAACCCGGCCGTTCCCGCGCGATAATCGCGTCAATATCCTGCCCGATAGTCGGGTCTGTTTCGTCGAGCCCGATTATACCGCTGAAATAGAGACTGGGCGGCGGACGATGCCGATCCAGCCAGGCAGCGCCCTTGCCCTGCTCCGCCAATATCAGCTCAAACTGGCCAATGGTCGCGGCATGATCTTCCCAGGCCCGAGGCAGTTTCGCGATCCCGTCCGTCAGCGCCGCGCGGGCACCGGTTTCATCGCCGAGCAACAACAAAGCCTCCGCCCGCGTCGCAGCCCGCCAATAGGCATTTTCGCCTTGCCCGGGATCGCTCTCAATCAAAGCCAGCGTTTCCTGCGCCAGCAACCGCGCCCGTTCCGGCTTGCCCCCCAACAGCGCCAGCGCAGCCGCATTGATCAGCGGATAGCTATCCCGCTCCAGCTCTGCCGCCGCTGCATAAGCCTCGGCCGCGTCGCCATAAAGCCGCGCGCGATCGGCCCCGTCGGAAGCCGTCGCCTGATCCTTGAGCAGACGGCCTTTTAGGGTGAGTGCTTTTCGGTCATCGAGGCGCGCATCCCAGCCCGAGGACTGAAACAAGGCCCATGCCCGCGCAGGATTGCCGGCGCGGGCGATGGCGAGGATTTGGTGGAGGTTGATCATCGAGTGGATAGGAATCTAACCGCCAGTATTGCCGCCGGGATGGCCAATGTCTCCGCTGCCGGGAAAAAAGGGAGCGGAGTCGGTGTTGATATAAAACGTATGTCGATAAGGATAAATCCCCCGATCGGCAGCTGCCACCTTGCCTTTGTAAGAGAATACCGCCAATTGACAATTTGGCCCGACATTGTTCGGATCGAAATTATCAACTTTCACCAAATGCCTTTGATCATTCGCATAATATAGTCTCGGGTTTTCAATAATGTTTTCATCATATTTAGTGATTGGCTTTTGTTTTGGATCAAACGATGCAAAACCTTTTGGAATATATATAATAATCTCTGTATCACATGCATTACACCGAATAGAAGTCGGTTTTAATTCATCAGGATTATTTTCTTGATAGAAAATCGGCCGTCGAGTTTGTTCAGGGTGATCGCCAATATCTATTATGTGCTTGATTATAGATTCAAGATTTTTTTCCGACACATACGGGGTTTGCAAAGCCTGATGGTAGAAAATAGACCCGCTTTGAGTTTTCCTGACATCCAAATATAGTATTTCAGTTGGTATAAATGCTTGTTGTTGCTGCTGTTCTTGCCCGTTTGCCATTTTCTTTCTCCTCTAATTAATCATCTTCGCTAAACGTGCCTTCAATTCGGCATATTTAGTATTATTTCGGTCAAGCTCTGCTAGCTGATTAGCGATTGTGTAAGCATTCCGGACATATTGCTCAGCTTCCGAGTCCCGCTGGTGCTCAACCAATAATTCAGCATAGCTCATCTGTGTCGCCGCCCACTGCTCTGCCCAACTGTGGTTTTTTGGATTATCATCCACCAGCGATTTGACCAGCCGCAACTGTTCGCCGCGATGTGCAAACCCTTGCTTCTCTTGCTTGTTGAAAAAATAGGCATCTGCAAGCCATGCATGTCGATTGGCCAGATCGGAAATAGCCTGCTTGTCGTCTGGAATAAGCCGACTCAGCTCTTCAATATATGCCAAAGCCTGCAAACATTCGTTTAAAACAGTCTTGGGAGCCGCTTTAGTGGCAAGAAGCCGAGCACATTCGCTACCAAAGCTATAGCCTGCATGCTGAACCCAATCTGCTTCCCGGCTCGGGAACCGCATCAATTTTTTTATGAGGCTCTTATTTTTGGCCGTTCGCGATGCCGATTCTGCATAGTCTTTGCCCCAATAGGCCAAATAGCCCAGCCAATTCTCACTTTGCGCATGCCGGAAAATCCGATTGGGGTTATCCAGATCCCTTGCCAGCAAAGCCCCCGTCACCCGATGCGCTTCGGTAAATTTTTTCAGCGCTTTGTCGTAATCTTTCAGCTTCACGTCATCCTCGCCCATCGCGTGCAATATGCGGGCACGAAGTTCCAGACTTTCCGCCGGCATGTTGGACAGATCGCCCTGGCCTTCATAATAGTCCATCGCCCGTTCGTTGACCTTGGTCATCACGTCGAGCCGGCCGACACCCTTCAGCTCGGTGCGCAGATCGGTCAGCATATATTCGACCAGCCCCTCGGCTTCAGCCTGCTGATGCTGCGCCTCGTTGCGCGACTGGAGTGCGAATATTGTCATCCCGATCATCGCTAGCAGCGCCACCAGCGCGCCGCCCGTGACCGCCATCACGCGGCGGATGCGGCGGGAGGCGTCTCGCTGGACCAGCGCGTCGAGCGGGACACCGGCAATGCCCGCGACGATCTTCAGGAAACCCAGCCGCCAGCCGTCACCTTCCTTGCGCAGGTCCGCCGCCAGCGGCTCGGCGCCATCCCGCAACGCTGCGGGAAAAGCCTCTTCCGGCTCGCCGCGCACCAGCGCCGCCAGCACCGGCCGACCGGGATGCAACGCGCGGAACAGTTCGATTTCCCGAGCTACCCATATCGATTCCTGGGCGTCGGGCGAGCAGATCACCACCAGCACCTGCGAGCCCGCCAGCGCCTGTTTCACCGATTCAGACAGATCCTCCGCCGCAGGCAAGTCTTCGCGATCGCGGAATATCCGTCCGAGTCGGCCATTGTCCGGATCATCGGTCTCACGATCCCGCAAATGCTCCGGCAGCCGGTAAGTCTCAATTTTTCTGTGGAGCTTTTGCGCGATCACGGCATCGGCATGGCTGTAACTGACAAAGGCGCGAAAACGCACCACCTGCGGATCAGATTTCTCTGCGTCTCCCAATTTTGCCCCGCGATCGAATGTTCAGACGACATTTGCCCGATAGCTTCCGGTGAAAGGTATCGCGATTTCAGATCACTGTCACGGACTAATATTTCTGCAGGATTTCCGCTGACGCCCGGTCACGTTCTTAAATAATGTAGCGCCAGCCCAGATCACGGGAAATTCGATTATAAATGTTCGAAAACAGACATTCTGACGCTCGCACAAGCTCACACCGAGCGCAGCTGGTCCGCCCCAATCGCGACTTTTGTCTTGGCGCCCATGATCTCCATCAGGACCCAGACGCGCCGGTCGGGCGTGATCTTCACCACCTCTGCCGCAAAATTGGCAAACGGCCCCTTGGTCAGGGTAACATGGTCGCCGGGTTGCAATATCCTGGGCGGCAGCAAATTGCCGCTGTCATCACAGCTCAGCATTAGCTGCGCCATGAGGACAGACGGCACCGCTGCCGGTTTTTCGCCAAAGTTTACCAGCCGCGTCACACCGTAAGTCGACTGGACCCTCCGCCAGAGCCCGTGAGCGACGTCAAAAGCCACGAATATATAACCGGGGAACAGGGGCTGTCGGGTGGTGGTGAACGCGCCGTTATGCTGCCGCGTTTGCTCTTCCGTGGGCAGAAAGGTCTGAAAGCCTTGCCGCTGGAGGTTTTTGTCTGCGATATTGGCACAGTTCGGTTTTAGCTGCGCCAGAAACCAGCTGATCTCACGATCATGGCATGCCATTTCAAACCTCCTACCCTCTTGCGTTTCACCTATCGCTCATGCGCGAACCGATGCAAGTAAGCTTTTCCGAAAATGCTGTGATAACTCAATGACGACCATGTCTCAGACGGAGCGACCGATCGATCGGACGACCTGTTGCAGGAGCATGGTTCAAGCTTGTGCGGGCTGGACGGCTCCGTTATGCAATTTCTAGCTTCAACCGGCGATTGACTATGTTTCGGGCAATATTGGCAAAACCCGAAGCCGCACCGTCGACAACAATGTCCTTGCGTTCGGTCAAACGCGCCATAGCGAGGGCCGTAGCCCCGGATATTTTACTTTAAGACTTGTTAGCAAGCGCAGCAACATGCTATCGTTCAAAAATGAACGGTGTAGATTCCATTCTATCCCTCGAATTTTTAAATCGCTAGGCGCCGGTAGGCGAGCCTAGTGCGGTAGCCTGAGAAAAATCAGCCTGATTATATGACAGACAAACGCAGCAAGCTTCAGGAAGACACGCGCTTTCGTGTTCTTCGTCTTCTCGACGACAATCCCGAAATGTCTCAGCGGGAAATGGCGAAGGCCGTCGGGGTCAGCGTCGGAGCCATGCATTATGTGCTTAATGCGTTGATCGAAAAAGGCCTGGTAAAGCTCGGGAATTTCACCGCCGCAGAAGACAAGCGTCGCTATGCTTACAAGTTGACCCTGCAGGGAATTGCCGAAAAAGCGGCAATGACGCGGCGGTTTTTGTTGCGGAAAATAGAAGAGCATGAGGCTCTCAAGGCGGAAATAGACAGCCTCACCGCCGAGCTTCCTGAAGCTCAACTACCCCGATCCAGCGACGGTCTCAAAAGCGAATGACCGGGCGTCACGAAATTGCCACTCGCACCGTCTATCCGGAAAACGATTGCCCGCGATCACATGAATCGCTCTATCACCTGGTTTTTCGAGCTTCGCGCAACAAGAATATTGGCGTACCGGTCCGGAACCGGCGCGCGCAAACCGCATTTGAACATTTAGTAAAGGGAACTATCGGACAATGAAAATTGCAATGATCGGCACGGGTTATGTGGGACTTGTCTCGGGTGTGTGCTTTTCGGATTTCGGCCATGATGTGATCTGCGTCGACAAACTGCCCGAAAAAATCGCTCAGTTGGAACGCGGCGAAGTTCCGATTTACGAGCCCGGACTGGACGCTGTCATGGAACGTAACGTGGCGGCTGGCCGGTTGAGTTTCACGACGGATCTGGCCGCAGCGGTCGACGGCGCGGACGCGGTGTTCATCGCCGTCGGAACACCGACACGGCGCGGTGACGGACATGCAGATCTGACCTATGTCATGGCCGCCGCCGAGGATATCGCCGAGGCTCTGACCGGATATGCGGTGGTGGTGACCAAATCGACAGTGCCAGTAGGCACCAATCGCAAGGTCGAGGCGGTAATCCGCGCTGCCAATCCTGAGGCCGAATTTGACGTCGCCTCAAACCCCGAATTTTTGCGCGAAGGAGCCGCGATCGACGATTTCATGAAACCCGATCGCGTGGTCGTGGGCGTCGAGACCGAACGCGCGAAGGCAGTCATGGGTGACATTTACCGCCCGCTGTTCCTGCGCGAGTTTCCGGTCGTCTATACGGATCTGGAATCGGCCGAGATGATCAAATATGCCGCCAATGCCTTTCTGGCCACGAAGATCAGCTTCATCAACGAAATCGCGGCGCTCTGCGAGCGGGTGGGCGCCGACGTCAAATCTGTCGCCAAGGGCATCGGCCTGGATGGCCGGATCGGTAACAAATTCCTGCATGCCGGGCCGGGCTATGGCGGCTCCTGTTTTCCCAAGGACACCAGCGCGCTGGCACGGATTGGCCAGGAACATGGCGTTCCCCAGCGCATTACCGAGACGGTGATCGAGGTCAACGAAGCGATCAAGCGCCGCATGATCGACAAGCTGCTCGACCTGTGCGGCGGGTCGGTCAACGGCAAGACGATTGCTGTCATGGGGGTCACTTTCAAACCCGAGACCGACGACATGCGGGATGCACCTTCGCTGACCATTGTTCCCGCGCTGGTAGGCGGCGGCGCGAACGTACGCGTCTGCGATCCCCAGGGATTGCGCGAAGGCAAGACGCTTCTGCCCGGTGTGACCTGGGTCGACGATGCCTATGAGGCAGCATCCGACGCGGATATCGTGGTGATCCTGACCGAGTGGAACGAATTTCGTGCGCTCGACCTTGCGCGCCTTGCGGGTGGCATGACCGCCCCGGTCATGGCCGATCTGCGCAATGTCTACGATCGCGAGTCGGTTTTGGCAGCCGGATTCACTGAATATGTCGGAGTCGGACGATGAGAACCGCCTTTATAACCGGGACTGGCGGGTTCATCGGTTTTCATCTCGCCGAACTGCTGCTCCAGGAGGGCTGGGCGGTCGCCGGCTATGACGGAATGACCGACTATTACGACGTTCGTCTGAAAGAACGCCGGATCGAGTTGCTCAGCCAGCATCCGAAATTCTCTTTTACCCAAGCCATGCTGGAAGATAATGATACGCTGCAGGCCACAGTCGCAAAAGCAGCGCCCGATATCATCGTCCATCTCGCGGCCCAGGCAGGGGTACGGTACAGTCTGGAAAATCCGCGTGCCTATATCGACGCCAATATCGTCGGCACCTTCAACGTGATGGAAGCCGCGCGCGCGGTACCGGTGCAGCATCTGCTGATGGCTTCGACCAGTTCGGCTTATGGCGCCAATACCGAAATGCCGTTTGCGGAGACGCAGAAAGCCGATACGCCGCTGACCATCTATGCCGCGACCAAGAAAGCGAACGAGGCAATGGGCCATTCCTATGCCCATATCTACGGCATGCCGACGACCATGTTCCGCTTCTTCACGGTCTACGGCCCCTGGGGTCGGCCCGACATGGCGTTATTCAAATTCACCAAGGGAATATTGGAAGGCACGCCGATCGACATTTACAATAATGGCGAGATGTGGCGTGACTTCACCTATGTCACGGACCTCGTGCGCGGGATCCGGCTGTTGATCGACGCCGTCCCGGGCGGTCCGGAAACCGCCGTCGAAGGTGACAGCCTGTCGCCCGCGGCACCGTTCCGGGTGGTCAATATCGGCAATTCAGACAAGATTCGCCTGCTGGATTTCGTGGAAGCGATCGAGGACGAACTGGGCAAAAAGGCAATCCGCAACTACATGCCGATGCAAACCGGCGACGTACCCGCCACCTGGGCGGATGCCGGGGTCTTGCAGCAGCTGACCGACTACCGCCCGGATACCGGCTTTCGCGAGGGTGTCGCGGAATTCGTGCGCTGGTATATCGACTACTATCGATGAGAGAAAGAGAGGCTTAAATGGGCATCCGTACAAAAATAAAGCGGGAGATTTCGATTCTTTCGATACTATTGCGGGAAAATGGTTTTTCTACAGTAATCCGCCATGTATTTGGGTCGCACCTGCAAATCGGGGTCGGTAAATCGGACATTCTGGTTGTTCACGGACACTCGGTCTTACTGCGAAGAGGCTCACATGATTTGAAGGTAGCCCTTTCGACTCTTGGTGGCGAATTCGACGTGCTGAAGAGCCATATGCCTCAAGATTTTTCAGGCCTTATCTTAGACGCTGGAGGGTATATTGGGACTGCGGCATTAGCTTTGTCGGATATGTTTCCGAACGCAATAATAGTGTCAATAGAGCCGGACTCCTCGAACTTTAAGTTAGCGCAGAAAAACACATCTTCGGTTGGAAACATAACGGTTCTTCATGCCGCCCTTGTCGCATCAGACGGACCATCGGAAATTACTCTATATGATCGCGGCACCGGAGACTGGGGTTTTACGATTATCAAAAACCCGGCGGACCGAACCGCAACAAAGATGGAACAAGTAAAAACCATCACTATTGAAGCGGTTCTAAAGCGGTTTAATTTCGAGAGCGTGTCGATTGTTAAACTTGATATCGAAGGCGCGGAGCTCCAGCTGTTTCAATCCCCAAGTTGGCTCGACTCCGTTGAGATTCTAATAGTCGAACTGCATGAACGGATTGTTCCCGGCTGCGAAGCAGCTTTCCATGCGGCGACACAAGGCCGCAATACGAAGCCAACCGACGGAGAAAAATATATTTCAGTGAGAGCGAAAAGCTAAGGCGGAATCGGAGCTGCGCCCGATGGGCTATATCGATTCCATGGTTGCTGGAAGAGTAAATCTGGCTAGTCGAATTAATTGAATCTGCTTTTTCAGGAATATAATAAATTGACACGACTTATTATACATATTGGCACTACTAAGACAGGGTCTTCTAGCATTCAAACTGTACTGGGAAGAAATCGCAAGATGCTTTCTAAGAACGGAATTATTTACCCTAACATTGACGGATCAAATACACATAATTTGCTTCCAGCTGCTTTTCGGCGTTCTGAACAGCAATGGGCTTATCACCGTAAACTCTACGGGAACAATCCGAAAAAGATCGTGTCCGCAGCCCTCAACGCTTGGGATCGTCTAGCTGCTTGTGTAGCCAAATCGCCGGAGCAAACATTTGTCTTGTCGTCTGAAGGCTTCTCATTACTCAGTGAGACCGAGGCGTTTCAGGCTTTTCTATCGGAAAAGCTGCCCGGGCTTACTCCAGAAATTGTAGTATATCTTCGCCATCCTGTTGAATGGGTGCAATCCAATTTGTTCCAGAGCCTACGTCGTACCACAAATGTTATACCTCCAATGCCCTTGGGATGGAGCGATATGCTCGACCGTTGGGCAAATGTGGGACCTCTGACTGTCCGAAGTATGGAGCCTGACCGGCTGCTGAGTGGCGACGCAGTCTCGGATTTCCTGCACGCGGTCCTCGGGCTTAAATCTGAGTTAGTTCAGAACATGAGGCACAACGTCTCGCTTTCAGCCGAAGGAGCAATACTCGTCCATGATTTTCGGCGTGTGTTGCAACCAGATCGAAACGAAGAGCGGACTGAAGAGGTCCGCGCAATGATCAGCGAATTAATGAAGATTGAAAGTTTGCCGGAGTTCATAGCGCGGCGATCTAAGATTCGCTTGCGGCCTGAATGGCGATCCACTGTAATCGACCAGATCAAGGATGATATTACAGCAATTAAGACACGGCAGGGTTTCAGATTTTCGGATGATCAACTATATGCCAATGTCAGATCAGACAATTTTGTTCAGGACGCGCAGGTCGTTAACTTGCGCGATGTCATTGAGTATGATCAAACTTTTCTGATTGATTTGCAGGCTCGATTGATCGGAGAATTGTTGCCAGCACAAATGCGACAGTCTCATCGAGGCATAAGCCATGGACTTCCGATGCCGCTCCGGCGAGTGATTTGGGCAGGCTTGCGTCGCATGCGCATGTTGAGATGAGGGGAATGGGAAACTCTGACCTACAAGCGGATTGGACGCGAGCGCCTGTTCTGGAACAGCAACGAATTATACAAATTCATGGCCTGCTTCTAAGTGCCTGGCTCTCTGGTCCAAACCATATTCTTCCGGCAAAACTTAGATGTTGGGGATGTGGCGCGTATTCCGCTGAACAGTGCCCGGCTGGACATTCCTGAGATGATATCCGTGATCATTCCGACCTGTGATCGTCCGGCGGCGTTCCTGCATAAGGCGATTGAATCAGCAATGATACAGAGCCATCCACCGCATGAAGTAATCGTAGTCGACAATTGTACCATCGACATCAATCGCGAAGCCTTGCCCGACGACGTGACGGTTTATCGCTTGCCGCAACGCGTCGGACCGTCCCGCGCGCGTAATTTTGGCGCAACAATGGCCAGTGGCACCCATTTTGCTTTTCTGGATGATGATGATTGGTGGGACGGTGATTTTCTGCGCGAAACATGGGTTGCCCTGCATGCCGAGGAAG
>Ga0207901_1000225_pt1 | contig 20350 bp, 24 predicted proteins | sample LinPmetageLP46_FD_184057 | JGI IMG/M metagenome (GOLD analysis project Ga0207901, IMG submission 184057) | Marine viral communities from the Pacific Ocean - LP-46 (SPAdes) | ecosystem: Environmental > Aquatic > Marine > Oceanic | place: Pacific Ocean | collected 2011-06-12
GTAGAAACTACCGGCTTGCCGCGAACGAAGTTCGGTTTCTACAAAATATAGGTAAGATATTAATTTTGTTGTAATTAATGATTAATTAAATAAATAATATAGTAGAATGTAATTTATTTAATTTTATGATATATTTAATGATATTTATATCGATATAAATCGATGAAATATTTTTTTTGTTATAGTTGTATTAAAAATTTTTGTTATTTTTCTTGTTAAAGTTAATTTATTTTGTTAAAGTTAAGTTTGATTAAATCTTTTTTAATCTTCTGCTCTTTTTGTTAAAGTTATTAATTTTGTTAAAGTTAAGTTTTCATCAAATTGCTTAAAAATCTTGATCACAAAATTAAGATAATTAAAAATAATTAAAAGTAAATTAGATATTATTTTATTTTTAATTATGTTCTTTTTTTGTTAAAGTTGTTGTTAAGTTTGTTTAAGTTGTTCGAAGGGTTATTTATTCAAAATGTCTTATATATCGATATTTACGATGATTTAACGATATTTAAATCAACGGCGGCGGAGTTACTGAAATTGCGTTTTTTGTAGAAAATCAATCGAACTATCAAAATCTGTACCATAAAACCAACATCGTTTCATAAGACAGGTGTGGTACGGGCAGTCTGTTTGTTTTCTTTCAATTAATCGCCAATAGTGTTCACCATTAATTGTTAAAAGTCCATAACAACCAACAACACGTGAGACGTGTAAACCTTCCATTTGTTTTAAACATCTTCTAATTGTGCCGCCACTGAGTCTATGATCGGGCATTGGGTATATATCCTTAAATATCTCTACGAGGTTTTCGATTGTAAAATATCCCCTCGTCCGATTCCAGTATTCATCTTCAGTTAAACAATAATTAAAAGTGTCACGATATTCACGTTTTGAATACTCTTTCATATAAAATAAAATCGTATCTTTTTTTTCACTAAATCCATAATTTTTGATGATTATCTTATTTTTTTTATTTATATAAATTTGTAATTGTTTGTTTTTTGTATATGGTGTAATATATGATGATATTACAGATAAAACGTCATTATTTAAAATCGTTGTCATTTTGTTATATGTATATATTATTTAATATTTATTTCAATTTTAATAATACTTTAAATAAATATTAATCCAATTTTTACGTTAAAAATCATTCATCAACAACAAAAGTAATCATTTTTTTATATTTAACTTTCTCAATACAATCTTTAATTTTTATAAAATACTTTTTCATTATCTATTTTATAATCTTCGTCATATAGCATTTCCCCCTCTTCGAGTATTGTAGAAACATAAGTAAATCCATTATTATCTGTTATGTTGCTTATTTCTCTTATTAGAGTTCTAAAACCGACTTTATAACGATGTATTTGATTTTCACCAGTTGGATTTATCGACGCAGATGGCGGGATTTTCTCCATTTTGCCTTTTAATTTTTTAATATTCCTAAATAATCCGTATACTTTCCTCCATAACTCTATTAAAAATCTTTCATTAATAATGCCTCCTTTTTTTATCGGTTTGAACCAACTTTTAACCTTTTTTATAACTCTTTCATTTTCTTTTTTAACTCCGTTAGTTTTTTTTACTGCTTTTGGTTTTTTTACTGCTTTTGGTTTTTTTACTGCTTTTGGTTTTGTTTTTTTAGGTTTTTTATATGTTGATGACGCTTTACTAATAGCACACATATAACTAATATTATGTTTTTTAGCATACGCTCTAACGTGGGTTACCCAAGCATTAACCATTGTAATATATCTATTTAGAATATTTTTAATTAATTCCATTTTAAATCGTTGTCATTTTGTTATATGTATATATTATTTAATATTTATTTCAATTTTAATAATACTTTAAATAAATATTAATTCAATTTTTACGTTAAAAATCATTCATCAACAACAAAAGTAATCATTTTTTTATATTTAACTTTCTCAATATGTACGTATTTCCACCTTTTCATAGTCCCAGCATATGCTTTTTTAACGGCATATTCATTTTTTGACGTGTATTTAGCTACGTTTTGAAGTGGTTCGTGTAAATAATCAGCTATTTCATATAAAGAACTAAATATAAAGGTATCAACTTTATCAGAGCATTCATATCGTTTCGTTAATCTCCACCGAGGGATTTTATTTAATCTAATTTCTTTAACTTTACCCATTGCTATATATATTATTATATTAGATTTTATTTATTTCAATTTTATTTATTAATTAATTAATTTTTATCTAAAATTTCTATATTGAATATCATTATTTTTTAAATTATCTTCATGAAATTTTAAGAAATTTTTTTCTAATTTATCTATTCTCTTATTTTGTCTTGTTTTAGATATCATATTTTCTAAATTTGCAATTCTCGTACCAAAATCGAACGTTATATTTTCTAATGATTGGATCGTTTCTAAAATTGCTTTTTGATTTTCTTCGTGTAATTCGTTACGAATTTGCTCAATATTATTATAGTCTTTTTCTGTTAATTTTTGATGAATTGACTGATATTTTTGCCGACAAATCGGGCAATTACCTGAAATTTTTAAAGCTTTTAAAATGCAATTTTTATGGTAAGAAGCACAACAAAAAACACAAGAATTTTTATTTAATTCTTCTAAACAGATGGCACAAGCCATTTAAATATATATTTATAATAAGAAAAAAAAAATATTTCTTATATTATATAACTATAAATGTCTTCACAAATTCACCCCGCACAAAAACAAACATTTGAGCCACAAGCAAGATATGCTGCACCACCAAAATCGTCCATTAACTCGAGAAAAACCGTTAAAGTCCTTGCGTCAAACGGCTCGTCTTTTACTTCTGGAATGCAAGTCAGTTTTCATATTCCACCAAATGCGTGGTTAGACTGCAATAATTCGTATCTATCGTATTTAATTAAAAGTACCTCCGGAGAATTATCGTCCAACTCACAATGCTGGATTAATAGATTAAGAGTATCGACCGCTAATTCTAACCAAACTATCGTTGATATTCAAAATTATAACGTATTACACGGGATAATGGAACAAATCACCGCACGTGATACTTATCGTAACAATGTTGGTGATGTACTTGAAGGTACTGGAGATGTCACAATCCACGCAGACACAATTGCAGCCGATATTGTTAATACCCGAAGATGCTCCCAACTTATCGGCGGCATCTTCGATAATTCTACCTTCTTCCCCGTAAAATATTGCGATGGTTTGAACGTAGACCTATGGATAGAATCAACTCCTGCAGTTTGCGGAGTTGAAGGTGGTACCGCAGTAACAGAGGTTACTATTTCTGATATTTCTTTTGTATGTGAGTTCGTCGATTTTGATAACTATTACACTGCATCATTTGAAAATAGATTTATCGGGAAAGACAAAAGTAAACCCGCGGGAATTCCTTATTCATTTGACACTTTTACAAGTTCAAGAACCACCATTAATGGAACATCAGCAAGTAAGCAAATAACTGAAAACGTCAGATCCTTAAAATCACTTTTTGCAGTTCAACAACAATCGGGAGACGTTACTACTACTTTCAGACAATCCCGACTTTCTTCGGTATTATATAAATTAGGTGCATCTTATTATCCTGCACAGGCTATATCGGCAACTGCAGGTGCAGCAGAATGTATGAAAGAATTGATGAAAACATTAAATGTATCCGGTGATGTTGGTTATTCAATTAAATGCACACCTGCTCAATGGTCTGACGTTGGAGATGCCGCAGACACAAAAGATAATAACAAATTCGTATTAGCTCAGAATTTTGAATTATCAAACGTAGCACAAAGTGGTAAAAATTTAAATTCTAATCCTTTATCAATTCAATTAACTTATGGATCTGATGGCTCAAACGCTAAAAATCCAGCAACAACCGCAATAGAATTAATTTCTTTCTGTCATTATGATGTCGTTCTTACACTTCGAAGCACTGGAGTAAGCATCGATTATTAAGCGTATTTTATCGGCTATTAAATTGAATGGTGCTTTTTAGATAAGTTAAAATTAAAATATATAAAAAAGATAATTAAGTGTTAATTATTATCTCTTTTATATATATAAATCAAATGACAACATTCACAAAAGATAATAAATTACCATGGAACCAAAATATAGTTGACGAAACGTATCTTGCTATTAATGGTGGTACATGGTTACCGACCGATGAAATTTCATGGCTAAAAAATTTATATAAAAATCTCCAAGAAAGTCCAGAAATATTTAAAAATTATTTATCACTGATTGCTAAAACGAGTGGGAAGGATAATTATCGATTATGGTTCGATGTTGATGAAACTGATGATAAAACAGAAAAAATATTAGATAATATTAATATGATATTAACAAAGAATTTAGTAAATCCAGATTTAAAATGCTTTATTACAAAAAATGAAACAACTGAAAAAAAAAGACATTTAAAATATAAAAATATTTATGTTAATAATGAAATTCAAAAATCATTAATAAAAGAAATTAATGAAAAAATGGCTAAAAAATATGTTGATGAAGCCGCCCGAAGTGGTTGTCGATTAGATTTGATTAATAAATGGGATAAAACAAAGGAAGAATGGATTAATAACACAAGATACATAAAAGAAGATAATACAGACATGACAGAAGATGAATTTATAAACGATTACAACATAAGAAAAACAGGGGAAATAATAGAAATTCAAGAACATTTTAAAAAGAATGTTGAAGAATTTAAAAAAAAAATCAAAAATCAAAAATCATCAAACATTACAAATATAAATTTAGATGATTTAAACAAAAATGTAAAATTACAAATTCAACAAATAGAACAAAATGAAAGATTTAAAAATAAATTATGCGATGTTAACAAAATCGGCGAAGATTACATAGTACATTTAAGGCAAGGTTCATTTCTTTGTCCTTTTGTTAAAAGAATACATTCAAGTAATAGGAATTATATAATAATTAAAAACGATCACAAAAAAACGTGTTTAAAATGCCATCACTGCGAAGATAAATTTGAAATTTTAAACTTATCGTTTAATGAATGTTTAATAATTGATAGTGAGGAAGAAATAGAAGAAGAAAAACGAAAGAAAGAAGAAAAACGAATTAAAAAATTATATGGATTTACAAATCTGATGGATAAAGGTTACAGCGATATGTTCATTATGCTACAACCTAATGTATATAAATGCATTAATGTTAAGTCAAAAGAATGGTATAAATTAAACCGCTATAATATCTATGATAAAGCTGAAGATTGTGGGATAAAATCATATATTGCAGACAATTTTTATAACATTTTAAAGCCTGTCATTAATTGGGTTTCTTTGAAACATTTAGCGGAATTTGATGTTAAAACCGAACAAGAATTAAAAAAACAAGATAAAAAGGATTACAAACAATACAAAAAAAACATTGATAAATATATTAATCAAATTCGAAAAACTGTACTAACCTCTGCGGGAATAAATAATATTAAAAAAGTTGTTGAATGTGACCCGAGAGTATATGACAAGGATTTTTATGATAAACTCGATATGAATTCAAATTTAATAGCGTTTAGCGATTGTTTATACGATTTAAAAAAACATAAATTTAGACAAATAAAGCCAGACGATTATATATCGATGAATACCGGATATAAGAAACAAGAAAAGGATAAAGAAAAAATAGCAGAAATAGAAGATATTATTAAAAAAATGATGTGCTATGATGAAGAAAATTATAAAACGTTAATGATGGTTTTAGCAACATGTTTATTAGGTATTTCACCTGAAAAATTTGTTATTTTTAATGGAAATGGTAGAAACGGCAAAGGGGTTTTAAATGAATTGATGGCGTCGATGTTAGGCGATTACTTTAGACGCAGCACTGCCGATGTTTTAGTTAATTCAATAGGATCGTCTAAAAATTGTAATGTTGATATATCTAATATGAATAAAAAAAGAAAAATTTTGTATCAAGAACCACCAAAAGCAACATCTAAAAGAATGAATTCGTCAACAATAAAAGAATTAACTGGAGGCGATAAAATCAATGCACGCCCATTATTTTCACAAAACGATTATACAATAATGCACGGCACTCATATTATGGAATGTAATGACAAGCCCTTAATCGATGAAGCCGATACGCAAGCGATTAGACAACGTCTTATTGATATACCTTTTAAATGCACGGCTCTACCAAAAAAAGATTATGATAAATTATTAAAAAAAGCAACAGATAAAGAAGATTTTAAAAAATATCATTGTATTCAAGATATTACATATAAAACAGATGAATTTAAAGAAAAATATCGTATGAGTTTATTTTATTTATTAATAAAATTTTTAAAAAAATATCAAAAAAATGATAATCAAATAATTTTAAGTAAAGAAATCAAAAAGAGAGTAAAAGATTATTGCGAGATGTCTGAACAACTTTTAACATGGTTTAAAGAGAATTATGAGGAAGCAGAAGAAGGTTTTATAACGAGAAAGGATTTGTGGAACAATTTCAGAGGTTCACAAGTTTATAAAGATCAATGTGTTAAATATGCTGAAAAGGTATTTATAAAGAAAATAGAAAAGAAATTAAAAACAGAATTTAAAGTTCATAATTATTATATCGGAGAAGAGAAGCCAGAAAATAGAAGGAAGAAAAATTCGGCATTAGTTGGTTGGAAAATCAAAGAAGATGAGGAAGAATATAAATGTTTAATTTGATGAAGATTAATTTTTATTTGAGCGGTTTTTTGGCTCATTGAAACGCTTGAGCCATTTGATGAGCCATTACTTTAATCATAAATATATCTAAAGCATAGATATATTTATGATTGTGAGCCATTTGAGCCACTTTTTTTGCTTCAAATCCTGTGTGCATATACGTTATATATGTATACATATATATATATATAATATAATAATAAAAAAAAAAAAAAAAAAAAATAATAATAATGGCTCAATGGCTCACTATATATCTTAAATCATATACTATCGATATACTATCGATATAACATCTTTAACATTTTGAGCCGGTTCAAAGGCTCAACCTATCTCATTGAGCCTTTTTTGGCTCAACCAAAATAATAACTTTCCATATTTCTGCTTTCTGCTTCTTTTCTTGTTGGTTTTTTTTTCAATGGTTTTGAATTTTTTTTCTTTCTTCGTTTTCTAAAAACTATTTCAGTTGCTTCTTCTTCTTCTGATGATGTTTCTGATTCGTCTTTATAAATAATACGTGTTCTCTTCTTTGCCTTTTTCCTTCTTTTTGGTTTAACTGGTTTTTTAACTTCGGGACATTTTTCTTCTTCTTCTTCTGAACTGCTTAAACTATCAGAGCTCGAACTGCTTGGGACTTCTTCACGTGCTTCTTCTTCGTCTAAACTTTCTTCAATTTCTTCATCTGCCTTTTTAGATCTAAATTTTCTTTTCTTCTCGGCTTCGGTTTTAGTTTTCCTTATTCTACGAGTTTCTTTTTTTTCTGCTTTCAATTGTCGGCGTTTTTCCTCTTTTTCCTTTCTTTTCTCGTCTAAATATCGTTTTCTCCCGATTTTCATACGTTCTATTGCACGGAGCTGTTTTTCTGAAAGAATTTTCCCATTTTTATCTTTTTTAGCTGTCATAATGTGTTATACTCTATAAACTATATTTTTTAAGGGGACTTAATAGCAATATTAAAAATTTAAATATCATATAATGTTATACAAACAATGCACAGGAAACATAATTTAACACGCAAAAATATAAAAAACGAATATAGTATATCGACTGCTACTCACGAATCAACGAGTATAACAACGGCAAATGTCGGTAATAAAGTCGGCACAGATTTGGAAATAACGGCAACAGCCCCGCAGGTTTTGAAATTAAATAATATTACATTTCCCGCATCAGATGGTGCGTCTGGGGAATATTTGTACACCGATGGGAATGGGCAATTATCATTTCAAGAAATTTTATTTAATGATGTTGATATTTCTGCTAATTCTGTAACCGAACTAAACGATGTAACTAATGCTGGAAGCGGAATTATTATATCAGAAGCTGAAAGAACAAATTTAAATAATGCTCATGCTCATACATCTTTAACAAATAACCCTCACTCCGTGACTGCTATTCAAATCGGGCTCGAATCAGTAACAGATCTAAACGATGTTTCAAACAGTGGTTCGGGTTTAATAATAACAGCAACAGAGAGAAACAATTTAAATACTGCTTTTAGTCATACATCTTTAACAAATAACCCCCACTCCGTGACTGCTGCTCAAATCGGGCTCGAATCAGTAACAGATCTAAACGATGTAACTAATGCTGGTTCGGGTTTAATAATAACAACAACAGAGAGAAACAATTTAAATATGGTTTCCTATGAACTCAAAGATCATATTTCTTTAACAAATAACCCCCACTCCGTGACTGCTGCTCAAATCGGGCTCGAATCAGTAACAGATCTAAACGATGTTTCAAACAGTGGTTCGGGTTTAATAATAACAGCAACAGAGAGAAACAATTTAAATACTGCTTTTAGTCATACATCTTTAACAAGCAACCCCCACTCCGTGACTGCTGCTCAAATCGGGCTCGAATCAGTAACAGATCTAAACGATGTAACTAATGCTGGAAGCGGAATTATTATATCAGAAGCTGAAAGAAACGTTTTCACGTCTACAACTTATCATACATCTTTAACAAATAACCCCCACTCCGTGACTGCTGCTCAAATCGGGCTCGAATCAGTAACAGATCTAAACGATGTAACTAATGCTGGAAGCGGAATTATTATATCAGAAGCTGAAAGAACAAATTTAAATAATGCTCATGCTCATACATCTTTAACAAGCAACCCCCACTCCGTGACTGCTGCTCAAATCGGGCTCGGTGATGTGGAAAATTCGGCATTATCTACGTTTACTGGCTCTTCCAATATTACTTCTGTAGGGACGCTGACTTCTTTAAATGTGACTGGTAATGTTGGTATTGGAACTACTATTCCATTAGCAAAACTTGTTATTCAAGGAGATGCTACTAATACTAACCAACCAACAGGTATTAGAGATGGAAACGTTCAAGATACTCATACTGGTTTATTTTTATGTTCAAGTGGAAATGCTATAAATGAGAAATATGGATTACAATTTGGTGGATGGGCAGGTTGGGCACATTCAGGTATTTTTGGTGTAATGGATTATCAAAGTGGGGAGACAACTGGAGATATTACTTTTGATTTTAGAGAAGCATCTAATGATACTTCTTTAACAGAAAAAATGCGAATAACACACGAAGGTAACGTTGGTATTGGTGATACAACACCATCTTATAAATTAGATGTTAATGGTGATATAAATTTAACTGGAAGTTTAAGAATTAATGGAACAGCTCAAACGTTCGGCGGTGGTTCATCTATTTGGACTGAAGCAAGTAGCGAGGCTTATTATGCTGGTAATGTTGGTATTGGTAATACTAATCCAGCGTATAAATTAGACGTTAATGGAACTGGTAGATTTACTGGGGATTTAACATCTAACGGGTTTACTTGTTCTCGTTTAACTACTTCAGTAACGGGTGATAGGGGGTCAGTTCAAACAAGAGGAACTGGGGAAGGTTATTATGATGGGTATAGTATCGATGGTAATTTTGTTTTTATGGCTTATAATGCTGATGATTTATATATTTATAACGATGTTGATAATCAACATATTTGGAGATATCATAGAACCGGTCAAAAACATTCTTTTTATGTTGCTGGTGGTGAAAAAATGACAATTGATTCAAATGGTAATGTTGGTATTGGTCAAAGTATTAATTTACAACATAAATTACACGTTAATGGAACAAGTAAATTTATGGACAATTTAACTTGTATTGCGGGGTTTTCTTGTTCTGGATTAACGACTACTATTACCGGTAGCAGAGGGTCAATTGAAACAAAAGAAATATATAATAGATGGGCTGGATATAGTATCGATGGTAATTTTGTTTTTACGGCTTGGGACGCTAATAATTTATATATTTATAACGATGTTGATGATCAAAATATATGGAGATATGACAGAACAAATTCAAGACACTCTTTTTATAATGCTGGTAGCACAAAGATGACTATTGATTCTTCTGGTAATGTTGGTATTGGTGATTCAACACCATCTTATAAATTAGATGTTGCTGGTGATATTAATTTAACTGGAAGTTTAAGAATAAATGGGACAGCACAAACTTTTGGAGGTTCTGTATGGACTGAAGCAAGTAGTGAAGCATATTATGCTGGTAACGTTGGTATTGGAACTAATAACCCCGACAAAAAACTTCATATTTTAGGTTCATCAAATGAAATTGCTCACTTTGAAAGAGATGATGGAAATGCGGCTACTATTAAATTTAGTAATACAGCTAGTAGTGAAGGGGCTATTATTGGTTTAAGTTCTACAGAACATTTTGAACTAGCTAACTTAAAAACCAACAAAGATATTATATTAAAGACAAATAATACAGAAAGAATCAGGGTAGATAATGGTGGTAATGTTGGAATTGGTGATTCATCACCAACTTACAAATTAGATGTTAATGGAACTGGTCGATTTACTGGTGATTTAACTTGTGATAGTGATTTTATTGTTGATACAGATAAATTCTTTGTTGATCAATCAACTGGTAATGTTGGTATTGGAACTGATAGTCCAGATGTTATATTAAATGTTATAAAAGACCAAAATGCCATAACAACAATGGAGATTGAGAATAATACCAGTAATTCTAATGCTGGTGTAAATATGACTCTTAATGCTGGAAATAAACAAGGTAGAATATCACTTATGGCTTTTCCTGACAATTTTTCTACTAGCGGTTGTAAATTAGCTGGAAGTGGATTATTATGGTGTGAGAATGAGAATTTGAATGGTTTGGTTATAGGAACTGGATCAAGTACAGGTATTAAATTTTATGGTGGAAATAATGCTGAAGCGGGAAATGCTACTGAATTAATGAGAATCGATAGTTCTGGTAATGTTGGTATTGGTGATACATCACCATCTTATAAATTAGATGTTAATGGAACTGGTAGGTTTACTGGTGATTTAACTTGCAGTGGCGATTTTATAACTAATAAACTTCTTCTTGAAGGTGGATCATCACAATATCCATATATTGAGGCAAAAGGAGCTGGAAATCCAAAAGGCATTGGGTTTTTTACAGAAAACACTGAAAAAATGAGAATCCATAAAAATGGTAACGTTGGTATTGGAACTGATAATCCACAAGAATTGATACATATTCGTGGAAATTCAAATCCTTCTATACGGATTGAAAATTCGTTAAGTGGTTCGGGAAGTTTTCACCAAAATGCTGAATATGGTTCTGTCGATTTTTGGACTTCTGACGGCAATCAAGCTACTGCACGGATTGTAGCACATCAAATGGGCAGCGGAACGCAGCCAGATTGTGGACTTAAATTTTACACGAATTTAAATAGTGCTGTTGTTAATAATATGACTATTGACCCCGCGGGCAATGTGCAAATAGGGAATAATTCCACAGATGACGTTCGTTTATTTATACAGACAGATGATGGGCTTGTTTGTAAAATGTATAGTAATACCTCGGGTAACAACACCGCCGACATTTTTAGGGCATCAAGTAATGTGGGGGGCACTGGAGCTGTTAAATTCATTTTAGAAGCAGATGGAGATTGTATAAACACAAATAATAATTATGGACAGATTAGTGACGTTAGATTAAAAGAAAATGTAATAAATTGTAATAGTCAATGGGAAGACATGAAAAAAATAAGATTTGTAAATTATAATTTTAAAAATACACCAGACAAATGTTTATTAGGAGTAATAGCTGATGAAATTGAAATATTTTCAAAAGGTTTAGTTAAAAACACGGGGAGAAGTATTAAGGTTAATGGGGAAATAATCGAAAATGTCAAAGAAGTAAAAACATCTATTATTTACATGAAAGGAATGAAAGCACTTCAAGAGGCATTATTAAGGATAGAAATTTTAGAAGAAAAAATTAAAAATATATTGTAATAACTTATAATGAATTATCTTAAAGATTATAATAAAATTGTTTATCATATTGATTCTGCTGATAGACTGAAAGGAGAAATTTATAACTTTAGAATCAATTTAGATATGCACCAAACAGAAATTAAATACGTGGAATTACTTGATGTGCAAATACCCAACGTAATCCCACCGGTTAGGGATTTATATAATAATAAGTTCTTTTTTCAGGGAATTGATGCTGCAACAAATCACGAATTTACAATAGACGAAGGAAGTTGGACCATCACGCAAATACTGAATAAAATTGCTGAAAAAATGAACTCTTTTAGTAATGGGGTTTTTTCTTTAACATATCATGAAAATACATTTAAAATATCGATTGCGGGAAATGGAAATTTTAAATTATTATGTTCAAATGATACATATGCATTATGGAATATTTTGGGCTTCGATACAACTGCCGATAAAACTGGGGCTACATCATACGAAGCCGATACTTGTTTTGATTTATCGGGAAAGAATTATATTTATCTAAAGTCTGATATCATTCAATCACTTGCGGGGGATAAAATAATGACATCTAACACAAAAGTTAAAAACTCATATTTATCATGCCTTTGCAAAATACCTGTTCACGTTTCCTTCGGGGAAATTGAATATTTTTCTAACAAAGCAAGATTAATTTTTAAATGTGATCATAAATTAATCTCAAATTTTTCTTTTTTTTTAGAAGACAATCAAGGCAATCCATTAAAATTAACTCGTGATTACAGCATATCGCTGATTTTATATGCGAAACGGAAGCCGACGTCATTAAAATTTTTATATCAACGTAACATTAGTACCAATGATGATGATACGGAAAATGACGGAGAAGAAGAGTACGAATATTGATGAAATAATAGACAAATATTTTAAAAAAGAAATTGATGAAATTATTGAATATAATATTAACAATAATTGCAAAAATTGTAATAGTTCAGATATTAGATATAACAACGAATATTTTACATGCATTGAGTGTGGATTTATCGATACTTCTATTATTTTCTTTCAACAGCCATTATTTGAAGCGGGGATAGCTTTTAAATTTTCTTATAAAAGGTTAAAACACTTTAAAAAGAAACTACGTAGCATAACGGGAAATCGTATATGTAGAGTTAACGATGATGTAATTGAAAATATACGAAAACACGATTTTAAAGATATATTTGAGTTAAAAAAACTTTTAAAAAATCTTGGATACAAAAAATATTATTTGTCTTCATATTGGTTATTCAAAATAATAAAAAATAAAAATTTAATAGAATTATCAAAAAAAACAATGAATCAAATGATCATAATGTTTCAGAAAATAGATAGTTGTTTTATTGATTTGCGTGCGGAATATGACGAGAAACGAAAAAACACATTTCATTATAACTATTTGATAAGAAAAATGTTGCTAATTTTGGGGAAAGAACAACATTTAAAACACCTTCCAATGATGAAGAGTGCAAGTAAATTTCAATATTCAGAGAGATTATTTAAAAAAATTTGTGAAGAATTGGATTATAATTTTATTTCTGAATCAATTGATTAGCCGTTACTATTTACAAATATATTTTATATATAATATAATGGAAACCAAAGAAATAAAAATTAAGGCTCTACCCGTACAAGTTGCGAAATATTGGAGAAAAGTCGACGAACGAATGCCGTTAAATCCGGTAGTGGCTTTTATAGGTTCGACCGCTTCTGGTAAAACAACTTGTATGCTGAATTTATTATTAAAAAAACAATATTTAAAAGATTATTATCATATTTTTATTTTCAGTAAAAATTATAAACGAGATTCTATTTGGAAAAACGTAGATTTAGAACCCAAATATATCAGCCTTGAATATAATGAGGTTAAAATTCAGAGTATCCTCGATACGCAGATGAGAAAGAAGGAAAAGCATAAGGAAAAGCATGGGAGTTTAGATACTTTCAAATGTGCACTTATCATATTTGACGATATGATTTCAAATTTAAGGTCAAAATATCTCGGTCTTTTAACGACAATGAACCGGCATTATCGAACGCACATTTGGATTTTAAGTCAGCAATTTAAATCAATCTCTCCGATAATACGCAATCAGATAATAAACTGGATAATTTTTCCAAGTAATAACGAAGGAGAATCAAAGCGAATGTCGGAAGAACTCGGTTCAAAAAAATTCATTAAATTTTTAGAACATGTTAATAAAGAAGATTATGGATTTTTACATATTGATAAAAAGAGCAAATTAAAATTTAGATACAGAAAAGGATTCGATACATATCTTGAATTAAAAGGTAATGAAGTTATTGAGCATGATCTAAAAATTGTATGGTCTGATAAAAATCTTAAAACAAAGAAATGCAGAAAAGTGAAATTAAATAAGAAAAAGCCAAAAAAGAAAAAAAACAAAACTAAAGAATTTAACCCTAAAATGTATTTTGAAGATTTCTTAAGTTCTGAATCAGAATCATCATCAGAATCATCATATTATGATGAATAAATTAATTTTTATCTTCATATAATTCATATAATGGCTGGTTTTCATTCAAAGATATTTTTAAAACATGATGATTATATGACGCCAAAAAGTGCGTGGTTTAATATAAAAGATTATATACCAAAAGATAAAATAATTTGGGAGGCTTTCTATGGCGATGGATCAAGTGGGGAATATTTAAAAGAACTTGGTTTTAATGTGATACACAAGCCAGTAGATTTTTTTAAAAATAATTTAGGGGATATAATTATCAGTAATCCGCCTTTTAGCAAATCAAAAGAAATAATGAAACGATTAAAAGAATTAGATAAACCATTTATTTTGATTCTGCCTTCTTCTAAAATAAATACAAGTTATTTCAGAGAGTGGAAAGATAAAGACTTACAGATAATAATACCAAGAAAAAGAATACATTTTAAAAAATTAATTGCCGGAAAAGTTCCAGATGGCTGGAAAAATTCATGCAATTTTGATTGTTTTTATTATTGTTATAAAATGAAACTTTCAAAAAGTATAACATGGCTAAATTAATTTTATCTTTGTATAGTTTATAAAATGATTATCCAAGGTGACTGCATTGAAGAAATGAAAAAATTAGACGATGAAAGTATCGATATATGTATCTTTGATTTACCATATAATCAAGTTTGTAAGAAATGTGATAAAGAAGAAAAATTTATAAATATCATAAACGAAAGACTAAAAAAATATTTATAATAGATATATACACATTAAATATAATATGGGTTGGTTTAAAAACATTAAACATAAAGTAAGTCATTTTATCACTAAAAGCAAAAACGCATTAACACCTATTGTAAAAAAAGGTAAAAACATCTGGAACAAAGCGGGGCAGGTCGGTAGCTTTGTCCATAAAAAAGTAGTACCAAAATTAAAGTTAGGGCTTGAAATGGCTAGTGCTACGGGATTTCTCGATGAATTCACACTCCCAGCTCTTGCTGCCCTTGAAACTGGCGACAGGGTTTTAGGTAGTGCTTTACAAGCAAAAGCACACATAGATAGAACAGCCGGACGAATGGAACATTATGGGAATAGAATCGGCAAATATTCAAAACAATTTTCTACGCAATTAAGTGATGGAAATTATGCAGCAGCAGTATCCGATGCTATTAGATTTGGGAAAGAAGCAAAAGGATATTATCAAGACGAAAAACAACATTATGCAACAGCAAAATCACATTTTGATTAAATGAAAAAATAATATTTACATAATAATATATAATATGCTTGATTTAGAATATCAAAGAATAATCGAAGATTGTTTTAAACAACAAATCGTATGCCCCCTCGGTTTATCCGATGAACTTTTTCAACTTGCAGAAGCAGCAAAAGAAGAAAGACGAGAAGAAATTCGAAGGAAAATCGAAGAAAGCAGATTAAAAAAAATTTATGGTAATAAAATTAAAATTTCATTTGAGCCATCAGAACAAGAAAAAAGAAAAATAAAAATAAAAGAAAGATTGAAAAAAAAATTAGAAGAAAGACGAAAATATTTTTAAATAATTTTAAATTTAATATATATCATATTATATATAAAATTAATGCCTTTAACAAAACAAGAACAAATAAGAAAAACGCAAGAACGTATATATGAAGTCAATGGATTACAACAATCGGGATTTTTTGGAACTGCCCGCAGTATTTTTTGGTTGACTGCCGGTTATTTTGTGGACTATGAAAAATTTAAATTTTATAAAGAAACGTTGTTTTTTGTAATGGAAAAACAAAAACAAGAAAAAGAAGAAGAAGAAGAAAATTAAAAATATTTACTAATAATATATATAATATAATTATGAGCGATTACAAAAATCGACAAAAAACGTACCTTCGACTTTATAGTGAGGATAAAACTGGAGGTTCTTATACATCACCAACTTTTAATTTAACCCATAATATCGAAGACATTTCAGCCTTTCAAATAACGGATTTTTTCATAAGATACACGGATAGTGCCAGTCAATCAATTAAAATAAACTCAATAGAATTATCAAACTTATCGACTGATAGAATGCAAGGCAGTTATGATTCGGCAAATCAAACAATTCACGAGTTTCAGACTCAATATTCTTCTAATACGGCGGGCAATGAGGGGGGCAATCGGCAACTTTCAGTATCACCGATATATAATTCGTCAAATGGACGTATAAGTAAAATTTCTTTTGATTTTCTTAACATGGACGGAACTAATGCGGCTACAAATTTTACAACTCTCGACAAATGGACGATGCTTTTATGTTTTTATCATTAAAAAATATTTACATAATATATAATATGAAAATTACTAAAAGTGCTTTTGATGAACATTTATTAAATAAATTAAAAAAGAATTTTGAAACTAAAAGAAATGAAGATCAACACCATGAAGATTTTAGGTGGAATAAAATAAAACATGTTAATGCTATTGCGAGAAAAATAAATTTTCAAAAAAAAGTAAATAAACCAAAAAAAAAAAAATTAAAAACTTATGACGAGTTGGTAGACATTTGGGAAAAAGCCGGAACATATATTAAACTCGATGGTGGATACTTGAGTGACGGAAACAATGGAGGCGAGGACACGCGAAGGGATTATTTTAATAATGTTTTATTCAAAAAATTTAAAAAGGATATAGAAAATTTACCAAGGAAGGAAAAGCGTAGACTTTTGGAAGCCGACGGACTTTATTAATTTTTAATTTAATTAATTAATTGTCAAAATTAATATCTTTGTATATATTGTGCAAAGAGAATTGAGGAGCTCTTTGCACAAAATTGTATAAATCCATGATCCATAATTTGTTAAATCGTATTTTTTTATTTGTTTTATATAAATAAATAAAATAAAAAAAATCATTCAAAATTTAAGTTAGCGGGTGGTTCGTCTTTTGTAAATCTTCTAAAACTCGTTCTGTTTGTCCTTTGTTTATTCCAATTTCTTGAAATAAATGCCGCTTTTCTTCGTTTGTCTATTTTTTCATCTAATTCATATAATTTTTTTAAATAACGGCTTCTTATTTCTAAATCTTCAACATAATGATTTACTAATAATATAAAAAATTGTCTTAATTCTTTGTATTCTTTTTCAAAAATGCTGGGCATCTCTTCCATTATAATATAGTATTAGATAAAAATATTAGGTATAAATATAATAACATGCCACGTAAAAAAATTAAAAGATTTTTAAGAATGGATATGAAAGAAAAACGTAATTTTTATGGAAAAATTACAAAACCAAGGAAAAAAGCACCGCCAAATATAAGAAAATGGTTGGAAAAAAATGGAAATGAAAAAATTGAAAAAATTTCAGTATGCCGAAAACCAGTACAGAAAGCAATAAAAAAAGTTCTTGATATTATAAGTTTTGGTAAATTTTCAAAATCTCTAAAGGGTTTACACTACGATGATATTTTCCATTTATATATCTACATTACAATCGATGGTACATCGTATAGAATTGAAAAAAATGAAGTTGTCACCATAAAAAAAGATAATCGTATAATGAAAGAAGACTGCATAGATATATCATTAATGATATCATCAAAAAGTGGCATTCAATTTAGTTCAAATGCAGGAAATAAACAATTAAAAAAAAGAAAGATTAGATTAAATAAATTTATGCAAAGGGGTGAAAATTATCAGTCTAATTTTTGGGCTTATAATCCAAAGGGTAATAATTGTCAAAACTTCGTCGAATCTTTATTAGTCAGTAATAAATTAATAAAGATTGGAGATGAACAGCATAAATTTATAAAACAAGATAGTGAAGCAATATTTAAAAACAACCCGAAATATTTGGCTAAATTTGGAAAAACTTTAACGGACATTGCTGCCGTTTTTGATATATTTAAAGAAGGTTATTAAAAATTTATTCTTCGTCGGATTCTGTTTCTTCTTCTTCTGAATCTGTTTCAATCCAATCTCGGTAGTATACATCATTATCATTTGCTCTATCATATGGTCTAAATTGTTTATATTTTTTAAATTTTTGTTCTAATTTTTCATAGTTATTTTTATCATCATATTCTAAATATTTATCTTCAACTTGTTCGAGTGGATACTCTAAAGCCTCACGATGTTTAATATAATTATCCCTTATTCGTTCGCAATCTTCAATATCTTTATCAAATTTTTCAATCATTTCACGTCGTCTTCTTTTTAATCTTTTAATCTGTTTTATTTTTGCTTTCATATTATCCCAGTGCCTCGACCTTTTATTTAAAACTTTATAATATCTACCCCTCATTTTTGTGTTTTTTTCACACATTTTATCATATTTATCACCTTCGAGAGATACAAAAGAAAGAACTAAATTTCTTATATCTTTAGGAGTTTGAATTAATAATAGTTGTAAATTATTTTTTTTTGTCATGTTGTTTTTTATTATAATTATATATAGTATTATTTCTTTATATCAATTTTATTAATATTTTAATTATTTTATATACAATTCAATTTTAATTTTTATTTAATTCATTTTCAAAGACTTATTTATTATTCTTATAATTTAAGGTAATTTTAATATTTTTAACGTAATTTTAACAATGAAAAAAATATATATATAAAAATTAAATAAAAATTAAAATTGAATTGTATATAAAATAATTAAAATATTAATAAAATTGATATAAAGAAATAATACTACATATAATTATAATAAAAAACAACATGACACAAAAACAAAAAAGCAAATTGAAAAAACATTTTAAAAAATTACCGACAGACTTACAAAATATTATAAAAAAAGATTATTTATATGATTTATTAAATATTAAATACGAAGAGTTCGAGAATGAAATGGAATATTTATCTAACGAATGGAACTGCGACGAAACAGAAAGATGTGGACAGGAGATGCTGAACGAATGGAATAAATTATATAAAGATTCTCTTAAATTAGACGAGATTATTAGAAATTTTTAATATTTTTAACGTAATTTTAACAATGAAAAAAATATATATATAAAAATTAAATAAAAATTAAAATTGAATTGTATATAAAATAATTAAAATATTAATAAAATTGATATAAAGAAATAATACTACATATAATTATAATAAAAAACAACATGACACAAAAACTAAAACAACAAAAGAAAGATAAGGTGAATCGAGATTTAGATCAAATTGCTCGTTGGGTAAGAAAAAGTAATGAAGATTATGATGATTGGTCTTATGATGATGAAAAAGAAAAACTAGAAGTATATGTTGGTAATCATACAGAACGCTACACACGACAAGAACTTGTCGAATGTGGTGTATTATATGATTAACTAGAAATAATATTTTGGGATGATAAAAAAAAATAAAACCCCAGTAAACCCACACGCAATTTCAGTAACTCCGCCGCCGTTGATTTAAATATCGTTAAATCATCGTAAATATCGATATATAAGACATTTTGAATAAATAACCCTTCGAACAACTTAAACAAACTTAACAACAACTTTAACAAAAAAAGAACATAATTAAAAATAAAATAATATCTAATTTACTTTTAATTATTTTTAATTATCTTAATTTTGTGATCAAGATTTTTAAGCAATTTGATGAAAACTTAACTTTAACAAAATTAATAACTTTAACAAAAAGAGCAGAAGATTAAAAAAGATTTAATCAAACTTAACTTTAACAAAATAAATTAACTTTAACAAGAAAAATAACAAAAATTTTTAATACAACTATAACAAAAAAAATATTTCATCGATTTATATCGATATAAATATCATTAAATATATCATAAAATTAAATAAATTACATTCTACTATATTATTTATTTAATTAATCATTAATTACAACAAAATTAATATCTTACCTATATTTTGTAGAAACCGAACTTCGTTCGCGGCAAGCCGGTAGTTTCTAC